>Ga0209770_10000032_pt1 | contig 86781 bp, 115 predicted proteins | sample LauGreSu1BDMLBDD_2_FD_187572 | JGI IMG/M metagenome (GOLD analysis project Ga0209770, IMG submission 187572) | Freshwater lake microbial communities from Lake Michigan, USA - Su13.BD.MLB.DD (SPAdes) (version 2) | ecosystem: Environmental > Aquatic > Freshwater > Lake | place: Lake Michigan... | reverse complement strand
TGGTATGGTTGTTGTCTGGAGTTTCTTTTGTGCTCCACGGAACGGAGCAATCTACGTGTTGCACGTAGTAGGTTTCCCCTTTGGCTTTTATGACCCACATGGGAATGGCCGGGTCTTCGATGTGTTTCTTATTAAAGTGGAACACCGCGTCCTTACATGCTAATTCAATCTACGACATTTTATTTCCTTTAGGTTAAGTGGTACGCTTGACAGGAATCGAACCTGCTGTCTCGGGTTTTAGAAGCCCTAGCAATGCCATTTAGCCTCAAGCGCATACACACATTATATATCCTTCTAGCACAATGTCAAGGGTTTCGTCTACCGTATCGGCATAAATAGGTCTGTAGGAGTGCTTGCCCGGGCAAGCTATACAAAGGAGAAATACAATGTTTTTAGTACAGAGAGTTTTCACAAGACCCAACCCAGAAGTTGCATTCTATCAACCAACTGTTGAATTTAGAAATCGTTTCAAAACAGGCTACAAAGATACCGGAAAAATACTCAGTAACACTGTTACAATCAGTGCTGATCAACTGAAACAGGTAATTTCCACAATGTGGCTGGATGAAGCTACATGGAACGAATACCTAGCAGATCCAATTTGCCAGGCGCACTTTGCGGCACGTAATGCTTACTATGATCAGAATAGCATTACTGCTGAACGCACCACAACGGCTCTTTGATCAAATTGAGTCGCAATTGATTCAGGCAAATGCTTGACTGTTGCGACTCACTGATTTAAGCTCTGTTCCTATTGCTTCAACTTCGGCCAGGGTGCTAGCAGACCAAATTCTAGGCCAGTACACCAAAATATCATTTTTAATCATGTTCTGGACCTGAGCTCGTTCTTCTAGCAGAAGATTTTCTTCTGCTAGACTAGGTGCAACGTCAATGCCAGGAATCATTCCTGTTACGCTTCTGTTCAGTGCATACATCACATTCAACCAACGCCAAGCAAGAGCGCACTTTTCCCGCTCCATCTGTAAACGAACAAGGTCCTGTTCGGTCAATGGTAAAGTTTTTACTGGGTCAGCTCTGGCTGCTCCTTGATTTATATCTGGCCATGTGATCTCAAAATTTGTCCAATCAGCTTCGGTCCAGTCGTTGAACCCACGCCACTGACGCACAGCATAATCTGTTGTGGTTGGTATCATTTGTGGCCACTCGGCCCAGGCAGATCTGTATACCAGCCTACTGGTCTGTTTGTCAAGAACTACTAGTAGATTTTCCCATTTCATTTGTTGCACCATTCCTCTAAATTATCCCCAGTGTCCCAGGTTAGATCATCATATATTCTATTTTTTCTGATACGCTTGGGTATCATCATTTGACTGTAGAATCTTTTCTTTGGTTTAGCTTCTGCCCATCCTTGCCATTTAGCAACAAATTCCCGAAGCCTGGGTTTAACCAAATCAACTTCATCGGGTATCTTTTTGTTCAACACAGAATACAAACCGTGATCTGCAAAGTCTTGGCTACCCAGGAACCAGAATGTTTTGCCGCCCGGATAGACCAGTGCAGGGTCAATGACATTTACATCTGAATAAGCACTCAGCCTGTACAAATAGTTCTGCCCTTCAACGCATGCTTCAAACCACCACCATGCATGATAGCAAGTTTCGATTGGTATTGGGCTGGCGGCAACCAAGGCCTTCATGTAATCCCAACTGAGACCCGACGGGTCTTTGACCATGAAGTAAGTTTCCAATTTGGACCAATGTCCCCAGCGTAGATCCTCTGGTTCAATGTATTTTTTGTGATTGTTCCAGAACATTGTGCCGTATGGTTCGCCTTCACCTGTGACCAGCAGCCACGGTCCTGTGTCATTGCCCAGTTGATCGTAGTTCAAATAATGCACAGGTAGTCCCGATTGCATCACCCAGTCCCATAACTCCTGGTCTTCTCTCCGAGCGTACATTGTGGTGTATATAGATATCCTGCCTTCGGCCAACCAAGGTTTACTACGTGGATGCATCATTATTGCTGCCAATACAAAATTGGAATCAATACCTCCGCTCCAACTGATACGTATTTCTGTAAGGCCATTGCGTTCAGCTTGATCGTACATTTCGTCAACACGCTTGTGAGCAGCCAGATCAAAGTTGGCATCTATCAATGCGCCATGGTCTGGATCAAAGTCAGCGGGCAAATTTGTGTGAGTGGTCAGCACACGAGCAAGATCTATGCCGTCACCAAATTGTTTGCTGATACCTGTTTGATCAACCAAGGTAATTGATCGTGCAGCCACCGGTGCCAGTTTGATGTGCCACTGCATTTCCGGTCTACCTGGAAAACGAGGCAGTACTGTTCTGTTAAGGTACTGATTGTTGCCATAGTAGCTTGTAAAATTTTCATCAGCATAGTCTAGCATTATGCTGTCATTGAACCAAACTAGTTTTTTTGTCATGCGATGGCCTTGTACATGCGATAAAACTGAGGTTTAAGTCCCACACGTTCGGCTGCTTTTTGTCGACTGACGTTGTCAACGTGTACTAGACTGCAGATCCTATCTCCGCCAAGTCTTTTGATATCTTCTTCCATGGCATAGTGAAGTTTTTCATTGATGTGCCTGCCACGATAGTCTGGCGAAGTAAAGCTCAACACAATCCATCCCATACGTGCTTCTGGCGCATATTCATAGCAGATGCCTCCGGCAATGTCGTTGCCTTTTTGTGCCCATACCACTCGATTTTTGTTGCTCCAGGTGACCATGGGATTTGAAAAACCTTTGTCAATGGTCTCAGCATACACCTTGAGAAACATGCTGAGTGCCGGACACATGCCTAAATTGTCTTGCCAATAAAGATCCAATGAATCGCCGGTGGCATCCAGTATTGTACTGATTTTTTTCATAATTGTCCCTTGAAGGTGTTGTTGGGTTCGTACCAATCATCAGCATTGGTATTATAGTAAAATTTGTACTGATCGTCAACACATACTGTGCCTTTTTTATAGGCCAGCAACTTCCAGAGACTGCCTCTTTTGAGCTTGGATCGATACTCATCGTTGCCAAGGAAATCAGCCACAAGGTCCTTGGAGTGGAATTTATAACTATCCCAAGTTCCTTTGTGCTTGTTGTGTCTGTCAACCATGGACCATTTCTGGAAGTTGTCATTGTTATAGAACTGGCAGTAGTACTTGTCAATGTAGTCTTGATTTATATTGAGATTTTCTCTGGCAAATGTTATGATACGAAAATACACGCTGGTCCACTTGCATGTCAAGTTTATCCACCACCACCAGTCTGCCACAGTATCAATAGGGCAAGGTGCACGGCCAATGTGTTCTACAAACACTTTGACCCACAACTCTGCTTCTTGGTCAGTTAAACCTCTAGATCTATAATAATCCAACATTGCAGATTCTGTCCACGGATCATTGAGTATCTTTCCGTGTGTGTCAATTATGCGCTTGTATATTTCTGATCCCAGCAGTTGGTCGTTGCCTTCTCCACCAATCAAAATACGATCACTGTTCCAGTCATTCACATGGTTGTCACCGTTGATGATTTTGAATTTACTACGACGCAGAATCTTTTCCCACATCCAGGGATTTTCTTCGATGCTCTCCATGCTCATCACGATCTGCACCCTGCGTTCTGCTTCCTGCTGGCCTATTTCTTTTATGAGACTAGTCAGTATCAAGCTACTGTCAATTCCACCTGAATAGAGGAGCCTGATAGGAACATCTAATTTTTCCTGACGAGCATAAAGTTCACGTGCACTTGCCTGGCAACACTCCTCGTAGGTCATTGAAAATCCTGCATCATACTCGGGCATACGCAACTGCGGCGGCACCACAGTTTTGATAGGCGGCTTGATATGACCAGTACGATCCATGAACATGACATTAGTGTTGATCAGCCCAGTACGATACAATGCCGCCCAGGGTGCAATTTCTTTCTCCTTGATAGAAAACAAAAGAGAAGGTTTGTAGTGATATAACATTGTCATATGTGATTATCTTCCGTGAACTTTCTGACCATTTCGGTGCGTAGTTCGTTAATTTGTTCGCTGGTTGTGGCCTGGTTGATCTTGTCAGCGAAATATTTTTGGTATGAGTATATCTTCATTTTTGATGAATTTATGTTTTCAGCCTGAAGTTTTATTTCTCTAAAAGCAATTAGCGGATCAACATTGTTGATATGTGCATATTCTAACACAGCATTTGAATATGTGTTTGATTCAGGATCACATCCTGCTAAAGCAAAATCTAAATTATTCTCAAATCCTTCCCAGATGACGATTTTACTGGTCAGAGATGCAGTGAAAGTATACCTGACCAGTCTTTCCATTACAGGGGCGCGAAGATTACAAAGTCTTTTTCTTTCTAGATATACAGGATTCTTGCTCTCTTCTGACATTGGTACTGCATCAAGCGATTTCCATTGTAGAGCAACATGTGAGACATCACTGAGGATCTCATTTCTATTGATTTTGTTAAACGCTGGGTCGGAAGGAATGAGTGCAAATATATCTGTGTCTACCAGCCCTTTTTTCAGTGAGTTGGCAACAACCATGCTGTCGCTGACATATATGATCCCGTCGTTGCAGTAGTCTACCAAAATTATTTTCATATCAATTTCCTTGTCGTATATTTAGTACGTACTTAATGCGCTTGAAATAGCCAAAAAAAAAACAGTATTGTTTCCAATACTGTTTTTTCCGTTCTACATTATATTCTTTTCCATCGCTACATCTCTAACGGATGTGCTGCCATAATAACTGAGTCATGCTCTTCGTAATTTTACATTTGCTTTGCGGGCTTGTTCTAATATACTAAGCCCTATGCCTGCGTCGTCCGATTGATTTAGTAATGAATCAACGTCTTTCGGAAAACACATTCCCCCATATCCACTCTGTCCGTCTGGTCCGGGTACTTGCCAATGGCTTGTACCAAGTCTTGGATCTTTCTTTGCGGCCTCTGCTACTGCTTTCCAGTTGAGCCCGCAGGCATTGGCCAGTTCTGCCATTTGATTCATGTACACTACCTTGGTTGCCAAATAGCTATTGGCCAGGTATTTTACAAAGGCAGCTTCGCCAATTGACATATATTCCATAGAGGCGGGTCGCATCACTTGATCTACGATTGCAGATGCGCGAGTGCATGCTGTCGATGTGCCACCAATTATCACACGGCTCTGATTGGCATATTGCTTTTCAGCATCTGCGGCTGTTATAAATTCCGGCACATGTACCAGTAAATTTATTCGTCTGCTCCAGTGCTCGTAGAATTTCCACGGTGCTGTGCTATGAACTATGATTGGGCATTTGCAGTCAACCAAGCGGACAAGCACTTGTTCCAAGATAGAAACATCGCACTCGCCGCTGGGTTTACTTGGTGTTGGCAAGCAAACGAAAATAGCATCTGGATCTTGTGATATGGCCTCGTCGAGTCTCAATGACTGATCCAGGGCAGGGTCCACAGGCAGAACTTCGACGCCCCTAGACTTGGCAACAGACATCACTGCCCGACCAATAACTCCTACACCTATGATGCTGATCTTCATCTGACTGCTTTTAGAACTTGAAGCTTACACCAGCAGTTACCACTGTGCTTTGGTTATCCCACTGCACATTGTCAAAGTTGCCCACACGCTTTACACGTAGGTCAAAATCAACTGCCTTGGTAACTTCAGCACGAACGCCTGCACCAATGTTGTAGATGGTCTGGTCACCAAATGACTGCCAGCCGTAACCTGCACCAGCCAATGCATATGGTGTGAAGATAGTACCAGGGATCCTGTACTGTGCAATCGCATTGGCGACCAAAGTTTGTCCTCGGCCGTTGCCTGTGTTTGCATCATAGTAGTCGTACGCTACTTCGCCGCGCAGATACTTAGAAATATCTGCACCGGCAGCTACGCCATAGGCACTGCGATCATCATTGCCTGTGCGAACCTGACCACCACTAAGAGTTACAAATGTCTCAGCATGAGCAGTCGCTGCCATACCTAGAACCATCATCATCGTTAGAATAAACTTCTTCATTGTTATTTCCTTTATGTTATGCTGTAAAAAAATTGGAGCGGGCGATGGGATTCGAACCCACGACATTCTGCTTGGAAGGCAGAAGCTCTACCACTGAGCTACACCCGCACTAATCATTACAAGCACATTATATATGCTCTACCGCCACGATGTCAAGTGCCTATAAGTATTTCATGGCTAGAAAGAACTTCTGTAATTTACCCTGGCGATTTTTGATCGCCAATGCTGACCGCCCTTGGTACAAGTTCTGCTGTTGGGCACCCGAACTACCCGTCGAGGACTCATCGCTTCCCTATGACAAACAACCACGTCTGATCAAAATCAAAAATCAATTACTGAATGATCAACGGCCGGCGGAGTGTAATGTGTGTTGGCAAAAGGAAGACAAGGGATTACCTAGTTTTAGGACAACCCGTGCATGGACTGTGCGCCCGTACCAGACTTTAGAAACAGACGGATACTTCCCTATTGAAATCAATCTAGGCAATACCTGCAACCTACAGTGCTTGATGTGCGGTCCAGAATACAGTAGCAAATGGGCTACTAAAGAAGCACTACAGCTCAAGAGCTATCAAGATTTCAACATTACCAAACGTGATCCCGAAGCCATGGGTCAAATGATAGAAAGGCTACTAGAAGATCACGGCGCCAATTGTAAACGCATGTTGATATCTGGAGGAGAGCCCAGCATCACTCCGCTGTTCTATCGACTGAGCCAACTTATAATAGAGAGATGCAGTCCTGGTACTGAAATAATGATCAACACCAACGGTATGTTTAGTGACAGCCATTCCGAAAGATTTCTACAAGTGGTGGCAGAACTGAGCAAAAAATTTACTGTCACAGTATACTGGAGCATTGACGCCAGCCACGATGCAGGTGAGTTCCTGCGCTGGGGTCTGGACTACAATGGCTTATGGAAGCAAAACATCAAGACCTTTGAACAAGCTGGCATACACAATGTTTTACAAATCACAACCACTGCATGGAACATGCATCTGCAAACAGATCTCATAAAAGACATCAACACATGGCTGGGTCGGACACTAGATATCAAACCACTGTACACTGCATTTCGTCCTGTGTATATGAATCCTGAACTGCTAGGAGACAATGTCAATCACTTGCCGTGGCCGCAGCCTGCTGACTTTGAAGGCAATCAACGAGAATATGTTAGCAGTCTATTGGATCTATTTGAAAAGATATCCAAGATTGAACCAGATATTATGGGATGTAGGCACGGAGTGTGTTGGATGGATGATTTCCAACGTCAGTACTCCGTGCCCATGCCAGACCAGTTACGCACAGTGTACGATCTCATATACAAGTCTGGACATATACAGACTCACCCTCGGATGACCTGATTTTTTGTGCAGTGATACGAGCTCGCAGTTCGCCCAACTCAATAGGTGTATAATCAATGTGCTCCATGCTTACACAGATATAGTCAGGATCATTGAGACTGCGATAATGCAGGTGCCCATGCACATTGGTCTGATAATTACCCATGCATTCTCGATGGATGGGAATATGGGTCAGTATCATGTCTTCTAGCACACGGCATGCATGGATATCATAAAAATACTTTAGATATTCCTTTGCCGGAAAGATATCATGATTACCGCGTATGAGATTCTTCTTGCCTTTGAGCCTGGCCATAATGGGCAAGAACTCTTTTTTCATGACAATGTCGCCTAGACAATAGACCTTGTCGTTGACTCCAACCACACTGTTCCAACGTTCAATCAAGGCTTCGTCCATGTCTGCGGCTTTTTCCCACGGACGTAGTTTGCTACCATCCTCACGCAGGAAACGACAAACACCCTCGTGACCAAAGTGAGGATCAGCAATGAAAAATATGTTAGACATCATCTGCTCCTCTGTAAGTGCGCCAATCATCAATGTTTGGCTTTTCTTGTTCATTATAAGTCCAACCCAGTGCCCGCATCATACGATGCTTGACCAATAGGTTAGGGCTACGGAATCTACCAGTGTCATCAAATCCCATCATCACACCAACTTCGCATACTGCACCGCTACGACAGATTCCTGCAAAGCAATGCACAACCACGTTCATGCGATTCTCAAATGCATGTTGTAGCAGTCGAACAAGCTCATTGGCCTGCTCCTGGCTACACTTCACGGCTTCATCATCAACATGATCATCACGTTCAACATCCAAGAACTCAAAGTTATGAATCTCTTTGAACTTGTGCGCAGGAGTAGGACGCCAGCTGGCAGGATCAACGATGCTGATCAGCATTGAATTCTCTCCAGCCTCGTGATGGAATCTTTTTGGAATATCATCAGCGGCTACATTTTCAATCCAGGGCATCTTTGACTCCTTTGTACTATTATATAGGAAAAGCTCGCTTAGAGCGAGCTTTTTGTTGTTCAAATTAAACAATTGGTGCGAGCAGCCGGACTCGAACCGGCACGCCATAAGCGAGAGATTTTAAGTCTCTTGAGTCTACCAATTTCTCCATGCTCGCATTTATTAGACCTCGTAAGGTGTGTATTCAATGCCAGTGGAAGCCATGCCCACTAAATTGATAGTTGTCTGAAACGCATCCAGGTTGGCTGCGGCAACCAGGACATCTGCTTGTGTCAAACTATTAGCATCCATGTAACCAAGAAGATTATTAACTTCTGCCAAGGTAGCATTGGTGCCATATACATTGTGCCACACATGCTTGATGAATGTTTCATTGCTGACGCCACCTGCATCTGTTTTGTACACGTCAGTGTTCAACAGTGCTTGTGCAATCTGCTTGTTGCTCCATCCTAAATCTTTGAGATAGATTCCAGCACCCATGAACTCGGCATTGATGTCTGAGACTCCTAGACCTGCACCCAGCAATGAATAAATCTCTCCTGCGGTGCCTTCAACATCAAATGCAACCGCAGTGTCATCAAATACCACACGTTCATGATCTTCTAGTACAAACGAAACATTTGTTGCCAACCCGCTGGTAGCCACAATAGCATCATCTGTCCTAGACAATGAAAAATCTGTGCTGTTGCCTTGAAGCTGATAGGTATCAATTTCGTCTGTGCCTGTAACATCCACTTCAACGTCAACTATGCCATCGCCTATGCGTCCTGTTCCCACTGTACCAAATGTGGCAATCTTGCCACCGGCACCAACTGTGGCCACAGTAACAATCAAGTTATTAGATGCAGTACCACCAAGTCCTGTGCCCAGCAACGTAACTGTATCGCCCGGTGCATAACCTGTGCCTGCACTGGCTGTGGCTGGGTCAAGCACAACAGAATAAACTCCATTGGTCTTGGTAACATCAAATTTTGCACCGGTGCCTGTACCTGTGGTTGTGCCAGTAACGTCCTGGTAAGTTGAGTTAATTGCTTTGTCTGCAATTTTAATTGTTGTAGTCATATATTCCTTTCGTAAACTACTCCTCAATGAGGTAGCGTATTATACTAAGAATATTATAGTTTTGTCAAGTGTTTTTGGTGCCCCAGGAGGGACTCGAACCCCCACTCTCTCGAACCTGATTTTGAGTCAGGCGTGTCTACCAATTCCACCACTGGGGCAATCTATGGTACCAAGAGCTGGACTCGAACCAGCCACACCCAGATTTTCAGTCTGGTGCTCTACCTGATGAGCTATCTTGGCGCAACTCTAACACAGCCAAACGAAATGCTTCGCGAGCATCTTGCTTGGCTGGCATGTATATTTGTTCTTTGATCTGATTCATTTCACGATAATTGGAATATCGTTCTTCTTGCCACATGTCGTCTTGAGCATCAATCATGCGCTCAATTGCATCTAGAAATTTGTCTATGTGTTCAGTTGACATCGACTGCTTTCCTCCACTGCCCTATTTTTAATATAGCAGAGAACACAGTCAACGTCAACTGAAAAATGTTACCAATTGGTTTGGAAACGATTGTTGTAAGCTATCAGCTCTTGAACATTCTTGTGTTCAAAACTGGGTTGCTTTAATCTAGCCAACTGAGGCTGGCTAGATGTTTTTGCCGGTGCTGATTTTTCGGCGCGATAGGAATCGCCAAGGCTTCTAAAACCCAGCACTTTGTTGACCGGAAAATATCCCACGTCAACTTTCTTTTCAGTGTTACCTCCCAACACCTTGACATACTTGGTTCCTTCATAGTATTCATATCCCATAAAGAATCCAACATGCCCGGACCAATTGTCTCGGCCCCTGCGTAAAACTACTATGTCACCGTGACCCGGCTCAAGAGTTTTGAGCCCGTACTGCAAGAAGCTACGTGCTCGTAGGCTTCCCGTGGTTTCCCATCCGGTGTTTGACAACACAGCATTCATGAAACCTGCACACCAAGGTGTAATCAAAGGATCCACTGGTCCTGTATTGCCGTTGGCCATGAGTGTCTTTAACTCGCGCCTGTCTTTACGAGCGTCTTTTCCTTGCAACCTCTGTGCTTCTGCTACAGGGGCTAACTTGGAACGCCTAGACCCGTCTCCGTATGTAGATTCTGTGTTTGCAGAACATCCAGCTAACGCCAAGACCACTGCACACACAGAGATGAGAGATGAACTTCTCATTTGTACCTCCATGTTTTTAAGGGCAGAACTACTTAGTACTCTTTCGTGCCCTTAAAAGCATAGAGATAATAAACGAAGGTTCCCAGTCATGCTCGACGGATCCAGCTCTCTACAGGTCACCCACAACCCTCTAACTCATGGTACCGCCTACAGGTATCGATCCTGTGCCAGGAGCTCCACAAACTCCGGTGCTGCCATTACACCAAGACGGCAAAAGAAAACAGGGCCAAGCTGGCCCTGTTATAGACAGACAATATTATATTATCTTATGCTGTTTGTTTTTGTCTTGTGGCCAATAAAATTACTGTTGGTACAAGCAATGCAAACAATGCACTGTACATGTCATAGATTGGTAGCTTTTCCATCCTGGCTGTGTAGCTGAGATAAAAGCTGCCTGCTACAGCAATCAATGAACCATAGAACATGGCATTTTCTCTTAGATTGACGTTTAGGCTGTGCAACAAGATTGGCACAAACATGCTGACACGTATCACACCCATCAACATGACCACTGTCCAAATTTCAATTTGTAGCCAAGATACCAACCATGCACCTAGCATAAACACAGCCATGATGATTCTTGACGCCAGTAAGTTTTCTTTCTTGATCCATTCCATGCTTACCAAGCTGCTCACATAGGTCAGTGCCGCATCAATCACTGTTGAAGTTTGTCCTATCAAGATAGTTGCAAACGCAATCACTGCTCCCACACCTAGCACTGTTCCTAACGCAAGCATCTGGGTAGTGTCTGGTGCTTTGACTTCAAGTCCATTGGCAAAAGCATACATGCCTAGCCCACTTACCATGAAACAAATGATGCCAAACACAATCGATGCGATTATAAATGCTGGCATGATATTTTCCTTGGGCATACTAAATGCCTTCTGCCACATCATGCCATGACCCGATGATCCAGCAGTGATGGTGATAAGCCAGGCCACTGCAAAGGTTGTGATAAACTTGTAATCCAGCACAGTGGTCAACTCATTTTTGCCCATGCTGATAAAAGCATTGCCCGAGGAAACAATAGCAAAGTATGCAATGCCCATCAGTATCAACCACAATACACTTTGTACTGCGCCTGTGAAGATGCCTGTTCGTATACCACCATTCATTGTGAAAAACAGTGTTATCAATCCAATGGCTAGACTGGCATAAATTGGCGCAATGGTTGTTGACAGACCGGCAAATGCCCATAGCTTGGAGATTGCAGTGAATGCCAAGATCAAGGCAGCAAAAGCAACCAACATGAATTCCAACTGATATAGTTTGCTGGTTCTAGGGCTAAAATTTTCGTTGACATAGCGTGTGAGCGAATATCCGTCAGGATATTTTTCTCGTACACGACTCATTATGAATCCAATCACCAACAAACTAACTGCATTTGGTATTGTGAACCATAATAGACCTATCAGACCCCAGTTGTAGGCCACTGCTGGGCCAACAAAAATAGCAATAGCCCAAAACCAGTGTGACGAAATTGCCAGGCCTGCTGATCCAATCTGCAGAGATCTGTCAGCGAACATAAAACTGTCATAGGTCTTGTTCCATCCTTTATTGGCCACCAACAAAATTACAGTCAGCGCCAAAAGGAATATTGACCCAAATAAAATAATATCTGTCATTTTTTTCTCCTATCACGACCATATCATAATCATGTAGGATTATTTAAGTGACTGGTAGCCGCACCTGGTATTGAACCAGGGACCCACGCCTTATCAAGACGTTGCTCTACCACTGAGCTATGCGGCTATAAATTTTGCAGTCAGCAGAACGTCTGCTCAACTGGGAATCATGTGAGGAATAAAAGGCACTGCACGAGGTCCGTGACGCTGTTGCAATAGAATACGAGCTTCTTCTGCGGTATTGGCGCCCACGCGATCCTTGAACTCTCGACCGTTTACACGGATTGTGGCTTCAAACAGTTTCATATTTTATCCTTAAAAATGGTGCCTTCGGAGAGACTCGAACTCCCAACCTACGGTTTCGAAGACCGCCGCTCTAGTCCGTTGAGCTACGAAGGCAATTGGCGGAGACGGTTGGATTCGAACCAACGGTACCGGTTAAGGTACGACGGTTTAGCAAACCGTTGCCTTCAGCCTCTCGGCCACGTCTCCTTGATTGGCGGAAGCGGTGAGATTCGAACTCACGGAACATTTCTGTTCGACAGTTTTCAAGACTGTTGCAATAAACCGGACTCTGCCACACTTCCTTAAATACTCGATGTTACAAGAACTAGAAAAAACATTACTACCTTATTTAGGCCGCAAACGAGACATTGGGGTCTTTGTCAGCGGTGGATTAGACAGTGCTGTTCTACTAGCATTATGTGCAAATCTTAAACAAAAATATTTGTTGCCTGCAATACTGCAAACATTTACAGTACCGCAAGGCCTAGATGCTCAATGGAGCAAACAAGTTATTGATTGGGTTGAAACAAGATATCAACTGCGTTTTGATCGTACCATACTGGGCAATGCCAACCTGCCACATGATCAACGTGTAATTGATGGCCTACGTACAGCAAAAGAATTTTGTGATCATTTGCTGTTAGGGGACACTACTAATCCATTGGATCTGCCACCGGGTCCTCGTCGAGACCGCAGTCAAAGTTCTCGTTATGTGCAACCTTTCTTTGATTTGACTAAAGATAAAGTTGTACAGTTAGGACTGGAACTCAATTTAGAAGAGCTCATGCACATCAGTAACAGTTGCAATCTTGACTCCAACTGTGGTCATTGCTGGGCCTGTCGAGAACGTGCATGGGCATTCCGTATGGTGGCAATAGCTGGGATCGAACCAGCGACAAACGGCGTATGAAACCGCTACTCTACCAACTGAGCTATATTGCCTTCTAATTCTTGGGATACTTTTGAACAAGTACCTTGTCCTGATTCAGGACAACAACATTATCAAATGCTTTTCCACTCATACACACACGATCTGCATGTGCATACATGGCTGGGTTGATTGGAAACTTCAAACTGGCATAACAAGATTCGTAGCTCTTGTATGGAATAACGCCCAGTGTCGTGGACCCGTCATTGCCCGCCAGTAACAGAACCATGACCACATTATGTATCAACATCAACTATTTTTCCTTCTCAATGATGTTCAACGGCTCTATGCCGCATGGAGGAAATATAGCAGATCTCCTCCATGCTGTCAAGTGCTATTTCACACGCTTGAGGTATTCTTTGTTCAACGTACCATCCTGGAATTCCAGCAATGCTGTGATGGCAGGATAGATATGCTTGGGATCACCGCTGTCTTTGTGCGCCCGAGAAATTGCACGGGCTCTGGCCGCCGCCATAATTGCCAATTCAAACTTGTTACCACCTGCCATCTCAACACACTTTTCAATGTCCACTTGATCGTGCCTACTTGGAATCTTGTAACTGTTGTTCATTTGCTGCCTTCCGGGTGTATGCACAATATTGTACACGTTATTATAACAGGCTGTGTGTGCATTGTCAATGGTACTTAGGGGTGACCTATGGGATTTGAACCCATCCTATCGGAATCACAATCCGAGGTGCTAACCGCTGACACTAAGGTCACACCTAAACACCATCAATCAAAATTGTCTGCCACATATCGCATGATTTGATCATGCGGTACTGCGAGATGTTGTCCTGGTGCGCGATTACCGTGGCCACTGTAATCAAAATAATTTGAAAATGCAATACCATATGGTGCAAAGTCCACGTTGGTTTTTGCATGAGCACCCACTGTAGTCACACGACCTGGCATTGGTCCCCGAGCTTGATGCAGATACACAATGGTCTGGCGCACTGCCTGTGCACCAAGGCTGTATCCGTACAGTTCATAATATCCTTGATAACGTTCAATCATGTCAACTGCTCGACCCATGTAGTAAGGACTGGTTGCAATGGGTTTGAGATTTCTTTTCTTGGCAAAATCTTCAAATGCCTGTTGATCAAACTGTTCTTGAGATCCGCGAAAGCCAATGATTATGCCCTGTGGCTCTGCGGCGGCGCCAGCTACAAATAGTAGCAAAGACGCCAGTGCCATTCTTATCTTCATACAAGTACTTAGTAAATGGTGCCGGATGTCGGGTTCGAACTGACGACCTGCCGCTTACAAGGCGGCTGCTCTACCACTGAGCTAATCCGGCGTTATTGTGTGGTGGGTGATGAGAGGGTCGAACTCCCGACATCCTCGGTGTAAACGAGGCGCTCTACCACTGAGCTAATCACCCGCAGTGTAGTATATATGCATGATCAACATGACCATGACTATCAGAGGCATCCACATGAGATAGACAAATGCCTTTGCATATTCTAAAAAATCTCTCAACTGACACTTCCTTTGTATGGTGGGGAAGGATGGATTCGAACCAACTCAGCCCGAAGGCAACAGATTTACAGTCTGCCGCGACTCTCCAACTTCGCCGCTTCCCCAAATTTGTCCCGGTGATGCCTCCGGGTTAGCCATTACGTTGCTAACATTCCGCCTCCTTGTGAGAGACAGTTTTGTGTTCACGCCCCCGATCCACGCTCGAGAGAGACTGGTTGTACTGTGGCATCCCGGGAGAGCCTCGAACTCCCAACCCCTGGTTTTGGAGACCAGTGCTCTGCCAATTGAGCTACCGAGATATTATTGAATTTGTAAGCTGTTGCGTCCCTCTCATCGCAACCATTTTCCCTTGATATAAAGCCGGCAGGGTCAGGATACGTTACTTGGGATACTTGTCCAGTTTAGTCGCCTCAATGGACCTAGTGGGTGTCGAACCCATCACCTTCTACTGTTTCGGTCCTTCGAAGAAACCTAGACAGCGTGACTTTCTCTTGCTAACACTTACAAAACTTGGAGCGGGTAGTCGGGTTCGAACCGACGACAGTCTCGTTGGCAACGAGATATTCTACCACTGAATTATACCCGCATTAACTTGGCGACCTCGACCGGGCTCGAACCGGCGACCTCCTGCGTGACAGGCAGGCGCTCTAACCAACTGAGCTACGAAGTCATGATTGGCTCCTCGACCTGGGCTCGAACCAGGGACCCTGTGATTAACAGTCACATGCTCTACCGACTGAGCTATCGAGGAATAAATTTGGTGGAGATGGACGGGATCGAACCGACGACATCATGCTTGCAAAGCATGCGCTCTCCCAACTGAGCTACATCCCCAAATTTTGGTGGCCCCTGAGAGACTCGAACTCTCACGCCTAAGCACTGGCTTCTAAGACCAGCGTGTCTACCAATTCCACCAAAGGGCCGCGATCTTGGAGCACCGGGCTGGATTTGAACCAGCGAATCACACGCTTTGCAGGCGTAGCCATTAGACCGCTCTGGTACCGGTGCGTGTTGGTTGCGGAGGACGGATTCGAACCGTCGATCTCCAGCTTATGAGGCTGGCGAGTTAACCACTTCTCCACCCCGCGATAATTTTGGTAGAGCATAGCGGAGTCGAACCGCTCTTACCAGGATGAAAACCTGGTGTCCTAACCGATAGACGAATGCTCCATAATACTTGGCTGGCTGGGGATGATGGATTCGAACCACCACTGGCGGAATCAAAATCCGTAGTCCTACCATTAGACGAATCCCCAATAACACAGCGAATTGGTCGGAGTACAAGGATTCGAACCTTGGACCCCCTGCTCCCAAAGCAGGTGCGCTACCAGGCTGCGCTACACTCCGAAATTGGTGTACCCTCTGGGACTCGAACCCAGGACCCACGGATTAAAAGTCCGTTGCTCTAACCAACTGAGCTAAGGGTACGCAAGTTATACAAGTCTCATGATCGATATTATTGGGCACTACTTGCAAATTTAGACGTTGGGTGCTTCCCAGTCATAGCCAATGCAGTTATATCAGGACCTGTTTCTGGCAGATTAGGCCCGCATAGTGTGCACGTCTGCACACGATACCTTGTAGTGACCAATAATATCGACCATCCATAGATGATCGATAAACCAATCGCATCTGGATTTTACTCTCCGCGTTACCGCCGCGGATTTGATCCCCAGTGCCGCCCATATGGAAGAATTTATTGTGCCTTCCGCAGTCTCGTTCCGCATCGCACATTAGTTGCTTACTATACTACGCTTCAGTGTGCCAGTCAACCTGCTTTTCGCGAGTTTCTAACATTTCTTTTGCACGAGCAATCTTGCTTTGTAGCAGTCGATCAGTCAGGTCCTTGTTCATCACATAACCTGCTGACTCAATTGCTTGCATCACAAGCCTGTCGTTTAGTGTAGCATAATCTATCTGTTCTGTCTTGTTCAATCTCTCTCCCTGTTTGTCCAATAAAAAACCCTGGGTGTTTAGTCCAGGGTCCTTGTTGCTGTTACTGCGGAGTCTGCTTAGTGTTTGCAGTCTCCCAACAAGGACCTTGAATTGGCATCTGAACTTGGTGCATACCAATTGCCGAGTTTAATGCCAAAGCTATGGCGTCCCTCGGTTGTGGGTAGCATCTGTTCGCATGTCAATTGTGAATACATTTTTTGCATCATGTCCCTATTGTATGATAGTTTATTTAGTCTGTCAACCTCTTTCAAGGTATTTATGTCTGTATTTTACCGTTTTTCAACAACAAAGAAAATTGGTGCCTCCTCCGGGACTCGAACCCAGAACCTACCGATTATGAGTCGGGTGCTCTAACCAATTGAGCTAAGGAGGCGATTGTTAGAAAGGTATCTTTATGATACCAGGTGCTTGGCAAGGTATCTTTCTGTCTGGCCCTGGTTCACATGCTTTTTGCAAAGCAGTACAACCTGACAATACCAAACACAAGGACACTACCGCCAAACTCTTAACGACACACTCTACGATCAATGTATGCACGATAGTACGGATCCCATTCTCTGTAGATTCGACAATGAACAGGACGTTCTATGTACACTGGTTGAGGTTGATGCACAATCACAGGAGCCCTGGGTTGGTCCATGTTTCTACCAACTTCACTGCCCACTGTGGCACCCACCACAGCACCCACTGCCGACCCAACTGGACCACCACCAAGAGCACGACCAACTGCATAGCCACCCACTGCACCAACTCCTGTACCCACTGCCTGATTAGGGCCGCTGGCACAGCCTGCCAATGCTGTTACTGCTACAAGTGCCGATATCAATTTGATCCTGCTCATGGTGTTGTTCCTCCGGTGCATTATTTAGTATGCGCAACGAGCACTATTTCCATAGTACCGCTGACACTGATACCAAGAATTCCACCTGCGCTGTTCTCTATATCCGTTGTAATCATTTCTGTACATGGGACGATATTGATACTGCGGAGGATAAATTGTTGGCGCTTCTACCACGACTGCACGAGGCGGACCATAGTAGCCCACAGGCGTCACTGCACATCCGCCCAGAGTGGTAGTCAATGCAAGTGCTGTGATTACTAGAGTCCGCTTCATGTTCATCTCCTGGCCTTAGGCCACTGCTTCGAGCACGTCTTCAGCTGTGGTGCCTTCACCGCGCTTGGTGAGTGCCGCACGTGATGCCGCTACACGTTCTGCGCTCATCTTGGAGCCGTGCGTGTCCAGCATGTAGTTCACTGCTTCGGCCTTCGTCATAGGCTTGGGAAGATCAAAGAGCTCGATGTCTGTATGGCCAGTGCGCTGAAGCACCTTGATACGCATCATGTCGGTTGCCCAACGCACCTTCATCTTGCCATTGCAAATCGAAGTACCAACTACGGTATAAGTCTTGTTAGTCATTTTTCAGTTCCTTTTGTGTGTGTGAAAGTTTCAACCTACGCTCATAGTTTAACGTCGACGAAGCTGTGGGTCAACCACAGATCCGTCCAAAATTGGCCACGCCATGAGCGCAAGTCCTGCGAAGGCCAAAAGCAATCCAGTCAGTAGGCTAGCATGCGGGTCTGCATCCATACCACCAACTGCTCCAAAAACAATGAATAGTCCAGTGATAAAACGTATCATCATGCTCTCCTTACTGTGTGCACTCATTATAGCGCACCGTATTGTGAATGTCAACCACTTTTTTTGGGTTTATCAAATTATTTTCTAGCAAGGACACTACCCAAAATCAAGGCAGCCGCCCAGGTGTAGAAATTATAAGGGATGGCCAGTGCAGGGAACAAAGTGTTCAGTGCCCAGATGGACGCCAGTGGCCCAAATACAATCAACAAGACTACAATGATTAGAAATCCTGCCACGCTGGTGATCTTCATGTGCTTACTCCTTAGCGGATTTTTCGCCGAACTTGACGGTGCCTTCTGGAAATTCCTTGTCCAGATGATCTGCTGCCTTGCTACCAAGATTGCCAAGTATCCGGGCAATCTTGCTTGCTATGCCTGGGAGGTAATAAAGTACCACTCCACCAATCACTGTTCCTACTAGTGCTGAAAACATAGTTTTAGTCTCCTTGTTCAATTAAACCACCTCGAGCATGTTGGCAGGCACACGATACCGGCCCTGCGCTGTTTGCACAATCACGTTCTTGATCTTCACTTCCAACACCGTGCCAGCAATGGTCTGACCAGTGCGGTTGCTTGTGAATCTAACATTGATGCCCTTGCTCAAGGTACGCACATTGGAACGAACCAACTGGCCCTTGCGATACTTGATTGCGGCATAAATGCTGTCAAGCTGATCGTTTGTGAAGTCACCAAACATGATAGTTTCGTTAACTTGCTGGATTGTGATCTTTGCCATCTGTGTGTCCTTTCTGTTTAACATGTATGTATTATGCACTATTTGGGTCTGGGTGTCAACCGTTTTTTGAACTTTTTTTCACTTATTTTTGGGTGTTGTATTTTTGCAACACTCAGTCAGTGAACTGGGGAACAACGCCATTTTTCATCACCCAGCTACCCTTGCGGAGCAACTGGCGTGGGCCGAATTCGTCCTGCAAGATGATGCCACGTGGTGTGCATATGGCAATGAATTGTTGGCTCCAGGCACGGAACAACATGGCATTGCCAGCATACCCCACATGGGTGGCCTCTGTTTGGATCACTCGTCCTTCTGCGGAAATCAGCACGGCGCCGCCCCTGGACACTTCGATCTCAAACCCGGACACGTCTTGCCCGTGGCGTTGGATGTTGTTGTAATTGCCCTGGCATTCGTAGGCCTGCGCGGCGCTGGCGGATGCAACCAAGGCAAGAGCAATCAGTGTCTTTTTCATTGGAACAGTCCTATTGCATACAATCCCAACAGGATTGAATTGACTGCTATCAAATTGGCTTCGCGAATGCGAATGGCCCAGGTAAGGTACACCACAGCACCTGCGTTTAGCAGGTAGATATTGGCAGGATCAATGCGCAGGCTTGTACACAAAGCGCCAGCGCAACAAAGCGCACAGCCTGCCCATTTCAAGTAAAAGTTCATTTCCTTATTCATGTACTCATTATAGCGTAGAGTACCCAGACGGTCAACCGTTTTTTCAGGAAATTTGTCAGAAAAAAGCAGGTGTTGTATTTGTGCAACACCTGCTAAGTCATTGATTTCATTGGATTTTTACGCTGTGCTAACCCATTGATTTTGCTAGAGTTTTTTCCAGCACAAAATCCTGGTTATCCACAGGGTTTTTCAGGGCTAATCTGCGCTCTAACTGCTCTGCCAGAGCCTGGGCAAATTCCGGGCTCACTTCCATGAGTCCTTTTGCAAAGCATTCAGCACCCAAGTTCATTGCATCCATTGCAGTGAATACTCTTGAAGCTTCAGCAAGGTCGCTTGAAGTTGGATGGAATTGCATATCAGCGAATCCGATAGCAGGTCTTGTTGAACACTACACCGCGGCCAGGTTCGCGATGGCGGGTTTCGGTGCATTCCCGCACACGCCCGTTGGGCATGACAACCTGATAGCGAGAAAAAGCAGGTCCGCCCAAATTGGCATTGACCACGTGGGGTCGCGGAACTGGAAGAGGGGGATTTTGATGTGCCAGGGCCGAACCCGAAATGGCAACAGCGGCAAAAGCGGCAAGGGCATATTTCATGTGTGTTCTCCTATGTGTGTTGAAGCTCTATCAGCTTACAATTTGAGTATAGCGCAACCAAATGCTATGGTCAAGAACAAAGACAACCGTTTTAGATTTTAGACGTAAATGGGTTGACCATGCTCCATCGGTTGAACACCCTGGAAAAGTTATCTGGCTCAGTTACCCACATCCTGTCTCTTCGATGCAGTGTTGCAATGTTGCTCCATATGACCATGTCGCCGTTGGACCAAGGACAATTAAAAATGGTAGGTTGCTTATCCAGCAGGAGTCTGGCATTGTTAAGAAGGGTCAACAGGTCTGACGGCATGCGCCAGCCTCGAGCATCACGTGCATTTTTGATCCAACCTTTGCTGTTCACACCAAGAAAGCGTCTACCAGATTCTGGATTTACACGCACAGCTGGTCGCCACTCGGTATTATTGACTTTGGCCAATCGTGTACCTGCAAGCAAGCTGTTGAAGCTGTGATATTCAAATTCACAATTATCCCAAAAAGTTTTAACAACTGGATCATGTATGCTTTCATACACTGTTTCCAGATCAATAAACTGTGTGCCACCACCTCGGTAGCCACGAACATCTTTGGCCCACAACGCACGAGAAGGATACGGTTCGATTCCTGGCTCGAATGCAATGTCTGAATGCCATGGCATGAATCCATAGAATGTCTTGTCTTCATTTTGCGGAACATTCAATGAACCATAGTCATCAAGATCATACGTAGTGTATGCAATACCAGCAGTGTCAACGTGAGTGCGTTCGCCTGTGAAAATTTCATAGTCATCGGCGGTCCACGAGGTACCAAAATATTGACAAAACCTGCTGACTTTTTCAACAGGAGTTTCAACGCTCAGACCTTTTATGTGTATGACTTTTCTTTTGATTAGTAATTCTTGCCACCACTGCGGACCTTCATCCAGGAGCACCCCAATATCCTCATCAGGATCAAGGGTTATGGTTGTCCCAAATTGAAAGAACTCATCTTTTTGCTTCATGTTGTTTTATTGCTCAATAGCACTCTTGTGTCCAGTAGCGATATCCATATTGATCTATAGCCTGGACTGGCCGACAGACAGTGGTGTTACCATATCCATACACAGGTGGGTAAACATAAACAGGCTCTGGTGGATAAACATACACCGGCGGTGCATAAGGAGGTGTGCGATAGTACTGATTGGCAATCGCGCCGCCGATAATCACGCCACCGATCAGCGGCGCCACCCAATTATGTTGTTGATGGTGATGGTGGTGGTGACGATGTCGTTGTCTATCATGCCCTTGTGCCATGGCGCTGGACGCTACGACCAGTAGGCCTAGAGCAATTACTCCCATTAGTGCTTTTTTCATAGCAGTGTTCTCCTCTTGGTATTTACCAGGGGATCAAAAGTCCCCTGGTGCCACTTGCAACACACGCACACCCTGGGCACGAATGGCGTCAACTACCTGAGTACGGTCGTCAAACCACAGATATGGATTACCATAGTCTTGACGGATTTCTTCCAGCAGTTCAACCTTGACAATCGAGTCCTGCCTGTAATCTCCTGCCCTGCGCATGTACAGCGCATGGAAAGGGATTTCATTGGCATCCATCCAGGCCACAGTACGATCACGGGTTTCGCTTCCGCGTCCAGAACACAGGATGACCTTATGCCCTGTACCAGTTCCGTAGAACGTTTTCAGCAGGAACACAATGTCTTCATGCACTGTGTCGCGATCCATGCCAGCATTGAATGCCTTCCAGTTTTTGGGCTTGTTGGCAACCCACTGGCGTCTGTGCTCGATGTTGGCGAGCGTGCCATCGATATCGAAAACTACAATTTTATGCATCTCGCCCTCCATGTTTGTGTTTAACATGCCCAAATTATAGCACAATTTGGGCCTGTGTCAACCTTTATTTTGGCAAGAGCTAAGTCATTGTATTTCAAAGAGATTTTGTGTTGAGTTTTTGTTAACAAAACGAACATCCCATGCAATAACGGTTCTATGCCCGGTGCCCTTCCATGGGTAAACAGTGTGAGCAAGATGACTTGGAAACACAATGCACTGCTTGACATTTGGACTCATCATGAATGTATCTGTGAATACAAATCTAGGAATGTCTCTAGACACCGGCAACCTAAGTTCCAACTTGCCGTCAGTAACTGAACTGAGTGGATCAAATTGTGGACTATCAATGTAGATGTTGCCAGATATGTTTGCATCGTGCACATGCAGAGCTTGGTACTGCCCTTGTGACTGTTTGATGGTCCACGCAGACGCCAACACCGGCTTGAGTCGGCTGAGATCAAATGCTGTAGTTGTGCCCAAGTTGTCTAGATAGCGTTGTGCAAGATTTTCAACATAATCTCTCAGAGGTGCAATGTCAATGCCCAAGGATTCGTGCGCAGGCAACAATTGAATCTGTTGACCTCCTCGAACGCTGATAGACTGATCTCCAGCGTCATTCAAATCAATACGTTCGTGCGCACGTACTGTGATATCAATCAATTTCTGAAAGATTGATTCTGGTACATCATCTACACCAACGATGGTTGGATTGAAATAAGCGAACTTCATTTATGTTTTCCTTGTTTCCAATGCGGCTTTCTTCTTTGAAGGTTTTGATTCTGATTGCCGATTTTTTAGAATTTCTTTCTCTAATTCTTGTTTGAGACGATCTATTAGATCCTCCAACGTCTTGAGTTCTGCTCTTTGTTTTTCAAGCACAAACTCAAGTTCAATCAACTTATGCCGAGTTTTCTTCAACCCAAAAAAATCAAACATGATTGTCCTTTACCAGTTAGAAACATCCGTTGTATCTACTGCAACATCTTTCGATTCTCCTGCTAGGTCAAGGGTAAACTTGAATCGCATGCTGGGGCCAATGCCCGATTCGTGCGATACTTCGATAGTAAAGTCATTTACGCCTGTGAAGTGGTTGACCATTTCAGCCATCTGCAAGATCTGCTTGCGTGTTAGATGTACTACCACTGGCCCTAACGTGGCTTCTCGATCTCCGTGTATCACTGGATCTGCTACAAACTTGGGTTTCTTTGCCATGATATTTCCTTAAAAACTATTGAACAGGTATGCGGCTGTGCCAAACATGGTAGCCATATGCACCAGTTGATCAAATCCAACTACCACAAAGAACCAATGTGTTTCTCCTGCCTTCCATAAGCGACTGGTGATACGACTGGTAACATAATCAGTAGCACCATGTGCCACTGTGTTCACAGCCAACCAGATGAGAGAGATGCTGCCAAGTGTGACCAACAGTATCAGTCCCATCACCAGGCCATATGTGGTGACATGGCTGATCAACCACTTGTTGCTGGTACTCTTGTTTTTGGCCATCTGATCTGTTTGCGCAATAAAGTCGGCGACCCAATGCGCAAACAGGATAGCAAATACCACTTGCAGGCTGATCACGATTCAAACACCTCACGGTCATACTTCTCGCGTAGCTTATCAAGCAGTCCGTTGTTGTCTATAGCATCACGGAGAACTTTTTCTATCAGTTGGTTGAAAGTGATGTCTTGTTCGTGTGCCAGCTTCATCAGTTCATATGCGGTTTCGTCCGGCAAGTCGATCGGAATGACCACACGGGTATCGTATTCTTCTCCAGCCACAATGGCAGTTGACTTTTGGATCCAGTCGTCGTCGGTTTCAAGGTCAGTCCACTTTACATCGTCCCAGGCCTGCATGTTATCAGTGCCACGTTCCTTGGCTTCTGCTGACATTGCGTCAGCGTACTCTGGGTTGATCAAGCGATAGCAACGATCATTGCGATAGTCGCTGATTTCTGCGGTATACACTATCTGTGTATCGGCATCAAACACAATGCTGGCGCTGTACTGACCTGAAACTTCGCAGTCAAGCCATCTAGCCATTCGGCCAAAACATTGCCAGCCGTATTCACTGCCGCCAGTGATACGATAATTGACTATTTCCAAGAACTCTGCAATGGTGATCATATCTTTGCCTTTATTTTGTCTGCTTCAACATTATATACGTCTAGTGGAGCAGTGTCAACATCACTGACGTCCACTCCTTCTCCACGAAACCATTTGATGTTTTCTTCCAGTTCCTTTTCAAAGGAACCTTCATCATTTGGGTCCGTCGGATGCTCCGGCGTCATTATGCGGCGAATCTTCATCTTCGTCCTCTGGTAAGGTTGCTTCTAGCAAACGAATCAACTGTCTTGTGCCTGATTCAGCCATGGTCAGCGTAATCACTGATCCGTTGCATGAAACTTTTAGAACTGTGTTGGTATCGTTGTCAACACCAACTGTGTAACCTGATTCAAGCATAGCTGTCTCCGCGGGTGTGTCTGGAATAATAGGAGTAGTCCACAAAGGTGTTTCCACCTTTGTGTCGTACTTCCTTCGACTAAAAAAGTCAAACATTATGCATCTCCGTCAAAGTGGTAACTCCACTTGGTTCCATTCCACAGGCCACGCACTTCATCGATGCGAGTCTGCGAGCTAGTACCCTTACGGATGAAATCCAAGATCATTGATCGAGTATCTTTACCGTTGAACTTACCAAACACAATCGGAGCCGCAAACGGATCCTGCTTCTGGATAGTAGGCATCCACTGTAGTGCATACTCTTTACGATCCAGACCGCTGGCAACCACTGTGGCAAAGTAGCGATCATACAGTTCCACTTGGTAGGCAACGCCTTCCCAGAACGCATTCTCAAACTTTTCCACACGCCGACGATCATCTTCAAGCATGAAGCTCTTGATGTCATCTAGCTTTTCGTCCAAGAGCATTTCTACCACGTCTTTTTCAAACGTGAGCTTGTCCTTGGTCTTGTGTATACGCAAGTACCAGTCGCCTTTGATCTTGACCATGTGGCCACTTTCAAAGCGGATAATCCATCCTTCAATGTCCTCGCTTGCACGAGTTTCATTGATCAGCAGTTCCATGTTCTCTGGAGTACCTTCGTAAGAACGCACCACAGGAATACCATACTGGTTGCCAAATGACTCCAGTCGGTTGTAGAACACGTAGGTACCGTCTCGCACATCACGCATGGCAATCAACACCAACCGGTCAGTTGGGTAATCAATCACGATGCGTTGCTGGCGCGAGCACCATTCAAAAATAGGAGTCAATCCCAAGTTGAAACAGTCACGAGCCATGAGTTCGTATTCTGGATGGCGGGCCACAAACTCTTCAGCCTGCATGCTCACATCAGTGATACCCATCTTGGTTGCCCAGCGCACATGCTCACCCACAAGAAAAGGGCGGATCATTGAACCATCAAGCTTCTCAAGGATCACATGTGACTCTGTCAAGTCTACAAATCGCTGTTGTGTTTCATCGCGCTCATTTACGTTGAAAAACTTGTGAAGTGGGCGCGACAAGATGCGACCATTCTTGTCAAAGAAGATACCGCGACATTCACGACGTATAGCCGCCGCTTGGTCTGTTACATCTGGAAAGGTGTCGGTACCAGCCACCACATAGTTTACCACAGTACCCCATTCGCGTTCAGCAAAGATAAATTCCTTTGCGTCTGCCAATACGGCACGTACTTGGTCGATGTGTTCGATCCGAGGAAATTCATAGTGTTGCATTGTGTTTTCCTAGTTATGATGCGTGATGCTAGCAAAGCCTTCTTCTTCTAGCGGGTGTTCGTAATTCTCTAACATGCTATCAATCACACGCTGTGGAATGGCTTTACCTGTTGCCACGGCTCGTTTGAATTGACGCTGATGTAATTCATGCGCATCTGGCATGAACACATGAGCATCTACAGTATAACCTGCATCCAGCAATCTGCCAACCTTTTTCAAGCGACTCTTGCGAGTCATGTTGGTTTGATCCCACACAATATCCTTATCCTGGGCCAGCGCCGAGGCAAGCCGTGCCTCCATGTCCTGTTCAGCGTTTTTGATTTCACGCTTGAACATCTCACCATAGGTGACACCCTCACGTGCGGCAACATCTTCGATCCACTTGTCCGTGGAAATGTGTACCCAATCGTCGGGAGATAAGGCGCTGGCCCAAGTGGATTTTCCAGACCCTGGTGGTCCAATAAGAAAGAGTGCGTTTTTCATTGTTTCATTATAGATGTATTATGCGCCCATGTCAACCGGAAATTTCACAAAAAAAGCCACTGTTTCCAGTGGCTTAAAGTTTTCAGGAGTTAATTATTATGGATGTCTAATAATTAGACAGTGATGCCCAAGGACTGCGCCTTGTACGCAAGAGCAACCATCTTGCGGCTTGCATTGCCATGGCGATATTCAGTGACCTGAACGCCATTACCAGCCTTGCGTGGGTTAGCATAAACAGCATAACCACGATTACGAATCACAGAGATCGTAGCTGTTGGGTTCTTGATACCAAAACGCTTGGCAATCGCTGCCTCGGTAAGGGTTTCGCCCTCAAGGACCAGAGCCTTGAAGAGCTTGCCCTGCTTGGTAGAAAGGTCGAAAGACCTGATTGACTTAGTCTGATGAGTCATTTTAGTTTCCTTAATCTTCGACTGAGACTCAGTCTCATATCGTACGTGTATTATGCACTATGCTAGTCTGCAAGTCAACACTGTTGACAGCCGTTTCAAAAAGAAAGGACCCGTTAAGGTCCTTTCCGTTTTGCTTGCTATAAAATTATCAGCTCTTTTGGTTGATGAACTGATTTAGCTCGCCTGCCTTTTTGGTAATCTCATCCATGGTTGGCATGGCTGGAAGGTCAGGCATGGGAGGTAGATCACTCTTGCCTTCAATTGCAATAGAGCACTTGTAATTGTATTCCTGCATGACCAAGTCGCGCTTGGAATGGAATTCCTGTTCCAGCAATTCCTTTGCCATCTTCAGCAGTTCGAGACGGATTTCGTATCCAGATTGTGCCATTTTACTTCTCCTAATGTGTATGTGTCACTCTGTGACGCATCTGTAGTGGAAGGCGCTTCTGTTGCTAGGTGCACCTTCCGGAACCCCGAGGTCTTACGCCGCTAGGCGAGTGTCCTCATAAAATGCGTTATCGTTTGCATTTAGACGTTTTGCTTCTACGACCGAGTTGCCCCAATCCTACGGCTTCTGCTTTGCCGGTAACTCTTTTAACCTTTGCCTGCCCAATCGATCCTAGTTCAGCCCCATCAGAAACACACTTACATCTATGCATACCAAGTGTGCTTTTGGTGGAGCTGCCGGGTACTGCCCCCGGGTCTTGAACACACGTATACGTTAACGTCAACGCTACAAGTATATTTATACAGCATCAGGCACTATCCTGTCAATCAGTTCCTGCCAGGAAATGTTGGGCAAGAAGCTCACACTGAGAACCGCACGATTCACAGGAACACCTTTGAAGTCTACCACATGAGGGATATCTGTTCTGACCCAGTATCCCTGATTCACAGGCAACTGACTGGTCCATACCGGAACAGGTTGTGTTTCATACTTGGGGGGTACAAGATACTTTTCGTTTGGTTTGGCAGGATTGCCTACTTCCCAAATCAGTTTGTCTTCGGGGATTTCTTCATACCATGCCATGGTTCCTGAAAACATGTTGAGAGGAAAATTCAACCGAACAGGGCGAGGTTTGTTTTCTCGTGTGTCAATATGTATACCACTGCGTTCGTCTTTTATTCCAGCAAATGCAGAGATATACACTATCTCCAACCCGTATACCTGCCCCCAATCCTGCAACTGTTTCCATAGTACACTTTGTCGTTGCACATGATTTGGAAACAAATATGTGTAATGGCTGCGACGTTCTTTTCGCCTATCTTCAAAATCAATGTGTGATTTCCAGTAGGCTATACCTGCATCATCTAGCTGTGGGCCGTCAAATTCCCAAAGATAATCCTTGTGATATTTTACCGAATCAGCTTCAACTAAAAATGCCTGTGCCATTATTGAACCTCTGGTGCTGGCTCGGTTGGCTGAACAGGTTCGGGTTGAGTTGCACCGCAATGAGGGCAAGCCTGTCCTTGATAATTGATTTCTTCTTTACCAGTAGTTGAGCACTGGTGCTTCCATAGTTCAACGGCCATGATGTATTCTCCTTAGTAAGAATATTTACCAATTAATCGTTATGGTCGCTGGCCAACAAATGACAGCGGAATGTGTTACCCATGTTGATCACAGCATGTTCAAAATCATTGGCCTTGAGTTCCCAAACTTGTCCGTCTGCTGGAACATGTATTGCTTCTATTCCAGCAGACACATCCGCAGCCAGCTTGGAAAGCAACAGGGCACCTTCATTGGTCCACAAGGTTATGTGATAACGCTGACCGCTCTGTGGATCTTTGTGCCAGGATATGTGCTTGCCTGGACCTCTGTTATGAAGTCTAAATTTACGCAGTCCTTTATTGCTTCTCTCACTTAGCTGAGTATAGATATGATGCAGATATCCTCCGCGGAGTTCTTGCACAAACTCAGTGAACTCTGATTCTTTGTATTTGTTTGCATACCTATAGGGCTGGGCCGCTTCAGTAAAAAATCTGTCTCGTCCTTCCTTTTCCGGACGGTGCACGAGATTGATGTCAAAATCCCGCCCAATCCAAGTATTTGGATCTTCGTACAATATCTGACTCATAAGATACCTGTATTCTTCTAGTACCTTATCAATGTCGTATTTCAAATCAATTGGAAAACAAAATTCAGCCATCTTCGCCTATTACGTTACCGCGTTGTGTTTGTAGAACAGTCTTATGTCCCCACAGTTGCTTGATATTTATAAGCATATTTAACCACGAGTCACTCAGGCTTCGGCCTTTCCGTCTGTAGTAGGTCAGCACCAATTTTCTTGTGTTGTGTATATCTGCGCTGGTTACTTCTATCTTTGGTGACCATTCTTCAAGCTCGTACTGCTCAGCCAGTGTGGTACGAATGTACTTGTACCCATTTAGATCATGGATGGCACCAATTTGATATTCTTCAAGTCGAGCATCGTCAACCAACAAGAACAATCGTAGCTTGCGTATGAGATGTGGACTCAGGAACTGTCGTATGAAACTTTCGTCTCTATAATTGGCCACTGCATCCAGACAAACTTCCAGCCAGTCTTTTCCAATCAGGCCCGGGAACCATTCCTTGTCTTCTTCAGTTGGTGCAGTGCAGATCCTGCGAATGTCCTGGAAGATTTCAAAACCAAGATAGTAAGGATTCATTCCAGAATAGTATGGACTGTTGAATGCTGGTTGCCAAAGCACACTGGTATGCAACTGCAGGAACTCTAACATGGCGCCGTCTGAAAGCAGACCTTTTTCATATAGCCTGTTCATGATGTAGTAGTGAGTAAAGCTGGCCCAGCCTTCGTTCATGACCTTGGTCTGGTACTGTGGATAGAAATACTGTGCAGTTTTACGCACAATGCGTAGCAACTCGCGTTGCCAGCCTTCTAACACAGGACTGTTCTTCTCTAGGAAGTAAAGTATATTTTCTTCTGGATGTAACGGGAACTTGATCTCATCAACAGAAGTTTCTTGAGCATGACCAGGAAGTGTCCGCCACAGGTCATTTACTGTTTGCTGTAGATATTCCACACGCTCTTTCTGTCGTTCACTTTCCTCTAAGAGGCTCAGCTTACGAGGACGCTTGTAACGATCAACACCATTCATCATAAGACTGTGTGCGGCATCAAGTGTTTGCTCTACTGCTTCTTCGCCGTAGCGTTCTTCGCATTGAGCCACATAGTTTTTAGCAAATACCAAATAGTCAATGATTCCATCTGCGTCAGTCCATTGCTTGAACAAATGATTGTTCTTGAAGAAATGATTGTGCCCAAATGCCGCGTGTGCAATCACTAGTACCTGTGTACAGGCTGTGTTTTCTTCCATTAGATAGTTGATGCAAGGATTGCTGTTGATGACCAATTCATATGCTAGGCCACGCTTGCCTTTTTGATACAAGTCTCGTTCGCGGCTAAACTTCTTACCAAAACTCCAGTGCTTGTAGAATATGGGCATGCCAACACTGGCATAGGCATCAAGCATTTGCTCGCTGGATATAATTTCAATTTGATTCTTGTAGGTATCTAAATGTAGTTCTTCTTTTGCTATGATTGCGCACTCTTGTATGGCACGTTCAATCATCTCATAACTCCACTCAGAGCCGGAGAACAGAGGTTGGGTCATTGATTAATCTCCCGCTTGAAAACTTCTCTAAAGGTTGGAACCACTGTGTTAACATGATCCATGCGTATATGGCATAATTGCGGAAAATTCTCAGCTAGGCGTTGCATGATGGTCCATACTGCTGTGTCGTGTATGCCATAGGTGAACTGAGCCTGATGAGGTGCTTCTCTAACTTCTGCATAAACATAATATTGGACTTTGGGCAACAGACTCTGCATGATATCAATCACCTGTTCGTTGTCACTGGTGTAGTTGTCGCCATCACTGGCTTGCACAACATAGATGTTCCAGGCATCCAATGGATATCGAGTGTTGATAATGTCATTGACCAGTTCAAGTCCTGTGCTGATCACAGTGCCGCCGGACTCTTGGCTGTTGAAAAACTCGTCTTCGTCACACTCTTTGGCAACTTCTGTGTGCCGTACAAATACAATATCCACCTTGTCGTACTTGCGTTGTAGAAAAAGATACAGCAATAGATAGAAACGCTTGGCAATTTCTTTTTCAACTTCTCCCATAGACCCTGACACATCCATAAGACAAAACATCACCGCCTGTGCATTTGGTATGGGTTGATTTTCCCAACGTCGATAACGCATGTCAATTGGATCAACCCAAGGAACCACCATACGCTTGCGCAATAAGGCTTCCATTTCTTCTATGTGCTTTTGTTTCTCTTCGCCTTCAGACACATCTATCAACATCTGCACAGTTTCAATTTCATCATCCGAAGGGCGCCGCAGTGCCAATCGTCTACCAAGACTATTTTTTAGACTGCGCACTAGATCCAATGCGCTTGGACTACCACTGACTTGATATCCGGCACGATTTCTTTGAAAAGCCACTGCTGCCTTTTCTGATTTCTTGATCATGTCCGGAAGTTCTAGATCTTCAAATACCAAGTCTAGGTATTCGTCTCTGGATATTGAAAAGCGGAAGTCATCCTGACCACCACCTTGGTTACTGCCTTGTTTACCTGCGCCCTTGCCGCCGCCTTTGGGAGGCTTAGATATAGAATCACCTACCCCAAACTCCTTGTTACCTGGTAGAATGCGTTCCCATTCTCCTGTGCTACGATCGTAATCAAAGCTGGGTTCGTTGATGCCATCACCTGGCACTGAAATATCAGTGCCATCTTTGCTTTTGATTTTGCGTGTGTTCATTGCCTCACGAACTTGATCTCGTAAGTATTTGCGCACACGCTTTAGAAAGCGTTGACGATTTGGTAGGTTTTTGCCGCTAGGATTTTTCCTGCGATCTATAATTGAATAGTCTGCCATCAGATGTCATGAGCTCTTTTGTACACGCATGTACCATTCAACAAGTCTCTTAACCTGCTTAGGAGTATAACCCTTGGCTGTCATACGCTCAACAAAATGCTCGTGCTTCTTTTGGTCTTCACTATTGCTCTTGGCAGCAAAGGAAATGATTGGCAGTAACTCTTCTGTGCTGGCAAACATTTTCTTTTCAATCACTTCACGCAATTTCTCATAGCTGGTCCACTTGACAATCCCACCCTTGTTAGACGCCCGAACACGTAGCACAAAATTTACTACTTCGTTACGGAAATCTTTGGGATTGGCAATGCCTGCTGGCTTCTCAATCTTTTCCAGTTCCTTGTTAAGGATTTCTCTATCAAACAAGTTACCAGTGTCTGGATCTTTGAAATCAATTTCCTGTATCCATGCATCGGCATACTCTACATAACGATCAAACAAGTTCTGTCCATAGTCGCTGTAGCTTTCAAGATATGCCTTTTGTATTTCATGACCAATGAATTCAGCATACTTGGGACTCAGGTATTCTTTGATGAAGTCGATGTATTCGTTTTGTTTTTCGTCTGAGTATTGTTCGCGTCGGATGGCATCTTCCAAAACATACATGAGGTGCACCGGGTCGGCCGAAACTTCAGCGGCATCAAAGTTGAATGTCTTTGACAGCACTTTGAAGGCAAAGCGAGTTGAGATTCCTTCCATTCCTTCATCAACGCCAGCGGCATCTCGATACTCTTGCATGCTCTTAGCTTTTGGATCCACATCCTTAACAGCTTCACCATCATACACTCTCATCTTGCTGTAAAGGTTTGAATTCTCATGCTCGTGCAAACGAGTTAGCACACTGAACTTGGCCAATATATCTAGTGTCTGTGGAGCACATGATGCAGCCGCCAGGCTTGATGTTTCTAACATCTTCTCATAAATGTCTACTTCTTCGGTGATGCGTAGGCAATACGGCACCTTAACAACATAGATACGATCGATAAATGCTTCGTTGTTCTTGTTGTTCTTGAAAGTCTGCCATTCTGCTTCGTTTGAGTGGGCAAGCACAAGTCCATTGAACGGAATTGCAGAAATTGCTTCGGTACCAATGTAGTTGCTTTCCTGCGTTGCTGTCAGCAAAGGATGCAACATCTTGATGGGTGCCTTGAACATTTCAACAAATTCAACCACACCTTGGTTGCCACGACAAAGGGCTCCGCTAAAGCTGTAGCTGTCTGGGTCATTCTGGCTGAAGTGCTCCAGCATACGAATGTTGGTTTTACCAACCAGTGCTGAAATATCTTGGTTGTTGTCATCTCCTGGTTCAGTTTTAACAACACCAATTTGTTCTAACTTGCTGGGCCAAATCTTAGCCACACGGAACTGGCTGATGTCGCCGTTGTATTCCTTGAGACGCTTGATGGCCCAAGGACTAGCAATCCCAGAAATATAACGCTTTTCAATACCATATTCTTTTTCAAGATCACTGGCATAGATGCTGGGATCAAACAAGTTCAACGGTGTTTCAAATACTGGGCTGAGATTGTTGTCTTTGTCAGCAAGAACGTAGATGGGAAACTTCTGCATCAGTTCTTTAAGGCGTTCAGCAAGGCTTGACTTACCACCGCCAACTGGCCCTAGCAAGTAAAGTATTTGTTTACGCTCTTCAAGTCCCTGTGCACTATGCTTGAAATATCCAACGATGCGTTCGATAGCTTCTTCCATACCAAAAAAGTCATTGAATGCAGGATACTTTCTCACTGTGCGATTCAAGAAGATCCTACTGAGCCTGGGCTCTTTGCTGGTATCTACCAATTGCGGTTCACCAATCGCAGATAACATACGTTCAGCGGCTGTGGCATAGGCTAGCTTGTTGCTTTTGCAAAGGTTAAGATATTCATCAAAACCCATAAACTCCGCACTACGAGCCGCTTGCTCGCCTTTGAACCTATCAAAAATATGTGTCATGTATTTCCCTCGATGAAAGCCGCCCTGGGCGATACTTGTATTTACGATAAACTTATTCTTTGGTAGTTTTTGTCTTTCTTGCCTTCTTTACAACCACTGGCTTTGGCGGAGCCTTGGGTCGACGTCCCCATGCAGATTTTACGTTTGCAGGGTCACTTTTTGTGCCTGAATCAATGTACTGTATCTTGCCGCCCGCGGCTAGGAATTCTGCCACTGCACGTTCTGATTCTTCTTGTGCCAGTTGTTGTTTTGTTTTTTCTGTCATTAGGTCCATAATCCATGTCTAACTTTAATGAGACGAATCATCATCTCTTCATCTTCTTTTTCGTATGCGGCTTCGATCTTTTGCAACAACTTGTGTGATCGATCGCTCATCTTTTTAAGTTCGGGGCTCTTGTCGCCGCCCCAACTTAGCTTGCCGCCATTGGCAATACGGCTAGCTTCGCAGTATTCTGTCCAGCCACTTGCATCATATGCATCAGGACGATTTCGATATGTAGTGGTCCACCAGGTATACAAGTCCAATATCTCTTGTGCTTTCACAGCCTGCGGAGTGGGTTTCATATAATAAGGCTGATCCTTACAGTATTCTTCGTCGTGTATCAGTTTGCGTTGCCATTCTAAGTTAGCAAGACCGCATTCTGCATTACGCCAAGTGCGCCAACGGAACCAACCGCGAGCATACCAAGGTGCTTGAAATTTCTTACGTGCCTCATCGTCCCAGGCTATGTGCCACCATGCAAGTTCGACTTCAACAAAGTCAACCAGTTCGTTAAAAAGACATGGAAGGAATCGATTCCCAACATCGCACCAGTCGCCAGGACGAATATCCCGAACATGAGCAGTAAGAGCATGAGTGCGAGTAACCCAACGATTGTTAATATAATACTTGATATCATATAGTTTCCTTACAGGCCAAGTAACAAAATCCTGGAGATGGCTCAACCCTTCTTCTGCCAACCAGTAGCGAAAGTTGTGCTTCATCTGTGCCGCGGTTGTCCAGTTGTCCCACTCTTCGCTGGTGCCAGCACTGAGCTTCTTTGTGCCTCGCACCCAATCTGCAAAAGGAGAACAACTCCAGTATCTTGTGTGTTGTGCCATATTAGTCTTTCAAATATCCGTTTAAGGTATAGTACACTACTGCTTCTCTTACTTCCGGAAGACGCATCAACTGCCTCAATTGATTCTGATCCTGGATCATCCTGGCTAGAATCTCTTCTTCTATGGTAATCTGTAGCGCAGGTACTTCTTCTGTATTTGCTTGCATTACCGCAGCCATTGAGCTATTTTCCTCCTGACATGATTCCATCAGTATGGAATGATTCCAAAACAATGGCTGAACTTTCCTGAGTACTTTGCGACTGTTGACTTGTGTACGTGTATCATCAAGCCATTCTCTAACTAGGATGCTTTTGTCTCTTTCGTGCATGATGCATAGACCTCTTCACTCACGTCTTTTTCTGTTTCGACATGGTTGATTGCTTTCCACCGTGCCCAAACATATTCTCCGTCACCGTTGTGACCCGGAGCACCAATCAACTTATATATCCGACCACTGTTGGTCACACCACACATAGTAGAACTATCAAACTCTTTGATCTCACTAGACGCACGACCTTCACGCTCGGTTTCGTTGTAACCAGTAAAGTGCCTGCTGGCACCATCCCAGTAAGGACTTGTTACTTCAACTATACGCCATTGACTCAGTACAATCTCTGGTGTGTCTGCTACTGATGTTGTTTTCCAAATGCTCACGTTAATTCCTTTGAATATTAAGTTTACGACATTCTTCTTTGGCACGAATTGGTATGTCTGGACTGATCTCTGCGATCCTACAATCAATTACAACTTCTTGATTACGAGGCACAACATAAACAAGAATCAGCAGTACAAAAATTACTGCGGCAAGAACCGTTAGATACTCTAGTAGAGTAACACCTTTAGAATTTTTCATCGGTAAAAATCCCACGTGATTCGGCATGCTCATCACACAGCGTGACAATCCAGCCACCACCTCGTTGATGTCCTGGTTTACCACATTCTTCACATGTGCAACCACTCATGCTTTCTGCCATACGTACCATACCATCAATGATGTCATCTCCACCATCATAATAGAAACGCAAGGTACCAAATTTTTCTTTTACTTGAGTAACAACAACCTGGGAAACTGGGTCCGGTACTGATCTCAATCCTTTGTCAAGTGCTTGTTTTATCTGTTCATCAATGTCTCGATAATCTTTGTAATACTCTCTGATTGGTTCCATGTTGCCGTAACCAGCTTCGGCAATCATGTCATTATATTTGACAGCGCGATCACGCTGTTCATTTTTCCAATCAATGTGATGCTGGATGTTGCCGCACAGTGCCGCTATGATGTTGTACCAACCATCGCCGTGTTCAAAACCCCAGCACATGGCAGTGGTCTTCATGTCGGCATAACGATTGGCAAACATTTTTGGGTAGGTGCCGCAGAGTTTTGTGTCTAGTTCAGGTGACATGTAATGTGCCTATAGGATCAGTATAAACACATAATAACACGTCTAGCAGAAAGATGTCAACGAATAAATCGCTTTATGTTTCCGTAACCACTTGATATCTCAACCAACCAGTCCATTTTATGTTCTTGCTGGCTTCACCTTTGGCTCGGAATCTCAGTGTGTTAGACACAATGGATACATCAACGTCCCATTGAGTTGCGTTGTTTTGGTAGGTAGTTTTGGCAGCTGGACCAACTAGAGAAATGGTTCCAGCTGTGTTGTCTACTACTCCTTCCAGCCTAAATGCATTGCGCTCAACTGTGCCACCAGTCCTACGTCCAATAAAAGTGGCCTCAAAGAACCACGAGCTGTTGGCCACAGGAGCCAATGTGTTCGTCCAAACAAAATCTGTAAATGCCGCAGTGGTTGTTGTGACGGTGCCGGATTCAACATACAAATCTCTCGGCGAAGATACAGTGATATCATTACCATCTGTTGTTACAGTTACGCCCGCGCCTGCTTTGATACTGCGGAAAATCAGATCTGTGCCAACTTTTTCTTTGAATACCCCGGTTCCTGTTCCTACATTGCTTGCTGTGGTAAGATCAGTTAGAGAAGCTGAAAAAGTTATGTCGTTTCCATCGGTTGTGATTGATATACCTGTACCTGCTTTGACACTGCGAACTTCAACCAATGAGTCTGTTACTGCCTTTATGATATTGGTACCAGTACCAACACTGACCACTTCGTCTACCAGAGATTTCCAAGATGTGTTGAATACTTCCAGGGCTGTGGTTGTAGTGTTAAATCTCAATTGACCATTTGCGCCAGTACCGGGCCTTGCCGCAGTGTTACCAAATGGCACACGCATGGCTGCTGTACCCGGAATAGTTGGATTATCGGATACAGCTATTCTCAAGGTGTCTGATGCTGGTATTGTGGTCAATGTAATTGCACTGCCTGCTTCAAATGTCAGCTGATCAACTGGTGTGTTGGCCTGTATGATTGTCTGTCCTGCAACATTGATCAGTCCAAATGCTGTTATGGTTGAAGCAATGGTCAGAGTGTCTGTGGTAGTGTTTCCTGTCAATGACATACCAGCACCGGCTGTTAGTGTCAAGGTATCAGCATCACTATCTGCTACCAAAGTGGCTCCACCGGTTACTGCTATGTTCTTGAACGCCTGAACTGTGCTGGCAATGGTCAGAGTATCTGTGCCAGCATTTGTGGTGATTGCAATGCCTGCGCCGCTGGCCAATGTTAGAATATCAGCTGCCGAATCAGCTACGATATTGGTTTGACCTGAAACTGCAATGGTTGAAAAAGTATTGGCACCCAATACAGACACGCCCAGGTGATCCACAATGTCGCCACCCAACGGCAGTTGTATTTTTCCATTGTCCTTGAACAGCCAGGTATAGTTGTAGGTTGAACTCAATGCTGATATCCCAATACCAGATGAATTCACATACACATTGTTGGAGTGCAATGATGCTCCACCGTCTATTAGATTGTCTTGCCCCCACTGTAGTTGTGCAATGGTTCCACTTACAATTTTGACACCACTATCTTGCGGATGTATCACTATGTCCTGTGACTGATTGTTGGATATAGTCGACTCATCAAACGTGATGTTGCCGGTGTTGGCTGCACTTCCTGCAGGTCCTTGTATACCTTGTGGTCCTTGTATACCTTCGGGTCCTTGTATACCTTGTGCACCTTGTGGTCCAATTGGCCCAACAATACGACCCACATCATCCCAGGTGCTTGTTACTGTGTTCCATATCCACAAGCTGCCATCCAGGTGTGTGCCGCCATCGCCAGTGGTAACAATCCAACCATCGCCGGGATTTCCTGTAGCAGGAAGGTCACCAATGGTAGCTTTAGTGCCCAATAAATTTACACTGACTCCTTGTTCGCCCGACGGGCCTTGAATGCCCTGTGGTCCTTGTAGGCCTTGATCTCCCTGTTGTCCTTGTAGGCCTTGAATGCCCTGTGGCCCAATCGGACCAGTAGGTCCCGTTGGCCCCGGTACAGGCAAAGTCCATAGAACGTTGAAACCATCTGTGCCTAGCACATATCCGCTTTTTCCAGCTTGATTTGGAAAACTCACACTGTTAAGAGTGTTGACTATGGTAATGGTATCGGTAGTGGAATTGGCAACTATGTTTATGCCATTGCCAGCGGCAAATGTCAGAGTATCAGTTGGTGAATCAGCTGATACCACAGTGGTGCCAGCTTGTATGTTAGCGAACGAATTTGCGGCAGGAGGTGTCTGCGCTGTGATTGTTACGTCGTTGCCTACTGTGGTTGCTGTTATTAATGATCCAACAAAGTTCAGACTGGTCAACGCAGAAGTCAGTGTGGTTCCTTCTTCCTTGACCGTGATTGCGCTGCCGGATCCGCCACCAGTTATAGTCACTGTGACATCATTGCCTGCTGAAGTAGCAGTGACACCCGGACCAACAAAGTTCAAGCCGGTCAATGTAGATGTTAATGTATTGCCTTCGTCTTTGACCACAATAGCACTACCAGATCCGCCAGTTGATGAAATTGTCAATATGTTGTTGGTAGGATCGGTTTCAAAACTAATGTTATTGCCCGGTGCAAACCTCAGTGTGTCACCGGGTATGTTTGCTTGAATGTCTGGCTTGCCTATAACTGCAATCTTACCAAAGCTATTGGTTGCATTACCATCTGGATTTATTGGTATACCTGCTACAGATACATTTTGCAACACAATTTTGTTTGTCTGCGTTCCTGCAACGTCTGCGTATTTCAATTCATTGGGTGCATCCAACGGAATATTCCAAGTCAGGAATCCAACTTTTTTGTTTTGTGCATACTCACCCTGCGATCCATCTTCGTGCACCAGACCTTCGTTGTAAAAGGTATCTGTTGCTGGATCAACAATATTGACGCCAATTGTTTCTGTTTCCAATGCAATATTGTAACTGCGACCTTTGATCAGTGTAATAACTGGATTGGTTCCACTCAATAGATTTACTTTGAACTCACCAGACTCTTCACGTATTTTGAAGTCACCAAGTGCGGGTGCAGGTATTGGTACCACGCTGGCATCCAGTGTGGCATCAAATGGTTGTGTGGCAATATCTCCTTGTAGCACCACTGTTTTAGTGGAAATCACACGACCGCAGTTGTCAAACACTGGCTGGTCTTCTGTTATCAGCGAAGAACCACCTTGCATGCCAATCAGGGCTTCGTATACATCTGGATCCAAAAACATCTTAAACACATTGTCATAAACAATGTTTCCGTCACTTACTGGATAGGATCCAATCCTGTCATACAATCCGTTCAACTGAAATGCCAGACCAGCGGCAGCGGCAACTCGCGTGGCATCTTCTCCTGACCCGCCATTCATTCGATCAATGATGCCAGAGATTGCAGTCTTTGACTGATTGAACTGCGCAACATATTGAGCAATCACATTTTCTGGAATTTGACCTCCACCAAATGTGTCAATGTCTTGTTTCAGCCTTTTAAGGCTGCCATCCACCATGTTGTCCCAGTTGGCGCCAATGCCGCCTGTACCCAAACAGATGTTGCTGAGTGCCTGTTCAAGGTTGGCAATGTCTTGTATGATATTTCTTGCGCCTGCAGAATATGCGGCAACCATGTCACCAAGGATATTTCCAATGCGAGGTAGTGTAAATGGCACAGGACAAATACCACCAAGACCAAACAAACTTTCCAATTGGCTGGTAGCACTGTTGAGTCTGCCCAAGGTATCGTTTATGCCTGATGCTTCTAATAGATTTCCAATTTCACCTTGTAGATCTCTTAGTGCATCTGCCAATGCATTGGAAGGCAACTGACCTAGCAAATCTTCGATAGCAATGTTGATACAGATCAGCGGGCCTTTCATCAGATTGTTGATGTCTCCAGCCAGCAGAGCACAGAGCAACCGCTTGATATCAAGTTCGGTAGGTAGCCCTACTTTTAGGGTGTTGGATCCAACTGCGACGTTTACTAATGCCATAATACTATGTATCCTCTTTTATTCTGGTGCTTTTATCAACAACACACCCGGTGGTGTTTTGCCGTTTATCAATCCTTGTTGGTAGATATAATCTATCTCAAAGTCCGTTTCTAGTGGAGTATCAGAGGGCAGTAGATATCTACCTAAACTGCCCTCTGTTCCGAATGCTATAAATTTCCAGGTCGCATTCCATCCTTCTTGCTTGGTTGTATATTCGTAGAATGTAGATCCATTCCAGCCAATGCCAATGGGATTGTTCTTGTCGTATGCTGCCTTGCTAACACATCTACTATTGCCCCAGCCACTTTGAAACGCCATGATTTTGGTCATTGACAGTGCGCCAGCCGGACGGAATTGAGTTATGCCTGCTTGACTGTATGCTTTGACTGCGGTGTCGTGTCTATGTTGATTTGCAGCCAATACTTCATTCCACCAAAGCTTCTGCGCGGCTGGAATCTGTGACGCGACTTCTGAACCCGATGGAAATTCCTTACCTGTTGCTACCTTGGCCAACTCCCTGGCACGTTCGCAGGTGTTCATGGGGTTTACTGGTGGCCCTGGCTCATTGACCATAGATGCGTCAAATATTTCAACAGCAGTCTTCATAGGATCTGCTTTAGGCGGAGTAGGGTACGGGCCTTGACTTGGTGGGAATATTGCTCCGCCGGCAAAAGAGCCGCCACCAAACAAGGAGCCGCTGCCAGCCAGGACGCCGCCCAATATGCTACTTGGATCTGGATAGGTAACATCGCCCGGTTCTCTTCCATCACCGCTGACTTCAGGTCTGGTGCCTTTGCCTTCATCAGCTGCTTGTTCTTGCGCAGTCTGTGGCGGGCAATCTTTTCCAGGTAACGTGTTATTAGGAGTACCTGGAGTGTATCCTGGATTTTCTTTGCCGTTAGGAACAACATTGAGATTGTTGTTCCTGTTGTATTCTTGATCGTGTGGATTATAGATACCCGATACACGTTGACTGCCATACGCATATCCGTTGGCTGCTCTAATAGTACTTCTTGTCACTGCTCCATCGCCGCCGCCCTGATTTCCTCCCTGCAACACAATGTCGCCATTGGGCTTGACATCATATACCAGAGCAGTATGCCTTCCACCATCAAACACCAATACATCCCCGGGCTTGGCTTGTCCAGGATCAACTGGTTTGTATGCTTTAGGACTTGCGGCAGCAAGACTAGATGCATAACCTGCTCCAGAATCTTTGAGATTACTATTCACATAGGCAGCACACCAGGCAGTACCATTGGCAGCTGAACCGTACCCAAGATTACGGAAGGCTGCATCACCGGCGGGTGATCGTTTACCGCCTTGCCACTGATCTCTATTGGCATAGTCTTGATCCATCTGTGCACGTAATCGATCTCGGCTGGCTTGTTCACTGTTGGCTTGACCATCTCCTTGCACACCAGGTTTGGCATCTACTGGTTTGTTAGGATCATCAACATCGGCTTGCTTTTGTGGACCATCCTTGTTGGGATCATCATCGGCTGGCCTGTTGTCTTTTTCGTTCTTGTCTATTTCAGCTTGACGACAAGCAATGTTGCTAGGACTGGCATTGCCGCTGCCTTTGTTGGGTTCCTTATGACTTCTTGCCGCACGATCTGCACCCAGTGCTCGGTCCTGTGTTTCGGAAGTTATTTCGCCTACAAACACATCCGGTGATCCTTCGATGCGTAGATGTCCGCAAGTGTCTGCATTGCCTTCAAAGTTCACAGGAATATTTTCTGCAAACACTGTGGTACTGCCGTTGGCAGTGAGCCACTCATGATAACAATGAGGAGGTATTGGACATGAAGAATCTGCTGTGCCTACACTTCCGTTCACGCTGATTTGTAGATTGTTAACAAACACAGTTTTGGCCACACACTGGTCAATAGCGCCGCCTGCTTCGTTCCTGTCTGTTAAACGATGCACTCTACGTCCACCACGCGGTACTTTGGGTGCTGGTGTGGTTGTAACTGGTGCTTCTGGTGGTTTGTCTGTTGGCGACGGGGGTGGTGGCGTTGTAGTATTTTCTTTATTTGCTCTAGCATCATTCAGACTACCAGAGTTTGGATCTCCCATTGAAAAGGCATCCGCATATGGTTTGCCTGTTTTAGGATCCACGCCTTCTGGGTTGACCAAAGAATTTTTGTTGGCAACACTTCCCGAAGGAGATGCTTCAAAGTGATTGTGTGGGCCAGTTGATGCACCAGTATTTCCTACTGTGCCAATAAGATCGCCTGCACCCACTTGCTGGCCTGTTCTTAATCCTGCTGTAGAATCCAGATGTGCATGCCTGTATTCAACTCCGTTGGCATCTCTGAGTGTTACTGTGTTACCGTATCCGGTTTGTCCTGGTGATCCGGTTGGGTAGACTCCTGTTACGGTCATCGGTCCATTGGCGTACATTGGCGTACCAATTGGTGCCGCATAATCTGTACCGCCGTGGAATCTGCCGCCACGAGGACCAAAGTTACTACTAAGTCTACCCACCTAGGTTGTCCTTAGATCTGTATACTGCCAGCCGACACGATGCCAGTGGTACCCTGGATGTATTGGCTTGCTAGGGACTTTGCTGTGGGCACACAATGTACCACGTGCTGTTCCTTAAACTTAAATTCATGCACTCCTGGATCAGCGGTCAACATGTACGGAACCATGGTTGGTCCTGACTGCGCCATTGCAAGCACTACAGGCTTGTTTAGCACCATGATACCATTTTCGTCTGAAACTAGTTTACCAATCACTTCATCATTGCTGGTCAGCTTGATACTGACGATATCGCCTGGTTTTGTTACGTTAATCATTAACATGTGGTTCCTCCAATAGCATATTTAACCAAAGAAAAAGCCCCGGTCAAACGGGGCTTTTTTGATTGAATATTTACTGCTTATACTAGTTCTGTGTGGTCAAGGAATTCAACAAAATCAGTATAACCGCCAACATACCCACCATTGACAAATATCTGAGGAACTGTGCGCACAGGCTGGCCGGCACGCTTTTCCATTTCCTCTCGAAGCTCTGTTCGCTCATCAACCTTGTACTCTTTTAGTTCCCAGTCTTTTTGACCTACCAGTCTCTTAGCCTGTACGCAATAGGGGCAAACCTTTGTGCCGTAGATTTCAACTACCGGCCTAGTTTGATTGACGATTTCCATGTATGTAACTCCTTAAAGTTTGAATCCCGCAAATGTGTCTGCGGTTATGTCTTGCTTGATGCCGCCGACGATATAACTCTCTATCTCTGTTTCCTGTGGTGCGTTTTGCAGACCCTTGGAACTCAACCAATGTTGCATCCATGGCAGCGGGTTATCTGTTCTACGCTCATAAATTTCATTGTAGTTCAAAGACTTCAGCCTACGATTGGCCATATACTCAACATATGAGTGCATGAGCTTTTCGTTGAGCCCAACGATTGCTCCTCGGCTGAACAAGTAATTAGCCCAATCTTTTTCTTCGTCTACAACTTTACGATAGATCTCGTAAACTTCGTTTTCACATTCTTTCATTACCTCCAGCATGACGGGATCATCTCCCTTTTGCCAGTTCTTGATGATGTGTTGGCTGATGGCCAAGTGCTGTGTTTCATCACGTGCAATGAGACTCACGATCTTGGCAGAGCCTTCCATCTTCTTCAACTCACCAAATGCAAAGGTACAGGCAAATGATACATAGAAGCGAAGTCCTTCCAGTGCGTTGACATTCATCATGGCAAGGAACAACAACTTGCGCAAATGACGCTCGTCGCCTTTTCCTGTCACTTCCCATCTACGTGCATACTCAATGAAATTGTCGTATGCTTCAGTGACTGACTTGGCACGTGCTACGATTTTTTCATCGTCTAGGATGGTATCAAATACTTCACTAGGATTGCTGTAGATGTTCTTGATGATATGTGTGTAACTACGACTGTGGATGTTTTCAAAGAACTGCCAGGCATTCATGCATCCTTCGAGTTCAGGTAAAGAACAATAGGGACCAAATGCTTGTATGATACTGCGACCTTGTACGCTGTCTAATAGAGTCTGATATTTGAGATTAGCAGTGAAGATAAACTTTTGCTCATCTCTGAAATCCAAATAGTCTCCGCGATCTTTCTGTAGCGATACTTCTTCCGGTCTCCAGAAATATCCCAGCTGAAGCTGTGTCAGCTTGTCAAAGATTGGATAGCGAAATACATCATAACGCTGTGTATTAGGTTGCTCACCAAAGAACATAGTTTCCTTAGTGAAATCAACCTTGTTTCTGTTGAATACTGTGGACATGTTTTTCCTTAAATGGTGCAAGCATCACAGGCATCGTCGCCTGTGTCGCTGGGTGTTGTGATTGCGATTTGTGCAGGATTGCCAGCTGCCGCGGCAGCTTCTTCATCGCTGTCGTCACTCTTCATATCGTAAGTGTTATGATAGTAACTGGTCTTCCATCCCCATTTATACGTCATCAACATGTCTTTCATGAACACACTCATTGGTACTTCGTTGTTGGGAAACTGCGTTGGATTGTAACTCCAGTTACCGCTGATGCTCTGATCAAAATACTTCTGCATGGCAGCAACGATTTTGAAATAACCCTCATTGCTGGGCATATCCCATAGCAGTGTGTAATAGTTCTTCAAGCTCTGATAGCTGGGAACTATTTGCTTGAGAGGTCCCTTCTTGGATTTCTTAACTGATAGGAACGCTCTTGGTGGTTCAATTCCATTTGTCTCATTTGAAACCACACTTGATGATTCGCTTGGCATCTGCGCCGTGAGAGTTGAATGGCGAAGGCCGTTGGTCTTGATTTCATTTCTCAATTCTTCCCAATCATAATGTAGTGTTGGATCAAGGAATTCATCCACATCGCGCTTGTATGTGTCAATGGGTAGAATGCCCTGTGCATACTTTGTACGGTCAAAGAACTCGCAAGGGCCTTTCTCCTTGGCCAACTGCACACTTGCTTTCAGCAGATAGTATTGGAAAGCTTCTGTTAAACGATTCACTGCCTGCGGTGCTTCTGCACTGTGGTAGAACAACTTGAGTCGAGCAAGATAGTGTGCCAACCCAATATAACCAATGCCTAAACTGCGGCGAGCCTTTGTACTGCGTTCTGCTGCCTCAACTGGATACCCTTGATACTCAATGATTTCATCCAGCGCACGTACTGCCAGGTCGCAGATGTTTTCTAAGTCATCTAGATTGCGCAATGTGCCTACGTTGACTGCGCTAAGGATGCACAATGCAATCTCACCTGATCCATCAAGTCCCTGGATAGGTTCTGTTGGCAATGTAATTTCCTGGCACAGGTTACTCATGTTCACCTTGTCAATGAAACTGCTGTGCGAGTTCACATGGTCCATGTTCATGAGATACACACGACCTGTTTCAGCACGTTCCTTGAGTATCTCTGTAAAGAGATTCATTGCATTCACTGTCTTCTTGGGAATGTTCTTGTCTGCTTCGTACTTGGCATACAATGCATCGAACTTGTCGTTGTCACCAAATGCTTCATATAGGCCCGGAACATCATGCGGCGAGAAAAGGGTTATATTGCCACCAGTCAACAGTCTTTCGTAGAATATTTTGCTTGTCTGGATAGAGTAATCCAGCTTGCGCACACGATTGTCTTCTGTGCCTTTGTTGTTCTTGAGCACAACAATGTCTTCAATCTCTTTGTGCCAGATAGGGAAATGCACTGTGGCACTTCCTCCACGTACACCATTCTGAGTGCATGAACGAACTATTGCTTCATAAACTTTTAGGAAGGGTATGACACCGGTATGAGCGACCTCACCTCCTCGAATTTTACTGCCAATGGCACGGACCCGTCCTAAGTTTAGTCCAATACCAGCACGTTGGGCAATATAGTAACCGACCGCAGTACCGCTATTGAACAGACTATTCAATGTGTCATCAACGTCCACAAGCACACAACTTGCAAACTGACGAATAGGTGTACGTACCCCACTCATTACCGGGGTGGGAATATTGATCTTGAAAGTTGAAATAGCATCGTAGTAGCGACGCACATATCCCAGGCGTTTTTCTTTAGGATACTTTTGGAACAGAGTGGCAGCAATCAGCATGTACATGAACTGCGGAGTCTCAAAGATTTTACCGTTACTGCGATCTTGCACCAGATACTTGTCTACCAACTGGCGCATACCAGCATAGGTAAAATGCAAATCTCTATCATGATTGATATAGCTGTCTAAGGTTTCCCATTCTTCAATGGAATAGGCTTCAAGTATGGACTTGTCGTACACTCCACGATCAGCATTTTTCTTGACCATCTCAATCAAGGGAATGTAATTGAACTGATTGAATACGTCCTTGCGTAGGCCATACAGCAACAGTCGGGCCGCAACGTATTGGTAATTTGGCTTTTCCAAGCTGATCAGATCGTTGGCACTGCGCACAAGGATCTCTTGGATATCTGCTGTGGTGATACCATCATTGAACTGCAAATCTGCGTTCATTTCGATCTGGCTGACACTGACGCCGCTTAGTCCTTCACATGCTTCCTCGACCATTATGTGGATTTTGTTGATATCTAGTGGCTCTTTGTGACCATCTCTTTTTACTACGTTGATTGGTTTCTTATCTGTCATGTTTTTATTTCTTCTTGTTAAATCTATCGAGGATGAGGTATTTACGATGCCAACCATATCTATATCTACGCCTTTATACGGCTCTTAAAGGTGCTGTAGACATGGGTTGAGAGCATTTCGGTGTCGCCTCCCAGTTGACTCATGTCAACTACTTTACCGCTATTATAATTGATCAGCCACTTGTTGTCTATCACAACTACCAATAAAATTTGCCGTCTTTCCTGACTGTTCAACACACCAAGTTCGATGCGTTCTTTGTTTTCTGGAAGAGCGGTCATCCATAGTGTGTAGGCAATGGCCACGCTGGTATGAGTGTGATCTAAAGGACCTGTAGATAAAAGATTCCAAGGATCGGGCCAAGTGTCAGTTGCCCAGGGTGCTGATACATTCGGAGTTGACTCAAGTGTTGGGATAGCCGCCCACCATTCTGCTGATGCTTTGGCAGCGTCTTCAAGGTCAATACACTCCAGTGTCTTACGAAAGTTTCTCCAGAGTACCAACCTAGCTTCAGTCGGTAAATCCCAGATCACAGTGTGTACCAGAGTCTTATGGTGTAATAAAGGTTGCCAGCTGATGAAGAACTGTTGGTGTAGTTGAGTCGGAAAAATCCGTCACCATCAATTTCGCCGGAAAAAGCCACAGTAGGGGCGCCAATAGCATTGCTGGTATCAGCAACACTGACATCTATACCATTGGTTATCATTCTTATTTGTCCTACTTGCATGTTGCCGCTGGTGTCCTTGAGACTGTAATCAATCACGGCAGTATTATACACAGTGGAATCAAAATATATTCCACTGAAGGTATCCATAACTGCTGCCAAGATTGGCAACGTGTCTGTCATGGCATCGGCTTTGTCCAATACGATTTCGTTGTTGACGCCAACTTCAATCACTGCATTTAATGCAGGTGCTGGCGCATTGAAAGTGAGTGTGGTTCCGGATACAGTGTAATGCACTCCGGCTGTTTTTTGTGTACCATCTACAAAGACCAAAATTTGACTGCGTCTGGCAATGCGAAAGTCCAATTCGTATGTGTCTGTGTCGCCAGAAGACACAAAAGTCTGTGGTGGGTTTCCAATGAACAAGCGTTTTTTGTCCATTGCATAACCTAGTTCGCCTTCCTTAAGGATGGGAAGATCCTCAAAGTTGCCTCGTCTTAATTGAATCCTAGAAATTAAGGTATCTGTAGTCATTGTCTTTTTAACCTCGCTGAAGGTATTTAGCTGTAGTAGGCTTCAACTCGTCTAGACCATGCGTCACAGCTTTCTTGCCACTTGGTACCTTCTAGCACATAGGTTTTGTATGACCCATCACGTGCTGCCATAAAAATAGCACCTTGTTTGATATCTGTGCTGTACACTTCGTTATGTGCCAGTGCGTATGCACACAACTGCATAAAGTAGTCCTGTACCCACTCTTCTTTCTTTAACAGCTTGCTGGTCTTATGATCCATGATTGAAGGAATGCCGCGGAACACACCAATCAAATCTGCTGTGCCTGCATATAAGCCTGGATAGTACAACGGCTGTTCCATAGCCCATATTTCGTTGACTTCAACTAGGCCTTTTTCAATAATGTTGTCTGCCAATGTTTTGGCCAGCATGCGAACATCATTTGTACCTCCAGGACGCTCTTCACCCAGTATGTGATTCTCCACATGCTTGTGTACCAGTGTGCCGAGCCCAGTTGATTCTTTTGAGATACGATTGGCTTCTTCGTCACCAACACGCTTGCGCCATTCGATCAGCGCAGTCTTGTCTCCAGTCTTGGAAAGGATTTCTGTAACAGACGGCAACTTGTCGCCGCCGTTTGGAGTCAAGTATCTGCGCCCATTTGGGCTATCTATTCGTTCTAGTTTGTGATATACTACAGGGGGATTTATCGTGATCATCGCTTAGTGTAAGCGATTATGTGACAGGTGTCAACCAGTTACCAAGCCACATACCAATAAAAGGTATCGCCTGTGGATGTATTGAGCCTGCGCTCAATTGAGTATCCAATACTTTGGAAATAATCAATGACCGAATTCATCTGTACCACACGTGAACGGTTTTGATCCACTGCTGTCCATGTGGCATAGTAATTTCTAGCCACGGCTATACCAGCGCCAGTGTCAGTCATCGTGGTTCCAGACACTGCTGTTTCATAATCTCCTGCTTCTACTGCGTCTAAAATTTCAGATTCAATGTCTCTAATTTCGTCAAATATCACACGGTCATTTCGAGACTTGGCACGAGACTCAGTTGCAGTTAGCATTGGCGTGTACGAAGGCATGTTATTATCCTAGTTTCTTGTCAAGGCTTGATGATGCCATCTTGCTAATGATATCATCATCTTTTTGTTTTAGTTTTTCTTCTGGCGATGTAGTAGAAATCTGTATTGAACGAGGATTAGAATTTTCAACACCCGGAAGTCCCCTGAGCAACAACATAAGCTCATCTATGCCCATGTTATTACCACTGCGTCGCAAATCAAACAACAGTTGGTTAGGAGAAATCTCACTCATACCAGCGGCTTTGGCAGCAAGTATGAGTCCCGAGACTTCGTCTCTTAGATCATCCAGTTGCGAATCAACTTCAAACAGCTTCATCTTTTAACCCACGGCCCAATGGCTCTTCAGCTGGACCGCTTGCGGCATCCAACCCAGCTGATGCATCAGCTGTGTCATCTGTTGGTATTGAATCAGTGCCAAGGTCTGGTGCAGACATGGTTGCAGGAGCCTGTCCCTGTAACACTGCCACTGCATCAGTCATGCCGTCGTGTGCTGCCTTCATTGCGTCAAGTGCGGCACTGAGTGTGGCATTGACGGATGTTTCAAATGTCTGTGCTTGGTCCATGCCAAATGCTGTTTTCATTTTGGCAATAACAGGCATCATCTTTTGAACTTGCATGCTGGCTAAATCTTCTGCCATACCCATGATATCATCAATCATGTCTTGTACAGCCAAAATCAACTGGGCCTGTTCAAGATTCTCACCTGTTCCGCCCATTTCGTCAGCTTCTTCCAGTTTCTCAACAACGCCGGTTTCGGCTGTTTCTTTGAGAAGCTGTTCCAACATGGCCAACTTAGTGTATGCTGGGTCTAAGTGGAAATCGCTCTTAGAATAAAACTGCTCTTCTTTGAGTTTGTGAACTTTACGTAGCAGTTCAGATGCCTTGGACACATCAACATTTACGTTGACTCGGTGCTGGCTTTCTAAGAACCTACGTGCCTTGGTGTTCTTTTGTGGCTGTGATACTTCAAGATCGTTTAATTTCATGTTGATAACCTTCCTAGTGATATTTATGCTTAGTTAGCTCAAATGTAAGAGCGCAGAGCTGTCTTAGCCGCCTTGCAATGAATCATTGCTTCTTCCATGCGTATAAGGTAAAAATCACGCTTGAATTCGTCAGCGTGAGTTGACTTCAATCGTATGCCAAACAGCGCGGCATCATTGAGATGATGCTGATATCTGCTGTCTGATCTCAATATGGTTTGTGTGTCTAATATGCGGCTTACTCTCTTGCTTGAGTTTACCCTAACAACAGCCATGGCTGACATAAACAGTCCTAGATTTTCTGCTTCTGTAGTGCCTGTGTTTGTATTGTATACATCATAAAAATTCTTCTTTTTGCCCAGCCAAGGTTCATTTTTGGTTTTGATCACCCAGCCATTTTCAAACACAAACTGATTGCCCTGTCGGTGTGCTGTAGCAACCAATTTACTAGCTGAGTAAAAATCATCTTCCAACAAAGCATGTGCTCTGTCAACTGCTTCTCTGAGCGAGTCAGTCAACTGAGCGGCGGGCTTTGTGTTTTTGCGTTTGCGTGTCATGACTGTTATCGCCTGTTCATTTTGGCAACACGTTTACTAGTTGGATTAAACCTCTTGGTTCTACGTGCTTTGATTTTTATTCTTTGCTTGAATCTACGCTGAGTTCGTTTCATTACAAAACGCTTTTTCATATCAATACGTTTGCCACAACTGGCAGCACTGGCCACGGCACGACCTTTGCGCCTGCCAGAAGTACAGCGAACTTTGCGCACAACTTTCTTGCCTCGTCGCGCCCAAACTAATTTAGCTTCCAGGATGACTTCTTCGCCTGCATCGTCATCAAAAAATTCGTGTAATCTCATTTTCTTGCTATCAAATAACCAAGTGTTGCCAGCAGGGCGGCGACCACACTACCAGCTGTAGTAACCAGCACTTTGAATTTGCTTTCCTGCCCTTCGCGCATCATCTTCTTGAGTTCTTCAAATTGAACGGAATTTTTTGCACTCATTGCCTCTAATCGCTCTTCAATTGCATCCATGCGATGGCTCAGGGTTTCAAACTTTTCTTCCAAACGACGATATCTTTCAGCACATAAATCCACATGTGCTTCTAGATTTTCCTTCTCGAGATTAGTGGCCATCGAGCTGGACTCCTTTGTATTGACACGCTTAGTTGGCGTGGTTATTAGAGCCTGTACATGCCTAGAGTGAGTGTTATAGTGAGTCCAATGATGTGCCTAAACGGAAACAATACCGCTGGATTATTTATCGAAAAGTTATGTTTGAGTGAGTCTATTTTCTTTGGTAAAATACAGGTTACGATTACGAGAATCTTGAGTTTCCAATACACTAGAAGTCAGCTCAACTGTTTCAGTTAGATTGGTATGTATGGGAATGCCGTCTGCGTCTTGCTTGAGTTCATTGACGCCAACATAGCCCAGTACTTCAATGGTCCAGGTTATTTTCCAAACATCATTGGCACCAGTATATTTGGATCCAAACTTAAAGTCATCAAGTTCACACTGTGTTAATTTTTCAACTTTTATATCCAGAGGTTGTGTGCGAAGACCAATGAACTGCAGGAATGTGTTGAAGTTCTGATGTTGCTGATAAGGCAGGGCCTGCGCAGGATCATTGACTCCTGTGCAAGTGATATCAATCAGTGTATAACAAGTAAAGAATTCCACTAGCTTGTGCCTTCATTATGTATGCACTATTTAAGCCAGTACTGTGGTCATGAGAAAGCCGCCTTGCGGCGGCTTTCTTGTTGCTGTACAGCGTTAGCTATTAAACAGCTGAGCTTGATACTGTAAAACCAGCACCGGCTGCTACAGTTGTACCACGAACGTCGATGCTGTTGGTACCAACATCATCGCCCATAGCCTGAAGAGCTGTCTGCAATGCGGCAGCTGAAGGTGCGGCATGACCGTCAGTGATTACATGGATAACGCCAGTTGAGGCGTTGGCAATGTCATAAGCGATTGTGCCTGGAATTGCACGTACGATCAATTCAATTGCTTCGTTTACTTCTGATTCTGGACGAAGATCAATTGCCGCGGCTGAGTTGTCTTTCACAGTTACTACGTAGAAAGCCAAGCTAGCGCCTGGAGCAATGATACCACCGTCTTCGGCACCTGCAGTACCATTTACACGAGTTGTTGTTGCCATAATAATTCTCCTTGATATGGAATGTTCTGAGAAGATCTATGTCTTCCTGCTTTTATTTAGTCCTGATGCCTGAATCCTGCTGAGATCGTGTTTATTTGAACAGTTTTTTAACGTCTGGCAACATGGCTTTGCCTAGTCTATAGCCGCCGTACAGTGCCGCTGCCGCTACTGCCAAGGCTTTCACAGTGTCAGATTTGTCTTCGGGATCTGGTGCATCGCCCAGCTTGTAACCTTCGGCCCTGGCCATGTCTTCTAGGAAAGGCTTTAGTTCACTACGTTTGGCATGCAGGTTGAAATACTGCATGATCCTGGACATCACCTGGTTACGCTCATGTGGGTTCAGGCTTGGCCAGTCCTGGGCCATACGACGCACAGACTTGTACATGATGTTGTGTATGTTGAGCATGCGTTCTAGTTTGAGCAAGAAACGCGAAGCATCGGTGCTGTCGATCCTGCCAGATGCCATGCTGTCTAAGAAAGATTTAATTAACTGTTGGTTCACACGTATGCTTTTACGAGCTTCAACATTTTTGGCTTGATTGGCCAGTGACGTACTGATCTTGCCAACAGGATTTACTAATGTGTTAAGAGCAACGTACAAGTCTGTGGCCATGTTGCGTTCTTGTTTGAAATTACCAAAACTCATTGTACGATCAGCATAAGCTATTGCTGTTTGTTTAGTTAATGGCACACAATACATCACCCATAAAGAAATAATGCTCATGAAAGCATATTCAGCAACGTCTTCAATGTCCATGCTGTTCACAGCAACTTTGCTTTTGAACAACTTGCTTTCAACAAATATACTGCTGTAGGCTTCATCAATCTCTTGTGCCAAGGCTTCATCAATCTTCATATGAGTTCTCTCTATTATATTTCGCCAGTGAATCTGGGATTATCTGGTGCACTGCGAAAGTGCGGATTAACAATCTTGCCTGCAGGAGTAACATAGCCTTCGCCACCTGGCCGTCCATTGGTGCTGGCTGTGATACCCAGTGACTTGGCCAATTCGCTGCCGTGCTGTTTGGTCAATTGATCAAACACCTTGTATTTGGCTCTCTTGAGTGCAAGAAATGTGCTCCAGAACAGTTTCCATTCTGGCTTCTTTTGTATTTCAGCAATCACTGCTTTTTGCGGCTCACTCACTTTGGCAGTGATCAACCAGTCATTGAAATCCAGAGAATCGTGACTCTTGCCCAGCTTGACTGCATAGTTATAGAGTATCTGCTTGAACGTGGTAAACTTTGGGGCCGTGAAATTGGAAATTGTATCAATTGCGGCTGCATTTTGCTTGACCATGCCAATGGCTCGATCTATGTCTGCGGTGTCGATGTCAATGCCACCCGTGGGTTTCTGTATATCCAGCGCAATCAACTGTGGAGTGCTGTTGAGCATGGCTACTTCTTTTGGATCTGCTGGTGTTAGTCTAGGACTACCTAGTTCATCTGCTTTGCCGTGCACAGTCACAAACACCAGTGCAGTGGGCATTTTTCCATAAAGACCTTTTGGGCTCACTGTGTAGGTAACCTTGTTGGGTGTGAACACATAGTTGCCTGCAGAATCCGGCTGTTGCTTGCCAGTGAACATGATATCACCCTTGAAAAATCCTCGGGTGCCTGCTGAGGCTTTTTCAAATACGTCCCATAGCGCCATGTATTTGTCGCTCAATGATTTGCGCACCTGTGCATGATCGTCATCTGTTTGGTCTGGACGCTTGCGTCCTGTATTCTGTATTTCTGATGCCAGATCTTCTTTTGGAAGAACCAGCTTCTTGGCCCACTGTGCATTGGGAATCAGATAAAACTTGCCGTCGTTGCTGTAGCCCCAGTAGATGGCCATTGTGCCGTCCCATTTGACAGAACTTTCTCCTGCATTGTCGGCAAGACGTTTGAGATCTATCAAGCTAGCGAGCCCGCCTTCTGCACCGTCCACAATGAGATAATCTTCTATGTGCTGTAGGTCGCGACCCACTGTGGCTTCGCTGAGTATGCGCTGTCCTGCTTCAACTAATAGGTCGTTAAATCTCATGGTTGTTTTGACTCTCGTATGTAGCGCACACCTCTACGGAACTTTTCCTGATCTCCGCTTTTCATGCTGTTAAACAAACGCTTGATCAAATCTGAAGCGTCTTCTGGGGAGTAGTTGGATTCTATCAACTTCAGTAGATTTTGTACGCTGGCAATGGCTTGCACTGCTTTACTTTCAACAAAGAAGTGAACGTCCTTTTGGGGGACTAAATCGTTAATTTCTTGTAGTAGGCTACGGGTCTGTTTCTTCATTATCTCTGCTCCCAAATGTATTTATGGCATAAATAAATCAATAGGAGGATTGTATCTCATGCAACCAACACAACAAATTAGAGACATCATCGACCGTCTGAGTTTATTAGAATCTGAATTGGGCGAAGCACCTGCCGAGCAACCAGGCATAGGCGCTAGAATTGGCGACCCAAAGCCTGCTGGCGGAATGAACAATGATGCAGAAGATCGCAGCAAAGCACAGAAAGCCATGGCTCGCATGTACCAACTGGCACAAAATGGACTAGTTGATAAAAGCCAAGTATCCAGCCTAAACAGCGCAATGAAAGCCATGATGAACGGAAGTCCGTTGAGCAGTCCACAGCGTCTTGTGATGTTGGACGTGATGCAGAGCTTGATGGATCTCATTGGTGACGATGCTAGTTTGGTATCGCGCATCAAGCAAGACCTAGGCAAGCAAAAAACAGCCACACCAGCAGTTTAACTCTGTCCTTGGGGTGGTTTTTCCCAAGCAGGTGTGCCTGTTGCTTTCTCCCATTTGGTTGAAGGACCAGATTCTGGTACTTGTGGAGTTTTGCGCAACATTGCTCTTAGCTGTTCTGCACTGGCAACTCGTTTAACTACGGCAGCGTCACTGGCAACCCCAGGGACGCTTTTTTCTTGGCCATGTTGTTGTGTCTGCAATCTCTTGTACAGTACGTCAGCATCGCTTGGCCCATCGTCTGCATCTGGATCCATGTCACTGATGCGCAGGCTTTGCACGTTGAATGCCAGTTCCATCTTTTGTCCAACTGCACTGGAACTACGTGTCTTCATGAACTGTATCTGCACACGCCCACGTTCACGCAACACAATACTGGAAAAGATGCCAAACACGTTGTCTGCTGTTTGAATCTTGCTCAAGCCACCTGCGATGTGACTGTGATCAAACTCCACTGTTTCCACAGCTGAACGATTCAACTGCGAGGCTGTGACCAACAACAGATTGAGCTGGATTGACAAGTTACGCAGTTCTTCTGATACCAGCTTGTCTTTGATAAACAAGTCTGCTACTGAGATCTTCTGTCCTGCTGGCATCATCAAGTCCAGATAGTCAACAATGATAGCATCAACTTTCTTGCCGGTCTGAACCTGGAATTCTTTTAACCATGCTCGCAAGTCATTGATGGTGATACCATTAGGCAACTGCACCACTTGCAATGCACCTGCTTTCTTTCCTGCCATCTTGACCTTGAGTTCAACGTCATCAATGTTACGGAATACTTCCTTGGTTGGCATGCCTGTGACCATGCTGTCAAGTCGCAAGCTGGTCAGGCCTTCACTCAATTCAAGACTGAAGTAGATAACATTGTAACCCTGCAAACTCCAGTTCAGTGCAATGTTCTGCAAGAACAAACTCTTGCCTGCGCCCGATCCGCCTGCAAAGATGTTGAGTTCGCCTCGATTGAAACCACCATACAGTTTCTCATCCACAGTTTTCCAACCTGTACTCACCTGTCCGTTGGCATCTTTGAGAATGCCCAATCGTGCACGTGGATCAGCATAGTAGTCTGTACCAAAGCTCTTGGCCAAGCCAATCTGTGTAGCTTCACGTATCAGCTTTTCCACCCCACCATACTGTTGCTTTTCCAGCATGTCTGCACTCTTAAGTATTGCCTTCTCTAGTGCCTTGTATCTACAGAACTGTTCAAACTCGCCCAGGAACCAGTCAGCATGCACGTTGGCTGTGGGATCAATCTGCTGTAGGTTGGTTCCGCATGTGGCGTTGACCTGTTCTGCTGTGGGCACCATGCTGTGCTGATCCACATACTTCTTGATAAAGTCTGCGGCAGGATTCAACCTACGGGAGAAGTAGTCAGCTTCTAAAATACCCTGGCATCTACTGGCCAGTTCTCCATTGCCAATCAAGAACTCCAGGAACAACTTTTGCAAGTCATCTGAGTACTCTTTAATTTCATGCTGTTCAGCCATCAATTCTTCCTTAACATAATTTTTATCTTCAACGGATTATCTTGTCTCGATTGCACTATACTGTTTAGCGTGACCACTCGGCCATACGCTTTAGCCGCATCTGCGCAATCCTTTATTCCGTTATCCCAGTCTGGGAATGCCACGCTCCACCCTAGTTCTATCGCACGTTCTGCCAGCTTGGTTCCACTGCGATCTCTATCTGGTACTACGATAGGTTCAACATCCAGGTCTGCAATTAACTGTGCTTGCTTGGCACTGATGTCATTGTGTAGCACCGCAACACCATCCACTGCCAGTGCATCAAACTCGCCTTCTACTACCAGTACGAACTTTCGAGGTTCTCCTTGAGGATCCATGTTAAACACAAAGTCAGTTGGCGCCTTGCGTAATATCTTTGGTGTATCCTTGGGCGGTGTGCCTATCCAACGTGCGGCATATCCCACTGTGTTACCTCCCCAAGTATACGGCAAAATCACACGTTTGTCAATGTTCCAGAACTTGGCATCACACCAATGCCAGTCTGCAAGCCCTGTCATTTTCCTGTCTTCAATGTATTCTGCAGCCTCGCATGTGAGTGTGCTGGATCCTGGTACTTCAATAGTGGGCCATTCAGGAGTCCATATCTCCTCTGCCTTGTACTCCACAATTTGTGTGTCATCTCGTTCACTCATCAACTGTAGATTAAGGCGTTGCACCTCACCTTCGTCTACACCAATTTGGCGTAGCAGTGTCTTGAGCTTGTGTCCCATGCCCTGGCCTGGTTGCCAGCGTACTTTGAAGCCACAATTGAAACAATGATATGCAGTTGAGCCGTCTGAATCAAAGCGGAAGCCTCCGCGGCGTTTGGTATCTGGACGCGGTTGTCCGAATGCCACACACATAGGACAGTTGATTGTCCACCAGCCCTTGGGGCTAGATCTCAATCCATGAACATGCGCTTTTATAGTTTCTTGAATCAGACTCACAAAGCTAGTTTACGCTCTGCAGATCACTTTGTCAATAGTGCCGGTGTTCGTTATGTCTGGAATATACTTGATTCGCAACCATTTGGCACGGCTGTTGATATTGAAAGTATCTATGCCTGTGTAGTCCGTATAACTGTATCCTGCTGGATCACCAAGCAAATTCCAATTTACAGGAACTTCCTCAAGGCTGGATTCTATATAAATGGCACCAACATAATCGGTCATGTACACAGCAACGGTATTGAGTATGCATACATCACTTACCTGCCCGGCTGCTTTGAGTGGTCCTGAATATCCAGTGGCAGTGAAAGGGTCTGAAAAAGACACAGTTTGATCACTTGAACGAAATGCCTCATATGCTCCTGTGCGCAGTTCAATTTCTGCACGAGCATCATAGTTCAAATCTGTATAGCTGGCACTGGTCGTACCGTCGGTTGCTACCAGCATGATGCCCACATGATAAATGCCTGCTGATATGCCTACGGTATCGTGATCCAGCAGTTGCAACTTGGCCTGGCCCTTGGCAGCATCGCTAGCAAAGGCTGTTTTTCTAATCAAAGCTTCACCTGTAATAGGATCGGTCATCTGCCATATTACCGTTTTAAGTGTGATATCAACGGGCTTGCGATCCCTGTCTTTGAATTGCAAGTCAATGGTGTTGTCCACACCTATGTAAGCCGTATAACGACGTTCATTCATAGGAGTATTCCTTAAGGTTCCTACTCCAACCATTACGTGGAGTACTTGATCATATACATACGATACGTTCATGTTCGTTCCTGTGTCATACCATATTTATGGTTTGGTAAATACTCACGACGATGAACACACCCGAAGAAATACTAATCATGCTTGAAAGATTCCCATTTTTGTGCCTGGCTCGTTACAGCGGGCAGGAATATGTGGGCATCATACAAAACTACGATAACAGCATAGTGAGCATGTATGTTTACAATCGCCTGCAGGAAGAGGACAAAAAATTGTTCTTGGAAATGGGCGACGAATGGTGGTGGGCAACAAATAGACAGTTGCCAATTAACATTGTGCTGGGCATGAAATTCAAGCCTTTCCAGTACAGTTTACAAACATTTTCAATCAAGGAATTTGATGTGGTAGCAGGACACGTGGTTACATTACAAAATGTGATCACAAAACGTATCAAGCGCAGACAAATACAGCTGATACGTAAAATAGACAATTCATGACAAAACTAATATACCTACTGGTAATGACCCACATTACCATCCTCTGCGTAACTCTATATCTACATCGTAGTCAAGCACATAGATCAGTTTCATTCCATCCTGCTGTGAATCATTTCATGCGGTTTTGGCTGTGGCTTACTACTGGCATGGTCACTCGTGAATGGGTAGCAGTACACCGCCGTCACCACCAAAAGAGCGATCAACCTGGAGACCCACATAGCCCACAACAGTATGGCATATGGCGTGTGCTGTTCGGTGGTGCTTTTCTCTACGCCAATGCATCTAGAAACAAGCTCATGGTGGAACAACTTGGCATAGGCACGCCCGATGATTGGTGCGAAAGAAATATCTACAGCAGATATCCCTGGTTGGGCATCTTGCTTATGTTTTATATCAACATCATGTTGTTTGGTCATTGGGGCATACTCCTATGGGGTATTCAAATGATCTGGATCCCGTTCTGGGCCGCTGGTGTGATCAACGGGCTATCTCATTGGTGGGGATATCGCAATACCGATACCAATGACACTTCTCGTAATCTTGTGCCCTGGGGCATTTGGATTGGCGGCGAAGAACTACACAACAATCATCATGCTGATGGTGTCAATGCACGATTCAGTCAACGCTGGTATGAGTTTGATATTGGGTGGGTTTATATCAAACTGCTGACCATGCTGGGCTTGGCTAAGATAAGGCCTGTTCCTGCAACAGATTCATCTGTACCACAATAGCCAATGCATAACCCAATGCATGGCTTTTCTTGAAGCTGTAACCTTCATCGCCCTTGTCCCAGATCTGTGATTCAATCTCAGCCCAGGGTCTACCAACCAAATGCCTTTTGCCTGGTCTAATCAAGGCCAGAACCATTGCCAACTGTTCAAGAGTCTGTGGTTTCATGCGCACAACAAGATCCGCATGTGCATGGATATGAAACAGTTGTTGTATGATTTCTTTGTGCTGTAACAGCGTCCAGTCTGGTGCTTGGGCAGTCAAGCGATCTAGATGATCTGGGTCTCTCACATCCTTGTACACACTTACATTAAGCACATCAATCTTGAAGTAACCAACTTCCTCAGCAGTCTTGTAATCCAATGTGCACAGTCCAGTAAAGGGATCTGCTGGCACGTCGTGGAAGTATACACCTGTATTGTGCTTGGTCACACGACCACGCGAATCACGTTGCATTGCAGGAACATGATCTATCAGCCGTAGCAGTAGATCCCTATCTGCCAAGTCAATGTCAATGTCTGTGCCCTGTGCTTTCACGATTATTTCCTTGTCACATGTCTTGCCGCGTCACGTGCTGATTTTGCTTCTGACATTGTGCGAGTCAGTCGCTGTTCAATGTCATCTACTTTTTTGATCAGCATGGCTACCAATGCTTTGAGTTGCTTGATATCGTTTGGTTCACCAGCGATGCGAAGTACCTTGTTCTCTTCACGTACCTGTGTTTCTGTTGCATTGTTGTATTGTTCCATTATTGTTCTTCCTCAACTGCGTTGAATACCTGTTGCATCCATATACACTCGTCTTTGTTACGTGCTATCCTGATGCGCCACGGATCTAGTTCTATATAGCCAGTTGCCTCTTGCAACTGATGTTGGTCAAATCTGTTTAGCAAACCTTTGCCTTGTTCAGTACCAAGCATGACCCAAGGACTCAGTCTTCCCACACGTATCCAGTGCAATGCCTGTGTGGTACTAACATCAGTCCAAAACTTTTTCCAATCCTGTTGCTGATCCATGCCCCATTGTTGCATGAGCAACACTGTGCGTTCTGCGGCACGTTGCACTGTTTCTTTTTTGGTCATTTCTCTTATGTACATTTCGTACACAAAGTCTTTGCCCCAGTTGGAGAACTTGACAGAGTTCATGACCAAGTATTTGACAAAGTTATCTGGTTCAGGTATATGCAAGTCAATGATACGCTTGCCCAGCTTGACAAATGTGGTGTAATATTTGTTCTTGGTAAAGTCCTCGTAGGAGGGAGTCTTCCGGGCACTGGGCGTCATCAGCTTGCGAAAGATCAGCCACGCATTATATCCTATGCGATTGGCCTTGTCATTTTCTGCTAGTATCCTGCGCTTGGGTTCGCACATGTGCGCAACCAGTGTGCTTTCTTTCTGGAAAGCCTTGCTACAAAACCTACATTCAAGTTGATCTTTCATCCACCGAACACTTCTTTGATTTCTGATTTCTTAAGGTTCATCTGTTCAGCAATTTGCTTGAGCTCGCTTTCATCATTGATGATACGCATGAGTTCAATTTCTTGTTCGCCTGCACTGGGATAAAGCTCAGCAATGAAGTCTGTGATTTTGTCTTTCTTCACACCCTTTGCCGCGCCAATCCAACTGCGCCTGTACGCTTTCTTGATACCGCAACTGGACAACAGCATCCACTGTAGTTCTGGATGGTCCTTGAGTTCCTTCATATTGATGTTGGAACGCTCATTGACTGCCTGTATGAAATATTCCTGCACACCTGATGAACCTTCAACACTGGCCGCCCAGCGTTGTATCAACCAAGGGCTAAATTCTTTCTTCTGCTCGTCTGACAGTTTGCCAAAGAATTCCATGTTGCGACGATCAATGCCCGGCAACACTTCTTGGAAGATATCCAGTTTGCGTTCTTTGGGTGCTGCCTTTTCTTTTGTTGCTTTAGGTTTGGTTGCCATGTTGTATTATACTACCACATCTTGCTAATGTCGAGCACTTCAGGAATCTTATTTGATTCTTTTACAAAGTAAGCACACAAGGGCTCTGGTCCATCAGTGAGTGGCAATGCCAGTATGTGTCCATACTTTAGTTTTGGAAAGTACCAGCGCACTTCTTGATACACGTTGACGATGTCAACTGTTAGCCATTCCGGCTTGAAACTCTTCATTGGATTAAATGCAAATGTCTTGAATCCCCTATCGTTCAAACTCATTATAGGAACAATTTCTGGATCGCCGTGATCGGGTTCGCCAATGACAATACTCCAGTCCAAGGGCATTTCAATCTGATAAGGCCCTATCTGTAGCACAGCGGCAGGAGCATAAAAGTTCTCAAGAAAAATAAGTGGCACAAAGAAATAATCAGGATTGTTTGGATCACTGTAATCTAGGACCCCATAACGCAGATCGTCAATTTCTTCTGGTAGAGTATTCAACTCAAATGTATTGTTATCATGTGTTAGTATTTTCATTTCTTTCCCTTTTTTGGTGAACGGTAGTCTACTTTTTCTATCAAGTAAGGATACTTGGCATCGGCGTAGAACTTCTTTCGTTCACGTAAATGTCTTTTGCTAAATTTGCTGGTGCTGGTTAGATCCCAGATCTGTACGAAGTCTTTGTCCTGTGCTTTTCTAATACCGCGCCCAATAGACTGTATAACTCGGACAAAGCTCTTTCCGGGTTCCAGGAGTACCAGATTAAAAATACGAGGAATGTTAATACCCACAGCAGCCACTCCATAGGTAGCAACAATAACCTTTCCAGTCGAAGTCGCAATCTCATCATATTCATCTTTGCGATCCTTGCTCTTCATTGAACCAGATACAAACACACTATCTTCAATGCGCTCTACTATCTGTTCTCCTGCACGAATACGATCAACAAGTACCAAAGTGTTGCCTGTGTCTGCAATGTTCTTGACAAGATCAGCAATGTAGTCTAATCGTGTGCTGTTGGTTGTTAGGTATTCTAGCTCTTCCTGATAACTGCCATATTCAGCAGTTTCTTCCATCTGCACCACATTTACATGGCATTCAGCCAGCACACCCATGTCCTGCAATGTGGCGGCACTGAGGCTGCTCACAACCGGACCAAGGCTTACTTCAAGACTGATCTTCTGCCAGTCTTCCTTGGGCACAGTTCCTGTGAGTCCCCAACGTATTGGCACGTTGGCAAAAGGTCCGGTGAGCAGTTTCTTTAAGACATCTGCTTTGGCTTGGTGTACTTCGTCTACGATGATAGCCGCCAAGCCTGTTGAGAACACCTCCAAGCTGATGTTGGTTTCGCCATCTTTGAAACGCTTGTCTAGCACGTTGAGACTTTGCCATGTGGCAATGGTGTGTGTCTTGTCTGTTTGCTTTTCATCACCAAAGTACACACCAACATCAAGTCCTAGGTTGTTGTAGTCCTCATATGTCTGGCGTACTAGATCCTTGTTGGGCACGATGACCAGGCTACGACCAATGTATTCTACACACTTGCTCATGGTAGCAGTCATTAAGGTCTTGCCAGCACCTGTGGCAATCTCCTGTATGCTTTGCGGAGTAGTAAGGAAGTTGTTGACTGCATCAACTTGATAGTCGCGTAGTCGTACCAGCTGACCTGCCATTGGATGCTTGTCTGGCCAAACCATATCTCCATGATATTCTTCATCAATGGGGACAAAATCTAAGTCATGCTGTTCTCTGTGATCCTCAACGGACACTTCATAATGTTCTTCATACAGCACAGGCAGGATGCGTTCAAGCAAGTTCACAAAGGTGGCTCCACCTAATGAAAAGAAGCTGACGCACCCATCCCAACGTCCCAGCTTGTAGGCAGGAACGTGGAATGCATAGGGCATAAAGAACTTGAGTTCTTTGGCTAAACGGTTGCGAGTGGTTACTTCCAATCCAACCAGTTTGGCATTGACTTCATCGGTTATACGTATGACACATGTTCTCATTGTGCAAGTATAGCAGGCGCCATGTTGTTTGTCTACCTATTCAATCACCAGATGTGAAAAGTAGCGGAAGTGGTCTTCCAATGTCCAAGTGTCTGGATCAATCTCTGTGCCATCGTGGGTAGTGTACTTAGCAGTAAACACCCCAGAATATCTCTTAAACGGATGCCACATATCTGGAGTCTTGCTGGCCCAACCGGCATCCTTTAATGCCTCATGCTTGTCGCGACTAAGACGCACAGTAGGAGCATTCAGTGCCTGCTCGACTGTGAACACATCTACCAACAGCAGGTCTCGGATACGTGCCGCTGGAATCAAATGCTCAAAGTCACAGTCATCATCTGCATCCACTTCATGATAGTGTGCCTTCATACCATCGCGCTGTTGGATGCAGTATTCGTGATATCGACGCAGATAGTAATCCATGTCGTTGCGAATTTCACGCAGGCGCTGTTGGTCATTCTCAACTGACTTATACTCTGCTACTAGCCCGGTCAAGTGACTGCGGCAATGATTTGCCACAGTCCGATAGGTGTCAGCACTACGCTTGGTCTTACCATAGCTTGGTGCACGGAATGATTCAAGTGATTCTTGTAATGTCATTATGAGTTTACCTTTGCACATAGTTCGTTGAAAGTTTCAACATTATACTGCCACCAACGATTAGTAAGTTTTGGCTTGCCGTTATATTCAAAAGGAATACCAATGGTGTTTCCGTTATGATGCTTGTAAGATGCATAAGGAAACACAAAATAATATTCCTTACCTGTAAATCTTTCAGTCACTACTGCTAGAATAGTTGATGTATGTTGCTTGGTAGAGATATATGCTATTAGCTTTCGTTCTCCATTGCTGTGCTTGTTATCTGGATTTGTTAATCCGTGCTTAATTTGTTCACCTGTAACCAAGTCTGCTTCTGGCATATTTTTACGACATTGCAATACGCCGGACTTTTTACTAATTGCTTTTTCTGCAGCCTCACCCTCATTGATAAGATGCATCTTCCGTAAAGTTTCTATAGCATCTCCGAGTGTCATTACATTGTGTAGTTTACGACCAAATATATGCTTGTAGATATTGTTAACGGTTTGCGTCTGCATCTTACTTCTCCGTGTCAGGGAACAATCCCGGGGCTGCATTACCTTCTTCGATACCCATCTTGGCACCATCGCCATGATAAGGAATAACTAGTGTACCACCATTGCGCAAGTGTAGTTCGCGCAGGAAGTTGCTCATTGCGCTGGGCGCACTCCAAGTTGAACCTGGCTTGACATGTTCCCATTGAACCTTGGCCTTGGCATGTACCAACGCTGAACTCTTGAATGTCTGCTTGACAGTTTCCAACAATGTCTTCATCCAACCCGCTGGCAGTTTGATATTGTTAATGCCACACAGCCGTTCAATCTCATTGAGACCAATAAACACACCTTGGTCAATTTCTTCCTGTAGCGGAAACACTTCTTTGATCGCACTCAACACATCAAAAAGGACACTACCTTTTTCATCAACTTCGATCGCCTTGTACGCATACTTGAAGTGGCTGAAGAAGTAGTCGTTGCTACCGCGTAGATTGTCGCTAGCACGTGAGCCTTTGTCCTGCAAGTCAATACCCGCCTTGTCAAATTGGTCTTGTAGCACACGAGCCCGTACCACTTTGATATCTCGGCTACCATTCTTGTACCTCACCAGGGCATTGCGATGCAAGTCACCTGGAGTCAGTCGCTTGACACCTGTGTCGTTCAGCATCTCAAATGCATAGCTGGCAAAGTTTGGATCGGATGTTTCTACGACAGCACATGGAATTTCCGTAAAGCCAAGAAGCCCTGCGGCAATGGTGCGATGTTGTGCATCATAAAGAAAGGTGTTTGGTCGGCCTGCAATGCGACAAGCAGAACCCGGACTGCAAATCCGCGGATCCCATTTCTTCATGATGTTGATGATATGCTTGTGCAACACATCACGTTGGACTTCGTAGTCAATCCAAAGGTCCTCAATCGCTATCATAGAGCTGACTGGGAATTTATGTTGCAATGCTTGCGCACGGGCTCGCCATGCATCAAGTTCTTTTTGCGTTACGTTATAGTGGGCTTTGAGTTGTGTTTCAACTTCAGCAATAACGTCCGTGAGCTTACGGGTAAGGCGTTTGACTGCCATGATATTTTCCTTCTCGGTTTATATGACGCACAATGCGCCGTCTTCCTCAAGTGTTTTAAGTGTAGCCGAAGAGTTGGATTGTGTCAACCTCATCTGCACCCACCGAGAAAGCCCTGGACACTTTCGCATCCAGGGCCAAGATGGGCGGAGTTGTTTACTAGGCAATCATCCCATCTTAAACTTTAGCCTTCAGCACCCTTGCGGATGATGGTCACTTCCGCAATCTTCTTCCAGGAGCCGGCGCTCATCTTGCGCAAGTCTGCTAGCTTGAGCACAGTGCGCAGGCTCAGTTCGCGCAGTCGCTTGACATTGGTTTCCATGTACTCAACGATCTCGTCGCTGGCACCATCTTCAAAGTCGTAGCTGTCAAGCATGCCGTCTTTGACAATCTGCTTGATGCGCAAGAGCTTGTCACGTGTGGTATCCAAAGTCAAGTCCAGATAGTGGCAACGTGACTCCAACGCATCCAAGTGGTCCTTGAGCTTCTTGCTACGCACGTGCTCAAACTTGATGTTGGTGATAAAGATAGCCGCACCCTTGAACTCGAAACGATCTGGGATACCTTCTGAACGCAACAAGCGTGAGTCAGTATTCCAGCTGATGTAACGCTTCTTGGAACTGTCCAACGCCGCTTTGAGAATGTTCAGCGACAAATCGTCCAGCAACACAGAGTCACAGTCGTCGAACACTACCACGCAACCTTCATCGGCGTATTTGAACAGTTTGGCGTACAAGCCAATGGCGCTCATGGCACCTTTAACCACTTCAAACTTCTGCTTGCGTTGAGCAATCTTGTCAAACAAGGCAGCTTCTTCGAGCACACGCTCAACACCAAAGCTCTTGCCTACTCCTGGAGGGCCACTCACAATCATGGCACGTACTGCACCGCTGGTGGTACCATGCGTCATCTCATCCAGGATGTCAAAACGCTGACGAATGCGCTCAATGGCTTCGTCATCAGTTTCTGTATAAACTTCTGGGTCCGCTGGCTTCTCAATGCGAAGCACGGAGCCATCATCTTGGGTAGCAAGACCCATAATGTCCTCCTCGTTACGAGTACCGGTTGAAGAATCTGCCACAATGTCTTTGAGTCCGCTTACGCGAACACGGATTGCCTTGGCAGGGAATGCCTCGCTACCGTCACCTAGCACAGTGACGAAGCCGCCCTTGGCTCCAACTTGGAAGTCCTTGAGCATACGGAACGTACGATTACGGACGGGCACATTGCGGTAGCTACCGCGCAAAATTGTTACTGTTGACATACAAGCTCCTTTGTTTAATTGCCTAGTGTTTGTATTATGCACTAGAGCAGGGTTGCAGTCAACCATTTTTGCCACTTTTTTGAACTTTTTTTCACTTTTTTGTGTTGTATTTTTGCAACACCCACAGAATTTAGCATAAAGTACTAGAAAAATCCCTTAAAAATCAACGACTTAGCAGGGCTAAAAACTGCTTGAAAATCAAGCACTTAGCCCAGTGCTTTTATGCGTTTTTCCAGCTTTTGTTGCAGGAGCACGTAGAATTCACGGGTGCGCTTGGTAAGATTTAGCATCCAAAATGACCTAGCAGGCGCAGGGTCTATTAGCATGCTCCAGTTGGATATCTGTATTTGACCAAGGCCAAGGTTCTGTATGCTAAGGGCTTGCCAGTCGAGATGCCATATGGGTGTCAACTCCGATGACACCACAGTGAATGTGCCATCATCATGTACCTCATAGTCAATGAACCAATACCATATGTCACGAGATGGGTCAGCAAGAATCTTGCTTGCACGATCAACACTGATAAGATTGGGCATGCTAAACTCTCTACCTATGCATCTTGTTTTTACATCAACTAAGATATTTCCCAGCATGAAATCTTCTGGACTTCGCACACTGGTTGATGCTTTGTAAAGATCTGGATATGCGTCTTTAACTAGACCACATGCATGTTGCTCTAGATAATCTGCATAGGCACGTTGATTGGTACTTTGTAATGCATTAAATCTAGAACCAACTAAATCAGCAACACATGAAACATCACACGCTTGCATCTTCCATTCCTGCCACACGCAATCGTGTGATGTTACTGATCATAAAGTTCTTGGTATCAATTGCTTTGATCAGGCCTTGAAACTTGTTACGAACCAAAGCAAACTCATTGATTAACTTTTGCATCTCAAGAACTTCTGGCTCGCCATCGCTGTACTTCTCAGCATCGCGACTGCTCATTGCTCTGTTGTAATGCTCAAGATATCGTTTGAAGTGGTTGCTTCGTAGACGTCGCAATTCAATGTTGAGATGTTCTAGTATAGCTTCAATCTCTTGAAGTTGATTAAATCTATGCTCAATGATGCCCGGAAGATCACGTGCATTTTTCTCCACATTACCACGAAGACTGATTTCAGCCTTAGCTTCTTCAAGCTGGGCTTCGAACCAGTCAATCGCGTCTGGTAAATGGCCTATGTCTGCTGTTACCTTCCGGAACCATGTGCTCATTGATTAATCTTCTTCATCATCATAGCCGCCACTGAACAACTCTTCATCGCCTTCGGGGTCATTGTAGTTGTCATCGTCGCTATTATCTAAACCACCATACAGCACTGACAGTGCACGATCCAATGGACCATCATGGCCGGCAATGTCATTGGCCATGGTTTCAATGTCAACGTAATTTTCTAAGGTACGTAAAAATGCCTGGGCGGCATCATCTCTATCTTTTTTGTTAAGATATGGTTTGATTGCGGCCCAAGCATCAACTACCATTGATGCTTCACTATCATACAAACTCAATTTTATTCTCCTTGAACAGATTCCTCATCCAACTCGTCGCTAACCGCTACGATTGGCTTATTTAACAATTCGAGTCTATCACGTTCAACAATATCAGCCATTAGCTTGTCAAGCGATCCATTATCATTGCGTTCCCAAGCCTTGCGGAACTGCTTGATGATCTCACCATGTTGTGTAGTGTATACCAAGCTGTTGCCTTCTTTCTTGAGCATGTTCTTTCCTTCAAACATATCAACCAAACCTGAGTATGGATTCATGCCCGAGTTGTAAGGAATCTTGACCTGGACACTTTCAAAGGGTTTAGCATAGCGTGTTTTCATGACCTTGCATGCGGCACGAATACCAACCACATCTGAGATCTTGTTACCGTCTTCGTCTTCCTTCAGCTTCAACTTGCGCATGGCAACAACAATACTTGATGCATACACAAAGCCTTGACCGCCGGAGATCTTGTCATCTGGATCAAACATGTCCTGACTGGCATAGGTATGGTTAGTAGCAACGATACCAACCGGGTGTGGTGCGATAAGGTTAACCGAATTACGGATCAATGCTGCCAGAGCCTTGGGCTTACGACCCATGTCGCCTTTCATATCACCTGCCTGGAATTGGTTGACATCGGTAGGAGTCAGCAACATGCCCAGCGAGTCAATAACAAATAGTACCTTTTGTTGTTCTTCGTACTGTTGGCCTTCTGCTTCAGTTTTATATTCTTTCATGAAGCTGTGAATAATACTGGCCACATCGTCTACCATGCTGACACCAAATCGCATCAGCTTGTCTGGACTAGTATCTACGCCCAGTGCTTTGAGCCAATCTTCGTCCAGTGCATTTTCAGTGTCAAGGATGATGGGCAAGATGCCCTGTAATTGTGCATTCTTAACAATGTTACCGCTACAGATAAAGCTCTTGCCCGAGCCCGATTCACCTGCAAACATTGTTACCTTTCCTAGCGGAATGCCGCGTGTGAAATCGCCGCTGATGAGATAGTTTAGTGTGTGATTGCCTGTGGAAACCCAATCACGCGGATCGTGGAAACCTACAGCCATACCAGGTACAGCCTTCGTGAGGCTCTTCCTAAATTTTGAAACGTCAAATGGTTTTGTCATGATTTTTACCTGTCAAAGAAGAAGTAGGGGAGTTCGCCTCCCCTACTGATAGTGCTTTAGGCTTGAGTCTTACGTTCACGAATCATCTTGAGGATGTCGTCAACATTGGTCTTCTTGCCTTCTTCCTTGGGAGCCCCTGCAGGAGCAGACGCTACTGGAGCAGGTGTTGGTGCTGGACGAGCAACAGGTGCGGCTGCTACTGTCTCATCATCCACGTCAACATCAGGGGTTGCTGCCGCACGTGCTGGGCTATTGCCGCCGCCACCTGAGCGATAGAAAGAACCCCAACGGTCCTGATCAAACAGTTCACCGTTTACACTTGCTTCAAACATTTCCTTGATAAGCACCAACTCATCCTTGGTAGGACGCTTGGGCATGAAGTCGTTCAAGTTGAACAAGCCATGCTTGGAAACTGCTTCAAGCTCTTGCTCGTTGAGACCACGTTCTTTACGTGCCCAGTTGGACGTAGAGTAGTCAGCATACTGACCCTTTGTGGTCTTAATAAGACGGAAGTCCGTACCGTTCATGTAGTCGGTTGGGATATTTTCCATCTCAGGATCCATCAATGCACCCTTAATGATATTAAAGATACTTGGATTGATAATGAACCTGCGGATTGGATTCTCAGGCTCGCTGTCTTCGTTGAGCGGATTGCTTACAACAAAGCCTTGGAAAATGTATGAACGCTTCTTCCAATACTTGCGACCAAGATCCTCAAGTCCCTTGTCCTTGAACCAAGGGCGTACCTCTGCTAGAATAGGACATGCTTCGCCCCACATTTCTACGCATGGCACTTGGACGCCAATTGCGCGGCCTTCGTCGCCGCCTTTGATGCCAGGGAATGGCAGACGAATCATTTGGCGCTCTAGCCAAAAGAACGTGTTGCTTGCATCACCATCTGGAAGGAATCGTATTGTTGCTGTTGTGCCTTCTGGGATATTCCAGAAAGGGTAAATGGCTGAGTCGCCACCGCCGGACTTGCTGCCGGACTTTTGTTCTTGCTCTTGTAGTCGAGCGCGAATTTCTGCTAATGAGGCCATGGTTTGTTTCTCCTAAGTTGTGCCTAAGCTGCCTAAATGTGCCTAGAGTGCAATCGCTTCTAGCGAAAGCACACGTGTAGTATATGCTGTATGTATCTGTATGTCAACGAGTGTATTTACCAAAAGGTAACTTAAACACCCAGATTACCGAGCTTGCCAAGAATTGATTGCATCGCTTCTTCGTGTAGGCTCATCTTAAATTTATCATCAGGTACTGCCAGCTTGGTCTTCGCCAATTTAACAGCCTGCTCCATTCTCTGCATGTGTGTTTCGGCCAAGTGATGAGATCTCACCATGACCAAATCGTATGATTCTTTGAGTCCTGCCTTGAGCAAGAACTCAGTTGTGTCGTCCATTTCGCTCAGTGGTTCAAATGCCAACTTCTGTTCGGAGCCATCATATTTGGCCACTTTCTTTTCGAACTCACCAAGATTGAATCTAGCTCGTAGTGTCTCAGCAACACGCAATCGCTGTTGCTCCACAGCACGTAGCCCTGGTAACAATGTTTCATCAAATTGCTGTACTGTAAATTTGATTTTGCTACTCTCTGTTGCTTCCACTTTTGGAACTGTGTTGGCAATCTCTCCACCAACTCGATGGAAACGCTTTAGTGCACGATCAATTTCATCCACACGACCCAGTGCCAGTCCTAACTCTTCATCTAGTCCGTCCATGAGCTCATTTTTACGAGCATAGGATACGAGTTTACGCAAGTCCTGACGTTCAACTGCCATGTCATATATCACACGGCCTTTCTCATCGTATGGTGCTCCGCCATCACTCACATGGCGTGCCATAGCACGTGCGGCAGTGAGATACGGAACGTCAAACTTGAAACGCTCGCCTTGATTATTGTCAATGTAAATCTGTTTGATGTTACGACTCCGTGATCCTGGCTTTTCTTCAGCAACAGGCTTTGAGTGACGCAACACTACTTTGGCTTGTGGTTGTGGATGATAACTGGTCCTTGTAGAACCAAATGCTGATTCAGCCACAGTGGAACTGGCAACAAATGATTCAAAATCTTTAGGCTCAAGATGCTTGCCAAATATACGCACAGTAGGCAACAGATTATAATTCTTTGCCATTTCGCGCAATGACATATACATGTCTTTGATTTTGGCTGTGTCCAGACCCTGGCTCAGCATGATCTTGAGTTCTGGCTTGGTCTTGTCATCAGTTAGGTGCACCATTATTCCAAGGTCTTTGGCATAAAACCAACGTGCGTCTTGAACATTTAATGTTGGGCGCAAGGTTGCCAAGAAAGTCTGGACGTTGAGTCCATTGCCTTTCATGATTTGCAATATTGCTCTAGATACGTTTTCTATACTGATGCTCATGAGTTATTTATCCTTAGAAAGCTATGGGCATGGGCATTATGGTATCAGATGAAATTTCAGTACGATCTGTCAACTGATTGTACAACTTCTGATCCCAACTTAGCATGTGTTGTACTATGCGCACAACAAGAATTGTTGCCATCACTAGGTCGTCTGTTTCGCCGTCCTTGGCTGCAAAACCTGCGCCACGTGCAACAAATGTTTTTACTTCACGCACTAGGTTAGGGCTCATTAATCGCATGCGATCATTTTCAATGTAGAACTTTAGTTTCATACAGGCAGCCACTTTGTTCTTGTTACCTGTGGTAAATCCTCTACGCTTGTTGCCTGCTTCTGTGATCATCATACCCGGAATACGTTCTTCCCCGTATTCGCGAATGGCCAACAACGCGGCCTCACCCAGGGTGTTATTTTCCACACTCCAGTATATTTCAGCAGTATCATTTGTCTGTTGTTTGATGTAGGTCAGTATTTCAACCACATTGCGCAACTGGCCTGAGATGTCTGTTTTATTGTGCTGCCATTCAACAACTTGTTTCATGGCTGGCAATTCAAATACTTGTATAGCGGCATTGTCTCCACCTGTGCCCAGGCTGGGATCCCAACCCAGCACATAGGTCATGCGCGGAATGACCTTGTCAAAAAAGCGAACTTGTCCCAGCTTCATTATGGGTTCACTGCTTTCCAGTATCTGTAGCTTGATAGGACTGATCAGTGTTTCGTCTGCTGTAACAAAGTCACATTCATGTTCACGCAAGAATCGCTCATTGCCAATTTTGCTACGTTCTTCGTCGGCCCAGGCATCGTCGCGATCTGGATGATGGTGCCATGCAAATTTCAGTGCACGGAAGCCATTGGGGCCAACACCACCTGTGTCGTTGCCAAACTCGTCTAGTGTGCGGATCGCTGTTTTCCAGATGCGAGCGAACTGATCGTCATCCTGGTTGGGTGTACTTGTGATAATACACTTACCACCAGTACTCAGTGTGGGACTGATAGCTGTCCAGAATTCTTTGGCAATACGAGGCGGTACGAATGCAAACTCGTCTAGGTATACGATTGTAAGTGACATACCACGACCGGTTGTTTCGGTTGTTGTAGCTGACACAATGCGCGATCCGTTTTCAAAGTCCAATGAACCTTTGTTGTAGCTGGTAACACCTGCACGGATATGGTCTGGCAGGTTCTCATATATGAATCTAATACGACCCATGATTTCCTGCGCACCTGTATGCTTGTGTGCCGCAATCAGTATGGTTGAGTCTTGAACAAACATTGCATACCACAACAAGTAACCGGCTGCTACAGTGGTTTTACCCATCTGACGCCCAAGCATGTTGATGCTGTATTTGTTTTCGTGATAGCATTTCAGCAGGTCTCGCTGATAGTCAAACAATATGAATTTGACACGACCTTTGGTAGGATGCTGAATGTATGCGTAGGTCTCTAGAAAGTAGATTGGATCCGCGGCACATCGTGCCAACTCTTGTATTTCTGCAAGTGACCAGGATTCTACTTGATGAGCACGTTTTGTTAAGTTTACTTCTATTGCCATATGTATTATGTAGCCAAGAGAAAGCCCCGCATGGGGGCTTTCATGTCAATCACTTACTTGCTCTCTTTAAGAAATTCAGCAAATTCACGATGTATTGATTCTGTAACATCGCGATCGTTGCGACCTAGTGGATTGTCGCCTGTGGTGCTTAGACCTTTGTCTCCGCGACCGCTTTTGGCATTGCCAGTACCTGAAAGAGCAAAGTCAATGGTGTCACCAACAATGCGCGGATCTCCTTTGGCCCCTGCTACGCTGTTGCCAAACTTGCCTTCTGACACAGGTGCAAATCCAGACATCTTACGAAGCACAGCAATACTTTCTGCTACCTTTTTGTCCTCTTCGTCATCTTCCTGTGCATCAAGTTCGTCGTCGTTAGCACCGCCATAGTTGCCAGCGCCTGCTTTGTGTACCTGTCCTGTTGCAGTCTGAGTAGTGGTACCGCCAGTTGATGAACGTGTTTTGTCTCCCACGGCTTCTTCTGTTGGTTCAGCTGGAGAACTAGGAGTTGAATTCACCTGAGGAACCGGTACTTGTGCCGGTGGTTGGAATCCAGCTGTAGTCTCTGATGACTTGATGTCAACTCCTGAAGCTTTCAGCACTTGCATGATTTCTTCTGGGTTGTCTGTAATAAAAGTCATGGTCTTGTTGGCTGTCTTGACGTCTAGCTTGTACATGTCGGCGGCAGGTTCGGCTGGGCCATTTTCTTGACCTGGATATGAATCTGTTGCATCATTGTATGACACTGCCATTGGCATACCACATTCGTCTAGCTCAACGCTTTCCTTGACGTCTTCTTCTTTGTCTTCTTCTTTGTCATCTACGGCTGCTTTGAAAGGTTCTTCCTTGTCGCCGTCTTTGTCAACGTCTAAGAAATCTGGCTTGCTGCCTTCTGCTACTGGTAGACCTGCTAGTTTGCTCAAACTAGTGATCATATCGTCGATGTTTGACATCTGAGTCTCCTCTTGCACCTGTGGCGCATCTTGTGGTTGTTCTTCAACTGATTCCATGCCTGGTAGTTTAGGCTGGCGAATTTCATCTGTTACTGCTTGCATCTTTTGCATGGCATCTTGCATGCCTTGCCACCAGTCGCCGACTATTTGTTCTTCGCCAGCGTACTTGATAAGGTCATGTGCATGATTGGCCAAGGCTTCGATGCGAAGATAGATGTCGTCGAACTTGTCTGCGGCATCAACTAGTGCATTAGCTTCGGTAATTTGTTTGAGTTCTCTCATCTGTATTTCTCCTGTTCAGCACCGCTGATAGGACTGGTAGATGTTGTGGACTCTAGCGGTTCTCTTTTGGCATCAGGTACTTTGGCAGAAAATTCGTATTTGAACACACGATCTTTTTGTGCCTTGGCAAGTTCTTTCATGAACATGCTGTTATACTCGTCGCCAAACAATGGTTCTTTTCTTGGACCTTCGTCTGCTCCGTATTCGGTTCCCATTTTAACTTTGTATTCTTTGTTGCTTGACTCTAGGTCAGCACGTTGTTCTAGTTCAATGCCTTCGCTTGCACCACGAATTTTTATTTGATTTTCGCTGATGCCCATTGCTTCGCCTAGTTCCATGGCCAATGCACGTGGTTGAGCTGGAAGCCCTAGTGTAATATCAACATACCAAATCTCAACACCTCGGCTGTCTGGAAAATCTACGTTATGTGATTGAAGCATTAGCTTCACAGGCTTGGCCACTTTCTTAACATCGTATTTGACTAGATGTGCTTCAAATCGATCCATAAGCTCTTCAATTGGCTCGGCGGTCATTTTGACCCTGTACTCGTACTCGGGCTGGCTGTTATAAATGAATTCTTTTAGACTGGACATGGTTTTATCACCTCTGATTTATTTATCTTCGCCTGAGCTGTTTGAATCTTTGAGTTTCTTCATCATTTCTTGGATAATGCTGTTTCTATCTGTTACCATCACAGCATCAACTACCGGGCCATTTGGTCCTGCTTTGCTGGCATCCCTGTCCATTTTTTCCTTGCGCATTTGTAGCTCAACGATGCGCAATTTCTTTTCGAGCTTGGCTGTTTTGGCATCTACTGCGTTCTTTAGCATAGTGGATGCAACTTCAAATATTTTTCCTGAATTTCGATCATCCATGTTTGCACCAAGCACCATCAATTGATCAAATGCTTCTTCTGCCTTGGTTGCAAGATTATCCAATGCCCGCTCTGTTTCACTTATGTCTTTTACTTCTTCGAGAGCCGCATCAATACGCTTGCTCATGTCTAATGTTGAACGAAGTTCCATGATTTCAGTTTGGGTTTCTTCAGCGGTCAGCGGCTCGCTTTCTACTTCAGGCAAGTTGAATAAGTTTTCTAGTTTTTTGTTCATCGTTTACCGCCCATGTTATTATATAGCTCGGATTCGGTTACCACACGGAACTGCATGCCCATCTGCTTGCACCATGCACGTGCGGCTTCCCACTTGGCCATATTCAATACTACAGCGGCTTTTTCGCTTTGACTGCGAGCTTTTTCTAATAGTGCTTGACCCTTGGGTTTGATCTCGATGACTTCGGCTTTTTTGTTTCCATCTTTGTCTTGATACGTGATCAAGAAGTCTGGATAGTATGTTGTTGCTTTTCCAGTAAATGGATTTTTATATGGTATGCGAATGCTTTCGCTTGCCCATCCCACGATACTGGGATGATTGTCACAAAAACGCATGAATGTCAGTTCCCATCCGCTGCGATATTTAGGTCTGTTTGATCCTATGTATTTTTCTTTGTTGACTGGTTGATAGAACCCTTGAACATAATTTCTTGCCATATCAATATATTATCGCTCTGTTAACATGTTCTGGGATTGGTTCGTCGCCAATCAAGTCTAGTCTGCTGGTAGTAGCACGTTCGGCATTGAGAGAATCTAGATACAGTTGGGTGAATTTGAAACCACCTTGTGCCACAGCATAACTGTTGGCAATGTTGGATATTTCACCAAATGTGAACGTTCCATTTCTAACTAGCTTGAGCATTTCTTTGGCAATGAGCTGTGACCCAAATTTGTCAATACCTTGTGATTGCAACTGACTACGCAAGCGATCAAATTGCCCAAGGTTAATACTGGTCAAGCCTGCTTTGTTTTCTGCAGAAGCATTTTCAAAGTTACCGTTGTATTCAACAATCGTGGTCTTGAAAATACCAAATTCTTCCTGTGTTACAGAAGCAGTTACTATATTGTTTAATTCTGACATTAGAAAATCCTTCTAGCAAGATTTTCAAAGAATCGGCCAATGCTACGACCTGTTTCTTGCACAGCTCTGGCTGCTTCTCCTGTTAGTCCACCAACTGCTGTTAGAGAAGTTGTTCTTGGTGGTCCATACTCATAGCTTTCATATCGCCATGTGATTGTCCATGTCAGTACCGAAGATCCATCTGCGTAATCTAACTGATCTTGGCTGATGTCAACAATCTTGGGATTGTATATTGTAATCTCTTGGGCCTTGTCTGTATTGCCGGCGCCCTTCATTTCTTTCACGATCACAATGTGACTGCAAAAGTTATCATTGCTGGTCTGGGTCAGACTGAGGTCGCCTAGGTTGACGCCGTCGATTATACCGCCTTGACCAAATCCTGTTATAGGAGAGCGCATGCCAAATTCTGGCACGTATCCTGAACCCAATTGAAATGGTGCTCTCACATTGTTGGCATTGGACCAATTCTTAGACTTGAAATTTGTATACGCCAATAGATATTTTTGAAAAGCATTATCCTGCGTATCGTAGAATGTCATGGTCAACGGTTCGTAGGAAACATGAGTGTTCACGTTCCTACGAATGTTGTATTGATTTAATGTTTGTGTTTCAACTGTTACTCTAGGTAAATCAGTTGCTTTGATGTAGTATCCAATGGTCCCGTTATCGTTGAGACCTACTGCACCACCAATAGTGCCACCTGTGAGTTGAGCAGTAGGACCAAATTGTAACGACCACTGATAACGATTTCTAACTTCTGTAGTTTGGCCTGGACCAAACTGTGTAGCTACGTTATCAAATTGGATCAGGCCCCTACCGCCAGTATCAACTGTAGTCATGGGCCATCCCCTTTATTATCGTACGCCGTTAGCTGTCGCTGTAGCTAACCCAGTTGCTCTATTAGGTTGAATTGATAGCTGTGAGCTACCGTTTACAACGTGATCGGCGTTATCGTAACGAATCTGCATGGTGATGTTTACAACGTCGCTGGTAGCATAGTTGTTTTCGCCATATTGTACGTTCTGCAAGAAGCAGCCTGCCAATGTCCATTCGTCAAGAACGATTGGAGTGTCGCCTGCTACGTTTACATTGTTTCCGCCATCAAGTGCTTCAATTTTCATTGAGAACTTGTAGTTTGCACCTGCAACTGGTGCGCTTTGTGCCGCATGATTCAACTGACGCTGTAGCTGAGCCGCAATAGCTCTGTCTACTTGTCCACTGATATCATCCTTCACAGTTAATGTAATTGGATCCCAAGTGTGTTTACCAGCAAGGTAAATCTTTGAATTGTATACATCAACAGTAATTTCTTCATGTGTTAAGTTAGGCTTGGTTACACTGACCACTTGTGAAGTCAATGTACTGGTTGCCGCAAGTCCACCAAAGTTCAATAGTGTGACACGGAAACGATAAGCTAACTTTGGCATCAGGATAGGGGAATCGCTTCCGCCTCCTGAGAGCTGTGGTACGCCAAAATTTATAACGGTGGCCATTTGGTATTCCTCCTGAATCTATGTTTATTTATACTGCCGGGTTCATATTCATTTAGTACGCCTAGAAAAGAGGCCTAATTGATCTCTTTTCTAGGCTATGCCTTAGGCCGCCGCTGGTCCAAGACTACCGGTATTAACTACACGTATTGGAATGTAGATGAATTCCGCGGCCTTTACAGGAGCAATAGCTACGTCCACATACAGCTCGTTTCTATCGATTCGAGCAGGTGTGTTGTTTGTTTCGTCGCAAACAACCAAGAAGTCGTACAACGCTCTCTTGCTGAGCATGTCAGTCAAGAAGTCATCGAAACGGTTCTTAACAGACAAACGTGTCTGCTTGTCGTTTGGTTCAAATATGAACGGACGAGCCAATGGTTCAAAACGTTCACGCAAGTAGCAAACCAAACGTGCTACGTTCACACGATCCAGTGCGCTATCATATGGGTGCAGTGTCTTCTGACCAAACACAAACAAACCCTGACCTGGGAAGTTTGTCATTGGGTTGATGCGCTTGACATACAATGCATCACGCATGCCCTGGCTCAACGCTAGTGGTACAAATTCACTCTCACTGTTGACATAACCGAAGTTTGTCACGTTGCTCACTGCGCCGCGCTGTAGACCAGCTGGAGCAAACCAAGGATAAGCCACTTGGTCGTTGTAAGCATAAGTGCGTAGAACTGCGTGGCTGGCAGGAACAACAACATCATTACCGTCAAGGTCTGATGTGATTGCACTTGGGTAGTAAACAGCTACGTTGGTGTTGCGTGTTACAAGACCATCTTCGCCATTGACGCCAGCATTGGTACCATTTGCCCAGGTTTCAACAGCTGATCCACGACCGCTTAGACGCAATGGAGTATCAGCAACAATAAATGCTGTTTCCTTGCGGTTAACGTTCAATTCGATCATCTCGTCAATTGTTTCTGGATAAGATGGGCAAGCCATTAAGCTGAAGCTTACTGTTTCGTCAGCCAGTGTCTCTTCACGAAGTGCCGCTTGTAGACGCTTGACAACCACACGACGCTGTGCCTTGCGCAACATGTAAGGTGCGCCTGCATTGAATCCTGAATCGTAGTTGCCAGATTCTGTCTGCCAATATGTGCCGTTGTAGGCCTTGACGTTGCCAGTTGAAACGATTGCGTTCCAGCACAGCATGCCTGTTGGGTAGAATAATGGATCTGGTGCATCAACGTCAACTAATGTTGCCGCGCCGCCATCAGTGTCGTCATTTGCAGTAGTTGTCAAGTCAGCAAACACTACACCCATTGGTGTTGTTTGATCTGAATTGTCATGCAAGTCCCATGAAGCACCATTGAATTCATAAATCTTTGGATAATTTTCCATGTCCGAGCTGTCAACCCAGATATCACCTGTCGAAGGACCTGCAGGTGCATCAGTATTGATATACACGTTGGCATTGTCGATTGGCTCCCAGCCAAGTGCGCCTTTGCGGTACAAGTCAACTGCTAACTCGTCATTGTACCACAATGTACCAACTGCCGCTTCGGCTGTGGGCTCATTGGGATTGGCTTCATATGTAAGGTCTTCCCAGCCTGATGTTGTATAGATACGCAATTTGAAGGCTGCTGAGCCTGATGTGGTCTTAGCATACACACGGTTGATAACATTCTGACCGTTGGTGTTAGCAGTAGCGTCATCTGGGTAAGCCAAGATAGCAGTTTGTGCATTTACCCAAGTACCTACAACCTGACCGCTTGCAATAACATATTTCTTCAATACTGGCAAGAAGCCATTGTTTGGAGCAGTTGTCTTGAACCATAGTTCGCCTGCCGCTGTAGCAGTTGGAATGCTATAGTGTGGAGCAATAGTTACACCTGCAGTTACTGCGGCCCAAGTACCTGCATTCTTTAGATACACTTGATTTACGTTGGTCTGAGTTACCCAAGCATAATCGCCGTTGGATCCAAAGGACGCAGATGGTGCAGAACCAGTTAGGTCTGCGGCTGCAGGCAATAGAAGAGTAACAGGTGACCAATTGTCAAAGGCTGCGCCTGCGGCAGCAGATTTGAAAAGACCAAAACGTGCGGCAGATGTATCTAACCAATATGTACCTGCCTCAGGTTGTGATGTTGGCTCTATGGATGTTGGTTCTAGCTGTGCTAGGTCAACGTCTGCACGAATAACGTATGCACGGTTGGCCAAGCCCAAGAAGCTGTAGGCTGCATAGAGACCGTATTCGTTTGTTTCGTATCCATGCACTGGTGTGCCGTCAACAATCTTGAACTGTGGTTTGCCATAACGGATCAAAAGATCACGTTGGCTGGTCAACAATTCCAAGACGTTTGATTGTGTTGTGCTTGATGCAATCGTGGATCCATCCACGCTGTATTTGTTTGCCTCTGTAGCAATCGCTATCAGTGGTACTGTGCCGTTGCCGGCTGAAACGTAGACGCTTTCGTCGATGACGCTAATCGCTACGCCTGGTGAAGTTAAAGTTGCCATGTTCAAGTCTCCTGAGTATTGGCTTTTCAGCTGTATCTATTTAGCTGAAGCTCAGGAAAATGGACGGTATTTACCAGGAACCGTAGATTTCGTTATCCAGCATGCGCATCATAACACAGCATTGAGCTGTTTGTACAGCTCATCAAACGATTGGTTGTTGTCTATTATATAGTCAAAATTAGTGCCAACCCAGGCTGTTTCACTGGCATGTATGCCTTCTTGCGCTAGGAATCGTTGTGCAGAGTCACTGCCTCTATTGGCCTGCACTGCAACATCATGCCAATGTGGCAAGATTCCGCGTTGTACCCATATAACCTTGCCGCCAGCTGATTTGATAGATTTTATTTCGTTTGGAAAACGACAATCTGAGATGACGATATTATCTTGACTGGTGCGCAGTTTGTTTTCCACGCTGGCAATCCAAATGTCATTGTGAAAGCCTTTGCGGCACACTTCTGTGCCCCATAGCTGTAGCACCAGTCGGGGAGTCAAGTCGGGCATTGCAAGACGATCTGCCCACCATGGGTCCACTTGTTCTCGCCATTCACGTGCGTGTTTGGTGCGACCTTCGAGCATTTCTCGATCCCACCCAAACACTGCGGCAACGGCATCTTTGAGAGTAGCGGCAAATGAGTCTCTTCGAAACCCGTGGATATTAACTAGATAATCTGCGGCTGTGTCTTTGCCTGAACCTATAAAACCGCAGATGCCGATGAGTTTTGTCATACTGCTAATATAGCAGAATTAAAAATCAAGGTCAACCTATAACAATACCAAGTGGCTTTCCACCTTCTTCGTAGAGTGCCATAGATAATTCTAATTTTTCTAAATCGGCCTGGGCTTCAACTTTGAGATTTTCACCGTTTAATGCACTACCGCCTTGTGGGCCTGCAATTTGTGCAAATTTACTACGAGCCTCGCCCAACATCATTTTACAGTGAGCGGCAGCATAATCTTTTATCCAGGAACCAGCATAGACATCATTTATCAAAGAAGATTCGGGTCTATACATATAGGCCTGAACAATGATAGAGTCATTCTCAACCTTGATATTGCGATGTAGTCTAAGCGTTTTGGTTTGTTCAACCCAATCAAACAGGATCTCTTGACCAAACATTCTACCAAGCAGTTCGCGATATTGTGAATAGATTTCATAGTTGACCAGTGTGCCAGAACCTGTGCTTTGCAGTAGGTAGGCATTGATGTACGCGGCACCAAAGGGTTCAAACGAAACTCCCGACGATACGCCACCTGCACCACTGCGGAAAAGATAGCGTACTTGGATGACTTCTTGAGGTAAAATGTAAGTGTCCTGCTCTGGTGCAAGATTCAGCACAAGGTAGCCCTCTTCAACTGAATTGGAACTACGCTGTCTGTACTTGTTTAGAGCTCGCTGTATTGCAACATCATAATGGTCGCGATCTAATTCAACATCAACCATGCCTCCGCCCAAGCGAAGCTCAATCTCGCGTATGATGTCGTTTCTTGTAGTCAATGCCATAGGAAAGCCTCCGATAGTATATTTACCTACCGGAGGCTTTGTATGACAGCAAACTTTACTTGTATGCTCTCAGCAGTATGGTATGCTCGTTGGTGCGTCCGTTCAGCGCAATATCTGTGCTCTTTACCTTTTCCAACCACTTGCGGGCCGCTGGCTTGCCCAGCGTAAGGAACTCTTTTAGCTGTAGCTCTGGCTTGCGCAGGGTCTTCTGTCGGCTGTCTTTTGCACTGAACCCTAGCAAGCTGGCTCCTTTGACGGAGAGCACTTTGCTGTAGTCGTCTGCTACATAGATACCAATCTTGCGTGTCTTCACATTGTACACCCAGATTTCAGTTGCACCGATCAGTTTGGTTGGGTCAACACTAACTAACCCGCTTGCATCGTCCTTCTTGAGGAACTTGATACCTTTGACCTGCTTCTCAAGCGGAACCGGCTTGCGCTTGCGTGGTGCACGTTCTGCTTTCTTGACAGTGCCGTAGCTGTTGGCAGCATCTACCACAGTGGTCCACATGTCAATGGCGGCCTTGATCTGCTTCTTAGTAAGGTGTGCATAACCTTCTACCAACTGAGCTTCGTCGTCAGACCTAGCAGACACTTTCTTAGTGATTGCTTCCTGTAGTTCAAGGTATTCTTCCAATTTAGGTTCAGCCCACTTTAGCACATCGCCAACTTGGTTCTGATGTAGGTTGAACTGCTTGAATAGGCCAAACACATTTACCTTGCCAGTATACCCGTTTCCAGTAAACTCATCAATCAAGCCTTCGGCTTCACCGAGACATTCTCCTAGCTTTTCTCGCATGCGCTCTTGAATAGTAGGCTGATAGCCTTTGGGCTTTTCAACTTTTTCTTCCTTGTCAGCTTCATCGGCAAGAAACTTCTTGTATTCAATTTCAGCCATCTTAGAAGCTTTGACAAGATAGCGCAAAGTGCTATAAGGCACATGACCGCCACGCATGATGATACGTGCAATCCAACCAGCTGTGCGACTGAGGCGCCAGTCTTGCATTTTCTTGTAACGCTCAATTAGATGCTTGCGCTTGGGCATAGCGCCTACTAGCTGTTCCATCCATGCACGGGCATCTGAACCTTCGCAATTATACGAATACCAATTGTAGATACGTGCCATTTCAATAGATTCTAGCACACGGTCCTGCGGCAGGACAGGCTCTTCCCCTACGTACTTGGCTTCACCTACGGCAACCTTAACAGGCTTGAGTTTGAACACTTGCTTGAGTGATCGCAAGGGCAATGGAGTAGACGTATCTGCAAACACCATTTTGGGTGCAGGTGTAGCGATTCGTTTTGCTTGCAGTCTTGCCATGTTGTCTCCTTATGTGTTCAATGTGTAATTATACAAGAGTCACTGTCACAGGTCAACCCCAGTCTTTGAAATCACCGTTGCGCTCATTGTCCTCATAGCCGGCCATATATTCGGCAATTTCGTCCGGGGTTAGATTCACAATACGTTCACCGTGTGAAGTGCCTTCTGGGTACCAGTGTGGTTCCGGAGCACGACGGTAGTAGCTGTCTGCTGATCCACGGTCATACAGTCCGCCGTGGCGTGTTCGATCAAATGGGCGGTCGTCCTTGAAACCCAGAGGGGTCATGCCAGCCAAGGCTGGGACTTGTGGTGTCTTCATTATGCAACCTCCTTGAGGATGGCATCAAATTCAGCCTGCATGCTGTAGGGCAGGCCCAGCTCAAAGCAAATGTAAGAGCCGCCGTATGCACGGTCGTACTCAGTAAGGTTGAGGCTGTCAATGATCCAACGCACAGCCACTTCGCGGCTGGGCGCACCCAGTTCAATATTTTTAGCAACCTGCGACTCGAACTGAGCAACAGCCTCTGCCTCGCGGGCATTTTCTTCCTTGATGGAAGCGTCGAGCGCACGGAGTAGTCCGTCCCAAATAGCCTGCTTCTCGTCCATAGTGGACAAGTTCCAGTGATTCCAAAAGCCCTCACGGGGACGAAAGCCATATGCATCCTTGTGTAAATCGGACACAATGTCTGCATCAAATGTGTACTGGCTCATCGCTGGCTCCTTATCGTTCATCATACCCATATTATGCTACAAAACGGGCTCGCCGTCAACCACTTTTTTCCACTTTTTTGGACTATTTTGCGGGTGTTGTATTCTTGCAACACCCGCTAAGTTGTTGTTTTTATTGGATTTTTTGTGCTTTAGCAAATGCTTTGGTAGCAGGGCTGTCTACTAGCACTATATTTTGCATGCGCAAGTCTTGAAGAGCTTGCTTTATAGCTAGTTTTACCTCTACATCATCTAATACTGAGCGTGTGGTTAACACTTGCACAATTTTATTTGAAGTATTGTCTGTGACGAGCCCAATTTTAAGCTCAAAACGATCCGTATTTTTGCCGCTCCAAGTTTTAACTTGCTGTAGCTTTGCAATAGCTTGTGACATGTGTGACTCCTTAGTTGCCTAGTGTTTGTATTATGCACGAAACGAGCATGGGCGTCAACCGTTTTTAGACGCTTTTTGTGTTGTATTTTTGCAACAGGTCCTGGCTGGATGGCTGGCACCATAAATATACTGTGAGGAACCCATAATGCCACGTTTAAGCCTTTGGCGCAAAGATAAGACCAACGATTACAAGTTTATTGATCGCACGATCAAAGAACAGTTCATGGTTGGCGGAACATCCATCTTGATACACAAATACATTGGACCCGATCCGCAGGGCGAAACAGGTGATCCAACACAGCCCAACTATCAAGCCGATGACGTGTTTAACGAAACAAAAATACAGGACTTGTTGTTCCTAGAAAATCGAGATCGCAAGTATGACAAAGACATCTACGATCTTCGTGGCGTGTACAACGTAGGCGATAACGACTTTGACCTAACACAATTTGGATTGTTCATCAATACAGATGTGCTGTTTATTACGTTTCATTTGAACGACATGATTGAACGACTGGGTCGCAAGATCATGGCAGGAGACGTATTTGAAGTTCCCCATCAGCGCGATGACACCTTGCTTGATCCTAATGCTCCTGCTATCAACAAGTGGTATGTGGTTCAAGATGCCAGCAAGGCAGCAGAAGGATACTCACAAACTTGGTGGCCGCACCTGTGGCGTGTAAAAGCGGCTCCATTGACCGACGCACAAGAATACAAAGACATCCTGGGGCAGGCTGCTGATCCTGATAGCTTAAAAAATCAAATCAGCACCTATGTCAAAGAAAAAGAAATTTCTGATGCAATCGTTGAGGCTGCAACACAAGAAGTACCAGACCTGTATCCAGATGTCAGCACGCTGTTTAACTATGAAAATCCACCTGATCCAGATGGTCCGGCCAATGCCAATGACTTTGAACAGTACTACGGCGCACCAATTGCTAGCGGTGTTATATTTCCAAACAATCCGCAACAGGGTGAAATGTTTATACGCACCGACTTCTTGCCAAATCGTTTGTTTGTGTACCGTGGCGGACGTTGGGCAAGATTGTATGACAACGTATTTCCAACAAGAACGGATGTGGTGGCACGCTCAGTAAATGCCGGTGGCTTTATCAACAATGATACCCAGGGCGTCAACATTGACGGCCAGGCCTATCCAACAAGACAACCAATCAGCGGTGTGGTTAAACCAAGGACAGACTTCTAATGCAATATTTCTACGATAGACAGATACGCCGCTACCTACAACAGTTCATGAGATTCTTCGCTGGCTTCAGTGTGAAGATGGGCAAGGACGAAAATGGTCTGGACATTTATCAAAAGGTTCCTGTTCGATACGGTGATATAAATCGTATGGCTGCGCACATCTTGAAAAACAACAGCGATAACACAATGAACACTGTGCCTTTTATTGCTGTGTACATTACAGAGCTCTTGCCTTCGCCTGAACGCAGACTCAATCCCACTCACACTGATCAAGTGCAAGTGTATGAAAAACAATATGATGCGGCCAGTGGACAGTTTTTAGATCAAATGGGACAAACATACACCATCAAGCGACACATGCCTGTTCCTTATGATCTAAACGTACAAGTAGACGTATGGACATCAAATACTGATCAAAAGCTACAGCTGATGGAACAGATATTGGTACTGTTTAACCCGTCGTTGGACCTGCGCAACAATGACAACGTATTTGATTGGAGCCGCATGAACTTTGTGGAACTGATCAACACAGTATGGAGTGTGAGACAAGTACCAACCGGAACCGACGATGTGTTGGACGTGGCCAGTATGATATTCAACTTGCCTATTTTTATTAACCCGCCTGCAATGGTACAGCGCCAGCAGTTGATATACAACGTGATCAACACTATCCGTGCTGGCGACCAAGACGAACTCAATCAACTGCTAGATGATACCTATATCAGCGACGTTCAATCTAAGTGGCAAAGTGTTACAGATCCCGAACGTGCTCTTCGACTGGCCAATGGTGAACTTACCTTGCTCACTAGAGATCTAAAAAATTCAGTGGGTGGCGATCTGTTGCTTTGGAATAAATTTTTAGAATCGTACGGTGGACTAAGAGAAGGCATCAGCCAAGTACGTGTTAATCGACAAGATCGTCCTGGTGTGTGGGGCGGTGAGTACATTGGCATTTTGTCATCGCATCCTACAGATCCAAACAAACTGTTGGTTGACATTGATCAGGACAGTTTGCCATCTAACACACGTGCAGCCATTGACGGTGTTATAGATCCCACCCGTGCGGCTCCAGGCAGCGGATTGCCTGTGGCGGCTGTGGGACAACGATACATAGTTGTGTCATCTCCTGCTGAAATACCTGCATGGGGCGGACTTGTTGCCAATCCCGAAGACATCATTGAATACAATGGCAG
>Ga0209770_10000031_pt1 | contig 86808 bp, 63 predicted proteins | sample LauGreSu1BDMLBDD_2_FD_187572 | JGI IMG/M metagenome (GOLD analysis project Ga0209770, IMG submission 187572) | Freshwater lake microbial communities from Lake Michigan, USA - Su13.BD.MLB.DD (SPAdes) (version 2) | ecosystem: Environmental > Aquatic > Freshwater > Lake | place: Lake Michigan, USA... | reverse complement strand
GTGTTGGTGTTGGTGTTGGTGTTTACTTCTTGACAACCTTCTTCACAATCTTCTTTGGTCCAGCGGAAGCACCCGTGTCGCCATCGGTAGTAGGCTCGTGAACTGCAGGAGTAGGAGTAGGTGCTGGTGCTGGTGCTGCAGCAGCGGATGATGCTACTCTTACAAGAGGAGCATCACTCTCTTCCTCTTCTTCTTGTTCTTCTCCGTCAGAGTCTTCAACTTCATTTGAAACACGAGGAATGTCGTCATCGCTGATGGTGTCAATCTCCTGTGTCTCGACGATTTTTTTGTCATCTTGTGAGAGGCTGATGAGGCACTTGCCGCGCAATGTGGTCTTCGGCTTGACAACTGCCTGAAACAACTTCCAGGTAACGCCGAACTTGCCACCTGCGAACCAGACACCACCGCATTGCAACACAACTGCGACATGAGAGCCCTTGGCAATCAAGTCGAGAGGAGTAACATGCTCGTTGCAAGGATCAGGGAAGATTTTGCGAGTAGATGGGTCGAAGAGCTCGACATTCCACACACCCTCCCAGATAGGAAGCTTCACACCGATAGTCGGGTTCTTTTTGTGATCGGGCTCGCCATTCTCACCCTTGGCGAATTTCAACATCGGAGTCCACTGGAAGTCGATGTGTTGCTGAGTCAAGGTCGTCTTGCCGAACCAGTCCTTCTGATTTACAAGCGCGTCGGCCTTGACCTTCTCCTCAAACTTAACAAGATTAGCACGGAACTTGGTAATTGCTGGTGTATTGTATTCTTCGCCTGGAAACTGGAGCGACATGCTGTATGATTTATCGCCACTCTTCTTGTCTTCGAAAGTTGAAACACCCCACGTCAACATGAGAGGAGTTGAAAGATACGTCGCGCCATTGGTTGAAGCATTGAGAATTCCGACGCTCTTGCCACCAGCGCTGTTCGCTTTGGGCTTGGAATATTTGATGTCCTTGTCAGGATTGAAAGTTTCGCCACAGATAATCTCCTTGGGAGCGGAAGACTTGTTGCTGGCATTGCGGGAAGCGGATGCGATAGAAGCTGACATTATTGTTGGCTTGGTGGTTGGTTTGTTGTTTTGACTACTTGTGTGTTCATGCTATCCACATTTATCTTTCCAAGCTGGATCAATTTTCTGGCCACTAAAATACACTTCATATTTCAAAAATGAAATATGAAATGAAAATAAAATAAAATAAAATAAAATAATAAAAATAAAATAATAAATAATATCTTGTTGTAGTGTTAGTTTGTTAGTCATGTTATAAAGTATACTTTTACACTATAATGTCTAGTTAAAAATATACATATTATATTTTTTTATAATATATACTAAAATGTAGTATATTTATTTATTTTAAACATATTTTAATATCACGATCGTAGTATAATATTTACAACTATAATGATTTATATAATATATTAAAAAAATGTTTATAGTATATAGAAGAGTATTATATTAAAGAATATTAAGTAATTACTATAAATTATAAACTACTATAAAAATATGGCAGCATTAACGTCACAAAATATTATAACAATGAATATTAATAATCTAGAGAATCTAGAAAATACCACAACACATTCAAATGTAAGTTTGCATGCGAATATTCTAAACTTACATATGGTAACATTGTCCGATAGTAATACTATATTGCACGAGAATCATATTAATTCACCATTAGAAAATATTACTACCACTACCACTACCACCACCACCACCACCATTAATACAACCCAACCACAAACAAGGCGTGTATTACCTCCTTCAATAGCAATAGTTTCATCCGACGATGAAGAGAGTGATGTTGTAAATAATATAAATACTATCCTGCAAAACAAAAATTACAAAAATGACAAAGATAAAAAATTAAAAATTGGATTAAAGACAAGCACAAGGTCAAAATCATCGTTAAAAAAAATTAAAAATGTAAATAATAAACTAGACAATAATAGTATCGACGATGAACGTGAATCTTCTACAAAAAATATTACTGCACCTCTTGCAAAAAAGAAGTTGACGATTTACACATACGAACAACTCAATATAGAAAAATATAAGATGGATGAATTGCGCAAACTTTGTATGCAGTATAAAGTGTCACGAGCCGGAAATAAGGAAGAAATTACAAAACGTTTATATGATTATTGTAAAAATTCAATAGTGCCTTTAAAAATACAAAAAGTTGTAAGAGGATTTCTCCATCGTAAGTTGATAAAGTTGCGCGGCCCAGCATTCAAAAAACGCAATATATGCACCAATGAGACGGATTTTTTTACGATGGATGAAATGCATGAAATACCATATGAACAATTCTATAGTTATAAAGATATAGATGGATTTATTTATGGATTTAATATACTATCATTGCATAATCTTATTTCAAAAGAAGGAGATGGCACGAAGAATCCGTATAATAGAAATAGTATTCCGATCATAGTAAAACAAGATATTAGACAAATAGTAAAACTTGCTGCATTACTAAAATCACCTATTGATATAGTAATAAAACAAGAAATATTGGACCCGCGTAAACGTATGGAAATGAAAATACTTGATTTATTTCAAACAATAAATTCGTATGGTAATTATTCAAACTCAGAATGGTTTTCTACATTAAATCAAATTGGACATGTGCGTTTTGCTCGCGAGTTGTATGATATATGGAACTATCGTGCACAACTTGCAAATATAAAAAAATATGAAATATGTCCACCACATGGCAACCCGTTCATGGGAACACCATATTTTACAAATACTGCTAGTAATAATACGCTTGTTAACTTAGGAATAGATGTTCTTATTCGTTTTAATGTTCAAATTATAGAAAATCTTGTTAAATCTGCGATAGATATTGATAACAAGACACTGGGTTCATTTTATGTATTGACAGCACTTACATTGGTTAGCGAACCAGCAAGGAACGCGATGCCTTGGCTATATGAAGCAGGTGTATATGGTGGACATGATGGGGTATGAGAGAGAAACGAGAGAAACGAGAGAAACGAGAGAAACGAGAGAAACGAGAGAAACGAGAGAAACGAGAGAAACGAGAGAAACGAGAGAAACGAGAGAAACGAGAGAAACGAGAGAAACGAGAGAAACAAGAGAAACAAGAGAAAATAAGAAAATAAGAAAAATAAGGAACAATAAAAATATGTATATATAAATATGACGCATTATCGTAACGATTCATATTTATTTTATATCTATTTAACATCATAGTATTGTTACTCATTATTTTATCAAAATATCCAAACATATAGTATCAATATTTTCCTAAAGTATTTTAAAATCCTTAAGAAGTTACGTTTGTATTTTTGAACGCATAAATAAAAACAGACTATGACCATAATATGCGGCATATTATTGCATGTTCAAAATAAATTATAATATATAATGTCTAAAAATACTTAAAAGGACCTCACATAGTAATGTATACAAAGACCACCATGGCAAAGAAAGCTTCTTCCTCCTCCGCTGATTCAGCACCTGCTCCCGTTTCTACCCCCAAGGCCGAAAAGGCCACTAAGACTTCCAAGACTGAAGTTCATGCTTCTACTCCCGTCCCACCCCCCGCTACCACTTCTGTCCCCGCTCCCGTCCCTGCTAGTGATACTCATACCGATACTCCTGCTCTTGAGACTTCCTTAAGTTCTCTCTTTTCTGAGTTTGGCTCCAAGCTTCACACACTTAGTTCCGGTCTTTCTTCTCTTCGCAGTGAATTTCGAACTCTTGAGCGCAACGTTGCTCGTGAGATGCGTGCTGCACAGAAGGCTTCCAAGCGTAAGCGTAAGACTGGTAACCGCGCCCCTTCCGGTTTCGTCAAGCCCACTCTCATTTCTAAGGAGCTCGCTGAGTTTCTTGGAAGGCCCGTTGGCACAGAGCTTGCGCGAACTGAGGTGACTCGTGAGATCAACACCTATATTCGCGCACACAGCCTTCAGGATAAGGAGAATGGTCGCAAGATCAATCCCGATACTAAGCTGAAGTCTTTGCTCCAGGTCAAGAAGGGTGATGAGCTGACTTACTTCAACTTGCAGCAGTACATGTCGCGCCACTTTGCAAAGGCTTCTGCGGCTGTTCCTGTTCCTGTTGCTGTAGCTTCTTCTTAAAATATTTTCTTCTTTTTTTTTTCAAACTATGATCAAAAACAAAACAAAAAACCAAATAAAAATGACATGTATAAAAATATGTCATTTTTAGTAATTCAGTTCTTATCAAAAATATAAACAATCCAAATGTATTCTATTTTTAAATAAATATGAAATTCTCCTTCTTCATAGTTTCAATAAGTAACCCTTTGTTGATTGGTCCATTAAGTATATTAATATGGTCGTATAGTTCTAGATTTTTGGTTTCATCGATATTAAATAGCTTTATATTTTTATTTATCTCGTCAATGTATTGCGTTGAATGAATTTTTTCGTTTATAATCCAGTCATAAAAGTCGCCAATATCCCCTATCGCATCTCGGTATTTTATAAATAGTTGAAAAGCATTAAATATATTCATATTATTTTTTACAAACGTGTCATTGCTATAGTCACACCCATATAGAATACATATTTTTTTAAATACATCCATAGTTACATTCAATGTTTTCAAAATATTATTCAAGTCGTATATCACGACATTTGATAATGTCAAACTAAGATACCTTAAAACGCGTTCACATCCATAAACAAACATATCTGTATCTTCGCTCAAACAAGCATATACTAGGTTATTCGTAACAAGTTTTGCACATAGTATATCTGCTTCGCCAGGTGCTTCAAAATACGTTACACCATACGCTTGAAGCAGGGTTTTCACATTTTGGATATCATCATATTTAATATTTATAAATTTTTTCTTAAGTTGTTCCATAGTTTGCGACATGTCATTGATTTCATATTCTTTTTGTTTTTGTGTATCTGCATCTGTGTCCACTTTCATACTTTCGACTAGCACCTTTAATCGGTAGTATTCCTCGCGTGCATCCGTTTTATTTTTTCTTCTTGTTGCTATTGTTTCGTTCTTTTCAGCCGGCGGTTTTCCGTCAAATATAAATATCGGTATAATATTATGTTCTCGAAATAGAGATATCATTAGATACATATTTTCAAGTAATGCATTTTCGCTAATGTATTTGTAAATGTAGATGCTTATGTCTACTGCTATTTTTTTACCTGAAAGCTCTGTCAGTGGTATCGACTTGATAGATGATTTGCATTTTGCTTGAAGAAACTTGTTGAGTGCTCGAATTCCCATGATGATAATGAATGATGTGGTTACAACAAATATCTTAGTTTCTAAATTGGTAATCTACTTACTGCTTTATTTATCTACTAACTATAATATATGTTATTCATGCATCAATTTTTTATATATTAAATTGATACAAATATATACACGGATAGACAGACATACACCCAACAAAAATGCCAGTGACAACACGCCAACTATCAAAAAAACAAGAGACATTGACTACAAGTCTAGCGAAAAAGAATTGCACAAATCATGCAAAGATCGACTTTGAAGACGCTTCAAAAGAGTGGCGTAAAAATAAAATAAAACACGAAAACTGCTGCTTTACTTATACTCGCAATCATAAATAACCGCCTACTATTGTCATGCGCATCGTTCGCAACATTTCATTGCTATGATTTTTTTCTTGGTTATCTGTATTGGAATCCATATTTTCAAGTCGAATCTCTAAATCCATAATAGTATTTAAAAGTTCGCTACTTTTATAGTTTTTATAAATAAATTTAACAAAATTAATAATATTATTTTTACTTTTATTGAATTGAATTATATTTGTATTGTTATCGATAGACCATAGTATGAAATTATTAAAATTAAAAAGTAAAATAGAAACTATGATATAATATGCAAATGCGTTTGTTTCCTCCTTGTATAATTTTTTTGCAACTATGTAATTTGAGTCAGTGCAATTCGATATAATGTTGTAATCAAGTCCCATATAGTTTAATATTTTTATGTTCTGAAACAATGAAAACATTGACTCGTGTTGCAAATAGTTATAAAATTGTTTTAAAAATTTTCTACGATTGCGTGCATTTTTTATATCTGCTCTACCTCCCCCGCCGTCTTTCTCGCTTCCTTCTTCTACTTCTTCTGTTATTGTTCTTGTTGTAATATTATCTATAAAATTCTTTCTCGTTGTTCTTGACGAAAACTTTGCCCGCGAATTTATATCAAAATAGGTCTCAAACACTATGTTCATGATTCTCGCCCATACTTCGCAATACGATTCGTATAGTTTTACATCTTTTTGAATCGTGAACATTTTATGCAATAAACCATTTGCAGCGCTAATATTCATCTCTGCAAAGTCCAGTCCATAGTTATGCATCGTTTCATGGATAAATACTTTAAACCATTCTTCTTTTCGATATACGATAACACGTCCGCTTGGTTGACACAAATCAGATACACCTCCGTTTATGTGTATCGGTTTCAATACACTGGAACTTTGTTGCGTGTTTACGTGATGGTATAGCTCTTCATACTCTTCATAGTCTTCATATGCTGCCCCTGCTGCCGGTCCCATCTTTGTTTCCTTATCCTTGCTAAATAACGGATGACTTCGTTTAAATGGAGTAAGATAAATAAAACACTCCAATTGGGGTGCACATTTTTTGGCTGCATATTTTGATGCAATTTTTAACCATAAATATATTTTTAATACTGCGTTTTTAAAATAAGATGCACTCTTTTTTCTTATGTTGTTTATTTCATATGTGCTGTCTTCAAAAATAATAAAGTTTACTTTTGCATTGCGCGACTCATCAATACGAAATGAATATGTTAATACATATGTGAATTTATTTTTTATATAGGTTACTATACTACTCGGTATATAGGGAATATTTTCTAAAACGGATACTATTTTTTTTTCCACAGACTTATCACTTGTTGTGCGAATATTTTCAAGTTTGTGTTTGAAAATACTACTGAAGCGGTCTTGACCTTGACCTTGACCTTGACCTTGACCTTGACCTTGACCTTGACCTTGACCATTTTTGAAAAAACGAAACTCATTGTCAATCGTGTCATAAAAAGATAGTAATACGTCGTTGATTTCATACTGCCGCCTATTTTTTGCATTCCCCGTAAGCTGTTTCTTATTCATCTGTGTTAATTTTTTATAGTTGCCATCGCATTTAAACAAGTGAAGCAAATTATGGTCTGATGTGCTTAGTGTATAATTCATATGGGTAGATATGGGTTTTGATATATACTATATTTTTATATTAAAAATATGGTATTTTACATTCTATTTTACATTCTATTCGCGTATTTATACCACCTCATAATCATTCACACCCCCACGTTTTGTTCTAAGCTTTGAGCGAACACGCATCATGTGCACCGAAACAGACGGCTCTTTTGTATGATGATAATTTATCAACTTGGCATTGTTTGTTAAAAGCAGAATATTTGCAAGGTCGTCGTTTTGTGTAAATTTGGCATACGTTGCATCTTCTAAAACCTTGGCATGTCTACCATTAAAAAAGTCCGGATCAATTGCCACTTCTTCTGGTCGAAGAACAACTTTCTTGCCATCTATTTTTGTTGTCCCCTGTTTTCTTCCTGCATACGTCGCCAGATCAACATCGTGTGCTATTCGCGATAATACCGACGATGGTTCATAATATTTGCTCTTCTTATTTGCATCCATCGTAAACAATAAATAAAACTCTGGATGTTTTTTCAAGAATTTATTCGCCTGATAATAATGCTCCACAGATAACCATCGATGTCCATCTAGCGTAAACGGCGCATTCCACTCATTCGATATCTTTCTGCGCCAACTATTGCTTCCGCGATGTTCATGACCACCCCCACCAAGTTCCATAAATCCAGCTCGGTCATTCTGTGCTACATAATCACCTTGCGCTCTTCCAGGCATTTCATCTCCAGCATTCCTATGGTGCACAAGTTGGATATTCTCACTAAAATGTGGATTTGAAGCCGCAGCAGATAATGCATCCACACTTTCATCCACCATTCGCCCCTCCATTTTCTTTGCAATACCAAGTTCTTGAATAAACAATTTAAATTGTGGGATATGACTATATGCACCATTGAAAAACTTACCTTGTAAACAACGCGTAACTATTTGCAATTTTACGCAATATGGTATCTCTGGAAACGTCAACATCGCATTCCCATAGTAACTAATCAGTTCATAATGCTCCATTGAGTGTGATACCATAATATAGTAGTCCGGATTGAACTCATAGTCTTCTGATGCAGCCGATGCCGCCGCTGCTGCCGCCACCCCTGACCCATCAGCTTTGCTAACTTCCGCAACATTTTTACGGATTTCCTCTACTAAACTTGCGGTCAATTCATTACCACAATTTACCACATTGATTTCCTGGAATGATTTCCGCTGATTTTGGTTATAGTCATTATAAGAGAGAATAACAAATTTAATATTTAAAATCACTTCAAGTGCAGCGATTGCCCATGCATCGGCCCAGTATTCGCTTGTCATTTCACCTTTTTGCATTACTTCGCGTAACTGCTGGATTGTTTTTATGCCCTTCATAAATTTAACTTCCTTCTTGTTTTCTTTTACGACTTCCAGCTCTTGCATAACGCGTTTATTGCTTTCAACAAGTTTTTCTGATTCAGCTTTTAGTTGTAGTTTTTCTTGTTTGCTCTGACTATTCTGAAACCGCTCCTTAATTTCCTTGTTTGTTGTAGCAATATCCTGGTTTTCTTTAACAAGTCTTTTTTCTTCTCGTGAATAATCGTCGTATAATGTTTTATATTCGGTGAACTGCCGCTCAGTAAGCGCATATGATAAAAGACGCCTTAACTTTATAACACTCATCGTAGTATCTGGGTCAATCGTTTTATACGCCTGACAAATAATCATAAAGAAACAATCGCCTCCGCCCGAATTTTGAATAACTTTGAAATTATTATTTTCGTAGTAAGACTCCATCCACGACTCGTCTTTGACATGACGATATCTCTTTCTTTCCGCCTCAAATTGGTCAAGCGTTTGAACAGGAATACTTGCATGCTTTAATGGCAAGTCAGGAACTTTTGAACCTTCAAATATAGATGCACGAATTGCTCGCTGAAGGTCCGATTCTTCTGCATCCACACCTGCAGCGAACTCTTCTCCTTCATCCTCAATACCGCCAACACCCAATTCCTTGCTTAATACTGCACTTTTTTTAAGCGCATCTTTCCTTTCTTTTTCGGATGCAGACATAGATACAGACAAAGGTGCAAGCGAAAGTTTTGACTTTGGCTTTAGTGCCTGTCCCCCTGTTTCCGCTCTTCCGGCAATGTATACCGCTTTCCTTACCAAACTTTCTTTTACAAATGAGTATAAAAGTGCTGGTTCTGCTTTTTCCAGATTGATATCATTTTCTTCATCCAAAAGCGACGGAATCGTTTCTTGCATTGCTTCTATAACGCCGATTTGCGACAATACTTTGTCATCTTTTATCAAATAAAGCGGGAAGTATACTATACCTTTTTCAATAAAGGTATTTTTGATTTGTCCAATACTAACTATCGTATGAATACCTAAAACTTCTGCTTCATATAAAGGGGCTTTATACTGCGAATCTTTCGTATCTGTTTGGTCTAGTGCTTTTACTTCTGGATAGTTTATAGTGGGGTCAATTCTTGAGCGAACCATTTTATTTTCTTACTTAATAGATTTTTAATACGTGTATGTGTTATTTCAATACTATATTATACTTAATATAATATACTTATTATATAATATTAAATATATTTATTTATATTTAATATACGTATAACCATATTATCCGTTACTATAAATATAACTTTAAATGTTTGGCAACAAATTATCATGTGTGATTATGGGAGGGCTGGGTAACCAACTATTTCAGGTATTCACAATAATGGCTTTATCATTGAAACATAAACGCGGTTTTATTTTTCCGAATAAAAAGTTAGGTGGTGACAAACGTCAAGATATATATTGGGATACACTTTTTGCAGAATTGAAAAAAGATACATTCAACACCCCTATCCATAGATTGCGGCTCCCAATGTATAAAGAAACAACGTTTCACTATAATCACGAAATTCAGAGGCATCCACTGGTAACAAATCCACTTAATGGTGTAATACTATTTGGTTACTTTCAGAGTTATAAATATTTTGAAAAAGAAACTAGCCAAATTATAAAATATATGAAACTACAAGAAAAGAAACAAGATATGACAAAATTACTTACTACTATGTGTGGAAATAAACGCACTATATCTTTGCATTTTCGTCTTGGTGATTACAAGTCACTGACACATCACTATACTGCACTTGGCGATGACTATTATGAGAATAGTATATTATATATATTGAATGCGTCAACACCAACGCCAACACCAACACCAACACCCCTAGATACTATATCAACAGAATACATTGTGTTATACTTTTGTGAAGACACTGACCTAGCAGAAGTAGAAGTAAAAGTAGACCATCTGCGTAACAGATTTACTTCTATGGTATTTCATAGAGCACTCAATAATATAGAAGATTGGCAGTCCATGCTACTTATGAGCTGCTGCAACCATAACATTATTGCAAATAGCACGTTTAGTTGGTGGTCGGCGTATCTGAATACAAATCCGGATAAAATAGTTTGCTATCCGGATAATTGGTTTGGTCCCGCATTGCCTACGCATAATACAAACGATTTATGCCCTACATCATGGACAAAAATAAAATGGACCATTCATCCGTGATACATATTTTAACGATTATGTAAATAACCCATGCCAATACTTTGTATGTTCTTTACTAAATGTGGTTTATCCAAATCTTTCATAATATACTCGTAGTTGGTTGTTCTTTGTTCTATGTCACTATAGTCCTCACGCTGAACTGCAATAATAGGTGCAAGTAAGTACCATACATCTTTTTTTTGCAATTGAATCCAATATTTGTCAATTGCATACATCGCGTGACTGGCTTGAGTCTTCATTAATTTTTCAACTCCTGTTTTTATATTTTCTATGAGTGTATCATAGTATGTATTTTTTACGATGTATCCTGTTGTAGTCTGGCAATGCGAAACATGAATGCATGTATTATCTATTTTTTTATATGGCGGCACATTATTTCCTGCTAGAAGCATGACATTCCAAATGTCACTAGGACTAGAATGCAGTTTAAAAAATTCATTCATATGTTTTACTGCTTTTTCCTTATCTAAAAATAAAAGATCGTCTTCACATATCATTACATATGGCCAGTTATTTTTTTTAGCAATTTGTAAACATTTTAAATGACTCATACTACAGCCAATACGTCCATTTTGTAACTTGATTGCATTAAAACGAATTCCGTGAATTCCTATGCTTTTTAATTCTTGTTCAATATATTCCCGTCTGTCTTTTCTACTTTCAAGGTTGATATATAAACAATATTTTAAATCACTTACCGATGAAGGGAAGTTAGATGACATATAGTGTGTTATTGTGTATATAATAAAGTATATAATTTTAATATATTTATACTTTATTATTTATATATTTTTCACGGGAATATTACAAATGATCCAAAATATTTGTCACTTTTGATGGCTTCTATATACTCAAGCATCTTTTTGCATTGATATACCACAGAATGATTTGTGGCATCCGTTTCAAATGCAACTATACTTTTTATAAGCTCTGGTTTACACATTTTTGTTCTATTATTTCGTGTTTTTGTTTGCATCACACTATGTTTGTTTTTTAATATATCATAATAGTTTCCAATATGTGTCAACATTTTCATATTATAGTTTAATGAATAGTCCAATTCAAGCGATGCAGTATTCTCAATCGTATATTTATATTTTATACTATTCGGTGTAACTATGGAGTGGTGTGTAAATTCATCCGATGTAGTATCATCATAACATCTATCTATAATACCATTACATATGCTATTTTCAATACTAATTTCATCATCGTAACTACAAAAACTATTCGACTTTTTTAAAATATGATTACAAAACGTTGATAGTATTGGTCTTGGTGAAGGTGTTTGTGATGGTGTATTATCCATTGAATTGTCCGAATCTGTGCTATATAAATACGGATGTTCAGTTTTGTTTTTATTCTTTATATCCAACCATATGTTATTTATTCTATTCCATTCTTTCATATTTTTCTCTTTTTTATTTTTATTTTGTTCGGGTATATTTTCAGACATAGTTTCACTTGAAGTAAACATAATAATAAATTGGTAAATATCTTTATTATTATGTTTAAATGTATATATTTAACTTGATTTTGTATTAAATAGTTACTTTGTTTTACTTTAACTCTGCAATAATATCCATATGTTTGAAAATAATCTTATTTGTTATACTAGGATACTCCTTCATCTTTGGTTTTAGTATACTAATAAACTCAATATCTTTTACTATATTTTCAGTCTCTTCGTCTATACCAAATTTTATCTCATTTGATGAATTTGTTATAATAATATACAAATTTTCATTCAGCTCCTCTACTTCATTTGTCTTATCGGGTTTTGTAATATACCGCATGATAAGCTTTTGTAAATTCTTAATAATTTCCAATATTTCACTTTTATCGATAACATTATTTTTCATCAAGTTCACAATAAATAAACTCATTGCACGACGATTATCATTTGTTTTTGTATATTCGCAAAACTTGTCATAGTTCTTTTTAGGATCCGCATACTCAATGTTGTCAAACAAATTCATAAAAACTTTATAGTTATCTTCAAATATTTTTTTAAACACCTCATATTCTCCCATCAAAAATTTAAATAATTTTGCGTATAATTCCGAGTAAAAACTATTTGAACTTGCAATGCTAAAAATAGAATGACCAATCTTCATCATATTTTCTTCACTGGTTTCATGCTCTATTAATTTTGATATTTCCATATTTATTTCATTCGACATTTTGTCAAATGTTGCCTCTGATATCTTATTTAAATATCCACGAATATTTTCCATATTTTTTTGTATGCCTTCGCTAACATGCTTTGTCGTAGTTTGAAACTGACGAATCGTTTCCCAGTCTTCATCAGTAATCTCCGATGGCCTATTTTTATTCTTTTTAAACCCACCATTTGTGCCACCAATGCCAATGCCCGAATTTGCCATAGCGTTGATGGCTGAACCCACCCCCATCCCAGAAACACGACTTTCTTTTTTAAGAAATATTGGTGTTTTAATATAGGTTGGCGCACCAACTTGTTCAGATAATTTTGAAATGATATCTAATGTTTCTTGTTTTAAGTTACATATGAACCCAGCATTTGTTACTTCCTCATAATTATTCATGTCATATATTATCATTTTTTTTGCTGCTTCTGTCATATATTCCTATACTTATATATTATAACATATTTATATCAATTTTGATATAAATATTATTTTAATTTATGTGTCAATAGTTAGTTGTTATTCAATATAAATATTTTAAACTATAAATACTTAAATGTATAAATATATATAATAATAATAATACATTATAGCACACGATGTCCGAAAAGTATCCTCAACGCAATAGTAAAAATTATAGATATAACTATGGTAACCAGGGTTCAAACCCTAACCATAGTCAAAATCAAAATCACAATCAGGGTGGAAAATTTAATGCACCGAGTGGTGCTGATGGAAATGGTAGCGGCAGTGGTAGCAATACAGACGGCAATGCATATCGTTCCAGTTATACGGGTTATAATAATAATAATAGCCGTTATAGGAATGAATCATCTTTACCAAATGAATCAAGATTCGAAGGCAGACCAAATGGTCGGATGAATCGCGGTAATAAAGTTAATTTTAACCAGCAAAATGACGGAAATACTGGTGGAAATACTGGTGGAAATAGTGGCGGATTAAATATGAATAGAAATTATAATAATTCTCATCCTCATCCTCTAACTGAGACACCCGAATATGTATCCGTAGATGCTAACCAAAATTCCGTAGTTGAAACCCCTCCTACTACCGATCAGGATACATCTGCACCTCCCAAAGAATTTGACAAATGGGAAGACCTCGAGGGTATTCTCAATGAAGATATTATGCGCGGAGTTTATTCTTACGGGTTTGACTCTCCGAGTTTAATTCAGCGCAAGGCGCTTTTGACTATGTTTGACAGAAGGGATATTATTGCACAAGCGCAATCCGGAACTGGGAAAACGGGTGTTTTTACGATCGGTGTTTTGCAAAATATAAACCCGGAACTTAATAAAACCCAGGGTCTTATTATGGCACCCACGCGTGAACTTGCAAAACAAATATATGAAGTCATTTCAAGTATCGGTTCAGTAAATAAAAACATAAAATATCATCTGCTTATTGGTGGAACTTCTACTGACGACGATGCATTTGAACTGAAAAATAATACACCACATATTATCGTGGGTTGCCCTGGACGTGTTTATGATATGATGCGACGCAACAACATCATCGCAAAAGATATTTCTATTCTTGTGCTGGACGAAGCTGATGAAATGTTGTCAATAGGATTTAAAGAACAAGTTTATAATATTTTTCAGTACCTTAACAATGACGTACAAGTAGGATTGTTTAGTGCAACACTACCTATCGAGTTGCAAGCACTTACTGATAAATTTATGCGAAATCCTGTGCGAATTTTGGTTAAGTCGGAGATGCTTACACTTGAAGGTATCAAACAATATTATGTTGCACTTAATGACGATTCGCATAAGTATGCAACACTTAAGGACATTTTTAATATTATTTCAATGTCGCAATGTATTATTTATTGCAATAGCATCAAGCGTGTCATGGATTTGACAGAGGCGATGCAGAATGACGGATTTCCTGTATGTTGCATTCATAGTAGTATGGAAAAGTCGAAGCGTGATGAGTCATATAGTGAGTTTAAGGCGGGAAAACATCGCGTGCTTATTTCTTCTGATGTTACTTCGCGTGGTATTGACGTTCAGCAGGTTAGAACAGTACTAAACTTCGACTTGCCAAAATGTGTATTTAAATACTTGCATCGCATTGGACGTTCAGGAAGATGGGGACGTAAAGGAACAGCAATCAACTTTGTTACTCGCTGGGATATGAAGACTATGAAGGAGATTGAGCGACACTATCATACTATTGTTGACGAGTTGCCTTCAAATATTGCGATTGATTAGATATGCATCATGCAAAATGTTTTGTATTCCATAATACATTCCATAATACATTCCATAATAAAATAAATTCGTATATTTATTTTATTATTAATATTTTTAGATATAAATACGATAGGAATAGGAATACTAATACAACTACAACTACGAGAACTATGTTTGACATTAATAAAATTTTAACAGATATGAAAGAATCACAACTAAAAAAATTAGAAGAAATAAATGATAAAATAAAACAAGAACAAATTAAAAAAGACCCAACTGGCAAATCTTCTACAAATTCTTTTACGATGCAGTTGACAAATGAAGTGAGTAAATATTTGAAGACATTTCCTGGTAATACCCCAGAACAAGAACGAGATGGAGAGACAGAGAAAGGAGAGAAACACGAGAAAGACAATAAAAAAGGAAAATCAAAACACAATAAGAAAAGTATCTCTTCACCAGAAACATCTTTTAAACTCCCGATCTGTTATTTAGAAGATAAAGATAAACGTGAAATTAACCCAAATATTTTAAATGATTTAGAACTTCTTGAGACAAAAAATGACGATAGTGTCCCCATGTATGAAACAATTTTTAAACCTGAGTCTATTTTTAGTAAACGATATGTCGCGCTATGGAGTCGCTACTATACTACAAATGTCGAATTTTTAAAAGAGTCGCAAACATTTTATCAATCTTATGTGAACCAATATGGCTGCAAACTTAGCGAACCTTTGCGAATGATTTTAGACGATAAAAACAACTATACTTATAAGCCGTATAATATTGGCGATGATAAAGGCACTAGTGCCAGCTCCGGAGTAATTATTTTCCCGCACGATGTTTACAATACGATTGATAAACTATGGATCGATATTGCGGGCGACAAGAATTTCAAACAGCGTTTCAGTTATATTGACTTCCCGATGCTTGATAGTCTAAATAAGTCGCCGGTGGCCATGCAACTGATGAGTGTTTACAATCTGACATCACCTGTGATTTCACTTCTTTCACCCCTGATTTTATTATTTATTCCGTTTTTTCTGTTAAAGATTCAAAAGTCACAAGTCTCGTTGTCAACCTATGTCGCGTCCTTGAAAACAATTCTTTCTAGTCACCCAATAGGTAAGGTATTTTCGCTTCTGGATTTTTCAAGTATGCCATGGGATAAACGCATCTATGTTCTTATGTCGGTTTTCTTCTACTTTATTCAGGTTTATCAGAATGTTATGTCGTGCTATCGGTTTTACAAAAATATGATTCTTATTCACAAAAATATATTTATTTTGAACGACTATTTTCGATATACGATTCGAAATATGAAACATGTTATTCAAATGTCGCATAACCTTATAACCTATCGCGAATTTACAAATGATTTGAAGGCAAAGGTGCAACACTTGGAGAAACTATGCGGTATGTTTAGTAAAATCAAACCATTTGCAGTAAACTTTAAGAAGTTTACTGAAATTGGACAACTTATGAAATTAAACTATGAAATATTTGTTGATCACGATATCAAATCATGCGTAGACTATAGTTTCGGTTTCAATGGATTTTATGAAAATATTGACCATATTAAGCAGATGATTGATAATTCGCGAATCAATCCTTGTGTGTTTATTGGCGACAGCGAGGATGAGGATAAGGATGAGGATGAGGATGAGGATCAGGATACTAAAGTTGTTGAAGTCGAGGAAGCCAATGAGTTGCCAGAAGGAGAGAAAGGAGAGAAAGGAGAGAAAGGAGAGAAAGACAACAAAATTAAGAAATCCAAAAAGAATATATCATCCACGTCAAACATCTCCAAAACATCTACGAAATCCGATAAATCTTCAAGAAGTAAAAGTTCCACATCTTCATCCACTTTGAAAAAACACACATCTTTTAAGCAGTTATATTATCCACACCACGAAACACCAATTAAAAACGATGTTGTCATAAATAAAAAAATAATAATTACTGGTCCGAATGCTGCAGGCAAAACTACGATTATCAAATCAACGCTGATGAATATTATTCTGTCGCAACAAATAGGATACGGATTTTATGATAGCGCAAATATTCGCCCCTACGACTATCTGCACAGCTATTTGAATATCCCAGATACATCTGGTCGCGATAGTTTATTCCAGGCGGAGTCAAGACGTTGCAAAGAGATTTTGGATAGTTTAGAAAAAGAAAATGATAAACGCCACTTTTGTATTTTTGATGAATTGTATTCTGGGACAAATCCTTATGAAGCAGTTGCAAGTGCATACGGGTATATTGACTACTTGTCGAGCATGAAGAATGTTGATCTTATGCTTACAACCCACTATATTTCACTATGCAACAACCTGAAAACAAATAAAAAAATTAAAAACTATAAAATGAAAGTGGACGTCGAAGAAGATTACAACGTGAAATATTTATACAAATTGGAAAGGGGTATATCTAAAATTAAAGGAGGCATCAAAGTATTATATGATTTAGAATATCCTAAAGAAATTATAGAAAATACAAAACAACTTTTGATGTCGATGTAATTAAGAAAGCGGTAAAGCGTTAAATATTTTATTTTTATTTATGTATAAAAATAAAAGATGTCACTATTCCATTCACAAACTATTTTTAATATTCTTATTACTTTAATCATATGTTCGGCAATGTTTATCTTTTTCCGGTTTAAACTGCGAGTTTTAGAGGTTTCGCAAAGAGAACAGGCAAAAGTATTACAATCTTTAGTAATGAGTATGAGAAATGGAGGACATCAGCAAAATATGGTAAGTGAAGACGAAATTATGAAACATGTGCAGATGCAGATGCAACAGGGAGGTGCGGGTGCGGGTGCAAACGCCGGTGGCCCAAGTAATCAAAATCGTCATCCTAATGACTTGATTGATGTTTCTGACGACGACGACGACGACGATGATGATGACGACGAGTCCGAATCTTCATCTGACTCTGAAGATGATGACACTGATTCATCATCGTCCGAGGAAGAGAACGACGAGAACGACGAGAACGACGAGAACCACGAGAATACCACAAAAAAAATAATATTTAACAACGGCGGAGCTTTAGACACACACGCACACCCCATCGAACACTTAACTGGCGATGATATTAAAGTGATTGAGTTGACAGAGCCTTTATATGCTGTAGGAGCCGGCTCTAAACACGATAATGGTAATAATAATGTAAGTGACGATGACGAACAAGAGGACGACAATGAGGATGATGACAACGAGGATATGAGTGATGACGACAATGATAATGATAATGACGATGAAGAAACCAGCGATGATACTGAAGTAAAAGTGCAAGAACTCCCATCTCACGAACAACATTTAGAAACTTCTATAATCGATACTACCGAAATTAAAACTATTTTTAAAGCCAATAAACAGCAACAACAACAACAACACTCAGACTACAACTCAATGAATGTTCAAACACTTAAGCAACATTTGAAGACTAAATTAACAGCCGAAGGAATGCACTATAACGAGACTGCTATCAATAAACTTAACAAAAAGGAACTCATCAAACATTTGACCCAAGGATAGGTGAATAGCAAATAGCGAATAGCGAATAGCGAATAGCGAATAGCAAATAGAAAATATTATTTAGCAAAGTATTAATATTTTATTATATATATTATAATAAATTATACAATAAAGTATATATAGTAGTTTAGCAACGACACATATAAACAAATACAACAACTAAAAATACAAACATGTCTTGGGGAACTTGCTACGCGGGTTCAAACAATATCCACTTCAATTTTCCACCTATTATGGACGACGGCAGGAACTATGCGACCTGGCAACCTGGCGCAGTCATAAATGAAAAAATCCGCGAAAATAATGATATTAAGTCGAACTGGGATTACCGAACCTTTTTGCAAAACAATGCAGTCAAAATAATGCAGACGAATTCTATAGCTGCATGCAATAACTGCGGATCATGTCCACCTGTTTATATTGGAAGCCAAAATCCGGTTTCACAATCGAATGTGCCATTTGTTTTTGCATCCGCTTTAGACAATAGCCAGCCTTTTGGATATGAAACAAGCGACCTGAAAAATATGTATCTTTCGCGCAACGAATTGCAGAGCCGGATGAGCGCGCCACATATTTCTCAAGCGCAAATGTTGATGAAAGGTTTAGCGCGTTCGAACTAGGAGTAGGATTATGCTAGAGTTTTAATGCTATGTTATCTTATTTTTTTTGAAAGTAAAATAACATAATATCTAGTAATAATATATAGTAATATAGTAATTTTTAAAAATAAAAATAAAAAATTATAATGGCAACAATACGTAGAGGTGTAAAACATACACGACGTCGACGTGGTCATCATGCAAAAACAAAAAAAAAAATAAGTAAAAGATATAGGGGTAGAAAAGGATTTAGTAAACGTATTACAAGACGGCACACACGGCGTAGTCATGATACTGATATAATAAATACTCAAAGCGGAGGAAATCTTACAATATGGTCAGCAGCAAAAACTGCTGCTGGTAAAGCTTTGGAATTAAAAATAATATCAAGATATCTTTTGAAAAACATAAATAAAACAATAAATTTATATATTCAAAAACTAAGAGTTACTCCTGACTATTTTTACACACGTATTAATGACAATGATTATCGTATAACCCTACCACTAAATGTTCAAAATGCATTGAAATTACAAAATGAGGTTACTCATATGTCTAATACTGCTGCACACGATTTGCCAGATGAAATATTATCAACATATAGTCAACTATTCCCCGAAGATAAAGATACTGATATTTCATTATTTACAACCGATGGTGAAGGTGAAGAATTAGAGTATGATGAAAATGAGGATGAAGTTGTGATTCTAGATACTGACGATAAATTAAACATATTAACGGGTATTAGACATGGTGATGTTAGTATAAAAGCAAAAAAAATAAATTATCATGATGATCCTACGAGTGCTAGTATAGATAGTGGAGATGCTTGTAGATTTTTAGGTCATATTTTTCATCCTAGTGGTGTTCCTTTTTATATGATAGTCGTATTCTACGCACAATCAGATTATATACTTCCGCAACTAGAAGAGGAATATATAAAAATGTTATCATATTTAGGTGTAACTACAACTGGTGAACCTAGACGCGGTAATTTAATATTTGTTCGTAAAATTGTAAAAATAAATATGACACACGCAAGTGGTACATTATGTGGTGACAAATTAACCCCAGATGCAAAAGAAAAGATACTTAGTGATTTAAAAATAGCATCAGGGTATGTAAAAAGTGATATTCAGTCTGAACGTGCTGAAGGAGAGAGTATTTGTAAAAAAGTAGATGGAATATTAAGAGGTGCAGGTGCATTATTAAGAGTATCTGTCAAAAATAATAGTAAGCATACTGAAAATAGAATTCAAGCTAGAGTATTATTAGATTTACGTAAATTAAAAGAGTCTTGTGAAGTAGATGATAATCCCGCATTAAGCCCAATCGGAGCAATGGGTAGTTCTCCAACTATATTAGCTGATAAAAAAGCTCATGGTCTAAGTTTTAGTTACATGCCAATACAATCGCTAAGAAGAGACACGGAAACACCTTTTTTTAGGTTGTTTAAACCGGGTAGTTTTGAAAAAAAAACAAACGAAGAAATTGGAAAAATTGTTATGGAAGCTCTGTTAAAAAGTAGTAATCCTATTCAACATTTAAAACGTATTTACCATGCACCACAATCACAAGGTGCAAGTGCAAGAGGAAGTGCAAGAGGCGCAAGTGCAAGAAGTGAAAGTGCAAGAGGCGCAAGTGCAAGAAATACACAACCAACGAGACCAAGGTCAAGGTCCAATACTCCGCAAACAGCGCAAACTCCAAGTTCAATAGGAAGAGGAAGAGGAAGTTCAAGAGGAAGAGGAAGTTCAAGAGGAAGAGGAAGTTCAAGAGGAAGAGGAAGTTCAAGAGGAAGAGGACAAACACAATATTCTAATAATCCATATGCTCAAACGTTTCCACCACCTACGTCCAGATTACGTAAAACTCCTAAACAAGATGAAGTTATGAACGATTAATTAAATATTTCAATTATGTAAAATTAAAACCAATCATATGTTATCTTATTTTTTCAAAATAAAATAACATAATATCTAGTAATAATATATAGTAATTTTTAAACAAATAACAATTAAAATGGCAACAAGGCGACGACGTTTAAAAACAAGCCGACGAAAACACACATTTAGAAACAAACCAACAAAGAATAGAACTACACGTAGGATTAACATGTTAACACAAGACGGAGGATTGCGAATTTTTCATAAAAGCAGCGCTAAGGCACGATGGGGAAAGCGTATTGAAAAACTAGTTATACAGAAATTACTCACTCCTGAACAAAAACTTGGACAATTAGAGGAGGTTTTAAATTTACGTAATCAAGAACCAAATGATATTCCTGCAAGATTATATGTTGACCCCGACACTGGTCTAAACACAAATGTAAGCATTAAAGCAAAACAGCAATCAAAAAGTAAAGTAGTAACTATAGATGCGGGATACCCGGTAAATATTTTAAATACTCTTAAAGAAGTATGCCCATATCATATGATTTTTGTTACTTATATAATGTATGGACCTAAAAATCGTATGAGCATTATTGATACTTTAAAGTTAGACTTAAAAAAAATATTTAGTAAATTGGTACCATTTGCAGGTAGGGCTAAATTATTATTAGAAATACAAAAACTATCAACCCTAATAAAAAGTAAAGCAGATGATGCAGAAGCAAGGCGTATGTGTCAAATGATAACTAATAAAATAGCAAGAGAGTCAGAAACTAATGATGTTGTATGGAAAATAAATCCAAAAATATCTACATCTAATCATCGTATTCAAGGTACATTAACTATTGATTTTGACTCTCCTTTTGTTAAGTCGTGTATTATTGGAGTAGGTGATACTTTTGCCTCATTATCATCGGCTGAATCTGAGGATGGTGCATCTCCGCGTAGATGGATGAGTCGTGAACCAGACGCATCCACATCCATGACAGAAATAGTAAGACCTACTCCAAAAATTTCTGTTGGTTCTCGTAACGTTGCTAGTGCTGCTAGTGCTGCTAGTGCTCGTAGTGCACAAGGTTTATTAAAACAAAGTCCGGTTGTAAAATTAACTCCACGTGCATCGCCTTCAGGTAGAACATCAGCAAGTTCTAGAAATCCTGAACAAGTACAAGGTTTTAACAAACCAAGTAGATTATCAAGAAGTCGAGGAAGTAAGTTTTCTCAACAAGATATAGCAACACTTATGTCACAACGTCAACAATTTATACCACCAAGTTCTAGTTCTAGACGTGGACGAGGATTAAGTATAGTTCATGAGTAAAGTAGAATGAAAGATAATGATGACTAATATTACACTAGCGTGTTAAAATAATAACAACATATTATATATATCATAACAAATACCTATGAAACCAAAAACTTTAAAACATTATGCATCAAAATATTTACCAAAGGTTTTATCAAGGCGCGACACTTTAATCGAAAAAAAGCAACTCGACAAATCCCGCAAACTTTATAAGCAGAAAAAATATTATACACGAAAAGCCGTCGCATCTTATCCCGGCAAAGTATCAAAACATATTCTTCATGCGAGGAAAATATATGGCGTAGAAGATATTCTTCCTTCATCCCAACTTGCCAAAAAAACAGGATGCAGTATTTCTGCCCTCCGCCAGATTGAAAAGAAAGGCCAGGGTGCGTATTTTTCATCCGGTAGTAGACCTAACCAGACTGCGCATTCATGGGGACGCGCGCGTCTTGCAAGTGCAATTACCGGCGGGAAAAGCGCTGCAGTTGATTTTAGTATTCTTGACAAGGGATGCAACCATAAAACAAGTCGAGCATATAAGATGGCACTACGTTCTGTAAAACGTCACGGCCATGGAACAAGACGTGTTCCAAAATCTTCGTTTGTCAAATCATAACAATAATACCTTTACAAAATATATTCGGCACAAAATACATAATAAAAACATACTATGTATTTTATATAACCATGAAAAACATTATAAGTTTTGATGTCGGGATGAAAAATTTAGCATATTGTATTTTTCAAGTTTGCGAAACTACATGTAAAGTAAAAATATTAAAATGGGATGTTATCAATCTTTGCACTCCGATAGTAAGAAAGTGTAACACTTTAGGATGCACACAAGATGCGAAATATTGCAAGACGTTTCGCACAACCTACGATGATGACGATGGCGTTGAGGATGAGGATGATGAGGATACATGTGAAACAGCAGAGAAAGGAGAGAAAGGAGAGAAAGACGAAAATAAAGAAAATGAAGAAGATCAGGAACTTGAATATGAAACAGAATATTTTTGTAACAAACATGCAAAATTATCAAAGTATAAGATTCCAACACCTGAGTTACATATCAAAAAAATAAGAAAAATGAAACTAGTAGACATCAAAGAACTAATTGTGAAGTATAACTTTGCGGTATCCCCTGTAGAACATTTAGCTTCTTTGTCTATTGTTATCGATGAGAAAGGAGAGAAAGGAGAGAATCCAATAAATCAAATAGTAAATACAAACCCGACAAAAACAAAAACAAAAACAAAAACAAAAACAAAAACAAAAACAAAAACAAAAACAAAAACAAACTCAAATACTAAAGATGACTTAATCAATATGATAAAACAAGAGTTACATACAAACTATTTAGAACATATTGAAAATGTCAAAGCAATGGATGTTGATTTAATAACTATCGGTAAAAATATGATGCAAGAGCTTGATAAGGTTCTGGTAATGTGTGGGCTAGGTGTTCCTGAGACCAAAATAGACATCGACATCGCAATTATTGAAAACCAAATTAGCACGATTGCAAGCCGGATGAAAACATTGCAAGGAATGATTGCGCAATATTTTATAATGAAACATACACCCCATATTGAATTCATCTCAGCATCAAATAAACTAAAAATGTTTATGAACAAAAAGAAAACAACATATACCGAACGAAAAGCAGAAAGTGTTGAAATAACTGCCGAACTTTTAGAAACAAAAGAGGAGTTCAAAGAGTTTAAAGGGTATCTGAATAAAAATAAAAAAAAAGACGATCTTGCAGATTGCTTTTTACAAGGAATATATTATCTTACTATCAAAAATATGATAAATTTGGTTTGATTGTTTGATTTCGCATATAGTTTCACAAATATATATTTATAATGCGCACAAACTTAAAATTAAAATTATAGATTATTATTATCAATAATACAACATTATGGAAGAAGTGATTGATCTTGGAAATTTATCTGATTTAGATAATAGCTTTAGTAATAAAAGTAGCCGCGGAGGTGGTGGTGGAGGTGGTGGAGGTGGTGGAGGTGGAAGTAGTGGAACCAAATCCGTCAACTTCGGTGGAGGCCTTGAATTGCTTATGAATGATAAACTGAAAACCGGTAACAAAAACGGCGGCATTGGCGACAATATTGATTTGGATGATTTGAATGAGCTGGAAGATGAGTTGAATGACTTGTCGGATGCTATTGGTGGAGGTGGTGGTAGTGGAGGTGTTAAAAAAATATCAAAGAATTTCAAGTCTGATTTTTTTGGTTCAGCAGGAGCAAGCAGCAGCAGTAGCACTGGCGGAGGCGGGGGCATAAAACTAAGCAACTACAATGACGATAATGCAAGCGATAGTGGATATTCCGAAGCAAGGTATAATAATGTTAGCGGCAGCAATGTCGGCGCATCTACTGCAAATACAGACAACGATAATAAAACATGGGATGGGTTTGGCAAGTTTAGTAACATTCCACTAAATCCTGATGCAAATGTGGATGCAACGCCCCAAATGTCGAAAGAAGAATTATTGCGCGAAAAATTTAAAATATTACAAAAACTAGAAGAACTTGAAACAAAGGGTATTCGTCTTAGTAAGAAATACAGCATGGAGTCGTCGCTACTTGAAATGAAGGGCGAATATGAGACACATGTTGAAGAACGCGAGAAGAAGAATAGCATCAAGTTTCAGCAAAAATTACTAATGACTGCAATCACTGGTCTAGAATTTTTGAATAATAAGTTTGACCCTTTTGATTTGAAGTTGGATGGATGGTCGGAACAGATAAACGAAAATGTTGACGACTATGAGGAGATTTTTGGGGAATTACATGAGAAATATAAGTCGAAAGCAAAGATGGCGCCTGAATTAAAACTGCTTTTTCAGTTGGGTGGAAGTGCAATCATGCTTCATATGACAAATACGATGTTTAAATCTGCTATGCCGGGTATGGACGACATTATGAGACAGAATCCCGAACTTATGAAACAATTCACACAAGCGGCGGTGAATACGATGTCACAATCATCGCCCAATTTTGGGAACTTTATGGGGGATATGATGGGAGGTATGGGAGGAGGAGGTGGAATGGGAGGTATGGCAGCACCCCCACCAATGTCGAGCAACTTTAATAACCAGCGTCCGCCACCCGCACCTGTTGCGACGAAAGGCCCGAACTCAGTTCCACCTCCGCGAAGAGAAGGCGATATTTCGAATCGCCCTGATCTGAATTTTGGTAGAGGAGGTATGAATGATGGAGTAAACCTGACAGACAATTTTGTAAATGCGTTTGCAAACAAGTCGATGCGTGGAGCGCCTCCTCCTAACCCGCAAAACCCGCGTCCTGAAATGAGAGGACCGAGCGATATTAGCAATATTCTTTCAGGACTAAAAACAAAAAGTATAAACATTCCTGGAAGTGGAAGTGGAAGTGGAAGCGGTAGCAATGACATGACATCGTTTGGCGGTGGCGGAAACAACGCCGATGAAAAAGGAAGCACCATTAGTATTTCCGAGTTGAAAGATTTGCAAAATGATAATATGCCAAATAAAACCAAACGCAAGCCTAAATCTGAAAAGAATACGATTAGTTTAGATATTTAATTCAAAATACACCAAAATATAATAAAGATATCGAAATATATTTTTATTATATATATTTTTATAGAGACACAAGAGACAAGACATAAAATACGAAACAATGATATCAATTATATGTCTTATACACAATAACGATAACCCATCACCTACATTATTATCATCGATTGACTCTGTAGTAGGTCAAACATTTCAAGACTGGGAATTAAAACTAGTATTTTATAATACACAGGCACCCGCGCCCACCCTAATACCTACATTCGAAGACAAACGAATCGAAGTAAAAAACTATGGAGAAGAATTTAAAACGTATGTTCAAACATTGTTACATGTTGTCAACAACGACGCAATGTATAACTATATTGGAATATTAGATGTGAGCGATATATGGGAATCAAACAAATTAGAACTTCAATTTGCAAAAATAAAAGAATTTCCGCGAATAGATGTAATTGGAACAAAAAGTAATTATGACACTGGTGATGGTATGGAATCTGAAATACCAGAAATACCAATCAATGGTTTATATAACTATAATCTTTTTAAAGTTAACCCATTTATAAATAGTAGTATTGTTTTTAAAAGAGATGTTTTGCGATATATACAACCGCAACAACCCAAAACGAATACGGGGATAGACATAGACATAGACATAGACATAGACCCGGATAAAATAACACTATTCTGTATGAACCAATTATGGCTTCAGTTAGCATTACAAGACTCGGTATTGTATAATATAAATCAAGTCGCTCTTACACATAAAACACCATATCAAATCAACCATTATAAAACATGCTACGCAAGCGAATACTTTAAAAGTGTGGTATCAGACTTTAAAAAAAACTATATAAGAATACGCTTTTTCAGTGACTTTTGCACATCAGAAACGTGCAAACAAAACTACGAACGAATGTGCCTTTATCAAAAACTAGACTACTATGGGAAAACAAAAAAAATATACATTACAACTACCGAAACATACACACACGCATTTTTATTAAACTGCCCAACACCATCAAACATTCAAGTTGAAAAGGAATATGTTGTAGGTTTTGCACATGAACCACCTGACAATTCTTTTTTACGTCTTTACTATAATAATTTTATTGAATTTGCACAAAAGAATATAGGCAAATATTTGATTGGTAGTGTAAATGTATTGCCATCGCCGCCGTTTTTAGGACACCATGGATTCCTTTTTCACGAAACACCCACACACACACACACACACACCCCAGCAATGTTAACAAACAAAACAAAAATAATGTCAATTATGGTTTCACATAAGTCGTATACACCCGGTCACAAATATCGTCACGCACTTGTAAGCTACATCCTGAAACATAAGTTACCAATAGATATATGGGGCAATGGGGCAAAAATGTATAAACAGCGATTCCCCGAAAATAATAACATATATGGCGATTTTAAATCTATGGCAGAAATGTGTAACAACTACATGTTTACGATTGCAATTGAAAATACATCTCATGACCACTATTTTAGTGAAAAAATAGTCAATCCATTTATGTATAACACTATTCCTCTTTATTGGGGGTGTAAAAAAATAGAAGAGTATTTTCCTAACTATTCTATCAAATTAACCGGTAATATAAATATGGATATGATTACGATCGGACGGGTTTTAAAAAATCCGCAGTATTTTATGGCAAAGCATAAAGCAAATATAGAAGAAGTATTAGACAAAGTGAACCTTATTAAAAATGTTGAAAGATTGTTGTGTTGATACATTGGCAAAATAAGATTAAATATACGAATAATTATAATTCATAAAATATACATAAATAGATAACGATAATAACTATAATAAATATAGACTACTTATCAATCAAATTAATCAAATTAACCAAATTAAAAATATGGATGATAAATCACAATATAAATTTAAGACGATTTGTTTTAAGGAAAATATGCACCTAAAACGTGAAAAAAGTAATAATATTTATTTGTTGCAATTTTTAGCAGAGAATAGCAACGTGAATTTGTATACCATGATAAATTTAGATATATACAACTTGATGTTTACATTGAATAAAGACAACTTTGAGAAAATTGAATTGCATGGTATGGTATCTACTACACTTTCATCAGGATCAGGATCCGAAAATAAAAATATAAACGAAGTAAATGTTCTTTTTCTTTTTAAACCATTTGCAAGCGAATTAGGGATAAAGCCTAAGTATATGTATGTAAGAGTTACAGAAGTTTGTGAACCACATAAAAAGACATATAATTGCGTGGATGTAGACTATCCAAACCCTGAAGAGTTAAAAAACTATGACAAAGTTGTAAATACGATATCATCTATGGTGGTAAATTTTGAATCGTATCATAAAATTAATATTAGTTATATTTTTAAAATAGATTTAAGTCACTCATTGCCTGTTTATATGGAAAATATTATGGGACTTATTATGAAAAAAGTGTTTCTGAATCTGAAACAATTTATTGAGTTGATACACTAATAAAAACCACAACCAACGCCAACACCAACGCCAACGCCAAATAATAATTGGACAATAATAAGTTTAAATATTATTTAATACCATATAATATACATACCTACATTTGCAATGTTAAAATATATTCAAGATAAATGCCCTTTTTTTTACAGAACTGATGCAAAAAAAAAAGACGATATCATAAATGACAACGACGCAGATGCAGACGCAGACGCAGACTCACAAGAGTTGCAGTTTCTACTCGAAAGATGTGACTCAGAATCTGAACCCGATGTAAACACCCCTCATAGCTACGCAAAAAATATACTAGAAAAAATCGGTTCATTTTGCATAAAAATAAAACCATCACTTGTTTCCGCGATGACAAAATCATATTTTATAACTTCTTGTATAGGAATATATGCAAAATATTACGTGCAGTATAAGTTTTCCAAAAAAACAAGTGCCGACTACAACTATATCATAATGCGCCTTGCCGGGGAATTGGCAGATAAAAATATATTCTTCACAAAAATATTTCAAGGAATTGCAAATAATGCGAACAATAAATTAATGAATAAAGAAATATTCAACTACTTTATTAATTATACGGACAACGTGAAATATGATGTGAACGAAATAGATTATAAAGGACTATTTGAACTGATAAGTATTGCAAAACATAATGGGGATGAACTTGTTATTCATGGTGGCGTAAGGAGCGAACCTATAAAATCTGGTGTCATTGCTCTTGTATATAAAGCTACTCTTAATGGGAAACATGTCATTATAAAATATCGGCGCAAAAATATTGTCGAGAAGTTTGAAAAGTCGATGAGCGAATTAGAACTTTTGGTAAATATAACAAAGAAACTGCCTTACTTTTGTAACCTGAATATATGCGATATTTTCGAGGAAAATCGCGAAATAATGACGGAACAACTTGATTTTTCGAACGAAGTTGATAATATACAAGTTTTTTATGAAAAATTCAAAGATGTAAAAGATATTTGTATTCCACACGTTTATTCGTATTTTACAGAAGCAAATGCAAACGCTATCGTAATGGACTATATAGAGGGCACACGACTCGAAAATATCAACGCAGAGGATAAAGATGAGTATTCAAAAATATTGTCAAGGTTTAATATTAAATCTTTTTTTTATGATTCGATATATCATGCAGATTTACACTCTGGGAATATTATTTTTATGAAAGAAAAAGACCAACAAGGTATAAATGACGTATTAAAAATTGGTGTTATTGACTATGGAATTATTGGAAAACTGACAAGAGAAGAACAGAATATTTTTTTCAACTTTTTTAAGATTTTAGTCTCGAGAAACTATGAGAAGCTTGCAAAGTATATCGTCAAGCACCTCTCTGAACCACTAGAGAAAGGAGAGAAAGGAGAGAAACATGATAAGTTAAATGAAAATAAAGAATCACTTACATCTACAAATGAAAAACTTATAAAAGATATTTACAATATATGTTATAATACATTGAGTGTAAAACAAATATTTTTCGGAGGACAAGAAATATACGAAGTGAATAAAATACTAAAAACAGAAGGTCTTACGTTTTCTAAATTCTTTTGTAGGTTTGAATTAGCGATTGCTATTTCGGAAAATGTTTGTAACTCGTTATGCAAAAATAAAACATATATCGAACAACTAATGTGCGTCTTTAAGGAGTTATTTAGTGGAAGCTATGATAGCATTTTTGACGATGAGGATGAGGATCAGAATGAAGTTGATGAAGAATGAAAATAAATAAACTATGTAGAATAATAATTATGTATAACAAATAATTATGTAGAACAATAAAATATATAAAACAATAAATATAAAGGTTATATATATTGTTTACTCGTTACACAAAATTTTACACAAAATGATAAACAGCGAACAAATTATAGAGATAACAAAATGCATATGTAGTTTAAAAACAGGTGACTTATTACTATGCGACAATCTTGAACAAAAAGGGCTTGGAATGTTTGGCTGGCTTATAAAGTATGGTTCGCAAAGTGACTTCTCACATATTGCCATGGTTGTTGTTAACCCCGATTTTACATATTTAGATAAACCATTGAAGGGTGTATATGTATGGCAATCCGGCACAGCACAGATACCCGACGCAGAAGATGGTAAGAGAAAAATAGGGGTGCAGCTTACACCGATTGTCGACTTTATAACCACGTATAAAGGGAAAATATATTTGCGAAGATTGCACGTTCACATGGCAGAAGATAGTATCGAAAACAATACAACTATGGTTACTATTGACACCGGTAGTACAGCATTGGTAGATAGTAATCGAAACCAAAACCATAACCAAAACTTGCTTATAAAGACGTTTTCAAATACGTTTGGTTATATCTACTCAGGATTCAGTATATTTAAATATTTGTTTTATAAAAGTAATGCGCGAAACGATATCGAATCAAATCAAGACACGACTGATACACATAAACACCGACACCCACACCTACACTATCATACAGAAGACCCATTTACACATGAAAAAATGAAAGAAATACATGATAGTGTTTTTAACAAACCTTATGATATCGTAGTGCGAGATTGGATTGAAGCGTATTGTAAAAAAGACCCAGACCCGCAAAAAATATCGCGCTTTTGGTGCAGTGCTCTTGCGGCATTTATATATACAAAAGTTGGATTACTGGATAAAAAAACGGACTGGAGTATAATACGCCCCAGTTTCTTTTCGAGTGAGAATCCTGAGCTAAATCGTAGTATTTTGATTGGTGCTGAGTTATCGAATGAAGAACTAATATGGTGCAGTGTTTGATTCGTCTCGGCAACTAGATACATACATACATACATAACCACGCATTATATATGTATTTTGATAACTAATACTAAACAGATACTAAACAGATATTTAACGCTTATTTCGCCTTGTTTTACGTTTTTTGTTACGATTATTCTTTAAATAATGCTTCTTCTTTGTAAACCGGGTTGTGGATATAGAAGTAGATGTAAGTTTCTTTATTTTTCTTGACTGGAGTTTATTATTTTTTAATGTTTTGTGTTTATTGGTATAACTACCGCCACCTTGTGCAGGTAATTCTATTTCTGCATATACAGGTAAATGGTCAGAGAAAAGAATTCCACCTTTTTTTGTGTCGTATTCTATTTTACCATTGTATGTCCAATATTTTGTAATCTTTAACTTATTCGAATAAATATGGTCATAAATTCCATTACTATAATTATTTGAACTACCTTTATGTTCTACACAGCAAGTTCCGGTAGCATCAGCACTAGTATTACCAACTTTAAGTTTTAAACTATTTTGAGCTTTTTTATCAAATTTTCCTGAACTATTCGAAAAAGGTCCTTCACCATATTTTCCAGATGACAATCTTTCACTAAGTTTTACTAAATGTGTTTCTGCATTATCAGGAGGCATATTAAAGTCACCTGCAAATATGATTTTATAATCTTTTAACTTCTGAGGAATTCTTTTTCTAAGCATATCTCCAAGTTGTCGGAATGTATAATCTTGCAAATTATCGTATTCTGCATTTAATTGTCCTACATCTTTTATTTTTTTATATATTTCAGTTTGAACAGCCGAATGAAATGGGGTTGTGAATTGGGAATTATATTTATATTTAATCTTGTCATGTGGAGGAAGACTTCCACTTTCATTTTTTTCACCAATATTAATGAAATCTCCTTGACCACTAGGATTTTTTGATACTTTTTGTAAGTAAGGGTTAAAATTACCACCATGTGGTCCATGTATATTAATTAAAATCATTTGTCTATCATCAAATACTAATACTATATAAGGTCTTCCTCCACCGGATATTTCCCAGAATTGAGTAGTGTCACCATCAATTGCATATGATGGGTTATTTGGATAACCTGTTAAATTCCCCATATAATATTGTGTTGCAGGATTAGGAAAAAAATTTCTAGAACATAGTGTAATTATAGTTTCACCTTGCGCGTTAACACTATATACGTAATATTCAAGAAGTGGACCTTTCCCTCCAGGAGGAGCATATGTCATCGTAAATGGAATTTGTGTTGTTGGAACATTAGTATCACTAAATGTTACACCATAATTTTTAAAAACTTCTTGTATTCGACTTGTAAACTCTTGCAAAAATATAACTTGAAATCCTTCTTTTATTTGTGTCATAATTTCATTCATAATATTTTCTTGACACACATTTGTAGTTTTTCCATCCTTGGTGACATTACAATACTGCATACCTGGTTCTTGATGAGTACCATCTTTTTTTATTTTTTGAGCACTAAATGGTTTATACCAAGTATTAAATGACATTACTTTTAGAGTAGTAGCAGGAGTAGAAGCAGGTGGTGACATAGATACGGGTGCTGACACTGAACCAATTTTTGATATACCATCTTCTAACACTTTTTTAAATTCGGTAATTAAGTTAGGCGCTTTAGTAGTAAAATCTGTAACTTTAGTAAAATTTATACCAAAAGATTTGCTATTTTTTGAAAGTGTTCCATTATTATCCATATCATCAAATAAATAAATTTTAAAATCACCTATTTTTTGAGTATGGGTTCCATTATATTTTTTCTTTGTAATTAAACTTTGTGCATAAATACCATAAGGCTTAAATCCCTGTATATGAATAACATTCCAATCCACATGAACTACAAGCTTTGTATCTGATGGAAATTCTTCTTTTGCTTTTTTATATTGTTGTGCAATAATAACAGGATTCATAAAATAAAAATATTCAGAATTATTAAAAAAAACTTTATCAGTAGATCCAAAAAATTTTTCAGTAAAGTCTTCTTGGTTATATGTAGTATTCGCAGTTACTATCCATACATAGTTATCACTTTGAATAACCTTTTTCATATTTTCAATAATGTTTTTTCTACGTGTAACATCTTGGATGTCCGTAGATAATGTATTAATAGTGCCATTACGAAATAATGTATCATCAATATCAAATGCAAAAATGTATTTTGTTATCGGAGCAGGAGCAGGCTTAGGCGTAACAGGAGCAGCAGCTTTTGCATCCGCAGCAGCCTTTGCTTCCGCAGCAGCTTTTGCTTCCGCAGCAGCTTTTGCTTCCGCAGCAGCCTTTGCATCCGCGGCAGCCTTTGCATCCGCGGCAGCTTTTGCTTCAGCGGCAGCCTTTGCTTCGGCGGCAGCTTTTGCTTCAGCGGCAGCTTTTGCATCCGCAGCAGCCTTTGCTTCGGCGGCAGCTTTTGCTTCAGCGGCAGCTTTTGCATCCGCAGCAGCCTTTGCATCCGCGGCAGCCTTTGCATCCGCAGCAGCCTTTGCTTCAGCGGCAGCCTTTGCTTCGGCAGCAGCTTTAATTTTAGCAGCAGCAGCCTCTTCTGTAAGTTTTTTGGCAGCATCAATCTCTTCCTGAGTCGTTGCAGCAGCAAGAGCGGCAGCAGCAGCAGCAGCCATTTTTTCAGCATCTTGTTGAGCTAGGAGAGCAGCAGCAGCCATTTTTTCAGCATCTTGTTGAGCTAGGAGAGCAGCAGCAGCCTTTGCTTCCGCATCGGCTTTGGCTTTCGCAGCAGCCTTTGCATCCGCGGCAGCCTTTGCATCCGCGGCAGCCTTTGCATCCGCAGCAGCCTTTGCATCCGCGGCAGCCTTTGCATCCGCAGCAGGCTTTGCATCCGCAGCATCAGCATTAGGAACAGCACTACTGGAAACAATAGGTAGAGCCATACTAGAAGGAATGATGCTAGTGGAAAGAGTAGAAGCAGGAAGCATCTTTTGTATCTCATATAAACTCATTTTTTCATCTTCATATGGAACTGCTGCAAGTTGTGCTTTTTTTAATGCTTCGTCATCTGCCAATTTTTTTTCTTCTATACTAGCTTTTACTTGGTCAACATGAATTTTTATTGCCGGCGTAGTTATATCAAAAACGCCACCAATCGCAACACTATTTGACGGGTTTGCGTTATTTGGAAATATAGGAAAATTCGGTTTAGTATTTCTAACAGGAATCATTTTGTGCATTATTTTGCTGTCATCGCATATTTTAAAATTATCACAACAAATTATCAACTCAGATATTGATTTTTTTGAACCAGATGAGTCTTCTAGAGGATAAAAGTCACCAATTAACTTAGGGTTAAATTTATTAAAACCAGCTACCCTAATCTTACCTACACGTAAATATGTTAATATAATCATAGTTTTTACAAATTTATCAAGTGGGCCTCTCTTTGCACCATATATATCAATACTTTTTCTCCACGCAATTCCTTTATCTGTTGTCAATAATTTTAATGCAGAGTTAAAATTAGGCTTAACATCAGAACCTGTAACCATATCATCTCTAAAAAGTCCAGAAACAATAAAGGGATTATTTTTTAGATTAGTAATTCGCAAACCATATGACTGCATATTAAATCGTAGCTTATAAATAAATACGATCATTAAAACAAGTTGTATAACATCTTTTGGTAAACTATCTTCTAGTCCTACTTGTTGTTTTTGAGATATATCACTAGTATCAAATTTTATATTGCAAATTCCATATAATGGATTACTATTAAAATCGGATTTTGGTATATATAATGTATCTTTCGTATCAAAACATGGCATTGGTGGAGCACCAGGCGGAACGGGGGGTTGAGGTTTTTTTATTAGCCTACCATACCCGTCTACTTCCGTGGTGTCTTTATCATACCACGATGGTGCTCCACCTACTTGACCTACTTGACCTTCTTCATTGTCTTCATCGTTTTCATCGTCTTCATCGTCTTCATCGTCTTCATCGTCTTCATCGTCTTCATCGTCTTCATTTTCTGAATTTTCTTCATATGAATTACTTTCAAGTATTTCTTTTTCGTCATTTTCAAATTCTTTTTCTTCGCTATTCATTTCTGAATGTACTTGTTCATCATCAGTTGGTTGTTGGTTTAATTCAAGCTCCACGGGAGGAACCTCTGCCACAGGTTTAAATTTAATATAGACCATAGATGCAAAAGACTTATTTCTACACATAGAGTTATATTGATCTTTAAATTTTTCTGATGTTGAAGAAAATTCTGGAAAACTTTTATAAAATCTTTGTTTTACTTTTTCTGAACAAAAAGCTGCTCCTATTCGAACATCATAACGTAGTTTACTTTCTATTTCAAATTTACTTTTTTTAACCATGGTTAAATTTCCAAGCGCAACTTTTTTATCGTATTCAGGATATAACATATTTGGAGAACCAAGTAAACTAAGGTGAGGATTTTTGTTAAAATCATCAGAAGTATAAAACACTTGTTCAAAAAAGTAAACAAAATCGTATGAGTCTTTATATTTTTCATATATATCACTAACGCAATTCAGGCCTTCGGCGTCATGTGTAGAAATTAAAGCATCATGTATTTTACCAAAATAAATATTAAGACGTTCTCTATAAGTTAATAATTTATTAATATCACGCAATGTTTGTATCTGATCATCGCTCAAGTTTCCATCTTTAATACATTGATTATATACTGCAATAGAACATTGCACATTTTGAAAACAATAAATATCTGCCTGGCATTCATCCATCGCAGAAAACAACCTTTGTTTTCGTTTATCCCACGTGTTATCATTTTTCCATGCAACACCAGCAAATGAATTTTCAATCTTAAAATAAAATGCTTGAAGCTCTTCCTCCCCAAGTAGTGAATACTGAATAAGTGACACTTGTAAAACACCAGGGTCAAGTGGAGACATCAATGGATTTTGTATTGACTTAATCGCGTTTTTGATAAAAGAAGGAACTATTTTATTAAGTATACCTTCACCTTTGCCTTTGCCTTTTCCAAAAGTCGGGAGTGGTAAAAGTGCTTTCCATTCTTCCAACGTTTTAGACTCAAAATTATTTTTCCATTCATTGCGTATAATTGCACCCTTTACTCCACACGATTCTAGAAATGTCCCTTTTCTATCACTTGGAAGTTTCCCCGGCTCTAATTTTTCAAGAAATAATTTTAAATTTATATAATAACTCGCATTCATGCGTTTTAGTAACTTAGATTTATCTTTAAGTTGTTTAAAAGTATCATCCCAGTCTACTGAGTTTATAATATATTGAATACCCGAGTAACTAAATGAATTCTTATATGAAAAAAATATACCCAACATAAATTTTATATTATGTTTTATGATATCGTCAATTTCATTAATTGAATCTGGTGATAAAATTTTTTTTAATTCATCCATGCGATTATCCTTATTAAAATAGTCAGCTCCAATTTGACTAGCATCGGCAATTTGTGATATTATTTTTTCTTGTTGTAAAATTCCAATAGTTAATTGTAGTAAATTGTTTTGATTTTTTGATATTACTATGTTATCTGTTATTTGTGTACCTGTTAATACATTGTAAATAGTTACTATTGGAACGATAACAAGTTCACCCGATGCAAGTGTAGTTCTACTTTTTGAATTTTGAATAATAGTCTGCATATTATTTTGACTTACTTGAACTGCATAAACAATAACAGGTAAAATTTCTTTATTATTTTTTATTTTATCTAGTTGTTTTTTGTAAAAATCAATCTCTATATTTGAGTTTTTTAAAATATTTTCTTTGTCTAGACGTAACATTTTGTTTTTATTATTCAGGTCTGTATCTTTTTGTATTGTTAATTTATAATCTTCTACTACCTTTTTGTCTGTATCATCTAAATTTGATTCTTTAATTAACGCACTAAGTGATTCTTTCATATCTTCAATATGTTCGTTTAAGGCTTCAATTTCTTTTTTAAGTGCATCAATTTCTTGTTCAGTTTTTTTTTTTTTACTAACTTCATCTTGGTATTGTTGACCAATCTTTTTTTCATCAAGAATTTCGCCACTTTGTTCAGGAGGAGGCTTATACAATAAATATTTTGATGCAATACTTTGAGGAAAAGATGTTCCTGTTTTTGAAGAAAATTCTTTTGTAATTGTTTTAGTAATAACATCTGATTTTGTTACTTCAGTTTCATTTTCAATGCTTACTTGTGTATTTCCAATTATATTTTTAATCGTATTATCAACATAACCTCCAATTAAACTATACTCATTGCCATCTTTTACCATTAACATCATTGGTCTATTTGCATTTGTATTTCTACCTGGTCCTGATAGTTGTGCCTGTTGACGCGATTCTTGTGGGGATGGAATAGTATATAAAAATATAAATGCTTTTCCTATTTTTTGCGGAACTGCATTTGTAGACCAAAATTTAATTTCTGCTCCTTTTACATTTTTATTTTTATATTCTTTTAGAGTTGGTTCTGATGACTTCTCACGAGTAGCCTCTCCAAAAATTTTTCTAAATTCAGTTTCGATAGGAGTTGGTGGGACTACTTTTTCTACACCATCTACATTTTTTTTAGGTGGACCCAGTGCATTTTCAACATTTATAGATTTATTACTTGTATCTCTTATCGTGACAGGATTACCTAGTTTTTTCAAAAATCCTCTAAATGATCGAAGGTTAAAAAAAGTATCAACTTGGCTTTTTAACGTAGAGTAAGGTGGAAAACCAGCATTTGAAAATTTAATAAGTGAAGCAATATAAGGTTCAGCATTCGGGTCTACACGACTCGAAATACTTGTTGCTTGAAGATTAAGACCACTTACGCCACCCATACCCATACTACCCATACCATACATGGGTTCAGCACCACCACCCATTACTTCGGTAGGTCGGCGAACAAGTTGTTGCTGCATTCGTTGCTGTTGCATTTGTTGCTGTTGTTGCATTTGTTGTTGCATTTGTTGCTGTTGTTGTTGTTGTTGTTGTTGTTGTTGTTGCATTGGTTGTTGTTGTTGCAGTTGCATTGGTTGTTGAAATTGTTGAAGTGGGGGTTGTTGTCCCATCCCCGTCCCTGTAGTTATTCCGCTAGTTCCCGAAACGCCACCACTACCACTAGACAACTTATTTGCAACTTGTTCATTTTTTATTGTTTTTTGTGTTTTTTGAACTTCGCTAGGTGTTTCTGTATATCTTCGCGTATAATACACACTTGGCATTTTACGTTTTTTAGTATTACCTGAAGTATTTTTTACAAATATTTCAGGGTCAATGTACATTTTTAGTGTTCCGATAATATATTTATTAATAGCTTCAGTTTGTTTTTTATTTTCTTGTACAACATCTTCACTATCGTTATCATATCGCGATGACATATTTATATGTATCCTATGTTATGTATCCTATATTGTATTTATATGATACGAGGTTATATATTATACTATACGAATAATATTATATATAATAATTATTTAATATTTATTTGTGTTACTTATTTAAAACTTATTCAAGTCATACGACTCTAAATAGTTTAACTGATTTTGTTTAAATTTCTGAACTTTTGCTTTTTCTAATACTTCCAATGCGTCATTTATTTCTTTTTCGGACAAAATCTTATTATCCACTAGCTCATTCATTCTACGCGAATGAATAAATTTCTTCGGCAGTAAACAATACCTGCTCTTTTCATTAAAAATAAAATCGGCTAAAACTATAAAAACTGCAGTTAATCCAAGTGACATATAAATATTTCTTGTCGCCATCCACGATATGGTAAAAACCAAAATTTCTTTTGTAAGTGCATATTTAATATACGATTCTGTAGACTCGTCTAAATTAAGTTGGATATATCTTGAACCAATATTTAAACAAATCATCATAATACCGGCAAAGAAAGTGCTGGAATTTAACGAGTTAATGCTATTATTTATTATGCCAAACATGATTGATTATTTTTGTTAGTTTGTTAGTTTGTATTATTAAAATATATTACTATATACTACCTATATAATTATTAACTATAAAATTATTAATTATATAAAAATCATAAATAACATGCATATTGTGAATATCGTGAATATCTATAATTTATTACATAATAAATTAAAAACAGGAGATGTTTATTTACACAATTGCGAATACGTATTTAACATCCATTGCCCGTCTTGTTGCAAGTGGCGATCTAACTTATGATTATTTGAAACATTTTTACCCGAAGTAATAGTTCTTCTAATATTGGGATTATCACAAATTTTTTTTTTAATACTTTCCTGTAAACACTGCGACATATTTAAAACATGATTATTACCATTATGAGAACATCCACTTATTGAGTTTGTATTAACATTAGGATTAAAACCACTTAGATATGCAATACGCCAGTTATTATTATAGTTTTGATAGTATTTGCTAGTGTCAAGAGAGCATAACGCAGTTTGTAACTTAATATTTGCTGATGCAATATCAATGCTATACTTATTACTAGAACCGGATTTTATTATATCATTCCATCTTTTTAACTTATCTTGATTTGGTGAGGATGAATTTTTTGCACAATAATATTTTTTTAAATAATCAAACACTTCACGATTACTTGTTGTATCTTTAATAGAAGTATTTGATGTGACTAACAAATTTTTTGCTAGTATATCTTTCGGAAAAAATCCTTCATATAAGGGCATAGATGTAATTATAATAATTGCTACAAATAGTAACCCAAGAAGTATACTATGTTTTGAAAAATAGATTATCAATAATACTAAAACTACTCTACCCATAAAACAACTATACGCATAATTATATATCGACGGGACAAAAATACTTAGTAATATAAATATTAAAATAGAATAAAAAAATATACCAGTCATTTAATAATATATATTTAGAAATAAAAATAGAATTAATAGTACTATTGTTATTTATAGTTTCACATGAATACTTTTTTTTTTAATAACAGACAAACTAGTAACTATTCTACTCCTACTCCTCCTACACCCTTGCTTGTATCTCTTGATACTAAAACAATAACTGCGTCCACATCCACAACCAAGGAAATTGGTTTTATAATATTACGACACGTAAATAGCACCATAACAAATCAATATTGGAAAGAATGTTACAGCAGTATACGAAAATTTTACCCATCTAATAAAATCCTAATTATTGATGATGATAGCAATACACATTTTTTGAAATGTGACGAAACAGAACTAAAACTTGACCATACAACGACTATTCAAAGTGAATATCCAAAAAGAGGTGAATTTTTACCCTACTATTACTATTTAAAAAATAAATTTTGTGATACTGCAGTCATTTTGCATGACTCTGTTTTTATACAACAACCTATTAACTTCCACGTAGACGAATATAAAATGTTATGGCATTTTCCATCATATCTTATGAAAGATGGTCAGTCTTCTGAAAAACAAATAGAACAAATAAGAGCACTCGATCACCAGGGACTAAACAACATGTATGAATATTTTTACTTGAATAAAAATAACGGATGTTTTGGCGCTATGTCAATTATTACATACGACTACCTGAGCGAAATAAATAATATATTTAAAATAGATAAACTAATACCGCATATAACATGTCGTATATCAAGGTGTGCATTTGAAAGAGTTTTTTCATTTTTACTAATGTATAAACATAACGGAGGAAATGTGGTAAGTGGAGGCAGTATGTGGAATAGTAGAGGTAATATAAAACATCACTCTTTACTAGGAGATATAGTAAAATATTGTAGATGGGGAATTACATATGAAGAATATATTAAATATAAACATAGGATGAAACTTCCAATCGTAAAAGTTTGGACAGGAAGGTAAAATAGTATTGTTGTTATTTGTTGTTATTTGTTGTTAATTTCCGTTTTTTTTTTAAAATAATATCTCATTTTTTTATAGGAATGACATTACCTTTAGCACTATCTGCTTCATCGTATAATGAAGATGATGCAAGTGGAACAACGATTCAAAATTCTAAAGCGTTGTATATGAGTAGAAATAATTTAGAAATAACTAAAAATAATGATGATAGTAGTAATAATACAAAAAATAAAAGTAACTATAGAAAAACTATAAAACAAAAACAAAATATTCCAAATAATTCAAAACTTTCGGCACTTTTAAAGTCAATGAATGAAGCGTCTGATAGCGAGGATGATGATAATAATAACTATCAAGGAGGTAAAACTAGCGGCAACACTAGCGGCAACACTAGCGGTAACGGAGTGGATAGTAGTAATACAGCAAACTATATGTCTTCCAACTATTTAGGTATAAATAGTAACCAAAACAACAACGATACAACTTATATCAAAGATATTCCAACAACGAATGGTAACCCAATTTCTAATAATATGTATAATTCATTGCCAAGCAACTATGCAAACCAGTATTATAATCAATTTGTGTCAGCAGCAACTAAAGGATACGGAAGTGGTCTTGGTTCGGACGACTCGTTAACTAGTGGTGTATCCATGTCTATGCCCAAAAATGAACTTATTGAAAAATTAAACTATATTATCGACTTGCTTGAAGAACAACAAGACTATAAAACAAATTCAATTTTAGAAGATTTGATACTATATGCATTTTTAGGTATCTTCATTATATTTATTGTTGACTCATTTTCCAAGTCTAACAAGTATGTCAGGTAAAATAAATAATATTTATTTTAGTTTGAATATTTAGATATTTAGAATATTTATTTTTTATTATAGTATTATATAATAAATATGCCTTCCATTTCCAAAAAGTATAGTCGCAAACGCAGACATAGTCGCAAACGCAGACATAGCCGCCGGATGCGGCGTAAGAGTCGCCATTCATCATACCAACGTCGTCGTAGAAACATGTTTGGCGGCGATGGTACTTATGAAGTTAAAGCATTTGATGCGGGAAATACTAGTAATGAAGGTAATTTAAAAGCTTTATTCAAACTTATCAATCTGGGTTATGTTATAAAAGGTACATATGAACGTTATTTTACAACTGAAAAGTTTACACCTGCCACGTTGGATATATTGTCGAAAACTTTCACCAGGATATCTTTAGATGGTGGTATATCTTTACAAAAAATTGAAAGTGATTCTAGTTCTATGAGGATAGAAGTAAACCAAGAAGAAAACGAAGAAGTAAACGGAGAAGTAAAAGGAAGAACTGGTACCCTTATCGGTCAAGTTATGTTAACACGTAACTATAGTTATGTTAACACGTAAATATTATTATAAAGATATTCAAAAAGAACCCCCGACATGATTGAAATGTATGAAATTTTTGAACAATTTATTTTATATACCATATTTAAAACTTATTTATATATATAAATTTTATATAATTTTTATATAAATTTTATACTTGTAACAAGATTAATTCGCCGGTTTATACAATATATACAAAAACTGGTATGGTTTGCTATTCGACATTAAATTGTATTGTGCGAGCATATTAAATCCAGAATCTTTTGCCTCGCTTAAAATAACACTTTGGTCGGGTGTATAAAAATTCGTTGTTTTGTTATATTTTTTACCTGATTTCTTATTTGTAAAAACTTCATACATTTCAATCATATCGGGATCATATGTATTCATACGAATATTTGATTTGTATACATAACTACCTACTACTGCATCATTATTGCCCATGACATTTACAGCAGGTCTTTTGTCAAATAGTTTAGAAATAGTAGGCGAGAATCGTCTTTCTTTTGCAGACATTACTTGCGTGTCATAATATCCACCCACATTTATTAAATGAATTGCAAAATATCCGCCAGGTGCCAACCAACGATATGCATTTTCAAACAATGCACGTCTATTTTGTATTGTGTATATAGTAAAATCAAGAATAGATATTAACGTAAACTGCTCTGGTTCAAAAACAAGCTGATTCATTCCATTTCCTAAAACATATTTATTTCCAGGGTATTTGTTCATTGCTGATATAATCATATCTTTTGAATTTTCAAGTCCATAAGCATTATAACCTTTATTTGCAAGCGCATCTACATGTTTGCCCGTTTTAGAACCAATCACTAGTGCATCTGTTTGACGAACAGGTTGTATTTTATTTAAAATAATACCAACTATATAGTCATCTACTAAATCTCGGTAAAATAAGTCTTGGTATATCGTTGCATAAAACTGATCGAATGACTGATAGTCGTCGTCTGTATCGCCTGTATCGCCTGTATCTCCCAGATCTATATCACTCACATCAGCAATAGTAATATCTTTATTTATAGTAAAACCTTCTCTTTTAAAACTAGGTATTTTATTGGCTTCTATAAAAAACAGACGATAAATATATACAAATGATATAAGTATAATAATAAAAATAGATACTATTATCCAATTTGATGTTGTATTAATTTTATTAATTATAGTATCAAAAATAGTCATAATTTAGTTTATAGTAGTAGTATATTTATCCTTATAATATTTATATGTATTATTATTATATTTTTTTATAAAAAATTAATATAATGGAAGGCGAATATCAAATTAACGACATACGGATAATTGCAGACTTTAAAGGAGAATCATTTTCAAAGTATAAAAAAACAGATGTAAGAAAAGAACTACTAAATAGTATACTGAATAATAAAATAGAACACGCATGTAACTGGAGCGCCGAACTTATTTGCGCAGGTCAGTTTCTCGACTTATGGGATATTATTTTAACATTTTTAGGAAAACATATTCATTTAGCAAATCCACGACTCGCAATATATGTTGACCTACGTTATGAAAATTTCAAAAGTATTTTGTCATCGGGTTATCAGGATGATATTCTTCGGTTAAGAAATAGCCCAAAAATAAGAGCGTTATTCGCAGAAGTAATTTGCATCTTATGTTTTAGTAATAAAAAACATAGTTTCCAAGGCATTAAAATAAACAAACAAGAAGAATATGACATAACGCAAATGACAAATAAATTAAAGGCACCTTCGGTTTCATTTGCACAAGTAATATATCGCAAAGATGACCCTAAAGAGTTATTTATTGCAATCAATGAGTTTGCATATCATCTTTCACCAGAGTCGAAAAATAGTCTACAAGCATGTTTTTGGTTAGAATGGGTGCTGGAATTTCAAAAAATATGCGCAAATAAAAAAGAGGTATGTTTATGCGAAAGAAGAAGTATTATTCCTGTAGACGATAAATACCAAATGGATCCAATATGGATTCTATGGGAAATAATTACAAACTACGCTGAAAAGTCAAATAATAAAATAAAAGTTAAAATTATTCAAAGTATTTTGAAATTGTATTGTTTGAAATATACACCTGGTGTGAAAAAAAGAAGACGTTATTTGATTTACTATGCTATTTCTATTTTGACCGAAAAATATGACGAAAAAATAGAAATTATAAAGGACAAAGAAGGGGTCGAAATCGTTGTTAAAAAGATCAACGCAGTTTATAAACAAATTAAAAAAAATGAAATCGGACCAAAAGTCGACTACTTAATGGCTGATATTCGCAAATCAAGTATTGAAAAATCAATTGATAAGATGCAACTACTGAATAAATACGATTTTGGAATGCGAGAAACTGAAAATGATTAATATAATTTGGGAGGCTAGGAGGCTGGGAGGTTAGGAGATCTGAGTGTAGTTAAAACATCTTCTTCAGTTTATAAGTAAGAAGTGTAACAAGAAAAAACAAAATTGCACCCCATAGTGTATCTATAATCGCGGTTTTAAAATTATAGTTTTTAAATATTGCTAAATTGGTAAAATCAAAAATACCATATGTGCAAAAACCGAGAATAAACGCATCAAATGGAGACTTGTTTACAGATATAATAAAATAATTAAGAATAATTGCCATTAACACATACGTAAATATTGCAGGAGGCATTTTTGCAACGAGTTTTGTTTTTTGTATTGCGAATACGGCTTTTTCGAAAACCGGTTTTCCTATAAAGTATAAATATATCGCATCAACTGCGACTAGTAATGCCGACGAGACTATAAATGTATTCATGGCGTGATTTTATTGTGTTTGTATTCGTCGTCGTTGTAGTTGTGTTATAAAGTAGTATTATAAAATATTTTATACGTATATGCAAAATATTTTATAGTTATATTGTAATATGACAAAAAAAGGTTCACGCTCTAAAAAATCCAAACGTTCTTCATTTTTAAAAACATTATATGGTGGTGAAGGCGAAAGCAAAGAAGAAAAACCTAGAGAAGCCGGTGTAGAAAAACCATCGGCGTTTTCCGGAATTTTAAATAAACTTTCAACTTCACTATCCGGCTCGCGTTCCGGTTCGACAAAGCCAGGCGAAGATTACAACGCCGCAAATGACGAAGATAAAAATGATGATGCGTCTTTCCCTATATCGTTTTCATCGTCAGTAAAGACCGAAAATAAAACTGAAGACTATGCAGGAACCAAAGAGACATCATCTTCTACTTCTACATTATGGTTCATATTTAGAGTAGTTGTTGTTTTACTACTTGTTCTTATATTTGCTTTACATTTTACTGGATATTTAGACAATTTAATTGCATGGTATACAAATACTTTAGGTCCATATATTAACCCCTTGTTTGTTTCTATTGGATTAATGAAGTCTAGACCAACTATAGACGCATCTACAAACGGCAAAAAATCCGCTACCGGAACAAATTCTATTCCTCAACTTGCCCAAAATGTAGGAACTGCTCCTGTATCAACTGCTACGCCTGCACCTCCACCTCCCGTGCCAACTAATACAAAACAACAACCAATTCGTCAACTTGATAATATAAAACCGATTCCAATACAACCAGACCAACGAAAAACCCCCCTTCAAAATGTAGGTGATACGATGCGACCGCCCGCTACACAACCTGCAAAATATCAAGAAAAAGAAAGCCGCGAACAAGCTCGTCAAAGATCAATACGACAAGCTTTAGAATATGCAAAAAAAAATCAGAAACAACTTCCAGCTCAAGATCCAAACCGAATTCCGGGACCAAAATCAGGATTTTGTTATATAGGTGAAGATCGCGGATTTAGAAGCTGTATCGAAGTCGGAGAAAGCACCAAATGTATGTCGGGCGAAATATTTCCTACAAGGGAAGTATGCGTAAATCCTAGACTGCGGCCATAACATAAATATGTTGCATAAGTTTATAAATAGTAAATAATTTTTACCATCATCGTGATAATAATATTATATCATTACAATATATCATTACAATATAATATTATTAGCAAGTATGGCATCTTCGCCCACTGCTCCTACAAATCTGGTTGCTACAAATCTTATTTCAAATACACCTTCAAATGGCTCCATCGTTTTAACCTGGAATCCTTCCACACAAGTGCCGCCTCAAACTATTTCTTACTATGTTGTTGAATATAAAATATGCGAATTTGGTGGATGGTTGACATACTCTACAACTATCCCGTCACCAACAACTTCTGCAACATTAAGTAACATAACTATTTCTTCAAATATTGCAAATAATGTGCCTTATTTGTTTAGAGTTTATGCAGTGAATTCAGGTGGAACACGAAGCAACCCTTCAAATACAACTATTGCAACAAGCTATAATAATAACGCCCCAACGCGTTTATGGTCTAGATTTAATATAAATTGTCCAGGAAATATTACATCGTTTGATAATTTAACTCGAGATATGCTTCGCAAGGGACAGATATTACAATATCCGGTTGTCGGAACATTAAAATTTACGCGCGCAACACTATGGTCAATGGCGGCAAAAAATCAACTCACGCGTAAAAAGGCATGGGCTTCGCAATCCCAACTATACACATACCCAAATACTACAAATATTAATAATCAACCAGATGTTGGTTTAAGACAGACACCGACGTCATTGGTTTGTTGGACGCCTCCGCCAACACTGATATGCAATTCATCTAGTGCATCAGATGTTCCAGGAAATCCGACAACACTTTGTATTTCTAAAAATGCACCATTTGATAATTTTAGGCGCCCTGTTACATATTCCTCCGGTGGAACAAAATTTCCTGTATTCTTTTCAAAATAAAGCATGATTTGTTCTATGAACTATTTGTATAGTAATAAATAGTTCATAATATAGTAAAATAAAAACTAAATTTTATGATGCAGTTTGGTCAAAATACCATCGATTTGATAGAAATCTTGGCACAGAATTAGTCAAGTCAAGTGCCTTTGAAACAGGTTTTAGATTTGGACCTACAGAAATAATATCTTGTATTTGTGTAACGCTGATTGAACGATTAAAATATGTTAAATTTGATAAGTATCCACTAAATCCGCCATTCAATGATACATGAACATCATCGTAGTTCTGTTTTACAACCTCTGTCATGATACGTCGCTTTACAAGACGCCCGTTAACATAGATATCACAATTCTTAGACTGAACACGTATAATAATATTTATCCACTTTGTCATAGGTAAATCCGTAACTTCTATTACTTCTTGATAAGGGTTATTAAATGAATTCATTATTACCCGAAATCCGTCATAGTTAGGATTAATATAAAGCCCTGGTGCATTGTTTGGAGTGGATGTTCCTGGAAATTCACCGCTAGGTGTAGATCTAGATGTATTGCCTTTATTAAAAACATGGTGATAAGAATCACTATCTTGAAATCCATTCAAGTAGAGCCAGACGGACCATGTAAATTCAATACCATCCTTTTCATTCTCAGAGCGAATAATAGTTATTGAAGCCTTATTATTTGGGTCTTGTGATATCGTAGTAGATACTGAACCATTTTGCAACCCATTGACTAATACAACTTTTCCACTTGGGGAAAATATCCATGTAATAAATGATATCATTAATCTAAATAAAATAACAAATCCAATTACAACCATCAACAAAAATGCCAATTTAGCAACCCAACTATTTGATTCAAGAAAATCCTTTGAACCACTCACCATATTTTTTGATGAAAAGTCAGTAAATGATGCAGTTTCATTAGCCCCCGCTCCATCACCTAAACCAGCATCCGTAGATGCATCACCAGAAGATTCTTCTTTTGCGTTTGTATTTGATGTATCTGCCATTATAATCTAAAGTGTTGTTATTATATTATTTATATATTATTTATATATTAGATTATTTATATATTATTTTTTTTGGGTTATTATTTTAGATTATTATTTTAGATTATTATTTTAGATTATTATTTTAGATTATTATTTTAGATTATTATTTTAGATTATTATTTTAGATTATTATTTTAGATTATTTATATTTTTGGATATAAAAATATATTATTTTTATATCTATATTATTTTTGATAAACTGCTAAATGCTAAACTAATAACCGATAATACTATATTTTAAAACTTTTTATTACATTATTATCTTTCAAAAATGAAAATTCTAACTTGTATCTCTGGAACAAGTTGTTCAATCCAAATGCGGAATTGGTATATCCTCTTGCATACGTATTCCATGCATCTTGTGGACTAATAATATCTGGATTATATAAAACGCTTGCAATATATCCTGCAAATCCTACCAGAGTTTCTCCACCTGGGCACTTGTTGCCATTTCCATTTGAACCACTTCCACCAATATAAATAGTACTTCCTGATCCTATGGGTGATGCTACATTCGCAAGCGAACATGTTCTTACCAATTTACCATCCATATAAATATCTACCGCACGATTATATACACTAATAGAAATATTTACCCACGACTGAACAGGGAAATTAGTAACACTGCACGTAGATTTCATATTTTTTGATGGTGTAATGTAGCTTGATGCACTAATCGAAGATTCTGAACTTGTCACATTTACGTCTTTTACATATATGTGCAAATCATTTCTAGTAGGGTCTAAATATAGTTGAAAAATAGTTTGGTTTCCTCCACCTATTCTTGGTGGTTCTTGTATACTTATTATATTCTTAGCAGCATTAAAGTTTTTATTCCAGTCATTAATGTATACCCATACAGAGAATGAATAATTATTTAATCCACTTTGTGCTACATCTTTTCCTGAAATGCAATTTAAAGTATCAGCGGACTGAAATGACATCAATACTTTTATGGATGTAAATAAAAATGTCCATATTAAATATAATATTATAACAACTATTACAACACCTATTATTAATTTTAAATCCATTTATAATATACATCTAGAAATTTTCTAAAGAAAAATGTTTTATTTATTTTATAAAATGATTTATTTTATAAAATGATTTATTTTATAAAATCATTATAAATATAATAAGTTCATACTAATTAGAAGTAGGTGGGTTAAAATTTTTTAATGACTCATAAATAATTCTTATATTTTCTGCAAGTAATGGTTTTTTATAATATACTAAACTACATGCTTCTCCATATATACCTGGATACGACCCAATATGTATCGATTTGGGATTATTCAATGGTATAACTTCTGGTGTAGATGTTACTAAACTACCATTTATAAATATATCCATATTCCCATCTATAAAATTTACAACTACGTGGTTCCATCTTGAATACAATACTTTTACTTCACGCGTATTATCTTTATTTGGAAATATAAATATTTTTTTACCCCCACCTATATCATTAACATCTACAGCAAATAATAATGTTCCTTTTTGGGCATTAAATAATATATTTGGCACACCACCAAAGTTTACAAGTGATGTATTTTCAATATATGCTTCATTCGTATTATTTGGAACAGGGTGAATATATATCCAACAAGATACACTATAATTTGTCCTCTTTGTTTCAGATAGAAGAATTTGTGGAATATTCACACGTGTTTTCATTTCCATAGGGTATACTTTATCACTAATTACTATCCCTTCATAGTTTATTACTTTGTCGAATGCTGCGGGAATCAAAAACTTGGATGCAATTAATAATACCTCAATGGCTAATATAATCAACACGACATATTGTTTCTTTGCGATATTAAATTGTTCAGCAACTGCATTTGCCATGTCAATAAACAAACAAGGAATATATAATATTATTTTTGTTATAAAACTAAATATAAATCCAATACCTTCTTCTGAGCTAGGACTAAATTCAACGTTTAATTTTTGCATATTTAAATTAAAAACAACCATGACAAGTGCAATTAGCCCAATAGATAGCATAAAGTTAATAAGTGTTATTATCTGAAGAGACAATGATTGTAATTTTAGTATTCTCATTAATAAGTATATGATTATTCCCATAACAACTGCAAACCCGACAAAAGATAATAAAATTTTCACGATTAGACTTGTATAGGGTCCAGCGCTTTTTACACCTTTTGTTCCCGATAATGAATACAATGCAAGTATAAATAGAAGAATACCAATGATTAGAAATCCAGCTAATGCAAGGCTCTTATATGTAGTCAAAAATTCAAAACTATTTTTGTAGTAGATATAACAGATAAACCAAACATAAAAGAGTAAAATTGCGAGTATAAAATAACGAATCGTTCCTGTTAAAAATGACTTTATTGACTCTGAGTAAAAATTCATGTCTTTTAAATAATCTAAAAATGATTTGGACATTCGATTATTAGCTTGTGTGGTTCCTGTAAATGTTGACACACCTGAAAACCCTACCATCTCAATCGTATACAAATAAATCCATCTAAGCACAAATAATATAGTCAAAACTTGGGCCACGTTTGCCCATAACCCGTTATTTGTATATTTATACAAAATATAGTTTAATAGTCCTATACCGGTTAAAACGATTACATTTATAGCGAGCGATATTTTATTTGTAGTCACATATGCAATAATATTTTCCGCATTCATAATGAAAATACCGAGCAAAAGTATTGCAACGCCCCCAATTATTTTTGAAAACGTACTGACTTTATCCCAATACATGAGACCAATCGTTAAGACAACGAGAAAAATTGCGCCAAATATTATATTTGCATATTGACTTAAGTTGTTAACTATTTCTTTAAAAATAAATGTAAATGCACTAACCAATGGGTCGAACATGAAGTTTAATATTAGTAAAATAGTTAACCCCCCTGCAATGTAATCTGTAATATATTTTATTGATTCAGGAACATATGTTCTTGATAAAATTAGAAGCATAATAGTTGGAAAACACCATACAAACACTAGAAAATTTTTATTTTCAAAAACTTCACCTAAATTTGAAATTTTTTTAAATGCGCATAGTGTTAAAATAGACAGAATTAGTATTATTGCTATACTATATCCACCTGTTGCGCCACCGATAGTTGCCATTATAAAGAGCGATATTGCAACTAACAAAAATATGAAGAATTTTAAAATGATAGTGATGTTTAGTGGCTGATTTGATTCACTCAATGCATTTGATAACAAAAATGAAAATATTCCTTGTTCTTCCTCTTTCTCTTTCTTTTTCGATTGTACCTGGTTTGATGTTGATGTTGATGCTGATGCTGCTGATGCTGATGACATTCTATTTTTCTATTTTTACTTATTATCCTATTATATAGTCCTATTATATTGTCCTATTATATAGTCCTATTATATTGTCCTATTATATTTTATATTTATATATAAAATATAATACTAACCAATACTATCCAATGCCATAATCCTACTGATTTAATCTATCCATGGCAGTTTTCTTTCCATGACAATCTCGGCATAATGCTACTAAATTATCTATTTCGTTTGATCCACCATAGTGCAATGCTATAACGTGGTCTACTTCAAACCATGCAGGAAGTTGCTTGTTACAATCTTTACATATCCAATTCTGGTTTGCAGCTATAAATTTTTTCTTTGTTTCGCTGACGCTTCTTTTTGTCGACCCTTTACCGGATTGCATCATACGATTAATTTGTGACTGAAATGTATTACCTCCTTCGGCGCCTCCATTACCACCGCCACCGCCACCTCCGCCACCTCCGCCACCCCAAACACTAGAATTCGTGTCATTAAATGATTTCGAATTCGTTAAACTTAAGAATGGCCCAATAATTGAGGCAGAGTCACGCGTCATAGGCAATGTTTTTATCATTTCATTTGCTTGTCCTAAAAACTCCTTAGAGTTGTTAGGGTTTTTTTTTAAAAATAAATAAATAGAAAGTCCAGCAAATCCAAATGTTATCATTTTCAAATATTTGCTATGTTTTATCATGTTAAACAATTTTACTAACTTTCCATCATAATATGTATTTGCAATCAATATGGCAGTTATTATAAATATAATAAATTCGGTTTTCATTCTATATTATAAATATGTAATTATATTTACAATATATCTACTATATATTTATATTTTTATTACATTTATTCGTTGCGTTCTATTATGTCTGCTTTGAGTTAACTTCGTAGTTGACATTACATTTGTCTCTCCTTGCTCTGGATAAGGCCGATACGGGAGCCTTTTTGCACTTTTATTAAGCTGTAGTTTTCGAACACCAATACTATCTTTTATTTTCATATAGTTACTTAGGTGTTGTGAGGCAGGTAATGCGGTTTGCTCATCAGTTTTGTGTATATTTTCACTAACTATATCTTCATATGATGTAATTTTATTTGTATTTTTTTTATATTCTTCGTGTGGATTTAATTTATGTAAAAATAAATTTATTTTTTTTATGTCGTGTATTAATTTTCCTATATTTATTACTTTTGATCCATTTTCAAAAATATTCTTCACAAGAAAATTCATCAACATTTGAATATATATTTTATACTCCTTACTACTTAGTTTATAGTTATCAAATGGTTTTTTAATTAGCTCATAATAAATAGATACCATTCCCCATATGTCAACATTATGTATATACACGCGTTTAAAGTATTTACCTAAATTAAGCGTATTTGTATTATGATTTGTATATTCTAGCAAAACATCTACTATATAATTTATGACATAGTTTATATATATATCTTCAGTAATAGTATCATCTATAAACATATTATTGCCTTTTATCATTCGCAAAAAATCTTCCTTGTAAGCATCAATAAAGACGCTTGCCAAATATTTATGTATTTTATTATAGTCGTTTTTAAAATTTGAATACTGCGCGGTTGCAAATATCCGCAACGACTCTTTGTCAATCAGTTTCTCTTGTTTTTTCAAATTTGTCAAAAAGTCTTCATAATCTTGGAGAACGTTTTTAGAAAATAATATTGTTGAAAATGGATGCTGATACTGCATATCCAGTCCAAACAAATCCTCTGGAACGCTTTCATTCGATGGAACTAAATAAGATAAACCCCAGTCAATAATTACAGGAACCTGTATGTTGTTGTCAGAAAATAATATATTTGCACTTTTTAAATCGCCATGTATTACACCCGCGCGACTCATACTTGGTATGACTGCCGAAACAAATTTAATTATAATATTATTTAAAAAAATAAGTTCTTTTGTAGATAGTTTTGTATTCTTTATATAACTATGTATTGAGTCTCCTAATTTGGGCATATTAATAATCTTAAACTTATCCAAATTATTATTTATATTTTGCGATGTAACCGGTAACTTTGTTTTACTATCACTGACATATGAAAGTATAGTATCGCATACCCCTTCTATATTTGTCGTATCACTCTTTGTTAATGGAGCCGGTTCGCATATAGTAAAATCATCTATAGATATATACTTTTTTATATCTTCGCGTAAATGTTGCAACTTGTTTTTAATTTTTAAAACATAGTCGTATTCTCTTTTTGCATATTTTGTTTCGATTAACTTACTTACAAATTTATTCTTGTTATCGTGGTCATAGTGACTATTACTTGTTCTTTCCGACTCCTTGCATTTTAGCGCTGGAGAAAAAATACACCCAAATCCTCCTTGTGCGAAAGGGGCACCTCCATAATTAATCATTATTTTTTTGACATAGTTCGATCTTTTTTGATACTTTGCTTTTGTGCGAATGCGAATGCCTGTGCCAGTTTTTTTTGTAATACACTTATCATTATGCTGTTTATACTTTATATTTTTTCTTTTTGTTTTTGTTTTTGTTTTTGTTTTTCTTTTTGTTTTTGTTTTAAATTTCATCTTTTAAATTTTTATAGATGTTTATGATATATTAATACTAATGTCGTTATATTAATATATCATAATATAAAATATTACACACTATTTTTGTTATAATATTTGTAAATAGTAATTAAATGATAGTTTGATAGTTTGATAGTTTGATAGTTTGATAGTTTGATAGTTACTTTTTATACATATAATACGCGCCACTTACTCCTAGTGTAAGTATTATAAAAAAAACCAGCATGCGTTTATATTTTTGCTCTTCTTTCATAAGCAATCCCTTCGGTTTATAATTATCATAATATTTTTGCATTGCTTCTGTAAGCGACATTTCATCTTTGCCTTGCATTTCATTTACACGATTATGTATAAAATGAACCCATTTAATAAAAGAATCACGACTATCTAAATAAGGCGCTATTGGATATTTATCTAATAAACTGCTAAAATAATTACCCATTGAAGAAACAGGTACAAATAGCGGAAAGTTTTGAATCAGTTCATAATATTTTTTTTTTGTAACATCGTTCGGGTGTTTTGGATACGAAATGGCAATCGTTAAAAGAACAAACCAATAATGCGGCCCCCATATATTTGAATCTAAAACCATTACTAATTTGAAACTATATAAAAAGATAGTGAAGAATACATATATTAAAGTATTTATTAATTTATAATAAACATAATAAACACAATAAACACAATAAACACAATAAACACAATAGTTAAACTAGTTAATAATAATTAAATACAGGATAATACGTCTACTTTATGTCAAATATTCATGGAAATAATAACTCGTATTGCAATAATTGTGGCAAATGTGGCCATATACTGAATGATTGTAAGAATCCAATTACAAGTGTAGGAATTATTTCATTCAAGTATAACAACTCATCAAACAACATGGAATATCTTTTAATCCAAAGAAATAATAGTTTTGGATTTGTAGAATTTATTCGCGGAAAATATCCGTTGTATAACATTCAATACATACAAACATTGATAAATGAAATGACAACTGACGAAAAAACAAAATTATTGGATATGAATTTTGAAGACTTATGGAGTTTACTATGGGGTGAATATTCTAACAACCAATATAGAAGCGAAGAAATATCGTCTAAAGATAAATTCGAATTGTTAAAACGAGGAATAAAAATAAGAAATAATGAATTTAGCATTCAGTCATTCATCAATTCTTCAACTACATCATGGTCGGAACCTGAATGGGGATTTCCTAAAGGGCGCAGAAATTATCAAGAAAAAGATATTGATTGTGGTATACGAGAATTTATGGAGGAAACAGGATATGGAATCAGCGACTTTAAACTTATTGAAAATATTATTCCTTACGAGGAAATTTTTATTGGTTCAAATATTAAAAGTTATAAGCATAAATACTATCTTGCATATATGCTAAATAATAGTGTAACATTAGAAACTAAAAAGTATCAAAAATCGGAAGTTAGAAATATGAAATGGATGTCATACGATGAATGTTTAAATGTTATACGTCCTTATAATTTAGAAAAAATAAATATTGTCATAAAAATAAATAAAGTTTTGCAAGAATATAGATTATATTAACATTATATAAGAAGTATACAGATTTTTACAATATATTATAATATCCCGTAGTATTAGTATTCCATATTATTAGTATTAGTATTAGTATTAGTATTAGTATAACACAACAACATAACAGAATTATCAAAAAATAATGAGTAAATTATCTTTGTCTCCCAATGAACTATCAAAACAATTCTCATCGATGTCTCCTCCATCACCATTACTTCGCGATGATACTGATACCGGTTTTCCAGTAACTCCTCCTGTTTTTTCTGATTTATCATCTGCGCCTTCTACGCTTTCCAAAGATTCAATGGGAAATGTAGTTGGTGCAAAAATTTCACTAGATTCCACACCCACACCCACGTCCGCATCAGCGTCCACGTCAAAGTCTAAAAAAGGACTAACTCCTCTTAACTTATCAGGATTCTCCAGTGTTTCATCTGCGCCAAGTGGAAGCACAAATACAAGCGAACGTTATTATTTATCTAGTCCAAAATCGTATACATCTAAAGTGAGTAGAGGTAGTGATAAACCACTAACTTCATTACCTACTTCGCCTGATATTTCTTTTTCTCCTTTATTGCCTTCACCTTCGCCTAGACCATCGCAACAAAAAGTAAAAAAACCATCTGTTCTTGTTCCTGTTTCTCTTTCGTCTAATGCAAGCAGCGCAAGCAGCGCAAGTAAACCACCCCCATTATCTCAACCTTCAACTATATTTAGTTTAACGCCGACAATATTTTCATCTACATCTTCTACGACTTCGGTTCCTTCTCCGTATGTTGCACCTATTAAAAAAATAAATACTCCTCAGTTACCTGTATTGCCTGATTTAGGTGTATTACCTACATTGCCTGATGTATCAGATGAAATAGTTCCGCCTCCACCACCCCTATTACCTGGTGCTGCTGCTGCTACCGAATCTTCACCTACATCTTCCTTATCATCTTTTGGAACACCTGTGGCATTTACTCCCAAACTTAAGGCAACACCTAAAGCAACACCTAAAGCAACACCTAAAGCTGAAGAATCGGAAGCTGAAGCTTCTCCAATAGCATCTTTGTCACGTCCTTCATCTCCTGCTTCTATTTCTGAAAAAGAAGAAACACCAGAAAAACCAGAAATACAAGAACAAAAACAACTATTGCCGCCACCTTCTTCTTCGTCATCATCTTCTTCATCTTCTTCATCTTCTTCATCTTCTTCCACTGCTACTCCAGCAGAGGATCCTGTTACATCCCCAGCATCTTCGCCTTCGCTTTCGCCTCCTACCCCTGGCGATGAAACCATTATGCGGGCTATTGAAGATGAAAGTTTTCTTTATCCTACACTTGACGATCCTGAATTCAATATTAAGATTGCCGAAAAACGTGAATTTGCAGACACAACATACGACGGCAAAGTGTATGACTCTATGCAAAAAATAAAAGACTATGCAAATAAAATGTGTAATGCCGATTTTGAATTATCGCCACATCAGTTATTCGTTCGTAACTTTCTCTCGATTCAAACCCCATACAATAGTCTGCTTCTATACCACGGCCTCGGCACTGGCAAAACGTGTTCTGCAATTACGATTTGTGAAGAAATGCGTGACTATCTTGTCAATATCGGCATGTCATCTGCTAAAAAGATTATTATCGTTGCCAGCCCAAACGTCCAGCAAAATTTCAAACTCCAGTTGTTTGATTCACGTAAGCTAAAATTAATCGATGGTGTATGGAATATTCGCTCATGCACTGGCAACAAATATTTGAAGGAAATCAACCCTATGAATATGAAGGGTATGGATGAAGAAAAAGTTGTGAAAGAAATTAAAAAGATTATTAAAAATTCGTATATGTTTCTCGGGTATGACCAGTTTGCGTCTCTTATTCAAAAAACATCGGCGATCGACGACACTATCGAAGATAAAGTTCAGCGTTATAAACTGATGAATCAAAAATTGAAAGTTGTCTTTGGAAATTCGCTTATTGTCATCGACGAGTTTCACAATATTCGCAACACGAGCGACAATTCTACTAATCGTGCAGTAGCAAATGAGCTTCAAAAATTGGTAAAATTTGGCCCTTCTTTGTTAACACGACTATTACTTCTTTCTGGAACACCCATGTATAATAGTTATCGCGAAATTATTTGGCTACTTAATATTATGCGTTTAAATGATGGGAGGGCTACGATCCAATACCGCGATGTTTTTAATGACAATCCTGATGATGGTATTTTTGTAGAATCTATTGATGAAAATAGAACTATGACCGAAACGGGGCGCGATAATTTGCGGCGTTTTTCAACCGGTTATGTTTCTTATATTCGTGGTGAAAATCCATATACTTTTCCATATCGTATTTATCCGGACGAGTTTGCACCGATGCACACATTTTCTGGGGTTGAAGAAACGAGAGAAGAGAGAGAAGAGAGAGAAGAGAGAGAAGAGGGAAAAGAGGGAAAAGAGGGAGAACCCGAAAAAAAAACAAAATACCAAATCCCCGAAATTCAAATCAGCGGAACTATGATTCCAATCCATAGAAAATTGGACATGATGCAAGATAAAGTTTACTTGAGTGATGCATCACCTTATCAGCAAAGTGTATATACATATATTATTAACCAGCTTCAAAAATCGAATAAAGAAGAGATAAAAAATATGGAACGAAATGATCAAGCTGAACAAACCGCTGGAATTACGTTATTACAGCGCCCACTTGAGTGTCTCAATATTTCATACCCCGCCGACGATTTTGATCCTGCAGTCGCCGAAACTAAAAACTACGATATTCGTGGACTTGTCGGCAAATACGGCCTGCGTCGTGTAATGGATTTTGAAGATGAAACAAAATCCGGGTACTCTTATCGCGAAAATGTTCCGCACATTTTTGCTCCCGAAAATATTGGCAACTATAGTTCAAAAATTAAAAGCATATGTGATAATATTTATAAATCTGAAGGAATAACGCTCATCTATAGTTTTTATATCGATGGAGGTGTTGTCCCGATTGCACTCGCATTAGAAAGTATGGGGTTCTCGCGATATGGTGGAGCGCGTGGACATTCTCTTTTTAGTAAACCACCGGCTTCACCTATCGATGCAATCACCGGCAAACGGCGCAATGAAATGGGAAAGAACGATACCTTTTTTCCTGCAAAATACATAGTCATTTCCGGTGATAAAAATTTGTCACCAGATAATATTGGCGAAGTAAAAGCAGTTACAACGGATGCAAACTATGATGGGCGATTTATTAAAGCGATTATTATTTCAAAGTCTGGCACAGAAGGTATTGACTTTAAGAATATACGACAAACACATATCCTTGAACCATGGTATAATATTAACCTTGTAGAACAAACTATTGGAAGAGCAGTACGCAACTGCAGTCATAAGAATCTTGAATTTGAAAAGAGAAACGTGCAAATCTTCTTACACGGATCTGTGCTGTCATTGACACCAAATGTTGAAGCCGCCGATATTTATTTATACAGACTTTCAGAAAGAAAGGCCAAACAAATCGGCGAAGTAAGCCGCGTATTGAAAGAAAGTGCAGTAGATTGTTTATTGAATATTGACCAAACCAATTTTACTGAGAAAAACTTTAGCGAAGCTTTAGGTGTTGGTGCTGACAATCAAATCACTCAGATTCTTTCATCTTATGATGCAACGTCAGGATCAAGTATTCAGATTCCTTATCAAATCGGAGATAAAGACTACTCTTCGACATGTGACTACATGGAATGTGTATATGAATGTAAACCAAACATACCGCGAAAAAATATTGGATACAAGAAGGACATATTTACAGATGCAATATTGACTATGAACACGGACAAAATAGTGCAAAGAATACGTGACATATTTAGGGAACGTTATTTTTATAAACGAACTGCTACAAGTAAAAAAATAAATGATATTTCAAGTGACCTTATTGCAACTATCAACTATAATAAAAAATACCCGATTGAAGCGATTGATATTGCATTGACACAACTCATTGAAGATAAAAACGAGTTTATTATCGACAGGTATGGTCGGTATGGGCGGTTAGTAAATATTGGTAATTATTATTTTTTTCAACCACTAGAATTAAATAATCCGATAGTTCCTTTACGCGATCGTCAACGACCCGTAGACTTTAAACGTGAGAAAATCATATTTACTCCACAAAAAAAACAAGAGTCTGTTGAAGAAATACGAAAAAAATACGAAGCACGAATGAAAGAAAGTGCGAGAACAGCAGCGGCAGGAGAAGAATTGGGAGGGCTAGAAGAGATTGGAGAAACGAGAGAAACGAGAGAAACGAGAGAAACGAGAGAAATGCGAGAAAAATTAGAAAAGGAATATGACACAGATGAAGAAAGTTTAATGGAAATGATATCATCTTTTCGTAGAGAACCAAAATTACTTAAAAAATTACGAACGTTTTACGATATCGCAATAAAAGAACACAAATCAGAACGTGGAAAAAATGACTGGTATCATAATGTCGGAATAGTTCTAAAAAATAAATTGAATTTTATTCCCGAAAGGATGCAAAAAGACTTCATAGTTGTTCATATGTTGCAAGAGTTAAATATCGATGACACACTTACGCTTTTGAATTATATGGTTTCGCCAGATAGACGAAGAATACTTGAACAACGGGATTCCAATCCTACTAAATACGAATTTGATACTACCATGGAAGAATATTATAACTCCTTGTTTTTACGTGCGCGAGAAATAAGTAATGATGCTATACTTCTCATATCTAAAAAAGGAGAACTAGAAATATATTTAAAGTATGATAGTTTACATAAATGGGTTGTAGGGAGTAAGCCCGATTTTAAATATTTCAATGCCGACATTTTAGCAAAATTTTTCATACCTAAAGACTCTATTGGTAATACACTTGCACCTTATATTGGATTTATTACAAATATTTCTATCAGCAATTATAGCGCGTTTGTGTTTAAAACAAAACAGGTTTCGGGTGCTGGTGCTGGTTCTAGTTTAGGGACATCTACAAGTGTTGTAAAAGGGAGCAGTATTGCAGCAAGATGTGACCAAGCTGGTAGAGCAAAAATAGTGAGTAACATGTTGTTAATACTAACTGAAGAACGTATTCCGAGAATATTATCGCGTATGACAGATCAAGAAGGTCAAGACTACATTAACTACGAACTAGAAGATGAATTTAAAGAAATATTGAGAAAAGAAGGAAAATTAGAAAATTCGCCAGCAATTAAAAGACTATTGACGATTTTAGGTTATTCTTATGAGACATTTTTAGATAAGTACCAGAAAAAAACATTGTCATATGAAATTGACTTTATGCGAATAGCAAAATTATTTATTAACCGAACAAAATTAGTTACACCTCATATTATGGAAACTGAAGTAGAAAGCGAACTTAAAAAATTATCAGATGCTGCTAGTGGAGTATCAGCAATGGCATCTGCAAAATCAAAAATGCCAGCAAAAGGAAAGGAAAAAGATATTTCTTCATCAAAAGCAATAAAATCAATGTTAAGTATTATCGACTATCCACCAGAAGATTTTTTTGGAAAATATAAATCAAAGTCATTAAATTATGACGATATTCGCTTCCCGTTTAGTATTAAAAATAATCGTAACACAACAGAAGTAGAATTGTGTATCATGCAAGAGTTTCTTTTACGTTTTTATGATAGAGAACGCGAAGAAAATAAACGATGGTTTTTTTCGCCTATTGAAGTGTTATTAAATTCTATTTAGTCGTGAATACATATTAAAATAATAATAATAACATAAAATAATATAAAATAATATAAAAATAATCAACTATTATAGCAAATGTCACTTGTTTCAAGAAAAAGCAGCAGAATGGGTATGGGGATGGGGACAGGGATGGGGGAGAGGCAGGGAGTCTCGAGTAGAGGAAAAGAAAACAGAAGCATAAGTGAAAGCAGAAGTGGAAGCGGAAACATGTCGCTTTATATTAAAAATATTATTACCAAAAAGTTGTCTATTCCGGTAAAATATGTCGGCGCCAATATTAAGCAAGTTCTTGAAGATATATTGAAAAAAGAATTTGAAGGTAAATGCTGCATTGATGGATATGTTAAAAAGGGGTCTTCAAAAATAATAACATATTCGTGTGGAAATATTTACGGGAATATTGCATTGTTTACGATAGTATTTGAGTATTTGGTTTGTAATCCACCCAATGGAATGCGTATTTCATGTGTAGTAAATAATATAACAAATGCAGGAATTATGTGTGTTGCAAATAATATGGACACTTCGCCGGTAAATGTTTTTATTGCCCGCGACCATCATTATAATATTCCTTATTTTTCAGAACTAAAAAACGAAGATGTTATTATGGTTCGCGTTATAGGACAACGCTTTGAATTAAATGATAATGCAGTTTTTATTATTGCAGAACTAGAAGAACAACTGGAGCGAGGAGGAAGAGATGAAGAACTTGTTTTATCCAAGTCAAAAAAAACTACGGAAAATCCTAAGGAGTTATTTGGTGCTGAAATAGAAGAGAAAGAAGAAGAAAAAGAAGAAGAAAAAGAAGAAGAACCCGAAACAGGACCAGCAAAAAGTCCGTTGTCAATTATTGCAGAAGAAAGTGAAGGAATGGTGAAAAGTTTATTTTCTAGTAAAAAAAGTAATGAAGAGGAGGAAGAAAATGAAGAAGAGGAAGAAAAGGAGGAATAAAAGAAGGAAGAAGATACGGATTTATTAAAAGGAAAAATCATAAAAAAAATAAACACAATAATGATTATAAACTCATTAAAAAAGTAATTAAAAGGGATATTAATATTATTTTACTTTTTATATTACTATTATTAATAATAATATAAAATTGAAAACTATTATAAATATAATATTCTATATTAAATCATACATACTTGTGTAAAGTCAGTTCGCTCATTTACTCTATACTAATTCTCAAATGCCCAGAAAGTCAACCAAAGTTGTAAATACCGATGTTTCAACTCCTGAAGTCGTTCATGCAACTGCACCTGCACCTGCTGTTGAACCTGATACTAAAAAAAGAGCTCCCGTAAAACGTGTGAGTAAAAAAATAAATGTTGCAAATACAAATGATAAGGATGCAAATACTTTGCCAACCACAAATGCGACCATTCAAACTGCCGTGCAACCATCCATACAAGTGAGCGATAGTGTGAATACATTTAATATTCATATCAAACATGTCAGTGATGATGGTAGCAATATTGAAAATACATTTTCGACAACATACACGCATACAAGTAGAGAGAGTGACGAGGATAATGACAACGGCAAAAATAGCAATAGCAATAGTGATAGTGATAGTGGTATTGATAGTGACAAAGATAGTGACTATGATAAAAAATTTATAAGTTCTTCATTATCCTTGCCATCATCTTCAAAAACTGACGTAAAATCGTTGCTTGCATTAGCATCTGTATTTTCAGTATTACCGGAATACGAAAATCCGCTTTATACAACTCAACGAATAAACTACGATATTTTGATACCATTTGTTCTCGTCAATATGCATGCATCTAGCAGAGAAAATATTATGGCACTATTGCATAATACACTTATTAGCTGCATTGAAGGTAGGTGTATTACCGAAGGATTTATTAAACCACACTCTACGCGTATTATTGATTTTAAATGCGGAAAAATAATTGCAAAAAATGTCCAGTTTAATATAGTAATTGAATGTCTTGTGTGTAATCCACACCCCCAATCTATTATTAGATGTGTTGCAAAAAATATAACACAGGCTGGAATACGCGCAGTTTCCGATGATGAATATTCTCCAATAGTCGTGTATATTACTAGAGACTTTGGAATCGAATCTGATAAAATGTACTACCATTCAATAAAGGAAGGGGATAACATAAATATTAAAGTTATTGGTAAACGTTTTGAAATAAATGACAAACATATACAAATTATTGGATTTCTGGTTCATCCAAAAAATGAACGTTATAGTATTAATGCAACACCTTGTTCTAAAAAAAAATCGACTGCATCGATGGTGCCTGTAACGCGTGTAGATGATGTGCCGGTGAATGAACCTACTCCTATGATATCAGCTACAAAATCTGATACAAATGCAAAAGAAGGTTTAAAAAAACATACATCTCGTAAAACTAAAAATCCGCTCAGTATAGTAAATGACACAAATAATAATGTGATTACTATTACTTACGATGCATGCGATGAGTTACCTAAAAAATCCAACTCTAAGTCAGCTAAGAAAGTTAAAAATATAAACAACTCTGTTGATACTACTACTGCTACTACTACTACTACTACTACTACTACTACTACTGCTGCTACTTAAATTACAAATGTATAATAATATAATAGTGTTGGAACTTTTATAATATTGAATAAAAAATATATAGAAAGATTTTTTTAATGTAAGTATATACTATTATATACTATATAAAAGTTTTTATGATGCATATGAATAACAGCGAATCAAATAACGATAAAATAAAATTTTTTGTAAATAATTTAAAAACATTAAAAGATAAATTAGAATCCGTTAATATATTTCATCAAGTGGAACTTCTTAGAATATTTAAAGAAAATAACGTATGTATTACCGAGAATAAAAATGGTATTTTTATCAACCTTACATATGTAGACTCAAATATTCTTGATAAAGTATACAAGTATTTAAACTACGTGAATAAACAAGAAGACCAGCTGAATGAAATCGAAGAAGAAAAGCAAAAGATTGCATCCTCATTTTTCTCGTAATATATGTAATGAAAAAAAATTTACTACTATATCACTATCAAACCATAATAAAGGTATCTGTTGATATAGTTGTAGTTATAACGCAAACAACAAATGCAAACAAACAACGTGAAAGGTAACAAAGGTGCCAAAGATGCGAAAGAAAATAAATCCGTGGCAGAGTCGCTGAATGCAGTAGTTAAAACACGTCTTGTAACTATGTCGGAACAATATAATGTATACACAAAAGCAATTTTAGAAATGGAAGAAAAAATAAAGTCATTAAAACAAATAATGTTATCGCAAGATTTTTTAAATAATATACGGGATGTAAACATAGTGACATGTCCTTATGATGTGTGTATGGAGAAGAATAAAGAAATAAAAAAAGAAATGAAAAAAGAAATGAAAAAAGAAACAGAAACAGAAAATATAGTTTTAAGCAATATTGAACTAGAAACTACATCTACAGACGCCACAGAACTTTCATTTTTTACACCTAGGCAAAAAGATTCGTTGTTTTGGTGTTTTAATATTATAGCCAATGGTTTGTCAGGCTATGAATACGAAAAAAATTATTTTACTGCGGAACAAGAGTTTAAAGTAAAAATTATTGAAAGAATCAAAAATGGGGAAAATAAACAAATATTAAAACAGCATAAAATGTCAAAGAATATGATTGAATCGGATCTTATGGGATCTAAAACGTCTGGAATTTCTCCAAAGATTTTATACGCTCTATCATTATTTTATAATGTTAATATTTTTTATGTATATAAAAATACATACTATGAAATGTTTGCCAATACCACTGCAAAAATACACATTATAAAGTTTAATCCTGACACAAATTACTATTCTGTATATATAGATACAGATACAGATACAGATACAGATACAGATACTAATGAAAGTAGAGAAGAATATATAGAAAATATTAAAAAAACTTGTTTGAAATTAGATAATCTAGACGATGTAAATAAACCTTTGCGTCCTATTACAACTTATTCACTCACTGATTTGGTAAATATTGCAGCAAAAATGAATATTATAGATACACATATTTTGGATGAATCTGCGGGGAACACAAATACAAATACAAAGAAAAAAGTAAAATCAAAAACCAAAAACGAATTATATACTGAAATTATGGCAAAGTGTTTGTGATTGATTTGTCTTGTATTGTCTTGTTTTGTTTTGTCTTGTTTTGTATTGCGTTGTATTGCGTTGTATTGCGTTATTTTGATGTATTATAATTATTTTACAATAATTATAATATAAAATTGAATATGATATAAAATAATATGTAGAATTATATATACCAGAACATATTTACCCAACTGAAATAGTATAGTATAAATATGTCACGCTCTACAACTACCGCATTTTCAAAACAAAGTTCTAAGCAAGGACAAGGGGCTACATCTATATCGCAACAACAAAAAGATATGTTTAATCTTCTTACTCAAAAATATTTAGACAACGTTTTAAATCGCGATGATGGAATATCAGAGCTCGAAGTGAAATTCGGCACAAAAAATATTAAACAGATTACCAAAAATGATTTTGACAATGTATTTAAAAAATTAATTTCATCCGGGTTTAAAGTTAGTATGTCGCAAGAGTATAGTCTTAAGATTCAATCCGAATTCACAGATGAAAGTTCTGGCAAAACAAAATTGTCAGATGTTCGTGCAGAAATATATGGGATAAGCGATATTCAAAAGTATTGCAGAACAGATTCCCTTGAAGACCTCAACTACCGCCTTGTCAAAAAATCCGCAGCTATGGAGGGTTCTGAATATATTCGACCCGTTAGTATCGACGACTTCAATTTTCGCATTTCGTATCAAAAAGAGCGCATTATTCCTAGTGCCTCGGGATTAGCACAGGCTATTCTTTCAAACTGGCAAAACAATAAGAAAATATTTCGTTACTTGAATCGGACCACACTTGTTCATGATAATTTCCCATTTCATGTCGATATTTCCATCGTAAAAGAATCGCACCGAAGAGATGGATATATGACACCAGAATACACTTTTAAATCCGCGCAAATTACTGCATGCGACCCCAAATACGAAATAGAAATTGAAATGGATAATAAAGCAGTCGGTCCCGGAACCCGGTTACAAAATGGAATAGTCGTTGCGGATATTTTGAGAACAGGAATTAAATTGATTTTAGCAGGTATGCAGGGAACCAATTTCCCTGTCTCCTATCACGAGTTGGGACTAGTTGCAAAACAATATTACTATATGTTGTATCCGAATGAGATGGACAAAAAATCACGTCGTAAGGATGATGAAGGGGGGCAGGTGCAAGCAAGGCCTACTGCTAGCGATGAAAATGTAAAGCTAATTCCGCATCATTTTATCGGTCCATCATCATATACATTGCAAGTATTAAATATCGCACCTGTTAACCCGGACTGCGCTATTCCGAATATTCGGACAAACTATAGTGTGACAGACAAAGCAGATGGAATGCGAAAAATGTTATATGTTTCACTGAGCGGGCGCATCTACCTTATAAATACAAACATGGATATGGAATTTACTGGTGCTATTTGTCAAGAAGAAAAACTACAGAATACACTTATCGACGGCGAACACATTTTGCATAATAAATATGGCGAGTATATTAATTTATTTGCCGCATTTGATATCTACTTTATGGGTGGACGCGATGTTCGCCGTAATGCATTTATAAATATATCGATCGAAGAGCAAAATGTTATGCGAGCACGCGAATCTCTTATGCGCGATCCCGAAGACATCGATGCCGAAGAAGAATTTAAGCAAAGACAATCACTGCTACGCGATGTCGGTTCTGCAGGAGACGAATTTGAGTCTGCATCATCCGCATCCAAGTCACGTGCTAGCAAAGCAAGAGGAGGTATGCAGGAAGAAGGCGAGGATGTAGGCGCAGGTGCAGTATCGACAACCAGAAATCCAGAAGCTTCGCGCATCGAATTGCTGAAACAGGCAATTCAGGCTATGAATATTCGTGCAGTAGTTCAGGGCGAAATCGTGCCGATAAAAATACATGTCAAGAAATTCGAAATCGTTTCAGGAGAGAAAAATATATTCATGTGTTGCAAAACTATTATTGCAGGACAAAAAGCTGGTGCATACGAGTATAATACCGATGGCCTTATTTTCACACCAACTAATACCGGTGTTGCTAGTAATAAAATCGGCATAGCAGGACCAATGCATAAAGTAACATGGGACCTGTCTTTCAAATGGAAACCCCTTAACCAGAATACGATTGACTTCCTTATTACTACAAAAAAGAATCAAACTACGATGACCGACTTTGTAGGCAATATATTTGAAGGCGGGATTGACACATTGCGCAGCGAGCAATTGCAACAATATAAGACTATTATTCTGCGTGTCGGTTATGACGAACGCAAACACGGCTATTTAAATCCATGCGCTGCCATTATTGATGACAAAATTCCGTCTGCAAGCGACGTTGACCTCGAAGAAGGATATAAACCCCTTCCATTTTATCCTACAAACCCATATGATCCTGATACACACATTTGCAATATTCCACTGCGCGAGGATGAGAACGGCGTGGCGCAAATGTTTACTGCTGAAAATGAAATATTTGACGACGAAACTATCGTTGAATTTAGTTATGATGCAAGTCGCCCCAAACACTGGCAGTGGGTTGCGCAGCGTGTTCGTTACGATAAGACATCTGAGTATCGCAAGGGAATTAAGAACTACGGCAATGCTTACCATGTTGCAAACAATAATTGGTATTCTATTCATAATCCGATTACCGAAGAAATGATAACGATGGGTGAAAATATTCCCGATGAACTAGCCGACGACGATATTTACTATAACAGGAGCAGCGGTAGCGGGGATAGTTATACAAGAGCCATGCGCGATTTTCACAACCTCTTTGTCAAGCGAATGCTCATTACTAAAGTCGCCGCAAAAGGAAACACACTCATCGACTATGCGGTTGGAAAAGCCGGCGATTTCCCGAAATGGATTGATGCAAAATTGTCGTTTGTATTGGGGATAGACTTGTCAAAAGATAATATTGAAAATCGCCTTGATGGAGCATGTGCGCGTTTTTTGAACTATCGCAAAAAGTTTCACTCGATGCCTTATGCGTTGTTTGTAAATGGAAATAGCAACGTGAATATTAAATCAGGACAAGCCATCTTTAGCGAAAAAGGCAAACAAATAGTGCATGCTTTATTTAATGAAGGACCTAAAGATGAAAGGTTGCTCGGAAAAGGTGTTTATCGGCAATACGGCAAAGCGGCAGATGGGTTTAATATATCATCATGTCAGTTTGCGCTTCACTACTTCTTTGAAACGATTGAGAAACTAAACAACTTTATTAAAAACCTCAGCGAATGCACAAAGGTAGATGGGTATTTTATTGGCACGTGTTATGATGGAAACGTTATGTTTAATGCGCTAAGAGGAGTTGAAAAAGGAAAATCTATTACACTTCGCATAAAAGATACAAAAGTATGGGAAGTTGCCAAAGATTACTCGAAAACTACGTTTGATAATGATATCAGTTGTGTCGGGTATGCTATCGACGTGTTTCAAGACTCGATAAACAAAACTATCAAAGAATATTTGGTCAACTTTACATATTTTACGCAACTTATGGAATACTACGGATTTCAACTATTAAAACGCGAAGATGCGACGGCATTAGGTCTGCCGAATGGCACGGGAATGTTTTCAGAGTTATTCACAAGGATGGAACAAGATGTCGAACAAGACCAGCGGCAGAAGAATAGGTATGGTAGCGCAATTTACATGACACCAATTGAGAAACAGATATCATTTTATAATCGGTATTTTGTGTTTAAGAAAGTTGCAAATGTTGATGTTGAAGATGTATTTCGTAGCGTTACCGGTATACATGTATTCCAAGAAAAAATGAATTTGGCTGATTCTGCAAGTGTTCAAAAACTGGCGTCGCAACTTACAGGCGAGGGCGCGGCGGCATCGAAAGGAAATGTTGTCATGTCTTATCGTGCATCAAAAGTAGCCGACTTGGAAAAATTGGGAGTAGAAGCAGGAGAAGAAGCATTATTAGAGTTAGAAGACTTGGGTTCTGGTATTTCACCCAAAAAGAAAGATGCGACGATTTCGAAACTATTTGGTTCTTCAAAACCGAAAAGTAAAAAATCAGAGGCATCGTCTGCATCTACATCTACATCTACATCTACATCTGCAAAACTACTTGTTAAAAAAAAATCTCCACTTGAACCCGTAAAAATGGATATGGGTTTCGACGCAACTGCAGGTCCCGGAAATAGCTATAAGTCTGCAGCAGCATCAGAAGCAGCAACTTCTATAATAGGAAAGTCGAAAACTGGAACAAAAGCGTCGCTTTCAAAGATTGGGAAATTAAGTTTGGGAAGCACAAAACCAAGTATTTCAAGTAAGGATGATGAATAATTTTGAATATTCAGATAAAATAAGATATAATGAAATAAAATGAATTAAAATGAAATAAAATGAATTAAAATGAAATAAAATAATGTTTAGTTGTTAAACCATCTAAATATTATTCATAATATCATATACCTATATTTTTAAATATATTTAATATCTAAACACATATAATGTCATATTATAATTTAACATGTATTCTTGATAAAAAAAATTATAAAAAAATAGTTTTTTCATCAAATCAAATAAATAAAAAAGAAACCGAAGTAAAAGTAGTTCCTGAAAATAATTATACGTATATATCTAATTCATTATCTGATTATTTATCACGATTTAAAGAACAAATCAAGCTATCTTCTGAAACATGGGATACTATTAAAAAATATACAAACCCTTATGAATTCATTCATACTATTATTCCGGGTAATAAATTTTCCGTCAGTAAATTAAAACCACTATCACGTTCTTTTTATAAAATGATAGAATTATGGAAAATGTTTAAACTTGGCGATATAAAAGAAAATATACAAACTTTTCACTTAGCAGAAGGACCAGGTGGTTTTATAGAAGCAACTGCGTTTTTGCGTAAAAATATAAATGATAATTACTATGGTATGACGCTTATAGATAATGAACCAGGATGTCCGGGGTGGAAAAAAAGTCATCAATTTTTAGAATCAAATAAAAATGTTACTATCGTAACAGGTGAAGATGGAACAGGAAATTTATTACATAAAAATAACTATATTTATTGTGTAAATAAATTCAGACACTCTATGCATATTATTACGGGTGATGGTGGTATTGATGTTTCAAATGATTTTAATAAACAAGAGGAATTGGTAAGTAAATTAATAGTATCACAGATTATTTATGCTATAACTATGCAAAAAAAAGGCGGGCATTTTATACTTAAAATATTTGATATTTTTTCAAAGTTAACGATTGATATATTATATATTTTAACACGTATATATTCTGAAGTATATATTACAAAACCATTCACAAGTAGATTAGCAAACTCAGAGAAATATATAGTATGTAATAATTTTTTATTGGATATCGACGAGTCTAATTTATTTATAACTAGATTTACTGATGAGTTTGAAAAACTTACGCACACTGATATTATAGTTTCGTTGTTAGATTTTGAGCATGACTATTATTTTTTAAATAAAATCGAAGAAATTAACATTATAATGGGGCAAAAACAATTAGAAAATATTATTACAACGTTAAATATAATAAGTAGTAGAAATAACCATGATAAAATAGATTTGTTAAAAAAAATAAACGTGCAAAAGTGTATTTCATGGTGTGAAAAATACGATATTCCATGTATAAAGTTATTATCATCTAGTAATATTTTTGTATCTGGTATATATGACGATAATAGTGTGAATATTCATAGTAGTAATTCAAACAACAACTCATTCAAAAGAAACACTTTTTTAAAAAATAAAAATTATACACATAAGAATAATACTAATAGAAAATCTGAAACTAGTAATGCATGTGGTAATGACGCCAATACCATAGTTTCTAAAGAAAATATTATATCAAGCATAGTAGATGATATTATTGAAAGTGTATCTATTATAGAAGATAATACTAAAGTTGCCGAATGCTCTCTACTAGAATACTAGAGTAGTAAAATATAACACAAGCGAGAAACGATAAGCGAGAAACAATAGAACATAATAAATTACTTACTTATATCTATTTGTATGAATTACTATAGAATTTGAGTTTAAAAAATCGTTTATATTTTGTTCATGTGAATTACTACTATAAATAAAATCTCTTGTATCAATAAAATCAATATCATTCATATACATAATAAACGATACACCACAATCTTCAATAACATATGGATATGAATTTGTAAACTGGTCGCGGTGCAAGATATTAAAATTTATTTTTTCCATATGATTTACCAATACCGAACATGCTTTATTTGATAAATAAAATAAAACACCGATTGCTCCATATAAATAAGGACGAGCAGCATATGAAGATACTTTTATACCTTTTAAATTATGCTGAGGATTCAAGAAATCTTCAGGATGTTTTTTATAATATCTTTTCATGAAAAAATCTAAAATAGTTGACTTAAATTCATTTTTATCTACACATTTATAGTTTTTTGAAACTGACGATTGTCCATAATAGTCATACTTTTTAGAATTTAAAAATGTAACCAGATTTTTCTCGTTAAAAAACAAATCATCGCCACATCTTAAAACCCCTTCCTTTATATCAAATATTTCATATACTGCTTTTATCGATAACGTCAATTTTTTTAATAAATGTAGATACGAATCTTCGCATCTTATATATAAATAATTTTTACCATTTGTAGTTTCTGATTCTTCATATTTATAATTTGCATTCAAAAAAAAATCACCTATAACGTATACAACTTCCCAGTTTTCATAAGACGTATTTTTTAATTTTATTTCTTTTAATCTTGTTTCTTTATGTTTTTGACATGATAAAATAAGGATAATGCCATTTACTTTTTTTTTTGATGACATGAAAATACTAAAATATTAAAATACTAAAATACTAAATTCAGTATATTATATATTGAATTTAATATATTTTTGTGTTATACGATAAAAATATATTAAAATAATAATCGAATAGTATACATACAAATAACGATCACATGCAAGCAACACTAAATGTCTTATATAAAACAATAAAAACAAAAAAGAAGAAAGAACGTTTTGAAACTATTCTTGAACCTCTTCAAGCATTACTACAAATTGCTTACTTATCTTTTACACCAATTGGAACAAAACTAACGATTCATAATAATATATTATATATACAGCCCCCTAATTATTCACAATCGATAGTTCGATGGTATAACAACGACACGCAAGAAGACTTGTTTTATTTATTCAATATTTTTTATCGGTTTAAAAAATTCTACTATTTTTTATGTGCGAGGGATGGTGGTGGCAATAGTGGCAATGGTGGCAATGATATCGCAGCAGGCGTAGCAGTAAAAGATTGCGAGCATTCTGCAAACATAGTTAATAAAAAATTATATGAATTATTAATTGAACTTGCAAAAAATGGAATAGGTAACCTGATTCGCACCTATGGACAAACCGAGAAAATACATATTTTGCACACATTGCAAATGTATAAAAATATTCTTGAAACTGATTCAGAAACGACAAAACAAAATCAACGTCCCGATGTTTATAATCATGAATTAGATAAATTAATTGTTTCTCACCCGTCTCACGCTTCTCATGATACACAAAGAGACAAATCAAATAAAAAGAAAGGAAAGTCTTCGCATCAAATGCAACAAGTATTGCGTGACGATGATAATGAAGAAGAACACGAACATACGCATGAACTAGATACAAGTTTGCAAAAGAATACAAGCAAACCTAGCGACAATATTAGCACAAAAAAGATCGACGATGTTTTCATACGAATCACCGACATGTATAGTCAAGAAATATACTATGTAATATATAATACACTTTTACTTATGGAACAAAATGATACCGCTTACCAAACACTTATCGAAGGACTTAATAAAATATTAGAACCAACAAATATAAAGATTAAAAAATGGATTGACGAGAATATTGTTTTCTAGGTGTGGGATATAATTTTGGTGAAATGGAGAGTGTTGGTTGTGAAATGATTGATGTAATGTTTTTTCAAAAGTATTTTGAGATTTTTGAAATTGGACATTTATAAATGTCCATTTTTCATTTTTCATTTCTAGATTTGAAAAAAATGTTGAAAATCACACTCAGAGCATAATGCTCTCATTTGCTTTTTTTAGTTGAAAATTTTGTTACGATAACTTTTTGGACATTTTTAGAATATTTATGAAAAGGATTTAGGCATTTTTTATGTTAGCATATTATAAAATAAGATTATTATAAGATTATTATAAGATTATTATAAGATTATGCCTAAGACGGACATTGACTATTCTACCACCATTATTTACAAAATAACTTGTAAATCTCCTGACGTTAATGAGGTGTATGTGGGACATACGACGAACTTTGTTCAAAGAAAATATGCTCACAAACAATCGTGCATAAATACTAAAACTACTAACTATAACTGCAAGCTATATCAAGTAATAAGACAACATAATGGTTGGGATAACTGGAACATGGAGATAGTTAATTTTTTTAATTGTAAAGACAGCTATGAAGCACGACAAAAGGAGCAAGAATATTTTGTATTACTTAAAGCTACGCTTAATAGCATTGAACCATTACCATCGCCAAAACCAAATAATGTTACCATAAATGTAAAGGAGTGTAAGGAAAAAAAAATATATCATTGTGAACATTGTAATACGAGATGTTCTAGTGAAGACTCTTTTACAAAACATAACGATACAAAAAAACATAAAGCAATTTTGTCAAGAAAAAGAGCACCTACAGAAGCATTGCATATTAAAAATTCCAATATTTTTGTATGCGAAAGTTGTGACTTTAAATGCTGTAAGGAATCTAACTATAAAAAACATCTTGAGACCATCAAGCATAAAAGAGTAACCGAGAGTAACAAAAAAATGCCTATTACAGAAAATGAAACATTTAACTGCATTTGTGGTAATAATTATAAATATAGACCCGGGCTAGCAAAGCATAAGCGATCCTGTCTCATTTACAAATCTTCAAAAGAAGAGTGTGAAAATAATGAGACGAACTATGATGACGTTATTGGTGGCAATATAGAAGAAACTAGTAAAGACATAGACGAAGATATTTTATGTTCTGATAGTAAAAATACTATAACAAAGCATATGTTTATGGAACTGATAAATGATAATAAAGAAATGATGAAAATAATAAAAGAACAACAAGACCAAATAAAAAAACAACAAGAACAAATAATTACGATTATACCTAAAATAGGTAACACGACAAACAACACGACAAATAATACTATGAATAACACAACAAATAACTTCAATCTTAATGTTTTTCTAAACGAGAAGTGTAAAGATGCTCTCAACATATCGGACTTTATTGACTCGCTAAAAATTACACTAGACGACTTACTTTTTTCAAAAAAGAATGGTATTTCGCGTGGTATAACGGATGTTATGATAAAAGGACTCAAAGAATTGGATGTCTATAAGCGTCCAATTCATTGCACGGATACCAAACGTGACACTATGTATATCAAAGACGAAAATAAGTGGCACAAAGACGAGAATCATGACAAAATGAAAAATACTATCGTAAAAATTGCCGATAAAGAGCGAACGGCTTTACAGCAATGGGCAAATGACAATCCTGACTGGATGGAAACAGAAAGTAAACAAATCGAATACCTAACGATGGTGCGTTCGATATGCGAACCGATTGAAAACTATGACAACTACGAGCGTAAAATCATAAAAAATGTTGGCAAAGAAATATTTGTAGATAAACGAACTAGTGAAATTTCGTTATAGTCTGCGGACAAATAGTTTCTCCGGCAGTGCACTAGTTAATCGTCTGCCTCTAGTTTCACCCATGTTTCTTTACGTGTATCGTCGGACAAAAATCCCTTGATTCTTCGTTTTACTTCTGGGAATGCAATATTGATTTTACGTGATTCGCCGTCTTTTATGTATTCGTTTATTACTTTATACATCTTGCGAATTGGTTCATAGCTCATATTTAGTTGAAGGTCATTCAGTTTATGAATAATCGGTTTCACATCCGCGACTCGTTCATCTTTTGTCTTTTGGAATGGAAGTAGTTTTGGTTGCGGTTGCTTAATAGTGTTATTATTATCAATATTTTCTGTCATTATAGTTATAGTTATAATATTATAACTATAATTATACTTATATTTATTTATTTATGAACATTATATTATACAAAGTTTCAAAAACATTTCGTCCTTCTACCATTCCGATGATTTCCATCATTTGATGTATCCCTAACTGCACAACTTTGTATAACTGGGGTTGTCTTTAAGAAATAATTACCAGATAAATTTGTCCCTTGGTATAGACCAACATTTGCTGCAGATGCAGCCGCAGCACTATAAAAAACACTTCCATTCAAAAGGACAGAATTTGTTGCAAGTTGTTTTGTGCGTAGAGAACCAGAAACCGCTCCCTGTTTTGCAAATGTTACATTGTTTGGTTTATAAATAGTTTCCGACTTGCAGTATAATGGAGCGGCCACAAGCGTTCCTGTAAGTGGAGAACCCGGTATAGTATTATCGACTATATAGTAAAAATCTCTTGCATTCAACGTTGAAAAACGTATATAGTATGACGTTGATGTATTTATGTATATGTTTTGAGGAAAGTAGAATGCTAAACTTGCTTCACTAAAAGAAGGAATACCTGGCGAATATGGGCTTATAAATGTATTTTGTGTATTTTGACTAACACATATAATATTGTTTGACGAGTCATATACTATTGCACGTATCAATGAAGGAATTGACGGAGCATTCACATAAAGTCCGGCAATTACATAAGAAAGACGACATAGAATTTTTGGTGTAAAATTGAAGGTTATAATACTGCTTACTGGCCCAAGTGATGTCGCACCATTTGCATAAGTATATATATTAAAAAAATCCCCTTTGTATGTAATCCCACCAAAGTTAACAGGTGCAACGACTTGCGGACCCAATGGAGTATTATTTGGCCATAGTGGCTCGCCGCTGGCGTTAAAATATGTCACACCGCTTGCCGGGTTTGTTGAGACATTCTGCTCATATGTTTGACATCTTGCTTCTAGTTTTGCACGCGTTGTTTCATAATAAGCTTGACTATTATATAGAATTGAACTGCGTATTATATTTGATTGTGGTGAACAATTTATACATTTTGTATTATATAAATCGGTAATAACTTTATATGCCGGATTTGTTGGATCATTTATGTCAGCTTCGGTTGCATTATAGGGGATAGTGTTAGAGCCATTGTTTTGGATCGCGACGTCGTTCTGTGGCGTTGAGTATTTGTTTTCCTGTGTTTCATAACCAAATTTATTATTTGCAATAATATACGAATTCCCACCCTCATCTCCTACACATGCACAATCCGGATCTTTGTGATAAACACCTGTGCCAGGCTTGTCGAGAAGCGATATCATAGCAGTTCGCGAATTATTCGATGGACCTTTTCCGTTGTTATTATACACGCGCAACTGACGACGCCAATGTTTTAATGGACGTGCCTTGAAATTAGGACCATTAAAATCAGCGGAATTTATATTTGGATTAATGCCATTCGCATTTGGACGAGTCCATCCAGGTATAATAAGCATACCAGTATCTACTTTCGTAGGATAATGTGCGACCTTTGTGGTAATAAGTGTATCTGATGTTCTAAAATTAAGGGGTGCATTTATTCTATCAACAGAAACAACCGAAACTGACATTACTACTATATGTATATAAATATTTATATAATTAACTATATATTAAACTATGTAAATATTTATCTATGTAAAATAATTACATATATATGCTTAATTGGTTTAGTTAACTTATCCTTCAACTATAGCGGATAAACGACTCATTACATGTCTAGGAATAAGACGCCTACACATAGAAGACGAAACTACATGAGAAGGGTTAGTATATTTTTTTAAAACGGGGAAATATTTATCAATAAGTTCATTAAGTTTTTGATTATATTCTTGTAAACCTGCGTCATCTTTAATTTTTCCATAATGGTCAGCAATAATATCCATTTCAGTTTGGTTATAAAGACGGATACCCCACGAACATCCAACACCATCCAGTAAACAAATAACTCTTTCTATTTTTTTTATTTCACGCAATAGTTCACTTTTTTTATCTACTTCTGAATTTGGTAGTCTTGATAACTCATTTAATAAACAAACCAGTTTTCCACAAATATAACTGATAAATATAATACCATTTGTAGATAGTCGCCCTACTGCTGGGTCTTTATTTATACTAATTTGTTGGCGTAGTGCAAACTTTACACCCTCATAGTTTAATAACTCATAGTTGTTTATAACCATTTGTAAAAATTTATCCATTTTTAGTGGGAATTCGGCTATTAGTTTTGCTGCTTCTAAGGCTTGAGTATCATCTTTTATTTCTTTTTTTGATATTCCTGCGTTTCGCAATGAAGTTTTGGGGGGTGCACGCGAAGGAGCACGCGAAGGTGTTCGACCACGAGACTGCGAAACAGGAACACCATCTTTTAAAACCACTACACCACCAGTAGGTTTAGTACTTCTACTTGAACTTTGTCGTATACCTAAACTTGGTTTTCCACTTGGAGTTGCACTTGGACGTTTAGAAACACCACCATATCGAGAACGCTGCCTTCGTGTCTTTAAATATTTTTTACTACGCGTTTGTCGTTGTCGTCGACGTCGACGCATAGTATATTTTTTCATGATTTTACTGCTTTACTTTAGTCCTAGTCTTGGTTTTTTGTTAAATACAAATACATATATATTATTTATATTTAAATGTGAATAAAATTGTGAGTCATAACAATTTAATAATAGGTCAATCGTGTATTATAATGTTTTTCTAAATCAGATGACATGGTTGGAAAACAAATCGTTCGATTTTGGCGATAAACTGCACCAAGATTCTTCTGCGAACATATAGGGGGTTGATATTTATTTTTAAGAAAGTAAGGCGTATCAGATACACCCCGGTATGCACATGCACTTGCACCTTCAGAACCAAACTCTGCACGCAACGACGCCGCATTTTTATTCACCGCAGTTTGTTTCAGTCTGTCAATACGCGTGCTACTATCTACCGCTCCCTGGCACGCATATTGGCGATTATTGGGCTTAAAAATCGTAGTTCCGTTTTTACGCCCATTGCAAGTGCGCGTGCTTTGCGGATTATACTGGTCTGTTGTAGCATATACTTGCGAACCCGTCGCACTATCTGATGGCCAGTTGAGTTGACCAGCAGCATTATAGTAGTCAAATCCGGGTGCGTTGATCGGAATCGTCAGTAGTTTTTGCTCATATGTATTTGTGCGCGATTTCATATACGCTTCATGTGTGGTATAATACGCCTTACTTAAAATGGTAGACGCCGGTTTAATAACCCTAGCTGGTGCAGTGCATGAAATACATTTTGTATTGTAAATTCCAGTAAGTATTTGATAATTTTGGTCTGTTCCCGCTGGCGTCGACGTATTTCCCACCTGGACATAACCTTCATTTTCAATAATAGTTCCACCATTTAATGTCGAAGATGAAAGATTATATTCGCCTTGTTTTGTAAACTTATCGGAAATAGTGTATGAATTACCACCTCTTCTATTTTCACCACCCTGGCTAGCATCAGCACATGCGCAGTTATTTCCATCTGCACGATATATTTCGCCACCAGGTGTTGTTGCAAGCCGAATCGTAGCTACACGTGTGCCTGATGATACCACGCCGCCAAATGAAGATGGTCTTAATTGTCGTCGCCAGTGTTTAATAGGGCGAGCTTTAAAATCGGCACCATTTGATTTTTGAGATTCTGCTTGGTTTGGATCAACACCATTAGCTAAAGGACGACTAAGTCCTGGAATAATACTAACAGCAGTTCCATCTTTAGTGGCATAATGTGGAACCCTTGTAGTTATTAAAGAATTTGAAGCGCTAAAATTTAGTGGAAGGTTTATTTTAGGGCGTATATCTAGATTTGAATTTGAACTTGACATTTATGTCTATGTATATTTCCGTTTCTATGTCTATATTTATATTAGAATATAATATTAGAATATAATATTATATGAATATTTTTAACTATCTTCTTATATCATTATTTACTATACTTTTTTGCTATATTATATTTTACTGGATATATAAATCATGTTTTGGTTCTAAAATAATAGAAGGCATAGATGGTGGTAATAGTAAAAATACAAAATCAAAAGACACTAAAAAAGATGAAGGAAAAGAAGGAGAAGAAGGAGAAGGAGAAGAAGGAGAAGATGAAGATGAAGATGAAGAAGACGAAGAAGAAGGAGATGATAGTGAAACCCAAGATGAAAAAAATAAAAATGGAACTAAAGTTGTTACAAAAAGTTCTGTTAGAAAAAAAGATAAGAAAAAGCGTAAAGGCCCATCTTCTAAGGAAATTGAAAAACAATCAAATGAAGCAAATGCGAAGTTATTAGATTTTAATAAAGATCGACAAGAAGCGAACCAACCAACGCCGCCGTCAGATAAACTACTTCAAGCAAAATTTAGTTAAATATATATTATGAGTTTATTATTTTGATATTTTGTTATTTGAATATTTGAATATTTGGATATTTTGATATTTTGATATTTTGATATTTTGATATTTTGATATTATTTTCCAATAATTAAAAATAACAAAATAATAATTATATACTAATATAATAGTATATAGTTAAACATAACACATTTTATAAAATAAAGCATAACGTAACATATAAAGTATAAAATGTTTGGCCTTGGTGGTAGCAATAGTGGAGGTAGTAAGAGTGGTGGGGCTAGTGGTAGCAGCGGCGTTGGTGGTTCTGCATCTCCTGTTGACAATAATTATGTTTATTATAAATTTATAAAAACACCAGCGGACTTAGGAATGTCACCTGGGTCTAACTTATCAAATATATCTGATGGTGTTGCGGGTATATCATCATATATAAAACTTCTTGTTCAAGGAAACTCACCTGCATCAAAAACAGGAAAACCTCTTGGAAATAAATATTTTTATCCGACTTCACAGAAATGCACCGACCCATCTGGGGGTAGTCAGCAATTGTCTTTATATATTAATAACGTCCCATCAGGAAATTTAGGAATAATTCCTGCTGGTGTAGGTGGAAATTTTAGTACTTTTAGAGGACTTCTTCCGGGACTTCTTGAAAATGCATTTTCATTGGCTCAAATTGATTTTTTTTCAGCATTTTCAAGCATGGAACCCCCCAAGTGTCAACAAGTAACACTTGAAACTATTGATGTGAATAATAAATCAGGTAAAGGTACTGGTTATGTATCTATTGATGATATAAAAAATATTTCCCCGTGTAATTTTGTAGCAAATAATAATACTAATCCTGTAACAAATGCAAAATGTAGTGAAAGATTTATTGTGCGTGATGAAACAAGAAGCCGGACAAGAAGAGGTCGAAGGTATAGAAATAGAGAACTAAAACTATTATACGAAAATGAGAGTGAGAATGAACTAGGTAATAATATTAACTATTACCAAACTAAAGGACAAAGTATAATGATGCCAGACGATATTTTCCTTAAAATATTTATACTTTCATTTGGAGCTTTATGGATTTATGTTGCTCTAAAACTCATGGCAAACATGTATAAAAAGAGATGATTTGTATGGTTTATTGAATATTATTATTTATGTAAATAGTAAATAATAATAATACACGATGTTATGGTCTTACTATCTACCATAACGAACTAATAATTCACCTGCGGTGTCTGCGAGTGTGCTTTCTAGTGCCGCGGCGAGATTTGCGAGACTTGCGTCCGCGTCTACGACGACCACCTTGCATTTCATCGGTACTATCTTCTGGGCTACCTCCTCTGCACTTGCGTCCGCGACGGCGTCTACGAGTGCGACCGCCTTCTTGAGCCGCAGCTTCTTCTTTTTTATTTCCAAGTAAACCACCTAACCAACTCATTTTTATATATTAACATAAGAAATTAATATATAATTTATATAAAAATTCAAAACTTGAATCGTTTATACAATTCAAAAGCAGCTAAACCACCAAGGATTTGGGCAAGGATATATCCAATCAAATCCTGTTTGGACAATTTACCCGCGACAACCATCATGACAGAAACAGCAGGATTGTAATTACCTCCGGAAATCTTTCCTCCCAAATAAATCGCTAAAGCAAGCGAACCACCAATTGCGAGGGGGTTACCTGTCGAGATAATAGTAAATAAGAAGAACAAAGTTCCTAAAAATTCAACCAAAAATTTATTAAACATTTTTGTTTTTTCGTAAATATTTACTTATATACTAAAAAAATATAAAAATATATTATGACGCGTATATTTGCCGATTTCCTAAAGATGATAAAATAGACGAACCGCCAGATTGAAACGGATTTTCAATCGCGCCTTTCTTTTTCGGTGCTACGCATCCACCGCTGCGACACCTTTGACGCCGTATATTACGAATCGTGTTGTCGTTGTTTTTCGTCTGGTATGGCGCATCAAGTGCAAGACCAACTTTATATGCCGACTTACCAATTGCGTTACATTTTATCATATTGATATACTGGTCGCCAGATACAGGAACAGGAATCTGTTTCCCTGCTAAAACGCGGCGTTGATAGTGACTATGAAACATACTTGTGGTATAGTTTGTATTGCTTGCAACTTTTGAAGTCGACGGCGCGAGAGGGTCAACGTTGTAGAAATTCCTCTGGGCATTCATAAAGGACGCACGCGCATTTGCTACATTTCCCGTTTGGTCGGTCGGGTATTGCTGATTCGGGGCAGGAGCGGTGCATGACTGCACGCCATTATTGCCGCGCTGTTTAATAACGATACCTTGAGTGGGTGGACCATTGAAATAATATTGTAGTGTTCTTATAGGGATGCCTGACATTGATATGTATATATATAATATATACTAAATTATATATACATATTTTCAGTAAATGCTAAAGTATGGCACGCATCTATGTAATTTCTCTTCAACAAATACTTTATTTAAGATCTACGAACACGTCTCCAAGCAGATTGCGAACCGCTGAATTTATCCCCACCAAAACTATAGTCATTATAGTTCCTATTCATTGCTTGTAATTTTCTAAATCGAATATAGTCGGATCCGTCATAAACGAACTTAGGGTTGCATGTTGCAGACGGAATACCGGTACTATCAGCACGAGCCTGAATAGCGCCTCCTAAAACTTTATATCCATTCAATGTCCGCACATTGTTTACCTGGTTTGAACCACCAGAGATATAATTCGGGCGTGATAAAAAGTCACCGGCATTATTTACTGCCCTAAATGGCCCAATCCGACGTTGGTAACCATTGATAGTTCCTGTAGCTGCGGCACCATTCCATGCCTGAACTAATGAAAAACGTTCCATTGAACGTTGACTACTTCCAACCATTCCGCTTCCACCATTTGAATTTGCACCTCCGCCAACAAGAGTCGGAGCAATACCTTGAATACCTCCACCTAAATTAGACATTATATGTTGTAGCTATACTATTGTTATATTGTTATATTATTATAATATATATAATTACAAATACAATAAAAAATATATTATATGCTAAATAATATTTTTACTATTCAATATAATAGTTTTGAGTGTAGAATGTATACCATTTAAACTTATTATGTCATGATTCGGGGTGCAATATTCATAGTCTGTAATTCCTGAAATAGTAGTTTGCAAGCGTATGGAATTTCAACGTATGCGAAGTTTGTCCTGTTGTCGCATGTCCTGCAGCAGTGAATACCCATCTTATCATTATATGCTGCAATCATTCCGCAGTCGCGGCACACATGCACTTGGTATTTATCTGAAGCATCGTATAAGCGTCCACGTGTAAATCTTGCCGCTCCGTGTGAGACCATGCAGTTATGTGCGACAACACCATTTGCAAGGAACGAGTGTGTATCTTCTACGCTAATATCGTATACAGGTTTAGGGCCGACCGGTATTCTTGATACGATTGTCAAATTCATTGTGGGGATAGAACCGCAGTCGCGCGTTACGCCATACTTTGCATCATCGTCATTGTCGTTGCCCGAGACCGAGTCCGCACCTTCACTTGATGCGTCATCTGCTCCATCCATCTCAGGGCGACACTTGCCACTACTACCATTATCATCATTCTTAAACCAATCAAGTGCACCAATCGTTTCAAGGAATTGTTCAGCAGTTGGGAATCCTTTCGCAGTAAACTTACCAAATTCTGTTCCTTTAATCAGGTGATCCGTAATATCATGAGTGCTGGGTATAGCGTATTCGTGCAGAAGCCCTTCCGTTTTCTTCAACTCTTCCACAGCTTGAGCAATCGCTTTCTTCGTGGGCACCATTTTTTCGGGAGTTTTTTCCTTAATTTCCTTGAATTTTGTAATTTCATTCACACGATTCACCATCCAGTTGTGTTGACGTGTCACTTCTTCGCGAAGACGACGATAAGATACACCAGCTTCCAAGCGTTGTGACTTGTGACAGCAATACCGAAACCCAATTTTTTCAGAGAATGGGACTAGTTGTTCAATCGGGAGATGGAGTGTCAATTGAAAGCTGCGTCCCGTATTGTCCATCTTTTCCTTTCCTTCAAATTTCTGTTTTGAAAATGTTGTCTCTTTCGGTTTTTGAATCGTAGTGTTATGAATTCCACATTTAGCAAGTAGTTTCTGAATATCTTCAAACATTTTTTGTAATGACTCGCGATGTTCATATGTTTTAGTTTGCGAAAATGAAACCGATGAAAGGATGTCGCGTTTTCCTCTATGCATTCCAAGAACACACGTGTGTCCATCACCCCCAAACATCCCAGCAAGAAACTCACGAACGATCGAGCGAGGGCATTTTTCATCCAATATAAAGTCAGGTAAAGTTCCTGGTTGGTTTACTTTTTTGCCGCTTATTAATCCTGGAAGTTGAATAATATCATTCTTTAATTCTGCTGGAATTCTAACTATATATAAATTTTTTGAATTAAAGTTTGTTTGTTTGCTTTCACAAAATAGTTCAATATCTTTCAATATAGATTCAACATCTAACATATGACCAAGAAATAAATCTGCGATTTTAGTTTTTGAATTCATATGTCCGTCTGTAATTAAATATCCAATAATACGAGCAAATGCAAGTGTTTTCAGAAATTCTTCGCGAGTATTTGTTTCGAGTATTCTTGTTCCAAATTCAAGCGTCCATCCATCACATTCTTTAATTTCATCATTAATATCAATTAAAGGACAGGTTATACTCGACTTAATTTTTGTAGAATTCAACTCAACGTCTTTTACTTTAACCCATGTATTATTCGATGTCAAAATGGGGTGGTCTTCTGTGCATGTAAGTTTTCTACCATCTTGGAATGTCAGTTCTACGCAGTCTCGCATTCCTTTATCCATAAATGCTACTTGTCTAGAGGGAACCATTCCATTTTTATTTTCACTCCAGCCCATAATATTCATACACCCATTATTTTCACCGAGTGATTTTATTTTTACACTTAATCCATTTGACAGCGTAATTGGTGTGTCTTCGTGTTCGCAATCCCGTTCCATTTCGCCAAAACGTAACCCTCCATCTCGCGACCGGCCTTCCGCCGGTTGTCGTGTCAGGTTTACCATTGGTCCGATGGAACGACTATGTTGCTTATCATTTACCATATGCTTGAGACGCTGGTAGAATGCAGGTCCGATAAATATATTCGACTCAATCTGTTCCCCCGTCATGCCATTGTATAGCACCTCATTTCCATGTGATTCATAACCGGTCTTGAGCAATTCTCTGCGGATATCGTCGACTGCAAGCTCGCCGAAAGATGTGCCATCGCCGAATAAACCGAGTTGGACGAGGACTTTACCGAGTAGGGTTTCTTTGAGTTGACCAATCGTCATACGAGATGGAATAGCATGTGGGTTGATGATGATATCGGGGCGCATTCCGCTGGAAGTGAACGGCATATCTTTTTCGGGGATGATATTTCCTACAGTACCTTTCTGTCCGTGACGCGAAGAGAGCTTATCCCCGATAACGGGTTTGCGAGAAGTGCGGATGCGGACCTTTGCAATACAATATCCGTCGCCGTTTCGGTCGATGAAATTCTTGTCAATGTATGACTCCTCGGTCGTGCGATGAATCTTGCTATGGTCTTCGTATTTGATGAGCTTCGTATGGTCATTGCGGTTTTCTTTGATTGGGACGACTTTTGCAATAATAATGTCGCGATTTTGAATAAACGTATTTTCGGGAACAAGACCTTTGTTATTTACCTTATCGTAGTTGCCGAATTTCATACCCTTGGTCTTTGACGGGTCAGGCTTGCATCGGATTTCTTCATCGCCATTGATCTTCTTGTCTTCGTCCTTTTCGGTGTGATAAATCGTTGCATTGAATAAGCCGCGGTCGATGGAACCCTTATTTACGAGAATACTATCCTCTTGATTGTAACCGGAATACGTCATGATTGCGACGATTACTGCAGAACCGGATGGAATTTGGTCGAGTTTAATCATACCCATAACGCGGGTATCTACGAGGGGGCGACTTGGGTAGGTGAGAACATACGCCGTTTTGTCCATACGATTCTGGTAGTTTGTGACATACATTCCCATAGCTTGCTTACCCATAGCGCAGTTTGAACTTGCAAATCCATTTCCAGCAATGAATGAATGATTTTCACTTTCAACTTCAATATCTGAAATTAATCTATCGGATACATGAACAATACTTTCGATACCAACGAATGTTATTGATAAAGCGTTAAATACCATATCAAATACACCCACTTTCAACTCAGGGTCTTCAATCATATCTTTTATAGTTTTCCAACCATTGTTTGTTGTAAACTTGTGGTCTTCTGTTGCGATAATTTCTCTACCGCTTATAGTTGTAAGTTTGTATACTGGAAATTCATTTTTTCTCACGAAGTGATTGACTACTCTTGTATTTGATAATTCAAATGTATCTGGGTTATATGTAACTACATTATCTCCAATTTTTACATCTTTAATCATTATTTTTTTTCCATTACTCATATAAACCATTTCATTCATATCAATGCATTGATAAGTGTTCCTTGGTGACTGATTATGCTC
>Ga0209770_10000030_pt1 | contig 86919 bp, 104 predicted proteins | sample LauGreSu1BDMLBDD_2_FD_187572 | JGI IMG/M metagenome (GOLD analysis project Ga0209770, IMG submission 187572) | Freshwater lake microbial communities from Lake Michigan, USA - Su13.BD.MLB.DD (SPAdes) (version 2) | ecosystem: Environmental > Aquatic > Freshwater > Lake | place: Lake Michigan... | reverse complement strand
TAATCACCCATAGTGAATGTGGGGGGCCGAAGCCCCCCAACACCTTAGCCCTTCTTGGCCTTCACTGCTGTTTTCTTGACTGGTGCCTTCTTCTTTGGCGCAGTCTTAACTACACGATCTACCTCTTCAACACTTGGTAACTTACCAAATGCTGGATCGTTAGGGTTTGCTGCTCTTAGTGCAACGGGGATTACTGCTGATAGCAATGAGAATGCGAGATCCTTTGGATCTGTCACTCCTGCCATGTATAGCGCTGCAGCACCTGCGAGTACTGATCTTCCGTAAGATGCTAGAGCATTCTTAATTTGTGTATTCATTTTTTCCTCCTAGGATATAACTCGTGTTAGTATTGTAAAACCAATCCATAGACCAATAATTCCTGCGACTCCCGCAAAAACTGGTGGTGCTGGAACTGGCAATTTGAATGCAGCAAACACGACGCCACATCCAAAACCTGTTAGTGTTGATAGAATAATGTCTTTCATTTTATATCTCTTTCCTTACTTCATTGTAATGTAGTTCGCACAAGTCTACTACTGGAGTTTGACTGTCCGCCCATATTCTAGTACTTTCTTCTTTGCAGTCAATTTCCCAGCAAACAAAAAAGGCAGAGTTGTCTATGTATCCTTTACTTTTGAATCTCATTTTCTTCATTATCCTTTGGCAGCATATCTACAAGTTTATCATATGCTGGAATAATTTGACTAAATAATTGATCTGTTGGTAATTGCATTACTGCCCCATACTCCCTAAAATACTCAATGGATGGGCCAGTTGACTCCTTAAAGTCCTGTATTGCGCTCTGAACCTGTTCTATATAGTCAAATGCCCACTGTCTGGACTGAGTTAAAAATGTTATAAAATCGTCCTGGCTTATTTTATTATTCTTATCTTCTACAGATAACTCTTCTAACTTTTCTTTAGCAAGATTGTCTGAAATGTTTTTATCAATATACAACTGAAACAAAGTTGCAACTGCTTTTCCAAACTTTCTTTTAGTTTTTATATTTTCTAAAACTAAATAAAAAATAAACAATACAAGTATTAAGTATACAACTAAATCAATCATTTCTGATCATCCCCTAACTCAGATCTTACCAAAAGAACCATTGCACCTTCTTGTTCTAAAGCCTTTTTTAATCTAATTAAATATTCTGCTGCTTGTATTTTTTCATCATGATACAGGTTTATAAACTGTTGTGCATGTGCACGAACAACAAGGAAGTCTCCATTGTCATAAATCTCAACAGAGAAATCCTTTGGTGGTGTCAATGACATTGCAGCACGTCTCATTGCTTCTGTATACAATTTATCCACCCATTGTTAGTTGTTGCCATACTGATCCCCATTTTGCTTTGCTCTTATGATTATTAAACTCTTTTGATATCTCTCCACCTTCTAAGTAGATACCGCCCCATACACCCCACTCTTGTTGACTAATGCCAACAGCAAAGCAAGACTTCATAACAGGACATGACATGCAAAGATCATCAACTGCAGGCCTAAGTAGTTCTTCTTCCTCATACTTATCAAAGAATATGTTTGTGTCATAGTCTAAACATGAAGCATCATCTTTCCATTTGTGCTTATTCATGTTTACCTCACATATTTACTTGGTACTTCCCATCCATCACGTGTAGGAGCAAACATCTTTTGAAGATGCCATATACCATTTTGGTAAACCCCACGGTCAGATGTTCTACCCTTGTCTGAAGGGTAGCGCTCAAGAACTGTCCAACCATCCCAAGACAAAACTTTGTTTTGTGCAACGATTGTTTCCATTTGTTCTAATGACTTAATTAACATGTTTTCCTTTTTATTAGTAACGATAAATTCCGACTTCAACATTTTTATGCTGAGCCTCAGTGACAAGTTTAGACAGTGGCTCTTTAGGCTTACTTAGGTAAGCAAAATAACCAATAGAGTCCATATTCTCACTCAACCAACTTGGTGGAACTTTGTAGTGCTTTAACTTCTTCCCACGTGATTTCATCCCTCTTTCCGATAGGTTTGAGAACTCTGAAACCATTGAATTAATCTTGGCAGGACCTGCAGAGTAGATGTAAAAAAATGGATCGTCTTCTTTCATTGAAGAAAGGGCAACACCCATTGCTCTTAGGAATATCTGGTAGTCATCAAAACTACTCGTTCCCTGTACTGCTATTATCATCTTCTACTCCTTCTGATAGTTGGTCTACAATGAACAACATCTTATCTAATTCTACCTTATCCATACCCATTATGTCAACCCTCTGTGCATTCTCTCTATCAATATCGTTATCATGGATCTCAGCAACGTAAAGAACGTTATCTTTTTTCCAATAAGCCCGATCATCAATGATTAGAACACGAACATGAGTCTTTTTAATATGATTTTTTGATTGATTTGGCTTGTTATTAATGCTATTAATTTCATCCATAGGCGGAAGCAGTGGTCGAATTAGTGTATGTATATGTTTTTGACTGTATTTAATTTTAAATAATTGCTCAACAGAATCTTTCATATACATGTCGACAATAACTTTTAATGATGCAGCAAAGACTAATAAGGCTATCACTGATCCAATAAAATATTGCATTGTTATTTTCCTTTATTAAGAATTATTCGAATTATTTCTTTTAATGTGTACTGATGCTGCTTGTCTAATTTTTCAACTTCTTTTTGATCAAAAGATTTATCCGTTAGAGACACTATTGGGTTTGGATCTGTTACATCCATAGACAAAAATCCATACTCCCATAAGGCCATTGTTTCTGTTGCAAAATACTTTGATTGCTCGTTGTGCAATTTTGGATTTATATCTTTTAGTTTATCCGTAAAATTGTACAGCGCTTCTCCAGTTTCAATATCTAATCCAGCAACCTCTAGCGCACCGCTTAGTATTAGATCTTCTATAATTCTATCTGGATCAGTCATTAAAAAATTCCAAAAACTGATCTCTGGTCTTTGCACCATTCATTCTTTTAATTTCTAAGCCATCTTCAATTAAAATGTATGTAGGTACAGACTTAATTCCAAACTTTTCCAAAAGATCTAATTCTGTATCTGCATCAATATAGATAAAATCAACCAGACCATCACGTTTTAATTCATCTGTAATTGGCTTTGTTCTTTGGCATGGATGGCACCAATCTGCAGTAAAGTAAAGAACATGTCTCATTTACCAGACTTCTTTCTTGCTTTTGCAAGCGCTCCAAAATCTTTAACCTTGGTATCTCCAAGATATCCCCATGCATAACCATCATTGATCATCATGTCGTTTAGTGATACTGTATTACCGTCTACATATACCCAGCCTAAAATGCGACCATACTTCTCAGATGAGTCCATCTTCTCAGTCTTAATAATAACAGACTTAGCGTCCTTTAGAGCCTTCTTGAGGTACTCTTTAGCCTCTAGACCAAGTGCCTTCTCAGCAAGATCTTTTGTTCGAGACTCAGGGGTATCAATACCAGCCAATCTCACACGGGATGCAAATAGGATATCAAACCCTAAATCAATAAGAACATCAATGGTATCTCCATCTACAACATTCTCTACTTTTCTTACATAGTATTCATACATTATTTTCTCCCCCATTGTATATAGTTCCATCCACGCTCATGTGCGTAGTAGATAAATACTTTAACTACCGTTTCCCAAAATGCAATCGTCACAGAGAGAGAAGCGTTTTTTGTAATGACATAGGCAACAGCAACAGAGGAAAGAGTTCCCCATATGCGATAACTAAGTGCCTTAGCAAAAGACCTGGCTTTAGTTACTGTCATCTTTGTCTTTCTTCTTAAACATTGCTGCTACCATTCGGTCTTCAGCATCATTCATTGCTTGTCCTGATTTTTCTAATTGTTTAAATACCCAATTGCTTGCGTTTTTCAGTAGCCGAAATAGCATGAATGTCTGCCCCCAAATCTACTTGTTCAATCTTGTATCCTACATCACGACCATATACAATATTGGTAATGTTTGGTACCTTAATTATATTTGCTGTTGGCATGTCTTTCTGAATAAAATTTTTAACTTCGTCAAAGTGCAAAGGATCTTTTTCAGTCATACCAACTGTATGACGAACTCCAATTACAACCTGAGTGTTTCTCTTTGCTGCTTCATCAAAAAGAGCACGATGCCCTTCATGCCATGGTTGGTAGCGACCAAGAAGAAGAACTGTGTTCTCTTTCCAGTCAAACATTCCAAACTTTCTAATAATAGTTATCGCTCTTGTTGGTAAAGCATCCTCATGGTCATCACCTGTTACTACAATTCTATGGTCATAGTGTTCTGGGTCTTCCCAAAGTTTATTGGTGTCATCAAAACGACCTTCCTTAATTGTATCTACCCAAACAACTACATCTGCTTCTCCAAATGCTTTGCGTGTTTCTTCTGTTGGGCAAACAAAGTCTACAAGAACTGGCTTATCTTGAATTTGTTCAAGGAGTCTTGCAAGTTCTCCCATGCGACGGGCTTGCTCTACTCTATCTTCTGGGCTAAACCCAAGATCTTTGTTCAGTCCAGCACGAACTTGATCTGCATTGATATGTATTGCGTTTGTTCTGTCTCTGACAGCATCAGCAATCGTTGTCTTTCCAGATCCTGGAAGACCAAGGAATTGTATAATCATTTTATCCCAACATTTCTTTTATGGTAGTAGACAGAGATGCAAGATCTTCTGTAGTTTTAACTCTAATATCGTACTCAGACTCTTCTGGGTCTTCCCAAGCAAAGTCTGTTGTACCGCCGTTTCCTCCTGGAATTGGAGCAGTGGTTGGATCAATAGTGTCTATCCATACTGTTATGATATTTGATATATCCATGCCCTCTTTAAATTGCTGTCTTGATTCTTTGCTTGGAAAATAACCACTAAGAACAATATCAGGCATTCCATTTCTTTGTGCTACACCAGAAATAGTCCTTAGCCATCTAGCAAACTGTGCTTCCAGACTTGCCATTGGCAACTCTCTATCAGTACAATAAAAACTTTTAGACTCATTGGCAAAGGCTTTAGATGCTAAGTTCCTATTGGCTACATCCATTCCAAAAAATTGAATAATCATATCAGTAGTCTTTTCCCTTTGCCTTATTTTCAATCAACTTATCACGTTCATCAAGAACTGTCAGAGCAAAGGACATCATCTTTTTATATCCTTGTTCATCATTCATAATCTTATTATAATGATGGCCACAAAACAACAATTCTCCAGAAATACCAGAAACTTTTACCAGTGCCTCAGAAGAACATGAGTCGCAACGGTCCTTTGGTGATAACTCCCACTCTTGTTCTACTACTGGTGTGTCGATCATTGTATTCATATTATACTACCGCTTTCTGTTATCAGTGGAATAAAATCCACTACCGTTGAATACTGCTCCTACATTAGAGTATACACGAACTAGCCTACTATTGCAAGTTTGGCATTCGTATCCTGGATCTTCTTCAGACATGGCTCTAACCTTTGTATATCTTGTGGCACAAGGCATGCAGTCATATTCGTACGCTGGCATTTATTTCTTCTTTTTTAGTTGCCAAATAGGAAGATTTAGTTTTGTATCTTCTAGTTTATATCCAAGGATAGATACGAATAGTTTAATAATTTTAATTCTCATTACTTCACCTTGTTCCCAAACTTAGCCCAGACTCTTTCATGAAGAAAGTATCCTAGCGCTTCCCAAGCAATGTATAGTAGTGCTCCAAGGCTTGCGTATTCCCACTCACCAGTAAATAAATAAATAACTCCAGCGACTCCAACTAGATGGAATGTTTCCCAACTTGCTGTTTTTAATAGTGTTCTTTTAGTAGACTCCATTTATTTGACCTGACTTCCTTTACCGCCACCTGTTGTTTTCTTTACAGCAGGCTTTACAATTTTCTTTTCAACTACAGCAGAAGCAGTGGTTGCTGCTAACTTGTTTAGTAGAGGGGCACTTTCTTCTCCAGTATAAACTGGACGACCCCAACCAACTACAGCATTAATCAACTTCTTCTTGTTGTTCTTTACATATCCACGAGTCTTTTCGACGCACATTCCGCCATTTCTCTGATCTCCCTTTGCAGTTCCTGAAGTGTTTCCTTCAATAACCTGTATAGTTCCATCGCCATTATTTTTAATACAAAGACCTACATGTGAAATTCTATTTACGCCATCTTCTGGGAAATCAAAATAAATCCAGTCTCCAGGAGTTGGATCATCATTACGTGCATCTGACCAACGCCCTTCCTTTTTAAACTGATCTGATGCTGCAACAGTTGATGCAGACTTGGGGAATGATTTTACCCCAGCAGTAAATGCTGACCAAGAAACAAATGACTGGCACCATGGCTGGAAGTTAACCTTGATCCATGCCCCGTACTTTGTTTCGTTATCCTTTGGGCCTTCAATTGTGCCCACTTCCTTCTTTGCAACCTCAATGATTGCTTCTACTGATCCTTTAATTGACATGATTACCCTCCTATTGGTATCTATCTATTATACTACATCACTGAAACTAAGCGCATCTTTTGATACCTCGTTCAACTCAAAATTTTGCTCATAGGCCTCGCAAAGTATCTGAAAGTATTTACGACTAGCCCCTATTGATTGATAAAACATTTCTATTGTTCTATCTGAGCCTTCCAAGGAATAATATTTATTTTCTCCAGTTATCATTAATTTTTCAACCTCAAGCCTTACCTCATCTGAATCGAGAACCCATCGCCTCTGATAGTGTTTTGGATTGTCTTTATCAGTTCCAACAAACTCCCACCATTGCTCGTCGTAGGGGAAGTCATATTTAGTATCATGATCTAAAAATATATAAGAAGCGTGCCTAGATGGTGCAACTACATTGAACCCATTACAAAATGATGTTATAGATTGCTCTGCCTCTTCATGCGGGAAAGCATGATACCCTGGCAACCTTATTTCAGGTAAGTCGCTGCATAATAAAAACATAAAATTACAAGAAATGTAATAATTTAAAAAGTATTTATCGTTCATCATCCTACATGACTCAAACATAGTCTTGTCATCTACGGTTGTTTGGTGCCCCATCATTCCAAACCTTCCCCACTCTCCACCAAGATCCCAAACAGTAATTATGTTTTCATCCATTACTGCCTTGCCACTAATCTGACCAGAGATTATAATCTTTTTATTTATAGCCCTTAACTCTTCAAAATCATTAATTAGTTTAGTATCCCAAGACTTTTCAAAACTTGTGTGGGCATCTATACTTAAAAAATACCTTTCATCTTGAATTAACTCTCTTATCTTAGATCTCATCTTTACTATACCTGGCCTATCAAAATCTTTGTCCCTAACTACTTTTATTTTATTTGTGAACTCATCAAAAGATGGCTCATCTTTGTAGTTAAGTCCAAGACCAAAGGATATGTTTTCGGGATTGTCCGAACTATCTAAAAGTTTTTGCATTGTATTCTTCAGACCTGGGTCTTCAAATGCTGCTATTGAGACAAAAATGCTCAAGTTATTATCTTGTGATAGCATTATAGAACTCTTCTACAGTTCTGCTTAGATTATTAAATGAAAAGTATTTGTTTTGTCCAGTAATTAATAAATCTATAACTTCGCTTTCCATTTCTGGATCATCCCAGACCCATATCTTTTTCCAGTGATTCTTATTGCCTCTATCTGTTCCAACAAACTCCCACCACTTTTCATCGTATGGGAAGTAGTACTTAGGGTCATTTCCTGCATGGATAGGACAATGCTTTCCAGTTGGAGACACGACATCAAAACCATTACAGAATAATGCCATTGCTAATTCTGGTTCTTCAAAGGGGAATCCGTGGTAATCTGGAAAATCCATAGAGTTAATCCAGGAAGTTTTACCAAAGATAAAGTTACAAGATACGTAATAGTTTAAGAAGTACTTTTCATTTACCATAAGATCTTTTGAGTGAGACATTTCATTATCAATTTTAGGTTGTCCACCCATAGAAAATGACTCTTTTCTTTTGTCTACATTCCAACGAGTATAGTAGTTATTAAAGTTTCCTGGCTCGACAATTTGCTTTGATATAACAAATCTGTCTGAGATTAAATGCAACTCTTCTATATCATTAATTAATGTTTCATCCCATCGTTCTGCAAAGTTTGCATGGGCATCTATGCTTAAGTAGTATTCTTCATCTTTAATTAGACTTCTTATGCCATTTCTTACTCTGATAATCCCTGGATCATCAACAACAAAGTCTTCTCTGTCCCTTATAACACGAACCTCATGCTTAATTGAGGATAAGTCTGGCTCTATTTCATAGTTTAAGCATATTCCAAAGACTAAGTTTTCTGGGTATGCAGCAGAATGAATACTCTTATTGATAGTATCTAGCAGTTCTGTATCTTCCCATGCTGGTAATGATATGAATATTTTTCTATTTGTCATTTTTTCTCTCTCTGTAGGCATTGTATAGTTTTTCTGACCAAGCATAATGAAATGCTGTTCCCTGATGTCCATCTGGTTTAGAAAGTTCTAGATCTTTATTAATATTTTTAACACGCCATAGGTCAGAACGGCTAGCAAAAAGTTGAACCAAGTACTTTGATCTATTCGTAACTCTGCTATTGATTAATTCAACACGGCTATCCCATGAGCCCCAAAAAAGTTTAATGTTTTTTAGTTCACAAAACTTTTCAAACAGCCTTATATAACTATCAAAAGATATCTGACTGATATCACTTGGTACAAAGTTTGTTTCTGCAATTACATTTACTGAATCATTTGCAAATTTTTCTTTTTTATCTGTGACAGTGTATCTATATACACCACTTTTTTCTAGTCCATAGTCAAGGTGGTCTTCCATATACGATAGATATCTTTGAGAGTTTGGCATATTTAGGAAGATATAGTCTGGTGATCCAAACTCTTCTATGTACTGATCAATAACTGAAAATATATCTATCCATCCCATCCCTGCAACACCTAAACAAAAAAAACCAGAGGCATCTAAGTTTTTAGAGATCATCGTATATAGCATGTGAGGCCACGAGTCTTCTACCACAGCACCCTCTCCTAATGCTTCTGAGCAACCAGCAAAAAGGATATGAGTCTTGCCACCATGATCTTTTATAAACTCATCGCAGCGCCATCCGTATGAGTTATATTTAGAAAAATATTCTACTAAACCATCACTCAAAGATCCAGTAGTTTCTATTCCATCAAACCCAGCCTTTTGTATTTTTTTTAACGGATAGTCCTGTGTGTATATACCTTCTGCCACTGTTCTTTTATTAATAACAATGTTCATTGGATTATTAGAGATAATCATCGTATAATCTTTACCTTATATTCGTTTTCCCACGCAATAACATCGTTTTCATCATTAAGTAGTGGTTGTCCTTTTATGTTTAGGCTGGTGTTTAGAAGAACGGGAACACCAGTTTCTAAATAAAACTTATTTACTGCCCTCCAAAGACCACGATGATCTTTTTTATTAACAGTTTGCACTCTTGATGTTCCATCTGCATGCACAACTGAAGGAATTCTTTCTGGCTGAAGACACTTAACTGTGTACTGCATATAAGGACTTGTAAAATCCATATCAAACCATTTTGATGCACACTCTTCAAGAATAACTGGTGCAAATGGTCTAAAGAGTTCTCTTTGTTTAATTCTATTAACCTTGTCTTTAATATTTGGATCTCTTGGATCTGCAAGGATACTTCTATTGCCTAAGGCTCTTGGACCGTACTCTGCTCTTCCTGTTGCTACTGCCACGATTCCATCTTTTAATATACCGTCCACAATTTGCTGAACGGGGTACTCTCCTCCAAGATCATAACCAAGATAAGGAGTCTTCCAATCAAGGTGCTTTCCGTACAGGGCTGCTGCTGCACCTAAAGATGATCCAGCATCTCCTGGGTTTGGCATAATCCAAATCATATCAAAAATATTCCACAACAGTGTATTTGCTGATGAGTTAAGCGCACAACCACCCATAAAAACTAAATTCTTTTTACCAGTAACTGAATAGGCCATATGCATAAAATCATTTAGTCTTTGCTGGTAAACAACTTGAACTGCTGCAGCAATATCAAACCTATCTTGCTCAGTAATTACCATGCCCCAGTCATTAATTCCTTTGTGAAAGTTATACTTTTGTTTTGAATATGATGGAAAATACTCATCAACCTCTTTATAATATCTTTTCCAGTCTCCATATGCTGCCATGCCCATCATAATATATTCTTCTTGGTTTGGCATTAGTCCAATGAGTTGTGTAAAAGCAGAATAGAACAGACCAAAACTTACTGGGTAGTTTTGTTTATACTTTAATCTTATCTTGTCGCCCTCACCAATCCAAATAGAAGATGTATTAAACTCACCAATTGCATCTAACACTACAATACAGGCATCATTAAATGCGCTTGTGTAGTATCCTGCTGCTGCATGAGAGTAGTGGTGACCAAAGTTTTTTCTTGGTAAGTCTCCAAGTTCAGTAGATTCAAACCAGGGTTTATCTCCACCAAAACCTCCACGAGTTTTTACTCTAAGTTTTTTAAGTAATGGCTTTTCATAGTATGCCACTTTGTCTGGATATCCATACTGTAAAGCATCCTTGATCAGTTCTTTATTTGTAAACCAATCATTTTTTTGTTTACTATATCTTTCTGCATGACCAGCAAACAATATCTCCCCGTCTTTAATTAAAGAAACGGATGCATCGTGTGTTGTTTCATTTATTCCAAGGATTATCACATCTTTACCTCATAGATTTCATATAGTCGTTCTGCAATAAAAAAGTTTACGGCAACTCCATAGTGTAGTGAGTCTCTTGCTTTCATGTCAAAACTTCCTTTGTTGTTTTTTGAATACTCATACATATAGTCTACAGCATCCTTCCTTCCTAGATCATAGTAGGTATCAAAATTATTAAAGTTTGACTTAGCACCAAACTCATCTGGAGCCTGAATATCAGAATTAAATGATATTAATCTTATTCCTACAAACTTACAAAACAACTCCAACATCCTATAGTAATGATATGAGTCAAAATACAAGTCTGCATTATCCAACCCCTTCTCATCATTTTCATATGTAACATCTAGGTATGCCTTGCTATTAGTTAAGAATGTTATCGACCTATTTATTTCTGGTACTCCAAAAAATATTACATCAGGCTTTCCATATTCTTCAATATACTTAAACATATTAATAATTGAACCCTTTATGCTGCTACCAGATCTTGCAATATTAAAGTAGCCAGAAGAAGAGGAACCTAGTTTAATCTTATTATAAAGAATTTGAGACCATCGTTCGTTATCTGCTAAACCAACTCCAAGGGTATGAGAGCATCCACCAAAAAGAATATGAAGGCCAGAGTGAGAACTGGTAAACTCATCAGATCTATAGTTTTTGCTATTTACATTGAAATCATTCTTATCTAAATCCCCATATGAACGCACAAATAATGTATCATTTGCTATCCACTTTTTATGTACTGGTATTAATCCCTCTTCAAAAAACCCGTTGTTGATGCTTGGAAATAGTGGCTCACCCTTATCCACTGTTAAGTTGTCAAATTGTTTCATTTATTTTTTTCCACTCTTCATAAAACATTTTTGCATATGCCATATGTATAACCTCTGATGGATGTGAGTCTGCCCCCTCTAAAGAAAGGCTGCCATACATAGAAAATTCAAATACATCATCTTTGAATTGATCTATATCTACAACAAAGAATGAGTCAAACTCTTTAAATAGGTTCATGGTCTGTAACTTGTTGCCATCACTAACAAACCAAGATGTTACTCCTTCAATATAAAAATCCCAAGTTGTTGCAATTAAGACTATATTGTTTTTTTTGCAATAGTTATTTAGGATTGAAAACATGTTGTAGTCCAAAACTCTTGCTGCCTCTATCTCTTTTGCATATACACTCATTTCTCTTTGAACTGGTGGAAGAAGTAAAAAGACTATATCTGGCTTATTCTTAAGATTTAAAAACCTAAGAACATTGCTAATAATCTCAAATGTTGATGCTCCAGAAATTGAACAATTATTTACCGATGAGACCTTCAACTCTTTTTTAATTTTTTCAAATAAATATGAGGACCATCCTCCATTTGGACAATCCTTCAGTCCAACATTTGCCGTTATAGAGCATCCAGAAAAAAGTAGATTGAGGCCGTCGCCGTTTGGCTTATCCTCCTTAAAGGTTCCCATATTTTTAAATTTAGGCTGAACCTCTTGGCTATTCTCAATCCAGATTGGTGGAGTCATTTTAGTAAATAAAATCCCTTGGCTTAAGATGCTTTTTATTTTTTCTGATCCAAAGCCAGAACTTAATTTTTTTAATTATTTTTTTCATTTAAAAACCTCTCATGTAATTGATTTGACCATGCATAATGAAATGCATTACCAAAATGCCTTCCTTCATCTTTTGCAACATATATATTTTCATCTTCAGGATTTTGCATAGAGTATTCATACAAATCTTTCATTATCTTGTCTTTATCAAAATATTTAAAAGTTTTAAAGTATTTTGAATAATCATCAAACATGGTATTTTCATTTCTTATTTTTGGGGCAAGAAGTATTTTTTGTGGTGTTGGAGTATCAGAACGAATCATTTTAGAAAATGAGCCCCAAAGGTTTGTATAATTAAATACCCATGTAGATGATATTAATTTAATGTTGTTTGATCTACAAAATACCTCTAAAGCATGATAAATTGACAGATTGAAAGAATCAGAATATTTAACTTCATGCTCATCAAAGAAGAACTCATCATCTCTATCTCTTTCTGGCAAAAGAACAAATATTACATCTGGGTTGCCAAACCTTTCTATATATCTAAATATATGAAAAACTATTTCTATTATAGATCCAGCGTTAAAGCCAATGTTATTATATGTTGATACTTCCTGTGTTTCTTTAATTTTATTGTATACCTTTTTGGCCCACAAATTCTCTAAATCTGTGCCTAATCCATAGGTATTAGAGCATCCTGCAAAAAGAATGTGCATACCAGAATGATTTAGTGAAAACTCCTCAGACCTAAGTCCATGGGCATTCAGTTTGTAGTCAACACTGTGGGCATCAAATGGGCTGGCCTCTTGACGAAAAAAATCTAGATTAGCATTAAAAAGGTACTGCCTACCAATACTTTTTCTGTTTATGTAAATACCATCATCATCAACAGCGTTACTTCTTTTCATTACTCTTGTCCAGTTGAGTTTCTACTAACACTTTCTGGAACGTTGTGATACCAATTAGGCAACGCATAACGTGGTCCTTTTGTGATTGGAGCAACCTCATGTACATACAAGAAGTTAGAGGGAAAGAAAAGAACGCTTCCTGGTTTTGGTTTAAATGTAATCTTTGAGTTTCTAAATGTAATCTCTCCGCCCTCGTAATCATCATTTAAGTATAGAAGAACAGACAGCACACGTGTACTTACACCCTGATCCTGATGTGCTGGAAGGTATCCAGATTTATCATATCTTAAAAGGTGCATCTGGCGCTCTCTTGATTTAATATTTTTTTCTGCAAATGGATATATCTGTGTAGAGTAATGTTGAAGAGTTCCTTCAAGAGCACCAAACAATTGAGAAGAAATGTTCAGTTGTTCGTCAAAGAAAGGATCACCCTTATCTATATGCTGAACCTGAGGAATAAACTTTTGCCAACAAAATATTTCTTTAGTACCAGCACTATCATTAATCCATGGTGTCCAAGGCTTAACAAGAGTTTTCCCTGTGTCTTGCGACTCATGATACTTCTTATCTAAGTTTTCAATATCAACAATAAGTTGTGCTGGATCTTGAATAATGTTTTTATAGTAAACCATTCCAAGATCTAGAATTTCATAATCAAAGTTTTGCAAGTGGATACCTCATCGCTTCCCATTGTGGATTTTTATCGTTTCCAAGAAAGTCTGGATCTGCATGCTCAGGAAGAGATGTGTGCATATACAGTGCAGTATATCTATGCCCACTGGTTACCGTTGTGATACCGTGTATGTACTCTGAACCTGCTCCTGGAAAAAACACTGCAGAATATTTTTTTGGTTGATAAGAAAAATCTTGGTTTGGAAAATAAATCTTACCACCAGTATAATCTGGCTCTTCATTTAGGTACATGATTGTGCTAAACTCAATGAATGGCTCTGGGCCTTGAGCATCTATATGTAGGCCACCTTTTGTACCTGTTACCCAGTGTGATCCAAAACCTTTAAAGACATAGATTGGATTTACAAAACCATGTAGTTGTTTGTGCATGTCATTAGACTTGTTCCCATACTTAATCATTATATCCATTACTCTTTTGTTGTACGGCAAAGAGGTTCCTCCATACCTTTCCTTATAGTATTCTGGATATGGGTTTATTTCTGATGGATTATTCTGTTCTTGAATCAATACCGCAGCATCCTCTGGGGTAATGAAATCTTCAACTACTGTTATTCTATGCATTTTTCCTCCTTATTAATTATACCACTAGGCAATATAGTTTACCTTTGTCATAAACTTTTTCTGATCTACATCGTCAAATGGCATTTCGTGGGGCTTGTACTCTACATCGTCAATGGGAAATGGAAGTTCTCTTAATACTTCAAAACTAATTTTGTGGAAGTTTTCGAACTCCTCGATAGTTTTTTCTCTATTACGTATATTGATATGTTTATTTTTACCAGTTTTTGCCAGCCTAATAAACTCATTGTACCCATGGCTTTTTGAAAATGTAGTGTACGTTGATTCAATTGTGTCTGGTCCTAATACTTTGTAGAATCCAGTTGGAGCAGAATATATTTTTATACCAGATGTAAAATAGGATAATGACATAAGTTCATCTACCCCCTCATGTTTTAGGTAGTCTGGAAAACGAAGTCTATTAATCAAAGAAGACTTTGCAAACATAAAATCTTTATCTATATAGTTTGATATAGAAAAATCAGTTGTTGGCCCAAACCCTCTTTCAATATAAAAAAGATTTCTTTGTCTTAAGAATGTTTGGTTTTGTCCAGAAACTATAGAGTTTGAATCTTCTGTAATTTTAATTAATGGTATATCCCAGTCCTTTTTCATTTCAAATCTGCCATATGATATGAGAGTATAGTCTGACTCATGTAAGCCAAGCCCACTATTGATGTGTGCCATAGGGCTAACAATGTAATCCCAATAGACATGTATGTATGTACACTCTTTGATACTATTAAAAAACTCATCTCTAATCAGGGGGTTCTGATCGTATACTGTAATCTTTAAGTTTATATTATCTGATGCATTGTTTATTAATGAAAGGACAGACTCTTTTAAAAACTTATTCTTGTAGCCATAAAATATTGCATGAACAATTGGTTTATCCATCTGATTTTACACCCTTAGTTCCAAATATTTTTTTTCTCCATGCAGTCTTTTTATAGTAGCCATACAAAAGAGATCTTCTGTTTTCTGCCTTAAACTCGTGTTCGTCCATTTTATTTTGTGTTTTGTCTATCTCTAGTTCCCAGTTATCTCTTTTAAATGGTATGATTTGAAAAATTGGAGTACCCTTTGGTATTACCCCTTGAAATCCACGCTTTAAAAAGAATGCAGTAAATACAGGCAATCCCCATATATCAGACTCAACGATTCCAGACATTGTATAAAATGGAAGATCGTATCTGTTCATTGGGTGTGTGATTAGAACTGAGTATCCTGGTGGTGTTTCATAGTACCAGTTCATTCTCCAACCATAGTGAATTGGATGGCAGTTATCTGGTACTGGAAGTTCTATTGTTGGCCTTTTATCTATGATCATAACATCACTAGCCCAAGACAGAGTTGGCCTTCCGTCTTCTGCTAATTCAACAATAAGATCATCTTCTAATAAATAAAGGTATCCAGAAGTAAGAGAATCTAAGAATGGCATACACATTTTTGTTGCAACTCTTGCTCCATCTCCACCAATGTGATTTACTGGTTTGAGATGCTTGTCATCATTCCATACATCGTGCTTTGCTAAACTTTTATACCACTCTGGAACATGCTTGACTGCTGGCTCTGGTGCATTAAGTTTGCCACTATAATTAACAAAGGCAGGAGAAAAAGAAATCTTTAGGGGTTCTTCCATTACTTATATTCTTTTCTAGACCTAAACTTTTCTTTGTATGAATGCTTAAACATGCTTCTAATAGATAATCTTTGTGCTTTTAACTTTGCATTTGAAATATCAGCATCTACAAGTTCCATAGACCAGTCCTCACGCTTGATTGGAATAACTTGAACAAGAGGAGTGCCCTGCTTAATAACTCCTTTAAAATCTTTCTTAATAAACATAGATAGGTGCCCATCAGAAATAAATCCATCTGTGTCAACAAATGCTTCAAATGATTTAAATGGAAGGTCATCTCTATGCATTGGGTGTAGGAATAAAGTGCTGTATCCAGGATCTGTTTCTACTGACCAAAATGGAAGAATTCTGAAAACATTTTTATGATATCTAGCCGTGTCTACAGGATAATTTGAAACCTGCTCTGGCGTGTGTGTTGCAACCATATCACTACCAAAATTTTTCAATGGCATTGGAACGCTCCACTCAATTTTTTCTGGGTTTGTGGCATCAACATATATATCCATTGGGAATGTAATCATGTATCCTGCAGTTATCATATCAAAAACTGGCATGCATCTTTTTACTGTTGAGTTTAATCCACCCTTTGGGTAAAAGTCTTTGTCATCACCAACAGATGCTGGTTGTTTCTTGTACCACTCTGGTATCATTCTTGATGCTGGTTGTGGAGGGTTTGCAAATGACTTTGTTCCCTCGTTAAACGGATAAAACCTTATTACGCTCATAGAATTCCTTTACTCTCTCTACCATTATATCATCTGCCTGAAATCGCATATTGAACATTGGCTGTAGTCTTGGTATCTTTCCAAACTCTTCATCAATCATATGACTTCCAATGCTCTTAAAATTGAAGTCAACCATTGGCGGGTCAAATATTGTTATGTCTGGATCAAGAGATTTAAAGTGGACTTCTTTTGGATAAATAAAGAATGGAGAATCTTCTGCTTGCTCTATTTGAACAGAGACATCTGCGTTTATTAACCAAGAGATGTAGAACCTATAGTTGCCATCAAAGCACCCTTCAGGAGCCTTGTGGGGCTCGTCAGAGCGATAATACTGCCTTACCCATGGCCTATCAACATTATAGAACTCTCCGTCTTCTATTAAAAGAAAAAACTCTGCATGATTCCTTTGCTGTAATACTATCTCATTATTATTAATGCTTATTAACTCTGGTGCTGGATACAGTTTTTTAGAATAAAGATTTATTGGCTGGATTATTGAATGATGCATCCCATTAATTCCTTCTTGATAGGAAAGCCATCTTGAAAAAACACGAGATCTTTCATTGATATACAAGAAAGATTTATCTGGTGAATTACTCCAGATCTTAAAATCATGTCTTAGTTCTTCTAACATTTCATCCATAACGCTCTCCTTGCTGGGCTGGTAGGCCTCGATCCTACGACTTGCGAATTAACAGTTCGCCACTCTACCAACTGAGTTACAGCCCATTATATCATTAAGACTTTTCAACCTTAACGACATCTCCAAAATCTCCAGATTCCAGAATACTTATTTTTATGTTATCATACACAACTGACTCACCTAACTTAAAGGTTCCTCCCTTGCAACCACTTTTAGTGGAAAATCCTTTTACTAATTCTAATCCTTTTCCAGTCTGTTGTGAAAGAGTAGTTACATCAACTGTGTAAATCAAAACTCCTTGCTCACATTGTGGCAACTTAAAGTTAAATCCAGTATTTCTAATTGACTCAATAGCGATTACTTTAGTTGAACTTAATTTAATAAGAAGTAACTTTTCATATTGTCCACTTGCAGTTGATGGCTTTATCCAGGTAGTTGTAGTTACACTTGATGAAACACACCTTACTTGAGAATCTGAAATAAATTTTGATGTCCACTTATCCCAAGCAAGAAAATCCATAGATGCACCAGACATATTTCCCCAGCCATCCATAGTTTCATGATCGTATAAAGTGCTACTTGTAGTATGCATTAACTCATGTAGATCACCAAAAGGACCTCTACCATTCCAGCCTTTAGATCCGTATGCATATGGAGTCATGTTTATGTATATTCCTGGAATTTGTTTTTCTGTGGTTTGAGTAAACCCTCCACCGCCCCAATTGTACAAAACTTCATTGGTTGTATTTGGTGGACCCATAACCCACACTCTGTCTACGTTACTAAAGTCAATTTCAGGATCAGCAATAGCAATCAAATCACGAGCAAGGTTTCTTTGGCCATACTCGGTCTCATGATTTGCATGAAGCCCAACATCATAAGAAACTAATGACTTATTAATTTTAAAATATTTAGCAGGAATAATAAACTTATAGTTAGATGGACCATCAGTCATATCTTCGAGTGACTGCCTGATAAAGTCAAAATAATCTTTATAGTCATCCTGTGGGTTTGTGGATGCCTGGTAGTCTGGCGTTGAAAAAGGAATAACTTGTATGACTAAGTTTGGGTGCAAGTGAAAGTTTCTAGACTCGTCTTCTTGCCAACTATTTCCAATTGGAAGTTTGCATTCGTTTACATTTAAGTATTTAGATTCATTGTCTTGTATTGTTGTAGGCTTGATATCCGATAGTGACTTTTTAACATATCTCAAAGGTGTGCTACACCACCCACTCTTGATTTGATTTTTTTGAAATTCTTTCCATTGAGAAGGAACCTCTGGGTCTGCTTCACATTTGTTCTTATACTCAAAGACTAATGGCTTTGTAATCGTTGTTGATGGGACTCCAACTGCACCTTCAGGATCACCAATGGCAGTTGGGGTTGGCGTAGGGGTTGGTTTAGGAGTTGGTTTTGTAGTTGTTTTTACTACAACTACCTTATTCCAAACTAATTTCTTTCCAGATTTAATGCAGGTGTATTTATATCCTGAAACAGTTTTCACCTGTCCCTTAACGCTGCAAACAGATCCTACTTTTATTGCTGCAAAGGATGTATCTGTTGATAAAAAAGATAAAGATAACAAAACAATTAAAAACTTTTTCATACTAAAACCTTTTTCTTTTTACGATATCATCAATCTGACGACATGTTGGCATGGGTCGCCACCTGCTTCCCATTCTTCTTGCTCCTCTTCGCCCATATATTCGTATCCACCATCATGAGTATTACAATAGGGTGGTGTTACCCAACCTCTTTCAATTCCGTTTTCAAGCCAGATACCAAACTCTTGCTCTTCGGGTGACAAATCATCATGCATATGGTTCATAACTTAATTATATCCTTAAATACTAACGATGTCAACTGGACCCATACAGGATGGATTAAATTTAATAGCAGCATTTACTGCTTGAATAACTCTGTTCCTTGCATTCTTTTGTTTATCTGTTGCGTATAAAACTCCATAAGCATACTCTGCTCCAGAACCCATAGCAAGATATGGCAGCGTGTATTTAGATAAAGACATGTCTGCAGAACTATGCTCATAGATATTTCCACGAACTGCAATTATCAAACCAAGGTCGCCATCTTTGGATGTGTCAACCCAAAACTCATTATAAAATTCTTTTAGTTCTTTAATAAACTTTGTTTGCATGAACCTATCTGTATCTCTTATGTTGGGTACGGATGGTTTAAAATTATAACGGATTCTTTCTCCGTCCATTGCCCCTGCATACCCAATAAGATAGGGGCCTATCTTCCAAACTTTTGGTGCATCAAGTGCTAGGATTGTTCCATCATCTGATGCTCCACGATCTCCAGCCATATAAATTTTATCTTCATGGCGTACAACAGCAATACAAGTCATGGCAGAAGCCCTCTCCAGATAGGTGATACTTAAGTATACCATTGCCCAGAGAGGGCTGTCAACTACCGTCAGTAATGACTAACTAGCCTTTTTGTCTACAGACTTAAAGGCATCATTTATTTCTGCTAATGATAGCCTTCCATCGTCCAAAAAAGCCCTTGCCAGTCTTTCAATAACTGTTGCTACTCCTAAGAGTCCTGCAAGCATAACTGCCTGAACTGTGTCAATTCCTACTACGGCTCCTGCTCCCAAGACTGATAGTCCTGATGCTGCGAATACCGCAAGAATTCTCATTAAGATATTTGTTATTGCTTTCTGTGGGTGCTCCTGCTTTGGGGGTTCTACTATTTTTTTAGTTGCCATTATTTATCTCCTTTTCCTGCAAAGTAGCCACCAATAATTCCTATTAGTCCTACCAGTGCATTTTGAACTAATGCAATTGCATCTTCGTTTGTTCCATATTTTTCACCTGATGTTGATTGTTGGAGAAGCATTGAAGCATATTCTCCAATAACTACAAGACCAATGAAACCTAATATACCTAGGGTAATTACCCACATTAATTTATCTTTCATTATTTATCCTCTTTTCTTAGCGGGATTGTAACTAGCCAGATTACTGTTGTTATTAATACTGCAATACCAACAATGTCTCTTGCTGATCCCGTCAAAGTTAGCCATGCGATAAAGAAGCCAAGGAGGGTGAATGCCTGTGCAATTAATTCCATTCCTGCGTCTTTAAACCATTTGATTAATCCTTTGAGCATTTTGCCTACCAGGTTGATGGCTTTATTTATTATCTTCATTTGTTCCTCCTTATGACTGCCCCTGCAATTTGTGATGCAATGACCACTGGGACAATTACTTCCTGCGCTTTTTCTCTCTGATCATCTGTCATATCCATACCCAACTCAGAGAAATTGGATAGGAGTTCTGTAACATCCACCTCAAATACTGCTGCAAGTGGGTCTGCCAAGAATGCTTCTGTTTGTACTTCTGTTGTTGCATCTGCTAATGTAAATGGCATTGGGGTATCTCCTGCATCCCCTGCTCTTTCTGCGAACTCAACAAATGCTGCTGCTACTGCAGGGTTAGATTTCATTGCTTCTGCAACCTTTGCAACTTCTGCTGGTGCAATACCAAGGTCTGCTGCTACCTCTGCCTTGGCTTCTTGAGTAAGAGACTTAAGAGTTTGACTTACTGCTGCTGTTTGTTCTACAGAAAGTTTAACTAGTTTGTTATCCTTGCTTGTAAGGTTTGAAATAACCCCAGATAGATCTTCTGCATTTCCTGTACCCTTTTGTGGGATAAGTGCTGCTAATACTGCATCCTTGATTACTGGATCAATATTTTCTGCTGGCTTAAAGTCTGGTCTTGGAAGTGGTTTAGGTTCTGGGGAAGGCTCTACAGAAGGCTCTGGAGTAGGCTCTGGCTTCGGTTCAGGACTTGGGGCAGGTGTAGGCTTAGGTTCTTCTGGCTTTGGCTTATCTGTAGGCTCTGGCTTAGGCTCTTCTGGTGGTGTAGGTTTTGGACCTGGCTGTGTTGGCTTTGGATCTGGATTTTCTGTAGAGGTATCACCACTTGGTTTTGGCTCAGGCTTTTCTGTTGGTGGAGCAGAAGGCTTTGGCTTTTCTGGTTCAACCGTAGGCTTTGGCTCTGGTGTAGGCTGGTTTGCTGCAGCATTGGCTGCTGCTTGAGCAATTGCTCTTTGAATTTCTCTTTGTGATTGTTCATCATAGTAACGCCATGCGTCATCAATGGCACTATTAACATCAAGTATTGCGTTGTTAAAATTAGATACGGCATTATTCTTTTCAGATAAAGCATCTTCTGTATCGTTAACAGCATTTTCATACTCAGATATCTTATTAGCCAAATCTTGATTATATGAATTTAATGTTGCAACCTCTTGGTTATAAATATTTAGTTTATCATTATATTCTTGCTGTGCTGCATTCTTTGCACTTAGTGCTGCTTGATATTCTGCAGTCTGTGTTGCAGTTGGTCCAGAACCAGAAGAAAATGTATTTAAATTGCAACTGAAATTTTGTCCCCATACTCTTGGATCTCCAGCATAGTCACATCCTGCACCAGTCCATCCTCCAGGAATACCCCAACCAAGATGATAAGATCCAGGTCCTCCACCGTTGTACCACCAAATCTCTACATCAAATGTTTTGTCTGTAGTTACATCATATACAGGAGAGTAATCACTCCAAGTTGTTCCTTGCTCTACCCAGTTGTCTACGGCCAATGATCCGTCAATATACATTCTAAAACCATCATCTGTATATCCTGCAAAGTATGCTTGCGTAAACCATGATGGAACAGTTATCTGTCCAGTAAATTTAACTATAAAGTTTTCATATCTGTTACCACAAACTGGACGAGTCATATAGTTTCCATTTATTGTTCCACTACATAAGAATTGATCTGTGGCTGCCAAACCATTGACTCTAATTAAACTATAAACATCGTATTTCAATCCTGCTCCACCAGCACCATTTAGGGCTTGCTGTGCATTTGATAGGTTGATGTTGGCTATGCCAAGGGAATCGTAGGAATCATTTTTATGTTCAAGTGCTAGGGCTACTGTTGCTGTCTGCCCATCTACATTTGACTGGGCAAGATCCATATCTTCTAAGGCTGAGGCTTCTGCATCTACTGCATCTTCGTAGTCTGCAATTGCTGTGTTTCTGACATCCCGCAAATTTTTAGCATACATAAACTTGTTTTCTGCTATGTCAATCATATTAATTAGACCATCTTTATAGTCTAGTTTATCTACTGCGCTATTGAGGTTTTCAATCTGCTTGGCTGCAACTGTAAGAGGATCATCAGAGTGTGCGCCATCTGGGGACATAAAAAGCCAACCAAATGCTAACATTGTGGCTGCTACTATGCGTATTAGATTTTTAATTACCTTTCCCCCTTGCAGACAAAGATGTCTGTTAGGATGATTATACCATTTTATTGCACAAAAAAGAGGGCTAGCACTTGGCTAACCCCCTCAGTTGTTGGACTAATTACTTAAGGTAAGTAACCTTAGCCTTTGGATTCTTTGCATTCCACTTCTTTGCAAGTGCATTGAAAGCATCCTTGATTGACTTAAGTGTAGCAGCATTGTCTGCTGTCAACTTAGCAATTGTTGCATCCTTAGAAGCAAGTGCAGCATCTGAAACAGCCTTTGCATCAGCAAGAGCCTTAGCAGAAGCAGCCTTCTCAGCAGCAATTAGAGCAGTGTGCTCTGCAGTTGCCTTAACTAGTGCTGCATCCGAAGCAGCCTTTGCAGCAAGTGCTGCATCCTTTGCTGCGACCTGTGCAGTAAGTTCTGATGCTAGATCACGAACTGTAATTTCTGCAAATGGTGAAAGTGTTGGAGCAGTCAAACCTGTTACAGCAGCAGCAACGGCATCAGTAGATGTTGTTGCAGCGAATGTAATAAGTGAGCGTGTTCCAGTTGTTGGAAGTGTTGCCTTAAATGCAGCAACTCCAAAATCTGAAAGTGTAGCACCAGTTGTTGCTGTTGCTGTATCCATTACTGCTGTTGAAGCAAACACTGTTGCAGTGATAGACTTACCAGAAACCTTGTTTCCGAATACATCTGATGCTGTAACTGTGATGTCTTGCTTTGTACCAGCAGCGCCTGTAGCAGGAGCAGATACTGTTAGATTATTAATCTTGCCAGCAGTTCCCTGTACGTAGTATGTAAGTTGTGTTCCACCGTTGGTGATTACAACTGTACCAATTGCTGTTGTCTTTGTATAGACATAAAATGTTGCTGTTGTTCCTGTACCAGTTGCAATTGTCAAAGATGATGATCCTGATGTTGCTCCTACTGGTGCAGCAGTTGTGTGTAGTGCAGACACGATTGTTGCATTTGTTGCTACGACTGTTACGTTTGTTCCAACATCAACTGTTGCAATAAACTTTAGTGCATCAGCAGCGTCAACTGAATTGTCTGCAGGCACTGGCAATGATGCAGGCGTGGCGATTGCTGATGATGTAGTGTTTGCTACAGTGTCAAGCGATACAGCGACTGTCATTACAGCAGCACTTGCAGGTGATGCTACGATTGTGCCCAAAGTCATGGCTGCAACCATGGCTAGTGCGATTTTCTTAAATGAGTTCATTTAATTTATTCCTTTTCTTTATAGTAGATTTAATCTATCCAAATAATCTTTTACATCGTTTGGCATAGGTTTAAATTGTATCACATTGTCTTTCCCAATGTCAAGTTCACCCTTTGGTCTATCCCTAAATGTGTGAATCTCAACCTCAGTGTTATTATTTTTGGGCGTGTGAGAAATAGCACCAAAAATAGCACCACACACAGCATCAGCCAAGTCCTTTGACTTTTTTCTGGGGTGGTCAACTCTATCATTTTTCATAATTTTCAACTGCGTCAGTTCATCAAAGAGTAGATCAATTGATGGCATTGCTAGCCTTTCCTCGTATACAAGCATTGCCATATCCTCATAGTGCTTCTTGGCAACAGAAACAGTATCAGTTCTCATTCCAACCTGCTTTAATTCATTTTGAATATCAAACGATTGCCAACGGTCAAACGAAACCATTCCAATATTAAATCCAAGTCTACGAAGGTTTTGAATCCACTGCTTAACTTCTGAAAGATTAACTGGCCCTTCTACTTTTGGCTCCCACCATGCTACGGCATCAACTACAACTATTGGTGCTACCTGTTCATAGTTATTGATTACCTGAATATTTACCCACTTATCTACATGAGCAATTGCTACTGCACACTTATCGTGCTTCTGTGCAAGGTCAGCGTGGACATAGTAAACCTTATTTGGATCTGGCACAAATGATTCATCGAATCTTCTAAAGTTATCAATTGGATTTCTTAGTGTCATGCACGCTGCAACTTTGTCTGCCTGCTTAAAAAAAGCATCAGACGCAAAGGTTGGAACACATGCAAAACGCATCATTGCATCTCCTAGGTCAGTCATAAAAGCAATCTTAAAATCATCAATCTTTCTTGTTGGATTTACTTCCCATGTTGGTCTCTTTAGTGCAAATACTCCTGGATACTTGTACGATGTAATCTGATCCTCATCCCATGTGATATCAAATTTATTTGATGGATCATCTTCTGGTAATAATGGATTAATGATAAATGTGTGAGATCTTTCAACAACTTCTTTTTCTGCAACAACAGCATCATACTTTTCTGAAATAAAGTCTCCTGGGTATCTAGGGAAAGAAAGTAAAACAACCTTTCCAAGATCTGGGAAACGGGAGTCTACTGATCCACGGAAGGCTTTGTAGATATTGTCAGCAGTCTTTCCCTGCTCATTACCTGTATTAACTTCAGATGCAAAGCCAGAAATCTCATCGAGCACTGCAAGCAAAAGGTTTAGTCCCTCATGAGATTCTCTTTCAGAGTGACCAGAATAAACAGTTATTGATTTGTTAAACTCTACTGAGTCTGCCTTAGCATAAAACTTACCAGCAAACCAAGGGGATCTTTCAATCTTGCTCTTAAAGCCTTTAAAGAAAACATTCTTTGCCTGTTGTGCGTTAATAGCAACATTGATTAGGTCGATAGCATCTCCAGATGGCTTACCAAAGTACTTAGCAGGATCTTTTAAACATAACAGTTTATATACAATATAGCAGCAAGCAACAGTAGATGTAAAGTCTTTTCCACTACCCTTACCTAGTTGAAGTATGATTTCGTTTTTTGTATATTTTTCATAGTACCTTGTTCCTTCAACTTCTCCCAGTAAATCTAGCAGGTCTTCTTTTTTATAAATTTGACTCATTGCTTCTACGATATCGTACTGGATATCAGACAGTCCTGGCTGGCCTAAGAACTTTTCGTCTTCAACAAAAGTCTTTGCGTCTACAGGCTTTTCCTCAAAGTGACTATCCTTAAGTGCTTCTAAAAAATCATTAAAATCAGCCATCATGAACTACCGTTATGACTTCATCTCTTTTGGCAATATCAGATAGTCTTCTCATAATCTGATCCCTAATCTCTGGATGCTCTGAGGCAATATCTTTTAATATTGACATAAGTACCATTTGTCGATTTTCAATCTCTACCATCTCTTCTGCAAGTTCTTTATTTTCTAGCAGACCAGCCTTTTGTAACATGTCAATACGCTTAGACTCAATATCCATAACCAACTTAATTGCTGCAGTTTTTGCACCAAGGTTATTAGTCATAGATGCTTCATCAATAACCTCATAGGATCTTGAAATTAACTTGCTATAGTGTGTGTCTGCTGCTGCAAGTGCTTCTTTTGCCCGTGCTCTGATTGCCTCATTAGCAGAAGCCATGACTTTCCACTCATTTATTAATTGAACAACCCTTGTTCTAGGGATTGCTAATTGTTTAGAAATTACAGTAGGGTCATTTCCCTTTAGGTACTCTTCAACAACACGGTTAACTTCATCTAGATGCTCTACTAGTTGACTATCTGACATATTTTCCCCTGCCTGTTTTGTATTCATTAAACATTATATCAGACCAGACATCATGAAAAGCGGATCCATGATGGTGACCATCTCTTGCAGTTAATCCATATGGACTACTTATATTTGTATCAGATTTGAACACACTTTTATTTACATCTTTCCTATTTACAAAAATCATAGACTCTAAATCACAAAAGTTTAAGAGGTCATTTAACTCTTGGTTATATGAAAAAACATATAACTCTATTCCTAAAAAATTACAAAAGGTTTCAAGCATCAATAAGTACTGATAACTGTAGACAGAATACTCATGTTTTTCTATTGTTACTCTTGGAGTTCCCGTAACTTGAAAAAACCCATCTATAGTGTTTTTAATAAACTCTTCTCCATGTCCAGAGATAGATTTTTCACTTAAAATTTTGTATCCTCTATACATGTCTGGTAAATTTATAAAAACAACATCTGGTTTTCCATAAGAAATAGTATATTTAAAAATTCCTACCACAATCTCCATAATTGATGATCCTGGTTTTGAAATATTAAAATAACCAGACAAGTCTTCTTCTTCTAAAATCTTTGAATAAACCTTATACGGCCAAGTTTCTTTTGCATACAGACCCACTCCATAAGTTGCAGAGCAGCCCGAAAACAAAACATGTTTTCCTTTATGAACTTTTATAAAATTATCTGATCTAAAATTAAGAGTGTTAACTTTAAATGAGTCTTCTTCCCATTTTTGATCTCTGCACCATTGAGAGGATTCTAGATTATTATAATAAGGATCTTCACTACTTAAATCATTAAGTGCGTCTTGAACTAAATCCCACCCTTCTAAATTTTTATTAAATGCATTTTTTATTTTTGCGCTGGGGGTTATTCCTTGATTAAATAACTCTTCTTTAATTTTTGGAGAAATATCTTTTATGCTAACTTTTCCGTGTGCGTCTGGCATATCGTCCACCACCTAAACTATATTCTTCAAACATTATTCTAGACCATATGTCGTGGTATCCCCAACCATGATGCTGGTTATCTCTTGCTGTAAGGAAAAACTCATCAATGCTGTTCTTATTTTTTTCTGCATAATCATATATCTCTTCAACAATATCATGGTTTTCTAAAAATTTCATTGATTCAATGTCTGTCTTTTTTATTAAATCATTTGTACCATCTACGTATGAAAAGACATACAGTTCAATTCCCAGGTCTTTGCAGTATTGTTCTAGCATCATGAGGTACTGGTAAACATAAATTCTCATTTCCTGATTCCTCATGTTTGCTTTACCTCTGTACATTCCATGGTAAAGACTATTAATAGTTTTGTTTTCTATATCTTCAACAGAACCTTTTAATACATCTTTTCTATCATCTCTGATTGAGTAGTGCCTATTAAGGTCTGGTAGATCTAAAAATATCACATCTGGTTTTCCATATAAACTTATATACTTAAAAACATTAGAAATAATATCCATGATAGATGTTCCTGGTTTGCCAAGATTAAAATAGCCAGAAATCTTTTCTTCTTGTTGCATCATTTTATAAATCTTATAAGACCATGTTTCTGTTGTATAAAGACCAACACCGTAGGTAACAGAACATCCAGAAAATAGTACATGCTTTCCATCGTGATCTTTTGTAAATTCGTCACACCTAAATAAACTTTTGTTTACTGGAAATGGGTCTTCTTCCCAATTAGATCCTCTAGCCCATTCCATATTTTCGGCTGTAGAGTATGCTTTATTATCAGAAGACAGATCATTGAGGGCATCTTGTAGCATAGGCCATCCATCTAATTCTTTTTTAAGTGGTGAATTAACTTTTACATTTGTAATAAAGCCAACCTGATTTGATGGCCTATTCCCATCATGCATCATCTCTGGTCTATCCATTTAATTCTCTTGCAATCTTTAATAGAATTAGGTATCCAATAAGATCATCAATATCGTTGTCGCCAACAAAAGAACCTCCACGAGTAATCCTGGATAACTTATCATCAATACGTACATGAAGTTGTTCAACATTATCAGCAGTAGCAAAAATTCTTACTGGGTTTAATGCGCTATCGCCATATGACTTATTCTTAGTGATTAGCATTGTCTTTATCTCATCGCATACTTGAGAAATTGTAAACTGTGTTTCTTCACTCACTGTCATCCTCTTCCCAATCAAATGCTTCTGGAATTCCCTTTAGTGATGCAATGGCAAATCCAAATCCAACCATGCCTGCTACAGCAATAGCAATCAATGTCTTTTCAACTTTACTCATCGTTTTGATTTCCTTAATCCAAATTTAGCAAGGTATACGTAAATAGTTTCAACACTAACTCCGCACTCCTTTGCAATATCTTCTGGAGTCTTTTTATCCATAACATATCTCTTACGCATAAAAGACTCACTTGTATATAGTTTAGCAGACATGGCCTTACTTGTCAACTCCTATTGCTTTGCCCCAGTTTTTCATAGCCCAATGCCCAATTCCACACGCATCTGCTACATCATTATCAGTAATAGTCCTATCGTACTGAACATTAATAAATTTTATTGTTCTTTCTTTTCTCAGATTTCTCTCATAAGTTTTTAGCCATGAGTCTGACTTATCAGGATTTTGTGCCTTTATATAAAACTTTTCATCCTTAGATATTTTTTTATTACCAATAAAATTTTGCCAAGTAATTGGAGAAACCTTACCTATTACTTTTGTTCCAGACTGACCTGCTGCGCCAAGGATTGCTCCTTGCACTAGCGCTAGATCTGCAGCCGTTTTTGGGCTATTCATAAATACAGTATGCTCAATAACTATTGCTTCAAACCCACCATAGTAATCAAAGAAAGCCTTAACCTTTTGGCCTGCATCCATAACTTTTTCATATGTATCTTTTCCTTCAAAGTTAATCTTTCCTATTACGCCCAACGTTTTTTGTTGGGTATCAAATAGGGCAAATGCAAGGCTATTGGTACTAGCGTCAATAGAACATATAGTATTTGGAATCATTTCCATACCCCACTTATTCTTTACCATTAGAAATAATCCTAATCTGCTTTAACACTTTTGAAACTTGGCTTGGATTTATGTTACACCTACCGCAAAGAACTTCATCATTAAAGACTGATAGTTCTTCTTGGCAGTTTTTACAAATCCTTTTCTTACCTATTCTTTTTTGCCTTCTAGCAATAATGTATCTTGCTGCAATCTTTTCTTTTGTTGCAGCCTCTCTACATTCTACAGAGCAATAAATCTGGTAAGATATTGCTGTAAGGAATTCCTTATCGCACCAACTACAATGCTTCATCAGTCAAAGGCTCCAAGGAATTTATTTTCAGTTCCCCAACCTCTGCTGACGCACATGCTTTTTGAATTGGACAGTTCTTACAAATCTTTGAATTAGATCTGTAATTTTTCTTAGGTAAAGTTCTGTCTACCCAAGCCTTTCGAACTGTTCTCATCCAATCAAACGCCTGGTCTACCCACCTGCGGTAATGATCATTTACTTCTACTGGCAAAAGCAATAATTCATGATTATTTTTATTTTCATAAATTAAAACAGCCTTAGCCTTTTTTAGAATCTTCATGTATATAAGCAACTGGATTAAGTGACCAGTCTTTGGCTTCATATGTGCCTTTCGGTACTCAAAGCCCTCATTCATCATTGTCTTGATTTCACCAAGCAATGGCTCTCCTTGCCAATTAAGCATTACGTCTCCATAACCAAAAATTGGTGGATCAGAATAGGTAATTTTAAATTCTGAATCAATTAGAAAGTCTGGAACATTCCCCATTGCAGATTGAATTCTTTCATGAGACTTAGTTCCAGCAGTCATGTTTGCTGCTCCATAAGCATCAGCGTTGTCTTCAAATGTCTGACCATCAAAGGCTAAGTACCAATATCTTGGGCACTCTCCGTGACCATAGGCAATGGTTGATGGCGCAAAGGTTTTCTTTTGTGTGTGCTTATCTATACGGTTAATAGTATAGCCTTCTTTAATCTTTTCTGTAATCCCTGCTACATCCATAGGATGTGCTGGAAGAACTTCTTTTTTTACCATGATTTGTTGCAGTAAACTTTTTGTCATTTCATAACTCGTTTCTATTACTATAAGTATAGCAGATTATCTTGTGATATATTTCAATGCTGAGACTAGATTGTTAATTGATTCTGCTGCGGTATAGTATAAGTTTTTCTTTCCACGATCAGACTTATCTACATTTGCCATCCATGTTGCCTTAAATGCCATCTTTGCAGCGATTGCTTGTAGCCTTACAATTTCGACAGTGGCTACATTAAGAGGAATATCTGGCTTTATAATTATTTTAGCAATAAAGGTAAGGGCTGTTGTGAGTTCTTCATCTTGCATATAGTCTGCAATCTCCACAAGGCCATTAACCATATCTATGGTTGTCTTTTCTTCAATCATGCTATTGCTCCATTTTCGTTTTCTTGTATTCCAATTCTTAATCCTTCTTCATGATACTGAGCCCAAGCGCTCTGAAATTCTGGATGATTGTTTAAAGAATCTACATAGTTCTTTCGTTTTTCTGTATGTAAAAATTGATCGATAGGATTATCTTCACCAGTAAATCTATAGTTTGTTGGTGGACAATAATCAAAACTTACAATCTCTAAGAACTCACCCTTCTTCCACTTTCTCTTTGGTCTCCAGTGTACTTGATTAACGGCACTGAATACAATCGCATCATTTGTTTTTAAATCAAAATGTTTTCCAGAAACAACTAGTTGCCAGTCATCAATGTTTGCACCTATTTGAAAATTGAAAGTAACCAAGTTTTCATCAGCATCAATGTGTGGTGGCAGTGTAGGAGCGTAAGTGTTATCTCCATACTCAAGATCATACTTAATATAATTATAGTGACAAAGTTTTATTTCTTCGCTATAGAACTGTTTTGCATACGAATCCATAACTTCTTCGATTTCTTTTGGACAATCAAATTCTACTAGTTGTCTGGACATATGGACAATCTTCTTTGGATCGTATCTCGATCCGCCATGATACATTTCTTGATCACCAGGAACAACCGTGTAGTCTACAACCCTATTCCTGTTATTTTCAATGGTATCTCTTAAAAGTTTTACCTGAGCATCTGTAAATGGATTACTTACATACAGTGGAAGTTCTTTGTTGTACTTGTCAAATCCAGTTAAGTATTTATGCAGTTCAGCCATGTTATTTCTTCTCTCTATATCGGTGTTCCTGATGTTCATGATTAACGTTTGATGTTATTCCTGGTGTTTCTTTCCAAGCCTTGAATTTTTCTAGACCCTTTTGTCTCATGGCATTTATGTGATCAGTTGAAAGCACATATGGCTGTGCTGGTTCAAAGTGCATAAAGATTGCCTCTAGGAATTCTCCTTCAACAAAGTCTCTCTTAGGTCTCCAGTGTACCTGGTGTGTACCAGAAAAAGTTAATGCCTCATTATCTTTAATTAAAAATGTTTGCTCTTCTTCCCAGTTATCAACGACTATATCCCAGTCAATGTTAGATCTAATTTGGTAATCCAAAGTAAAACGTGGTCCACTGAAAGCCTCATCGGTGTGTGGAAATAAGAGTGGATTAAAGACATGTTTACCACAACTAGATGTTATTTTTTCATATCGAGAAAAGTTGTACTCTTTAAGTATTAGTTTTTCTCCAGCAACTGACTCTGCTTTAGATGTAAAGATGTCAATTATCTCTTGTGGCAAAACAATGTGCCAACTGTTATAAGACAACTCATTGTGAAAATCCTGACTGTTTGTTTTATTAACAATATCAAAGATTGTGTTGATTTGACTTTGTGTTAACAAATCCTTTAATACCAGGTTTGGTAAATTTTTTCTCATTTTATATCTCCTATAACTCTATTATACACTAAGCCACGAATTTGGTTCTGGCTGATTGGATATGCCAACTCTTTCACGTAATCTGTGAGACCAGTATTCCAAAATTTCTTTTTGATTTTCTGACCAAGGCTTTTGATCTACATATGCAAAGTGTGCAAAAATCATATCAACCTCATCATCATCCGATAGGTCCATATTGGATCTCCAATGAACCTGCTGAGTACCAGAAAAAACTAGAGCATCTTTTATATCAAATACAAAAGACTCGCCCTCAACGACTACAGGCCATTCAACATTCTTATTTAGTTGTATATCTACTGTAACTCTTTGGCCATCTAACTTGTGGGTGTCATAATGTGGGAATAGTTTTGGTTTATACCCGAATTTATTTGAGTACCTGGCAAAAGAATATTCTCTAAGTATTACCTTTTCGCCAAGCCAGTCACTAACAGATTTACTTAATCTATCCTCAAATTCTTTATCGCTTAATGTCCAGGCTCTGTGACCAGCAAACTTTTGAAATAAAAACCCGTCTGGATTATCTCTTACCATTTTGTAGACATTATTAACATCTGTATCTGTAATTAGATTATTAATAATAAACGGTTTAAAGTTGCGATTGTCTACATGACCATTTTCGTAGGACTCATTATATATGGCTGGGTCAAAGTTGCTCATAATTATATTATACACCCTTCCCCTTTTTCACTGCTCAATACCTCTTTTTCTCCAAAAGGTAAACAACATCTTAACAAAACTTCCGTCCTCAAAATTCTGAATAACTCTTCCATGCTCTTGAACCTTTGGCCACATGGTTACTGCAGAATTATCATCTAAAGAATACTTTTTATTATCAATTACTATAGGCCAATCAATGCTTGCAGATATTTGATAATCAAAGCAAAGGTTGTCCTTGTTTCTATCTTTATGAATAGGAAGAGACATTTCTCCATACTTTGTATTGTACTCACAGTAAACTGCTCCAATAAGTGAGTGCTGACCATGATCCTTTTTTATAACTTTACTAAATGCTTTCATGACTTCTCTTGGAATTGGGAACAACTCTAATTGAATTCTTCCTTTTTCTAGTCTTATAAATTGATCTGTGTCTAACTCTCCAGAGTATCCATCAGAGTTGGCTGGTATATCTTTTATTGTTCTTTTAGATAACTCATTATCAATAGTTTTTTGTAGGCTGAATAAAAGATCTTCTGAAAGAATGTTAGTATAAACAGAGTTAATCATTGCTCTTGCTACCATCTACTAACTGTTCTAAAATAGAAAACTCTACAATAGCAAGTCTTACCTTTGTGTTTGCCTGTCCCATGGCAATAATTATTGCAGGATCATTCCCGTTTCTTATTGCATCAGTCACAGCCTTTGCCCAAACATCTTTATTAATAGTAAAGGATTTTCCAACTTCTTTAAAGTCTACTGTAAAATTTTCCCAAGAAGCATCACCTTTGTGCGTACCACGTCCTGAGTTCTTGTGCTGCTTAGCACCTATTCTTTTACTCTCACTCTTCTCCGTCAAAGTCCTTCTTCTTTCTTTTACCAAGGTATACAGTAGTTAAGTGTTTATCTTTACACATCCAAGTCAAAGTTTTTGTTTCTGCATAACATCTCAGTGTAGGAACAACTTGTTTGCATGTATGGCATGGCCACTTTCCTGGGTATACTGTGTAACTAGCCATTTAACTTTTTCTTGATGGATTCTTGCAAGTCAAGGTCCTCTCTTACACGATTAATGAATGCTTCTTTACCTTGTACTTTTGATCCATCTGGAAGTATATACCAGGCACCTGTGCGTTCCACAATTCCATTTAGTTCTGCTGTAGTCACCAAATCACCAATTGTGTCAAGTCCAATATTGTCACCTCTAAAATAAAAATCATACTCGCCATTTTGAAATCCTGGAGATGTTTTAGAAAATTGAAGTTCCCAACGGATAGTTCTTCCAACTTTTTCTTCAATCAATTTATCTCCTACTTTGATCTTTCCCTTAATTGCTTGATTGTCCGACTCTGAAGAAAAGAGTTTAACAATACATGAGGAATAAAACTTAGTAGCCTGACCACCAGAAGGCTGCTGGCTAGTATACATAGCATTGATATTGTTGCGAGACTGAGAAATAAGAACAAGCAGAGTTGGCTTAACTTTATTGTTTGCATAGTTAAGCATTTTCCATGCGTTACTAAAGTCACGGGATTCTGCTCCAATCTGTTTTGTATTTTCTAGTGCTTTCATTTCATCCGTATCTTTTTCAAAATAGATTGCTGGAAGCATTGATGTAATAGAGTCTACCACAATTAGATCAACTCCAGCATTCATAAGCCCTACGCCAACGTCAACCATGTCACTGATTGTTCTTGCCTGTGAATAAATTAACTTTTCTGGGTCTACCCCAAGTTGTCTAGCCCAATCTTCAGAGTATGACATTTCTGAATCAATCCAAGCACACAACTTTCCCTCTGCTTGTGCTAGAGCAATCATTTGAAGGCACATAGAGGACTTTGCAGACGACTTTGAGCCCCAGATGAGTACTTGTCTACCATATGGAAGGCCACCCCCCAGAGCACGGTTTAAACCAAAACTAGGTGTTGGCTGATACTCATAGTCAATACCTACACCGCTTCCAAGTTTTTTCCTTAACTTAGGATCGAGTTGTGCTAATGCTTCTTCTATACTAACCGACATTTATATCCTCCAATATTGTTGTTCCATCTTTTGTTTTACCAAAAGAAAATTTATATGCCTTTCCTTCTTCTAGCGTCATATATGCTTTTGCAAAACTTGTAGGGAATACTGTAACAGAGTGCAAGTCTCTACTTGTATCTGCTAATGTTAAAGATGCCATTTTCTTTCCAGCCTTAGTAACCCTTGGCTTAAATGAAACAACAAGCATCTCATCATCTTTATATGGCAACTGCTTGTATCCTAAAAATTTAATTAATCCAGTTGTAGACCCTTTTATGGAGTCGACAGGCACAGCAGAAAGAATCCTATTATCATTAGCAAGAATGATATACGATAAGCCTGCTTCAATAGTTGTTTGTTCGTCATCAAAAATCCCTACGCTTCCTGTTTTATCTAGTACTTCGACTCTGGACCATCCAGTGCCTCTCTTAATTGACTTAACCATTCCCATTAAAATATAAGATCCCTTTTCTTCAAACTCTTCTATGTCTTGGATAAAGGCATGATAGTGTGCTGGAATAGAAATATTAAACTCTGGTAGATTTAAATAGTCGTATAGGTTTTCTTTAATCTCTTGTTCATCTCTCGGATTATCTCTGAATGTTGCTGCACCAATAATTCGTAGTGCTTGAAGAGCACGAGAGTTAACTCCATTTCCCTTAGTAAACGTAAACTCCTCAAGTTGAGCATACGAATCGAAAGGTCGTGCTGCAATGTACTTCTCAGCAATTTTATCGGAAATATATTTAATACCAGATAGACCAAAGCGAATACCCTTACCCTCAATCTTAAAGTCAATATCTGAATCATTGATATGAGGAAGTTTAACGCTAATGCCCATTCTTTTTGCTTCAATAAGATATTCAGTTCTTGCATCTTTGTCCTTTTCATTTTTTAGTAGTGAATACATAAACTCTAATGGATAGTGATATTTAAGCCATGCAGTCCAATAAGATAATGTAGAGTATGCTACTGCGTGGGACTTGTTAAATGAGTACCCTGCGTGAGCCTCAAAGTCGTGCCAAAGATCCCTTGCAGTATTTGGAGAAAGAAACCTAGAGGCTCCCTCTACGAACTTCTCTTTAAACTGATCAAACTCTTTAGCATCTTTTTTCTTTCCAATGATCTTTCTAACCTTGTCTGCTTCCGACATGGACATACCGCCAAGCGATACGCATGCTTGCATAACTTGTTCCTGGTAAAGAATACAGCCATATGTCTCCTCCGTAAATTCTTTTAATACTTGATGAGTATATCCAATATTTTGACGACCATGCTTGCGCTCAATATAGTCCTTGCCAATTGTATTCATTGCTCCAGGGCGTACTAGTGCATTTGATGCTGCTAGTTCTGAAAGGTTTTTTACACCCATCTTAACAAGCAGATTTGTATATGGTGCTGCTTCACACTGGAAGACTCCCTTGGTATACCCGTCAGATAACATTTGATAAACACGGATATCATCCATAGGGATGTCTAGTGGATCAATAAGTTTTCCGTCTCTCTCTTTAATAATCTCCAAAGCATCCTTAAGCACACTTAAAGTTTTAAGTCCAAGTGCGTCGATCTTGATAAGGCCAATCTTTTCAGCCTCTTCCATGTCAACCGCAACAACAGGAATGCGCTCATCGCTACCAGTAGAAGAGCGTGTCTCCATTGGTGCGTACCTAAAAATAGGATCTTTACTAGTGACAACACCAGCAGCGTGAATGCCAGTACCTCTAATACGACCACGAAGTTGTTCCCCATATATTTCTACCTCTGGATATTTCTCACGGAATTCCCGTGTTGTTTTTGATGTGCAGTACTCATCCCATGTATCAACAAGTTTAAGGACTTTATTGACATCAGTAAGTGGGATATTTAAAACTCTTGCAACATCTCGGACAACACCTTTATCTTTAAATGAAAGGAATGTTGCAATTGATGCTACATGTCGGTATTGTCTAACTAAATAATCTTTTACTTCCTCACGACGTGAGTCTTGGATATCTGTGTCAATATCGGGAAAATCATTTCGTTCTGGATTAATAAAACGAAAGAAGAGTAGGTTATGTTTTATTGGGTCAATGTCTGTAATCCTAAGGACATAACATAGCAATGATCCTGCTGCTGATCCACGACCTGGACCAACCATGATACCTTCTTTCTTTGCCCATGTAATCATGTTTCGTACAACCAAAAAGTATGGACCGAACTTCTTATCCTTGATTACTTTTAGTTCTTCATCTAGTCTATCTAGGTATACCTTATCACCTTCATGACCTCTTTCTTTTAATCCTTCTAGGGCTAACTCTTTAAGTTCTTTGTCTGGGTGCTTATATTGAACAGGAAGAAGGTCTAGTCCTTCTTGAATTCCATAATCACTAATCTTTTCTGCAATCTTTAATGTATTTGCATAGATGTCTGGTCGATCAATACCTTGGGCTTCCATAGCAGACTTCATCTCTTCATAAGACAAAAGATGGATATCAAACTTATTAAATGTAATTTGACGGTCTTCTCCATACAGGTAGTCAAGTCGTTCCATCATGTTTTCTTTTTTCTTTGACTTTTCGTATGTATGCTCTTTGTCAATCTTAACGTGTGTGTTAAGAAGCAGTTTAAATTCTTGAATCTCTTTTTGTTCTGCACAACTGTGATGGCAGTCTGGAGTTACAACGACCTCTACAGAAAACTCATCTGCTAACTGAATTAGTTGCTTGTTTATTTCTGCTGGGTTATGCGGCATAACCTCAATATAGTAGTCATCATTGAATACACGCTTAAACCATTCAATGTACTTCTTTGCAACTGCAAACTCATCATTCTCAAGTGCTTTAACCAGAACGCTACTTGGGCAAGCCGAAGTAACAATGATGCCCTCTGAATACTTTTCCAATACTTCAAAGTCAAATCTTGGCTTTTTAAAAAAGCCTTCTGTCCAAGATATTTCACTAATTTTATTTAAATTTTCTAAACCAATTTGGTTCTTGGCAAGAAGGACTATATGGTTGTAAATTAGATCTAGGTCTCCATCTCTCTCAGACTTATCCCTAGTATCAAATCTATCTTGACACATATAGCCTTCTACGCCAAGTATAGGCTTAATACCCTTTGCTTTTGCAATACGGTGCAGTTCCCTATGCCCAGATAAAGTACCGTGGTCAGTAATGGCAATTGCTGGCATCCCTAACTCAACTGCACGGTCAACGTATTCTTCTGGAGTAGCAATCCCGTCAAATAACGAGTAGTGAGTATGTACGTGTAAGCCTACGTAAGACATCTATTACCAGTCGATGTTTGTGCTGGTAACAGAAGGTGAATCAAATCCAAAGAAGAATGCTTCTTGCTCTGGATATGGAACCTCACGGACAACCTTTTCTAGGTTGAAGAATTCAAAACCAGTCCATGCAAATGGTTCTGCATCTGGCTTTGATGGTAGAAGTGTGTAATTGGTTTCAGTTCCCTGACCATTACGCTTTAACTTCCACTCAAGATTTGAAATGCTTCCTGTATCAAGAGCATATTCACGAATGTTATTAAATGCTGATTGCTTTGATATGCCCTGAGACCATACAGCAATGTATGGATCTTCTGTGCCATCATTAATCAACACGTTGCAGTAAAAGCGAAGACGTGCACGCCATCCTGACTTTGGTTCCTTCTTTGCCATTTCGCAACCGAAGCAACGACCCTCTGAATCCATTGTGCAAGCAGCCTTGCGCTTGTAGTCCTTTGGGTTTGTATGCTCTGCAACAACAACAGAAAGACCACGGTCTTCTGAAAAGTTTGCTGAGTCTTGGTCTAGTTCTTCTACAAATCTAATCTTTGCAGATTGTGCATCCGCTAGTTTAACCCAGCGAACTTTCTGTCCTGTTCCTTCATATTTTGGTTTTTCGAGCAGGGCGTTGATATCTTTTAATCCCTTAATTACGCTCATAGTGTTCTCCTTTGTGTCGTGTATATTAGTTTAGCATAGCCATGATAGATTTGTCAAACTGGAAGTCTAACTTCTTTATTTCCTCGTCTGTCATGTCGCCTATATCTTTATATTGTTTATCTAATTTAATAACAGAAACACGAGAACCAAGTTTTTCAAGTATCTTGCTTTTCATGTTTCCTCCTGCCTCATCGTTATCTGCAATAACAATAATGTTATTGAAATACTTTTGAAGCAATTCTATTTGTATGTTGGAGACATTTGCTCCAAGTGTTGCTACTGCTGGAAAGCCTATCTGATCAAGTCTAATAGCATCAAACGATGACTCTACCACGTATACACGATCTGCAGTCTTTACTCTGTTAAGGTTAAACAGCGTTTTTGATTTAGGAAGTCCAGGTGTATTTTTAAATTCTTTACCCTCAATAGATCTTCCAACAAATCCAACTGGTATTCCATCTGGACTATGAACTGGAACAGTAACCATGTCTTGTTTTTCTGAGTAACCCAATGAAAACTTTGCCCATGAGGTAGTTTCAAGTTTTCTATATTTAAAATAATCTTTTGCTCTGTCAGACGTTAGTAAATTATTGTAAAGTCTTTTAAGAATTAATTCATCGAATGGTACGAAGTCTGGCTTTTTATATAACTGCTTATTTACTTCTTGCTCTAAGTTTCCTTCTTGCTCTTTGTTTTTAATAAATCGAATAGACTCAAAGTAGGTTCTTCCAGAAACATGCATAACTAATTCTACTAAATCTGCAACCTTTTGACATGAGAAACAAAAAAATGTTCCATTGTTCTTGTCTACTTCTCCTGCTGGAGTTCTGTTATTTGCATGAAATGGACAGAAAATAATATAATCAGAATCTACTTCTGATTCAACGTCTAGACCTGCTCCTGTGATAACTCTTTGGATTTGGTCTTTGGTATAACTATTGCCTTGTTTACGTCTATTCCTGCTATCCATTCGCTTTTCCTTTTCCCTGCGTATACTCCGTGTATTGATAATTCAAAGTTAAAACATTTTTTATTCTCAATGTAGTCTATCGTAAAAACTGGCTCAATGTCAAATCTGGGCACATAGCCACACAGTCGCATCTCCGATACGACAAGTCTAATGTACTCCCCTTTAAGCCTACCAATAGCAGAGTCATCGTGGATTACGCCATCCAGACTAAACTTTTTAATTGGCTTGTGATGATAATTTGCCATACATTAATTATACCCATATGTTTACTTATCCTCAAAGTCTTTGTATCTATAGTATCCCTTGTCAAAATCGCATTGTACAAGGAAGTCCCCCATATACCCATTACGGTTTTTACGGAAAGCACATTCAATAATATCACTATTTGTTGCTCGGCCAAGTGCTAGAACCCAGTCTGCATCGTAGGCAATCTGCCTTGACCATGCAGTCTGACCTAGGGTTGGTACGGAACTAAGATCATTAACATCATCTGGTGTTGCAGAGGAAATGGCGATAATCGGAACTTCTTCTCCAATAGCCATAAGTTTAAGTTCTCTTGATAGGTTTTTCATTCGTACCGTTTCATTATCTGCCTTTTGATTTGGGCTCATCAACTGCAAGTAGTCAACAATCACAAAGTCTGGCTTGTACTGATCAATCTTTCCACGAAGAACAGAAGGAGTGATTTCTCCACCCTGATCATTTGAAATAATATGAAACTCTGGCTTACCAGCAAGATTCTTTGCATGCCAAGACTTTAGCATATCCATTTCAATCTCACCATTAGAAATTTTTCTATGAGACCAAAGTCCCTCACCCATAATTGTAAATACACGATTGCGAACTTCTGTCTCAGACATTTCTAAAGAAATGATCATTGGAGACTTTCCTTGTTTCCATGCTTGCACTGCAAAATAAAGAGCAAGCCAGGATTTACCAATTCCTGGATATGCTAAGAACACTCCAAGTTGTCCTGGCATAATTCCAGCAGGAAGATAATTGTCAAACCCTGGAAGTCCAGTCTTAATACCAGATATACCAAGTGCCTTTTGTTCTTTTACATTTTCAAAATATGCAATTGCTGACTCTAAGTCTGTAACATCAATGTCACGAATGGCAGAAGTATTTTTCTTTAACTCAGAAGTCTTTGTAATTAAATTATCTAATGCATCATTACCATTACCAGACTGTACATCTGAAGCAGCAGTTCGAATTATATCCTTTAGACTATCATTTAAATATTCAGTTTGAAGTTCTTCTAGGTGATGCTTTGTTGCTCCAATCCCCTGAATTGGTTGGAAGTCTCTAAACTTATCAACAACAAGATCTAGTGGTGGCGCTGCGCTGTTGTGCTCAAAGTAATTGCGAATAAATGTCCAAATATCATTATGTGTGCGAAGAAGATTATCAACATTGGCCTGCAAGAGAACATGGATTTGCTTATCAGTTAATACGGCTGTAATTAGTTTTGCTTCTGTATTATTCACTTAGCCACTCCTTAGCCATTCGTCTACGCTCTATTCTTTCTTTGTCATCTTTTTGTCTATCTAGTCTTGCTTGAAATATTTTTTCTGCATTGTACGCAAAGTAGTTCCAAGAAGGAGACTGAGAAACACTAAAGTAATACTCAAGTAAATCATAACACACTCCAATGCCATATGACTCTATAAGGGCATCAGATGCCCACTGCTCGACGTTTAGATTAAGTGATGGCTTTTGCTCATACCTTGTAGTATGGAACTTGCTGTAGCGTGATAGCAAAGCCATTCGGTCTTTGCGTTCAGCCATTACTCGTTAATTTCAGACTTTGCTTCGTTAATCTTTTCAGTTAACTTATCTTCTACAAACTTATACACACGCTCAAATGCTTCGTTTGTATTCTCGCCATCTCTTTTATTATCAATGATGCCAAGATCAAGTCTAAGCGACTGAAAATTGCCAAGGTTTAACGTGTATCCAAGTGTTACGGATACCTTTGTTGGTTCGTTTGTTACTACATAATTGCTGTCTGACATTTTATTTACCCCTCCCAAGGGTTAGTTAATAGATTCACTCCAGATAGGAATAAACCTACCATCTTCTGTTCTCGTATATGTAAGTATACCATCCCCCATACGACGTGTCAACTCTTGTCTGCTGGGTGTAATATCATTTGTAATTAAATTATCTTTTCTTGGTCTACCAATATGCATAGTAGCAAGGATATCACGAATCTCTTTTACTTGCGACTCAGAGTAATATGATCTTACTTGAAACCCTCTTGCCCCTCCTTTTTGAGAACCAGTTGGAAAAGGAATAACTCCTCGCTTCATTAAAGATGGCATATATTTTTTATGTCTATTGACAAGTTCTGCAGTCTGACCAACTGTATACGCTCTTTCTCTTTTACTTCTAAAATCACTAATTAAACAACTTTCAATCTGTCCCTTTGTAATATTGTAAACAGACATTATTCCATTTGATTTATTGTAATGATGTATCCTAACAAGTTCACCATTTAAGAACCATACCTTTTTGTTACCTGGAATTACAGGTGCGACATTATATGCTTCGCTCTCAAGATTTCCTTTTGTAGTAGCCATTTGCCCTCCTGAGACTGCTCTGGTGGGTTAAACATTTTTCTAAACCCACATAAAATACAATAAATTTCTAAAAAACTAGCAGAACTATATTGTCTGTCAACAAACATCCTACCCTTACATCTGCTGCATCTTAGCATTAATTTGGTAATCCGATAGCAATAAGATTTACCCCGAGGGTTACATTTCCTCCAGTTTTAAACTTAACGATACCGTCTACTCTAGAGGCAGTCACTGTTTTTAAAACTACTGATATATCTGATCCTGCTGCTGTGGCGCCAAGGTTGATTGGTGTTGCTGTTACAATTGGGGCATATTTAAATCCACTATACGTCAGGGAAAATGGTAACTCTCCTCCTGCACTTACTGGACTGTTATTTGCTACTTCAGCATATCCGCCAACCATACGCATCTCTGAAGCGCCCATATCTTTTTTGCCAAAACTAATGGTGTCTACTGTAACATATTTATTTGATGCAGAAGAAATACTTGTGGTCAAAGAGTTTACCGCATCTGCAATTTGATACAGGTAACTTACGTCAATTGGTTGGCCTCTATTTGGCAATGGAATGTTTGGCATGGTTATTCTATTATACCATTAAACTGCCTGTGGGCCAAGCGTATATGCTTTCAAATAAGAAATACTTCTGTCTATTTTTAGACCTTTAAGAAAAATCTCAACAGTTACGAAGGTTGGTGGAAGTGTTGTTTCCACATTATTAATAAAATAAGTACTTGGCTTAATCAAAGAAATGGATGTTCCTTGTACTCTTTGTTTATACGCCCAGTCTCCAGAATCACCCCTGTCCCATTTAACCCATATGTCGTATTCTGATTCTGTTCCAAGGCTATAGGTAATTCCACTAACAACCTTATTAATTTTAACTGGTTCCCAAGTTACGGAAGCAACGCCACCAAGGACTGAAATACTCTTATTACCAGCAACATATGTGTAATCGGTTGATAATGATATCTGAGAAGACCAGTGAGATGTTCTATTCTTATCTTCAGAAATTATTCTGTATCTAAAGTTGTATCCTTCGGTTGTTGGATTTATTGCTGGTAGATCTTCTTTTTTAATTCTTATAACTTTTATGTCTTTGTCTGCCATTATGACACATCCATTGCAAACCTAAACTCAATATAGTTACTTGTATTTCCATTTTTGACAATAGGTAGTCCTGAAATGTTTCTGATCACAGAGTATCCTGTTAGTCCGTACAACGCATTTTCTGATGTTGTGTTCTCTAGTCTTAATGCATCTAAAGCAACATAATAGTCGTCATCTACAGCATTTGCTGAAGAGGCCCCGCTTTTGATTTCTGCATAAACCTTTACTGTGTCTACAGCCTTCCATGGAAAACCGCTTGTTGTTTTTAATTCTTCTATTTTTTTATTTATTACAAAATATCTATTGTTATTAAAATTATTTAAACTACCAGCAGTATTGCTATGGTCTAGATTAATCTGCATTTTTGAAGTTTGTCCAGACACAGTAGAAGAAGAAAACTCAACAATAATTTTAACATTCATATAGTTTGGTACTGTCTGAACTGTTCCATCTTTTGAAACAACGCTAAATGCAAATCTTAACTCATCGTCTAGTGAGTTTTTAGACAAGTCTGCTGAGGTTGATGACAATTGAATAAAATTACCAGTGGCTGTCCATGTGCTTGAGCCACTTGAAATAACAGAAGAGTTTCCTCTTAGCATAATCATATTATTTAAAAATCTAGATCTTTCATGTCTTGACTCTCTAACATCATATGTAAAAACCTGATTGTCTGCGTTCGTTTGAAATATATCTCTTGCTGTACCTGAGAAAGAGTCTCTAATAATGTTTGGAAATGTTTCGCTATCTAGTCTTTCTGGTATGGCTACAACTGATGAAACTCCATTTATTTTCCAATTTTCATTAGTAGTAAATGCATATAGATTTTTACTATCTGTTGATCCCGCCAAGGAGTTTGACTTTGCAGAAAAAATTCCAACCTCTGTAATTTCATATCTTTCTTCAGTTGGAAGTTCTCCAGTTAAAACAATTTTTGACACACCATCATCATCAATAAAGCCACGAGAAGAAATTGGAATTCTAAACATTTCAAAATCTAAAGTTTTCTTGGCTGAATAGTCTGGAATTGCACCACTGACATATGGCTCTAGAGGCTTAGCGCCACAACCAACAGCAATATATGAAGCGTATGCTGGGGCTTGCCCAAGCAAGTACTTTCCAATAATGTCTTTGCCTTTATTAGTAATCATCTTATTTCTCCTATGTTATATTGTATCACGTAGAATATCTCCAGAAACCATAATGCTGACCTCTACTTCTTCGTCATCCTGCATATTTACAACCTCAATTATTAGATCTCCTGTGCTATTTTCAATATATACATTAGAACCATTTATGCCATTGCCAACATTTGGTATCTTGTCAGAGAACTTTATAAGAAAATTATCAAAGTAGGACTGAGCAGTTCCATACAAAGATAAAAGATTTTGGGAATTATATCTCTGTGCAAGAGATATCATATTTTTGATTGGCTGGTATATCAAGTTTTCACCAAAGACAGTATCGTTTCTTGAAATGCTTAGAACTTCTTCTCCACCAATGTCTTCAAAGACAAGTCGTGTCATCATGTATTCGCTTAGTTCTTCGTCCTTTAGATCAATTCTATATTGTGGTGTTGATGACTTAGAACTAGCAGTTGTGGCTGCCTGCGTCCCTGGAGTATTTGGTGTTGGGCTAGTCATTTGGAACCTCGCTTAGATAGAGTGTCATAGACGGACCTTGGCTGCTTCTGGCGTAATTGATATTATAAACTACATACTTTGTATCTGTGCTTGAAATAATATCCATACCCGAATCATCTTTATAATTAATATTTAGAATATCTCCTAATTGAATCATTGGATTAGAGAATATGTCAAGCCCAACAGACTTTGTTGGTTTCATTATCTTATTGATAATCCAGCCCATCATATTCTTTGCAGCATCCTGTGTTTGTACATACGGTAACTCTAATGAAAATTCTTTTTTACCATAAGTTGATCTGCTTAAATTTATTTTATTATATTTTTCTAATTCTGTATATGGAGAACTAACAAGGTTGTTATTTAAAAATTTAGGATTTGAAAAACTTGACTTTTCTGCAAAGTAGTCGTCAACAGTTAAGGAGTGTTGGGAATCTTGCGTGAAAGTTACTCCCTGGATTCTAAGATAGTTTCCAGTAGTTTCATCAAGACTGAGTGCTGAATCTGTTGCATTGAAGATTAAAAACTCCGCACCATATGGGTTTGCCTGAAATCCTGAGATTGCATAGCCCTTGATCTTATTAAATGTTGGAGATATTTTTGCATAAAGAGCAGGATAGGCTTTATCGTATTTTATATTAAAGTACTCGCACTCTCTCATGATTGTTCCAAACTCATCAAAATACATAGAGTAAGATGGTGGTTGGCTTGGACTTATACCTGCAAGGTACGTTGACTGAATAACTCCACTCATTGCGTATTTTCTAAATGCCTCATTTGCATTAATTTCTTGATTATCAAAAACTTGATTAAATGGGATATCAACCGCAAAAGTTGTATTCTGTGAATAGTTATCAGTAACAGCAAAAATATTTTCAAACATCAACTTAGAAGAACCACGAGTAAATAAGCACATATTGTTATAAACTGGTAACGGATTTGTATCTGTTACTGTTGCAACTATCTTATTATTAATGTACAAATAAAAGTTTCTTACTGAGCCTATGTCCATATACTCAACAGCAATATCATATACTGTTGGATTTTCTTCCCCATTAACTCTATACTGGCCTACTAGTGTGCCATCATCAACAATAACACTACTTAGCCCTCCCCAAAGTTTTATAGGTACCGCTTTATCGGAAGCCGAATCTTTTTGTATTTTGTAAAAGAATAGGTTGTGAGTATCGTCTCCATCTGTATATTTTGATATGTTGGTATCTGTAAGTGCTGCTATTTCAAAATAGTAACCAGCATTTGTACTTGGATTTACCATTACACCAAGTCCTCCAGATCCTCCTCCAATACTAATATTTTGAGATGGGTCTGTTCCAGGTATTACGTAGTATGTCATGCTACCAGATGGAGTTTGCCCACGAACTTCATTATTTTCAATTTTTCCAATAATTCTAAGCCTTGTTCCAAAATGCTTAAACTTATTTGTAAGTGGTTTATATACATAACTAATATTCTCAATTGGTGTTTGTGTGGTAGTAAAGTTTGGACCAGTCATTACAAGCGCTGATGACTGAACGGATCCAGAAGTAGTCGATATCTTTTTAGAATCATCATACTCAGAAATATAAGAGTTTGTTAAAAAGTTTCTGATAACTCCCGTCCTTGTCATCTGTTTTGCAAGTTCATTGTTTACACCTGCTGCCTCATTAACCGTAGTCTTAGTATTTTCATTTGAAGTAAACAAAAATTCTGAATACATATTGCATCCACGAACATTATCATTATTTGTCCAATAAGAATTCAGGCCAGCAGAATGACTAGTTACAGTTGTCCCAAATTGGCCACGGCCATGCTTTTTAACTTCTCCAGACTTTAGCCTGGTCACACCGTTAACAATCTCGTAATCTGGCTCAGAGTATATTCGCAATAGTCCTGTTGGGTAAATCTTACCATTAAAAGGCAAAGAAGAAAAGTAGTTTTGATATTCTTCAACGCTAGATATCCAAACATTTCCTATCTTTGAAACATTAAACTGAGCAGCATCATACTTAATAATTTCTCCATTTGCATAAAGATATCCATTGTATCGTGTAAGCCAATAAGCATTTTCGCCAAGATCTATAATGTTATTAGTTAAAATATTATTTACAACTTTAGGAACAAGGTTTGAAAGATCAGAACTTAGTGGCATTGCAGAAAGCATGTGCTTGGACATGTTTGCAACATTGTCATTTACGGACTTTGTATTTTCTGTTCCTGTAACTTCCCAAAGTAGGTAAGGCTTATATACCCAGTTTTTATCTTGGTCTAGCATTGTTGATTGCTTAATAGAACCATAAGACCTCTGAATATATCTAGTAGTATAATCAATCTTTCCATCATTGTAGACATTGTTGTCTATAGAAGAAACGCCAATAATGTTTTCAAAGATATCTGGATCGTCTGCAGGTGAGCCATAAAGGGTTGAGTCTATACCTCTTGATGTTCCTAATGGAAGGGTGTACTCTTTACTCATTACAATAAAATTATTGTACTCATCAAAGAACATAGAACTCTGAAAAGATACCGCAAGGGCATTCAAAACTTCGGCAATTGTCTGTGTTGAACTACAAAAGAAATATGGGATAACTATATCCTTTTGACCAGTTAAAAACTTAAAAGAGTAGTTGCTAAATCCTATCGAGTCTAGCAGTGTAGAAATTACGAAAGAAAGTGACGCATCCGTTAGTAGTAAGTCTGGTGCAGATAAGGACTCAAAATGAAAATACATATCTCTAAGTTCCATAGATATTGTTCTTGACTCTAAGTTTGTTTTTGGAACTGATTCTGAATACAGGGTTTTGATTGGTACATAAAATTCATAACCAGAATAATTGTCAATTGCATCATAGAATGAAAACTTAACGTTTTTATTTAAATAGTTCTTTACTATGCTGTTTGTATTATTTTCATTAAATGATAAATCGTAGTCTGTAATTGTAATAGTTCCTGTGGATGCTAAAAGTTGTCCTACTGGTAATCCAGATCCGCCCAGATCTGATGCAATCTTGTTAACTTCAAACTCAGTAGTTTTATCAGAAACATCAGAAATCAACCTTGGAGAAATTTCAATAAGATCAAAGCATGAGTCAAACTTATTCATTGTTTCTACTGCAACTCTAATTCCAGTAATATAATCAAACTCTTTATATGCAATAGATTGTGTCTGTGGGTTTAAGAATGTTTTTGGGCTAGTAAAATCAGTAACAAAGTTTGTGTTTTGTCCAACAACAGAACTAGCAATATGCCATCCATAGTTTGGGGTAAAGGTTTCATACTGACCATTTAGCCATATATAAAACTTTCCAAGGTCTTCTTCTGTAGACTTTACTAAATAAGAGAATCCAGGAATTGGACTTTCTGGCAGTTGCTCTGTTGATATTAAATCTCCTGCATTAATGAATATGCTTTCATACTTATCTGGAATAATAAGTCCATATGATAGTTCTAAATAGCCATCTTCTTGTATGATTGCTGAACCATCTGATCTTCTTGAAAGTGAATTAAATGACTGTACATCTATCCAGTTATTATCTTTAAGTACCTGAATTTTCCATTTCACTGGAGTTGTTTTATTTGAATCACCAAATAGTGGGTCACTAAGCAATCCAGATCCAGTAGAGAATGGGCCAAGATCTTTGGTTCCAACATTTGTTTGCATTTTAACAACAAGCCTATTGGCTGGAACCTGTTCTTTGTAAACAACATATGGGCATGCATCATCAATATAAAATTGTCCATTTGAAATATTTTTTGCAATTCCTCGCTCAATATTTTCTTCTGTTCTAAAAGATGACCAATACTTAAACTTGTCTTTGCTATCAGACATGTAGTATCTTGGTCGTTGTGCAAGGAACTGGTTTGTATTATGAGTAAACTTATTTGCAAAATAAGACAACTTATTAATTCCAGATCTAGGCCTAAAGGCATTAAAGCAATCCTCTAGAGAGTATAACTGTGCAATTTTTTCTTTTTTAGATTTAAAGACTTCTGGAGTATTATTATCTTTGTATCCACCATCTACAATAATATCAGCATCTGTAGCGTCTGTATAAAATTTACCAGTATCATTAATGTCATAGGTTTGTGTCAAACTTCTATATATGGAGGATGCCTCTAACGGTCTATATCTATAGTTTCCAATTGCAGCAATATTGCTAGATACATTAAGGTTCCATTCCATTGTCACAATACCTCGTGACTTTAGGGTTGAAAACTTTTCAACAAGATCTTTTAATTCACTGCTCTGAAACATTAGGCTTCTTCCAATGACATAGAGACATTCCATAGATCATAGTTTCCCTGAGATCTTTTTGAAATATTAAAAGAAAAGTCTGCTATAAAAACCTCAACAACTTCTTGGTATCTTTGTAAACTATTATATGCTGCATCTGTAGTTCCAAAAAGAGGACGATTATCATAAGCAAGATAAGCCCACATTGATCCGACAGAGTTCTTGTACCATTCAAGCATTTCTGCTCCGCCTGCTCCTCCATCAACAGTGTGATAGATAACCCCGTCTGCTGCTTTTCCATTTGCATCAAATAGTGGATTTTCAGAAAATGCTCTTGATGGGATGTTGTCCCATGACAATGAAAACTTTCTTTTATCTGCAATGTGATAGGATCTCATTCTTCCATTAATAGTTCTTTCACGCTTTTCTAGTCTTTCAATGGACACATCAATAGGCTGTCTATTATGGTCTGATAATATTAAAAAGTCGTTTTGTCTTACCTCGCTGGTATCAGATATATCCTGACCAACCTCATAACCTACTGGGTAGAAGTATGGAACACCATTCTCATCCATAGTAAGTCTTCCAGGGTTATTGGATAGCATGATGGCCTGTGGTCTTACATATTTTTTACGTCCCTGTAGATACTGTACTGTAGCCATTATAGTTTATTCCCCCGAATTCTTTGTGCGTCAATTTGTTTAATTTGTGAAATAACCGTTCTTGCAATATCATCTGGGCTAGCGTCTGACTTTGCATTTACTGTTAGACTATAATTATACACTGAGTTGCTATCTAAATTCTTACTTCCAGAATTGATTGCACGAAGGTTTTCAACTCCATAATTTTGAACTCCATATTTGGTAACGACGAACTCCCCTGGAGTTAGCATTGCTGGAATAATGTCTGTTCCAACTGCCTTCATTCCAAACCCTCCACCTGCTAAATAACTTCCAACCATTCCACCCATAGCGTATCTAGAGTATCCAGTCCTTCTATCATACTCTGCATCTGCGCCACCTGACATTAGGGCCTTGGTTGCTGCTGCTCGTGCTGCTGCTGCTTCTGCATCTGCCAGAGCCTTTGCTTTTGCTGCCTCTTGCGCTGCGTAAGCAATAGCCTGACCTGTATACCTTGCAGTTGAAAGAACTCCTGGAACTCCGCCAAGGGCTGCTGTGGCAGCCTTATCGCTAAGCAATGATGTTGCCATATCATTTGCAATTTTACCTGCAGTTACATCAGTTTGTGTTCCGTCTTTTACTGCTTGTATAAGTTTTGCAGATTCATCATTTACTGTTGTATTTACTGCATCAATGTTTCCAGGGTTTGCTGTTGTTGAACCAGTAGAACCACTAGAACCTGAAGATCCAGTTGACCCCATAATAACTTCATAGATTTCGTGAATCTCTTTAATAGTAATAGAAGTTCCATCTTTTTTATAATACTCAGCAAGTTTATTTGTAATCTCGGTCCAAGTCTTGTCAACTACGGCTGCTGTAGCAAGTGCTGCTGCTAGTTGGCCAGCCATTAATTTATCGTTGGCAAGTTGTGCAGCATCTACACGCAACTTCATATCTTCCCACTCTTGCTTTGTTTGTCCAAGAACTGTTAAGTTTTTCTTTGCTGCTTCTAGAGCATCTTGGTCTGCTTTTAGTTTTTCTTGTGCAGCAGTTACTGCTTGTTGTAGTGGAATAAGTTCATCTTGACGAGATTTTAGTACAGCATTTGCAGCATCAACTGCAGCCTGTGCAGTTTTAAGTTCATTCTGCTGAATAGCATAGATCTTTTCAGAAATAACATACTGCTCTTCTTCAATCTGTAAACGAGTTTTTCCTTCATCATTTACAAGTCGTGAAAGTTCTAATTCTCTTAATGAGTCTATGCCCTTTGACTGTTCTGCAAGTGCATCTGCTGCCTGCTGGTCCCTAAGTTCTTGCGCTGCTTGCGCTGCTGCTGAAATATCACCCTGTGTAAGAGCATCTGCAAGAGACATCTGCTTCTTTTGTTGATTAGCAATAACAGAGTTAATAGAAGAAATCTTATCAAGTGCAGCCTTTTGCTTATCATACTTATCATTAATTGACTGTGCAGCCTTATCCATCAACTTTAAGTCATGAGATAACTTTTCGTTTCTTGTGTTTTGTGCTTCAATTAACTTATTGGCAGCCTCAACACCTTGCTCAGCAAGATCAACATTCTTCTGCTGTACATCTATTTCTTTTTGTTTTGCTGTTACTAATGCTTCTGCGCTAACAATTTTTGCTTCATCTGCTGCAAAGATTGCACGATACTGCTTATCAAGCATTCTTTCTTGAATATCAAAGAGTTTCTGTGCTGCATCATATCCAGGCTGGAACGCTGCTGCAAAATCTCCAGAGTTAATATTAGTAATTGCTTTTTCTGTTTGTGCATCCTTGATCTTTTTGATTGCTGCAAGAATTCCTTCTGCATCTAATTTTCCAGACTTTAACTTATCTGCCATACCCTTTGCTAGAGTTGGGTCTGCTAGGATTGTAGCAATCATAGAGGAGTCCATCCCCATTTTTGACAAATCCTTTGCAAGACCAGAGAATATCTTTTGATCTGTAACAGCCTTTGTTAATGAGTCAAAATATGATCTTACAGACTTAAGTTGTTCTGATTGTTCTTTTAATGCTGTTGCATTATTTTTTGTTGCAACCATTTGCTTTATTTCTGCTGTGGTAAAGTTACCAGTTGCGATTGCAGCAGCAAATTGAGAATCTTCTACAGCAGCATAAGCATCTTCTAGAGACATCCCTGCACCCATAAGTTTATTTATTGCAGAGCCTTGATTTTTTATATTATCAATAAACTTTTCATTTTCATTTTGGAAATTACCAATAGCAATATTATTCAATAAAGCATTAAGTTGTGCTGCATTTTTTACTCTGATAGCACCTGTTTTTTTATCTATCTCAATAAACTTAGGTCCAACCTTCTTGTAGTCTTCTACGCTTAATCCTGTTAAGAAGTCAATGGCTCCTTGCCCCATGCCCTTCTTTCTTAGGTTATTCTCAAGACCATTAAATGGTCCTGTTGACTTACCATTTTTGTCTTTTGATGGAGATAGGTTTTTAACTTTACCCTTTGCGTCAGTAAACAGGGCATTCATCGCCTTCATTGATGATCCCCAGCCGACAGTCAAGCCTTGCTGTGCTTTTCTTAAATCTCTAATCTTTTTAATTAGTTCATCTAGTGGTGATGCTGTTGGTCCTGTCTTTGCACCGCCACCACCGCCGAGGTTTACTCCTTCTGTACCATCTAAGGCTTCTGTTTTAATTCCAGCAAGATGTTGAGCATACATCTGCTTTTGAACTGGGAATGATGCGCCCTGATAAAATTCTCCACCGCCCTTTTCTTTTGGCTCACTAAGCCATTTCTGAACATCTGGGTCTGCCTTAAATGAAGCCTCATCTGTAATAGACATGATTGTAACAATTTCATTCATATAGACTTGTTTTTCATTGTCTGTTAGTTTGTTATAGTATGCCTGATCAATTGCTCCCAAGTATTCTGGTGGAAGAAACTTAGTCATAACAGAAATTTCTAGGTTTCCACCATTTGCCTTTAGTAGATCGTAGTATTCTTGCAACTTTCCTGCTGCATCTGGGTTTTTCTCATAGTAACTAATAAGGTATGCAACATCAAGTTCTCCACCTGCTCTTGTAATCTGCTGATTAAAATCAATAATCTTTTGTGCTTCTTTTGCTGTAGTTGCTTTACTAACCTTAAGCATAAAGTCTGTTTGAAGTTTTGTATTAGGCTTTCCATCTGCTCCAATAAATAAATCTGCAACTTGTTGTGCCTCTGATGCAGCCTTACCACCAAACTTTGTAATAATATTCATCGTTGAGTCAAACGCTGCTTTGTCTGTTGAGGCAAGATTCATCAAACTAATAAGCATGACAGGATCAATATTTCCAGATGCAACCTCCATCTTAAGCAAATACTTCTGCTCTTTAGTTCCAGCAGAGTCATCAATTGCTTGCTGTGCCATAGGGACTACATCCTCTACAGCAGTACCCTTATATTTTTTAGTCATTAACTTGTTTGCACTATTCATGTATGCATCTTGGATAGCACTATCTGCACCCTTGAAGTTTGTCATGATCATGTCAGTAGTTTCTTTTTGCTTAGTTAGAAGTTTTTGCTTATCCTCTAGATATAGGTTCTCAAGTCTTGATGCTTCTGTTGCATCTCCTGCTGCCTTTGCAATGTCAATTCTTTTTTGATAATCAAGTTCAAGACCGTCAAGCATTTGCTGTTGCTCTTCTAGGGCAATCTTTTGCATAGCAGCATCTGCGCCAGTATTTGCTGCAATTCTCTTTCCTCTTTCAGTTCTTCCCTTAAAGTATCCTGCTGTTCCACCAATAATAGTTCCAAGAACAGCACCTACTGCTGCACCGACTCCTGGGATTGGAATTAGCATCTGGCCAGCGATGGCTCCTGCTGCTGCGCCAGCGCCTGCACCTGCTGCTGTGTATCCGCCAATATTCTTTAAATCCTTTCCTGTATATCCAAAACTCTGACCTGCTCGCTTACTGCTAGCCTTTAGGTCTCTGTTAGTTGCATCTACCATCTTTGTTCTAATTGCCAAAGGATCCTTCAAATAATTTTCTCCATTAGGTCCAAGCAACTCTGTCAACTTAGCATTAACCTGAATACCAAAGGCTTGGTTTCCTAACTCATCACCAATATTAATGGCAATAGATCTAGCCTCTTGTGTTGTCATTGCTCCAGATGTCACACCCATTGCTAACTGTCTAAATAACTGAGTAGAGGCTAGTGCAGTACCGTTTTGACCAATATTAGCGCCAACGTCTTTTACTAGAGCCTTGCCCTTTTCTCCTGCTACAAAACTTTCTCCAAATGTTGTTTTACCAGTTTTAGTTTGATACTGTTTAATTTCATCCTTACGTCTTCTATCCATAATTTCAGAAGCAGTGACACGTCCAGCAAATTCTGCAAAACCTTGCAATGCTTGGTTTGATCCATTTACTCTATCAGCAAACGCTATAGCAGCATCTCCTGCTTTATCTACTGCCATTCTATTCATTACGTAAGCACCAATAACAACACCAATTCCAAGAGCAAGAAGACCCAAAGAACTTCCTGCCATTGTTGCAGCCATAGATAACAACATTAGTGGCATCATTGCCTTTTGAGACATTTCTCCAACTTTACCGCCAGCCATAGACCCCATCATGGCTACCATGGATAGGCCCATTGCTGCTCCACCAATTTTTCCACCTACAGAAGACATCTTTGCTCTTTTTGCTGCCATTAATTCTGAGTCTGTACGAGCCATGATTGCTCTGTTTTTAAGTCTTTCAAGGGCTGCAGTAAGCGATGATTGCTTAATTACATTGGCTGCTGCTGCTGCTTCTGCCTTTGCTCTTTCTGCCTGTGCCTTGATTAATGCTCTTTCTGTAGCCTGTCTTAATCTTCTTTGAGTTCTCATGTCTTGTGTGATTTCACCAGTTGTTCCATACAACGCTTGCTTAGACTGAGAAATTCTTTCATCTAGTTTTAACTGCTTCTTTGCTTCTGCTAACTTACGTTTCTCAACGAGTTCTAGTTGTCTACGAACTGACTTAGCATTAGCATCTACTGGACCAGTTCCATAAAGTGCTGCACGATTTCCTGACTGAGATCCCGTTGGCATTGGTCCTGAGACTGCACCAGTTTTAATTGCTGCACCGATTTGCTGACCTGCTACAGTTGCATCATCAATCTGACCCTTAGCACCAAGAACAAGTCCTGCTCCAGACTGCTCTCCAACAGTACGCATTTCCTTTGAAGGAGAAGCAACTTTAAGGGCGCTCTTTGCGCCTTCTGCAATAGCCCTTGTAGCAGCCTTAACAATATCAAATCCTGCACTTCTATAGAATGGGAGTCTATCTCCACCAGTTCTAATTCTTTCTTCGCCAACTCTAACTACTGGCTTGCTTCCTGCAGTAGGAACCTTTGACAATCCAAACTTGGCAGCAACTGCTTGTGAGATATTTACTCTTGCTTCTCCAGCAGTATTTGCTAACTGATTAAATGCTGTGACTACTCTGCTATCTGCTGCCATCTTTTTGGTTGAATATTCATATGCTTGCTTTACTGTTTGATCAGTAACTACTGCACCCTTGTGAACAGATGTCATGTACTCTCTGATACCACGATCTAATTGTGTCAACTCTGCAGACACATCGTCCATCTTTAATCCTGCAGCCTTTAATGATGCCTTCCATCTTTGCATACCTTGCTTGTCAAAGTCTGCAACAAATTCTGATTTTGCTACTCCTCCTGGCTTACCAAGAAGTCCATTAATACTCTTTCCAGTTGATGTTTGTCCAGTTGTCATACCCAACTTACCGTAAACATTTACCATCAAAGCATTTCCAAATTGAGCAGCAACTGCATTGATTACTCTAAGTGCTCTTGCTGTTACTGCACCTTCCATTTGATTTAACTGTGCTGCAAGTGTTGCAGCAGGGACTGGAGTCATTGATCCAATGTGTGCGAATTCTGTCTTTCCTCCTGCGCCTTGAAGACCCTTTATGTACCCTGGAATATTGTCAGCAATAATTCCTGAAATAAGTGGTGCATATTTATCAGACTGCTTTGCTGGAATTACAGACTCTCCTGGAGATAGCATTGCTGGAACAACGTCTCCTGCGCCCTTTGGTCCTGGTACTGTAACAATTCCTTCAGCAAGACGCATTGGTGGCTTACCAGGCATACCAGGGCGCATGGCAGGCATTCCAAAGGCTCTCTGTGCTTGAACCGCTTGTAGATATGCTGCTGTTAACTGAACTACCGCAGTCTTTTCAGATGTAAATCTTTGTTGTAATCTTTGATGTGCTTGATCAAGAGATGCTGCAGAGGCTGCATTTTCCATCTGCTGTTGTGTAAGATAGTTAGTCTGTTCGCCAAGACCGAGAGATGATTTTCCAACTCCATTGAATATAGACTTAATTCCAACGAACATCTTAATTATATTTGCAACACCGTTTGCCAATAAACCAAAAGACATAAGTAGTAGTGGTCCTATACCAGCAACTACTGTTGTAAGAATAACAATAAACTTTTTAGCACCATCTGAAAGGCCATTAAACTTTTCAAATATTCCACCAAAGAATTTAACTACTGGAGTTAGTGCTTTTAAGAACTCTCCACCAATTGGGGCTATAGCAACTTTAAGATCTTCTATTTGTTTTTTAAATTTAAACATTGGAGAGTCTGAGATTTTTGACAATTCTCGCTCAGATAGGATTGCAAGTTCTTCTGTTGTGGCTTTTGTTAAGCCTAAGACTGTTTGTGCTTGCGTTCCTTCTTTAAGTACATTCTGGAACAGTGTAGAAATACGAGCAAACTGGAACTTACCAAATAGTTGCTCAATTGCACGAGAACGATTAAGAGGATCTAAAGTGTCTAGTGCTTGTGCAAACTGAATAACAGTAGTTTTAATATCTCCCTGATTGCTTTCAACAATTCCTTTAAGATTTATGCCTAAGTCTTTTAAGAAAGCACTTGCTTTTGCTGATGGGTTAATCATAGAAGCAAGACCAGACTTTAGTGCGTTAGCCCCTTCTGATGCATTAATACCACCTTCACGCATTGCTGTCATAAAGAATGCAAGGTCTTGTACGTTTCCACCAAGTTGTTTAATTACTGGTGCTGCCTTTGGAATAGCAGTTGTTAGGTCATCGATGTTTAAGATTGTCTGGTTTTCTACAGCGTTAAGGAAGTCAATGTTTTGTGCTAAATCATTTGCAGCAATACCAAATGTAGATGTAAGAGAGATGATAGTTTCAAGAGATTTTTCTTGATCGATGTTTCCAAGAACTGCAAGTTTTGTTGCAGATGCAACTTGAGACATTAGGTCTGCGCCAACCTTACCAGTTGCAGCAACATCTGCTGCCATCTTCATTGTATCTGCTACGGCTATACCATACTTTGTAAACTCATTTGCAAGAAGTTGAACATCCTTTAATGCTTTTGCAGACTCAGAGGATGTTGTGAAAAGATCTCCGTAAACACGTTTAAACTTAATTGCTTGCTCTTCTATTTGCATGAATGTCTTGCTTGCTGCTGCACCAAAATACATAAGTGGAACTGTAAAACCAACCATCAACTGTCGTCCAGCCCACTGAGTATTCTTACCAAAGTTTAGAAGGTTTGTAGAACCTTGTCTTAAAAGTTGATTTAGCAATGCTTGCTTTTGTGCAGCAAGGGCTGTTTGTGTTTGTAAATTTTTCATGTCCAAGGCTAGTGGACGTACTGACATGGCCTTTAAAGATCCAGATGCATCTCGACCCATCTTTATATACTGAGTCTGAAGAGTCTTTACATTTTCTCTTACAACCTTGTTGATTGTTTCATGCTCTTGCTTAAATAGTCTACCGAATGTTTTAGATGCTCCACCAGCATATCTAAAATACTCTTTCATTGAGAGTTGGTTTTTAGCAAGCGCTGTATTAAATGATTCTGTTGTAGATCTTACACGAACCATCTCAGCATGAAACTTGCCACTAGAATTAATAGTGTTTGCAAGGTTTTGCTGCATGTTGGCAGAAACAGCAGTGCTAGCAGCACCACCCTTTGCCATTGAGGAATGAAAAGCCGATATCTGGCGTTGTAGCGCTTTGAGTTCTGCAAGTGCTGCAGATGTATCAATATTGACTACAATATTGGACTGAATATCAGCCATTCATTATTACCTCTTTATAGTTTTATTTATGGAAGAGTATTGAGAACTGGTGTATCTGAAAGGTTAACTCCAGATGCTTCTTCAATAATCTTGTACACAGTTGGGAGATCCATATTATCTTCCAATGCTGCCAAATCTTCTGCAAGTTCTGGCTTGTACTGCTTCATTGCAATTTGAATACATTCCATAAGAATGTTCATTGACTTTTCGTTATCTTCTGCTACTGCTGCGACTCCTTCAAACTTCTTCATAAACGGACGAAGTAGAGAAATCTTTAGTGGTCTTACCTTGATCTTTGTTCCATCAATCAGTGTTACTGTCTTTTCTTCATGGACTGTTGTTGCCATTTTTCCTCCTTGTAAGGTTGTATCAATTATAGCATAAACAAGCGTGTTTTTTATGCAGTTATTTCTTCATAGTCTAGACCGTTGCCTATTCCAAACCCAGCCTCCATTGCACGCTTTCCTGATAGGTTTGTAATATCGTTACTGCCTTTGCCCTTATACAGAACTCTATTTTTCATTTCTTCCCATTTATCATCGCCCTTGTCTTTATCTATATCAACACCTTGAATTGCTGCTAAGAACTTTTTCTCCATATGGTCAAGTTCTCTCCTCATAGATATAATCTGTAATAGTTCTGGCATTGATATAGATAGTTCTAGGTCTTCATAATTTTTCCAAGCCCCCAGCAAAAATGCTTCAGACTCTAACTTTAATAAATCTAGGCTATCCCAAGTGTCACCACCTTCGGCTGCTTGCTCTTTTACTGGTTGATCGTCTTTATCATCAATCTTTATTCCAGCGCCAATATCCATTACTTTGTAAACTGTTGGCAGGTCGACAGCATCTTCCAAATCTTCAATACTTAGGGATAGTCTTGGGCAATATTGTTGCATTGCCAATCTTGTACATTCTGTCAAAACTGCTATAGCCTCTAAATCATTTTTTGCTTTTTTAACAGAAAGAAATGTTTCCATAACCTGATGTAGGTATTTAATTTTTAATGGTGATAGTAATATTACGGTTCCATCAAAAAGGGTGACTGGATGCTCTTGGTATACTTTAGTGGCCATTAAACCATTATAGCAAAGAAAACTGCCCAATCCTAAGAAAGGGCAGTTCTCGTATAATTAATAAATTAATTATGCAATTCTGCGGTCAACGATCTTACCATACATACCATTATCCAATGGAAGCATACGGAAAGTTACGTCAAACATAGAAGCAGCATCACGCTTAGCAGATGCAGTTACGCTCTCAATTGAGAGTGCACGGTATCCGATGTAAATACGCTCCTTGTCAATTGCTGGGTCACCAGTTCCTGGTCCTACTGCAACGATTCCTCGCTCCAGTGGAACTTCTCCTAGTGCTCCTGAGTTGATGTCGAAAGACTTGCTTCCTGCTCCAACTCCTGTGCCTGTAAGGGCATCAAGATCCTCATCCTGTGCTGCAACTGCAACCAAAAGGTTTTCTAGTGTTGCCTCAGCGAATGAAGTCTTAAGTGATACCTGCATACCTTGCTTGAAAAGACGAGCAACGTCAAGTACCTGGTCAACCTGAACTTCACCGAAGTCAGGCTGGAATGTAAGTTCAATACCATTGCTGGTATATCCTACGTTTGTATAATTAGCCTCATCTGCTAGGGTATCCTTATAAGATAGTCCTGCTTCAAAGCCTGGGAGAGTCCCTAGAGAATCTCCGATTTGTCCCGATAATGAACCATCGTATGTGAACAGCGCTGCTGCTCCCACGATGATGTTATTGGACGAGCCACGTGTATAAGCCATTTATTCCACCTCTTTTTCTTTAGTTTACTATATGAAATTGTAGGCGTGTTTCCTCATCTACAATTATAACAGCCTTTTTACTAGCCCTTGTGCCAGTCAAAATCGACTATAATCTTGTTTCCTGCATATGTTCGTGCTGTACCAAAATCAATGATGTCTCTGGTCTCCTGTAGTTGGTATACCTTGAAGTTATGGAACTGAATAGGTAGGGTTGCATCTGACCATAAAGCAGTATTTTCTCTTGCCCATTTGTTTAGATCTTCTGCGGATTCGTCTCCATTGTTTAGCCACTCTTCTACATCTGCCGTAATCTTGACCATGCTCTCAATATGGTTTTCTCCAAAAGCATAAAAATAATACAAGACTTGCTCACATTTGATATGAGGGAATGGCTGTCTACGCATACGAAGCATTCTGTCATAAACTGCGAATGTCCCTCCACCATCTGGGAAGGTTTCAGTCAAAGTATCAATAGATGTCGGGCTGGTTGGAAAGAATCTTAGGTTGATAGCATTTTCTGTTTGATCATCAAAAGCGGGATTAACCTTTGCTGCTAAATAGGCATTGATCAATGACGGAGGATGGTATATATTAGCCATTTACTACCCCCGCATTTGCAATCCACTTAAATCCTGTTGGGTAACCTGCAGATCTTCCAGATCGTTTGCCTGCTGCCATATTGGTTTTATATACTCTAGGATTGTTTAGATATAGGTCAAGCCCTGTTGTTCTTAGGAGTGCTTGGGAGAAATACTTACTAAAGATGATGTCCATCATTTTTTGAAATCCCCCTTGTGCTTCTACTCCTCCAGGATTATCTACCTTTACTGCATTTTTTGTAAAAATTGTTTCTCCGTCTTGTTCAAATACTAGTGTTGTTGCAACCTTTGGTCTAATGACAACAGGAATTCCTTCTTCCATAATTCTTGCTTTATTATAAAAAGGCTCTCGTGATCCATCTTTAATAGTTGATGATTGTTTAAAGGTTGACAAGAAAGAAAGACCAAGATTACTTACAGTATAGTTAATGTCATATAGTCTTGCGTCTGGGCTACCAACTTGATACCATTCGTATACGTGTGCGAGCATTGCTGGATCAGCCTTTGCATTTGAATCAATAAACTGTTTAATAACTTCTACAGATTCTTTACCAAGATTATTTAGAAATACTTTTTTACCTGCGTGAATTCCATCTAAGAATCCAACGGAATACTCTACGATGTTTGTTAGATCAATCTTAAACTGCTTTGAATTAAATTTTATCATTATAGGTCTACCGCCTGGTTATCAGATCTACGCAAGACAATCTTGTAGTATTCTACTTTTCCAAACATACCAATTGTTGGGGCAACTGATGCTATTTCAAATAGGGTTGACTTTCCAACTCTTTCTCCAGCAGGCTCAACATATATTGGGCTTCCAGAAGAATCACGAATATTTGTAAGCAATACGTTGTTGCTAGATGTGCTATCTCCTAGTTCAGAAAATCTTATGTCTGAGGCTGTTCTTCCAAGCAGTGTGGTGTCCTGAGTAATTGCAACAGTGTTTGTTCTAAACTCTTCTTTATTCTTTAATCCTGCATGTGCAAAATAGCATGGAACTGATTTTGAAAACATCCACTGCTTCTTTACATTACCATAAGTTCCTTGGCTTACACCAGCATAGTATATGTCAACAAGCATTGGATATATAGCAGATGGTGAATCGCATGACATTATATCAACCCTGGTCGTAGTATTGTATTTGAATACTTGTCTAGTATTTTATCAACAAGCAGGTTCCCAGTTCCGCTAAATAGTTTTTCTGAGAACTCTACTTTAAACTGATCTGTCTGATAGTTCTTTGTAAATCTCTTGTAATAGTCTAAGTTCCCGCACTTAATATCTTCAATCAAAATCTTTGTTGCTTGCTCAATATCTGCTGGCACTGCTTTGTATCCAGTGTCTAATATAAATGTATAGTCTACTCCTGCTGGAAATGCCACACCACTAAATCCATAATAGCCAAGATCTCCTTGAGCATAAGGAGTTTGCATAATGGCAGACTCTGCACGGTTGTATCCTCCAACAAAAGTTCTCTGTATTGCTGAGTTATCAAGAGTCAAAGAGTATGAGTATTCATTCGTTTCAGATGCAACATCGTAAACTAATATATTGTTTTGATAAACTTTTAAAATTTTGTTTGTTTCTTTCCAGACTGGGAAATAGTCTGTATTATTACCTACACCCTGTAGGATACTTTTTGTGTTGTAAAAACCACTTGGAATGATATTGTCAATAACTGATCTAGCAATGAGTTCTAATATCTTGTATTCTTGAATTTCTGTTGCTGATGTACCTAATTTTTTAGGGTCTATGTATGGTCTTAAAATATCTAGATTTTCTTCAATTTCACTATGGCCATTATCATCAACAATTTTTACAAAGAACTTTCTGTCATACTGTGCCTTTTCAATTGGAAAGGTGTATGAAACTTGAGATAGTGCTGTTGATGTTAACTCTAGGGTTTCTATTGAGTGATCCACCAGATCCTCAATGTACATAGTATATGGAGCATTTGCTGATGAAACAGTCCATATTGGTACAAGGGGATAAGGTGGAACTCTCAAAACCTCCATTTTTACTTACCGAATTCCTTCGCAACTTCTTCTGGTTCTACCTTAGTTACGTGATCACGTGTAAGCCATTCTGCTGCCTCTGACTTAGAAACAATGTTGATTCCCTTAGAAATCTTACCTACGCCAATCCAAGTTACGTTCTTGGTTGACTTGATTGCCACTGTATCTTCCTTTGCTGGCTTTGGAGTTGAAACCTTTTTTACTGGTTTGTCTGCTGTTCCTGTACCAATGACACCATTAGCAACTGGTGCTAAGGCTGGAACTTGCTCAACAGGTGCAGAGTAGGCGGGTGCCTTAATGACATCCTCAACCTTTGTTTCTACAACTGCTTCTACTTTTTCTTCTACTACAACTGCTGTTTCTACTGCAACCTCTGGTGCTTTAATTGCAGGCTCTTCAACCTTTGGAGTTTCTTGATTGTTAAAATTATTTTCCATTGTATTTCCTCCTAAATAGTATTATATCATTATAAATAATAAGGGGGCAGGAGAGTGAACTCCCGCCCCCCATTAAAGGTACTGTTTACAGATTATGCATCTGCAGCAGCGTCAGCGAATGCAATTGCATCCTGCTCTTCCCATTGAATACCGAAGCGAACGAAGACTGTGTATTCTACAGTGTCCTTCTTTGGCTTGTATTCACGGTTTACTGTAATGTCACGCTGGAATCCCCATACACGGTTCTGTGGGAATGTCAAGTCGACATATCCTGCAGGGTAGTATGGAACTTCCTGAACATCGACACCTAGGACACGTGTTGTACGTGCTCCACCGAATGTCTGTCCGCCACCATCAAGGTATGCTTGACGATTGAGTGGTGTTCCGCCAGCCTGTGAAGCAAATGCTTCAGCAACAGCGTCTGCAAGGGTTCCGTTATTCTTAACGATTCCTTGGAATGCGTCTGTACCAGCATAGAACTTCAAGTTAGACTTGATAGCACGATACTTACGTGGCATTGCTGTGATGATGTTCTGCATTACGTCTGTTGTCCAAGCGTTATTAGCGACTGTTACAACTGACTCGTGAGCATCTCCGTCTGTCTTTACACGGTTTACGAAGCCTTCCATGATTCCAAGGAATGCATCGCTGCCTGAACCCAAACCATTAATGGCTAGGTCTTCGATATCATTACCAAAAGCATTTGTCATCAAACGGACAATGTGATCTTCTAGTTGTGCACCTTCGATATTATCTTCTAGTGCTTCTGCAGCAACTTCCCAGTCAAGACGAATCTTCTTTGTAGTCAATTCAACCTTTGAGAATGTTGCTCCTGCGTTTGTATAATCGCCAACTGCTTGCGCTGCTGCACGAATTACACGCTCTCCGACGTTTACCTTTTCGAGTTCCATTGTGTTGGCTCTCATAGTAACACGACGACCATCTTGGGCGAGGGTTGTAGCATCCCACACGTAGTCAATAAAACGACGTGCTTGCTCTGGGCGGAGAATTCCGCTTCCAGCCTCACCTGAAGGGTTTACTGCGTTTGGACCTGATGTAATTCCGTTAAGTGATGTGTCTAGGTTTCCTAGAACTCCACCGTTACCGTAATTGCCTGGTACGTTATCGCCTGCTGCTGAACCTGATGCGAACGCTCCCTGACCCTGGTAGAGTCCTGGTGCTGTTCCGCCAATGTTACCTGAGGTACCTGGCTGGTTCTTTTCTATATTTTGTTCCGACATATTGTCACCTCCTGTGATTTTTTCTAAATGAATAGATCGGCTGTTTTGAGGAAACTACCGCCCCATAGGGATTTTTCAACCATTTCAGGTTGATCCTGTACAATCTCGCCGAGATCGCCAGACTTTCGGAAAGCCGTGTCTGCTTCAATTGCATCTACTCGCTTACCAAATTCATTGAACTCAATTGCTGCTGTTGCAATGTCTTTTGCTACTGCATCAAATGAACTTTTTGCTGTTTCAATATCAACCTTTGAAGACTTTAGAAGTTCTACTTCTGCCTGCAAAGATTTAACTGTTAACACTAGATCGCTAAAGGCTTTTTCAAGACCGTCATTTGTTTCTGGAACTACATCAGTAGTTACCTCATCTGACTTAGGAGCCATTGGCTTCTTAGCCTCTGCCTCTTCATCTGCTGGAGTTTCTGCAGCATCATCTTCATCAGTCTCTTCTTTAGCAGGTGCTGGCATTGCTGCCTTCTCTGTTAAAACTTCCTCTGTTGTAGTCTCTACTACATCTGCTTTCGCATCTGCCTCTGGAGCGACCTGTACATCTTCAACTACGACATCAGTCTTCTCTACGATTTCTTCTGTCTGCTTTGTTGCTTTTGCCATAAGGTTTTCCTCCTTGTTCATCTTAGAAGTATTAATGCCTTTAGCACTATCAACTAAGAACTTTATCATATTTGTTTTGTCAATATCCGTTTTTTCAACGAACCCTATATTAGCCATTGGCTCTCCTGTGGTGGGGCTTGCCTCTGCTTCATTTTCTGAAACCATTACTAGTCCAGATTCTTTGTCCCAAAATACGTTTTCTAAAAGTGTTTCGTCACCTTTAATAACATCTACTCCGTCTACCTTTTCAACAGATAAAATATTTGCAAACTGATTAGCAGGGGAATCTACAAGACTCAACTCTACCAAATCATATTCCTTAATAACTCTAATTGACTTATCTGATTTCTCATCATATGCGTCGTCCCACTTGTTCATTCTTCCACCAATTGAAAATCCAGTTAATGTTCCGTCAAGAACCTTTTCCCATGTATCCTGTGCACCCTTTGAAACATATGCTGATACAAAAACACCTTTGTACATTGTTTTTGTTTCTGGATCAAAGTATTTATCTTCTTTAAAAGAGACCATCTTTCCTACTGCTAATGGTTGATGCATTTCTCTGATGTTCCCTCTGAATTTTGCAAAGGCATTCATTGATGCTTCTGCTGTTACAATGTCATCTTGTTTGTCGACATTATCCAAAGATGCAAAACCAGAAACGATACGACGATCCTTATCCACTTTTGTAAGTGGCATAGAAAGACGCAAATTCTCCCCATCTGAATTCCAATGGGCTTTAGTTATATTGCTCACCATTATATTATAAACCCCTTTTTCTAATTATATCACAATGTGGACATATCGGGCTCTTCGTCAACTTTACGACCTTCACCCTTTGGATTTCTTCCAGCAACTGTTGATGTACTATCGGAGTTATTGTTAACTCTTTCTGCATCTCTTGCACGAGTAGTGGTTGCCTCTGCTGCTTGCTGAGGTTTCAAATCTAGAGGATCATCCCCACCTTCTCTTTGTGGCATACCCAATGCTGAACGTGCCTCATTAGGAAGCATAATCTGATTCTTTACATATCTTTCAAGAATCTGTGATTGAGCAATCTCATCTGTCAAAGTCAGTTCATTGAACTTAAATTCAAGGATATCTGTTCTTTCACGAATGACCTTATTAATCATTTTCTCAAGTTGTCTCTGAGATGGTCTTGCAACCTGCTCCTTGAATGTTCTATCTTGTGCTAAGGCTGCTGCGATAGACCCTGAGTCTCCCCCGCCAAGTTTTGATAGTGGAACCTGGTGTGCAACTAAGATGTCGTCACGGTTTTGTTTACGATATTCCTTAAATGAACCTTCTTGAATTCCATTTTCAATTGGCTCCATCTTAAACTCAACCTTGTTTGTATCTGAGTCAGCAGGAAGAGGGATGTATAGCGTTCTATGGTTCTGACCCTTAAGACCAGTTTGCAGAAATCTAAACATTTTATCTTCTGCTTCTGCAGATAACTTTGCACCCTTTAATGTAACCACATATCTTGGCACAGCCTTGTTGCTAAAGAAGTCGATGTTATATTGTGAGGCTAGAGAATCTCCATGTAAAGAGTTGATGGCAGAAATAATGTCTGGAACACCATAGAATGTGTTTAGTGGAGAGTAAGACTTAAAATGAATAATCTCATTTGGCCTTCCGTCTGTTCCAAGTGGGTTAACGTTGGTTGCACCAAAGTTTCTAAAGTAAACAACCTTGTTTCCAATTACCTGAACAAAGCCATCTCTTAGTCGTCTGACTCTTACTGTTGTTGCTGGTATGTGTCCAACATACCCAATTTCACCACGAGTTGTTCTACCAATTTCAAGGTACCCGTTTCCAGTTGCCTGAAGATCTGTATAAACCTTTTCCATTGAAGAAGTAAATGAGTCATCACTATTAAGGCTTTCAAGCCAATCACGAACTTCAATTTTTGCTCTTTCAATTCTTTTTCTTGCTTTTTCTGCCGTACCCTTTTCTGCAGTTTCAAGTTTAAGCATTGTTCTTGGCGAGATCTCAAAGTCATAACCTAGTCCAACAATGTTCTCTACTTTTGCATCAATGGCTGCATGGTTTGCAAACGAAGTGTCATAAAAGTTTGCAAGTTCGTATAGGTTCCATGGTGGAGTAATAACATCAAACAACCCATATGCGTTATGATATAAAACTCCTGGATTAATCTCTTTTGATTTTGCTCCACCAATACCAGAACTAACTGCAAGGGCATTATCAATGTATGCTTGTGGGGCTTCTGCTTTTACAATTCTTGAAGCACGTCTTTTAAAGTTGTTGTCTAATCCATTTAGGTTTTTGAGTTCATCCCAACTCTTGTTAAATGGATCTTGTTTCTGAAATGTATCGTCTGCTTTTGGCAAATCGTCAATTCTTGCACCAATTCTATATTCTCTTTCATCACTCATTAGTCATCACTTCCATATTTCGATATAGTGTCTTTGGCTGCTTGAACTGCACCAAGGTCGTTCATAGAAGGAATAAGTCCTTCTGAAAGTCTTTGCTTTTGCTCAGAGTATTCTTCTTCTGAGATTCTTGTTAGTCCTGGAACGAAGATGCACTCTCCGTCTCCTTCATCACCATAATACCTTGCAGCATCTTTAAGTTTTGAGATCTGAAGAATGTCGCCTTTCATGGATTCAATATTTAAAATTGATCCCGTTCCGTCTGTAAACCATTTTCCATTAGCCTTTTTGTAAACATACAGGCCCCACTCATAGTGTTTTTCAATAACCTTTACTTTGGATTCCCCGATTTGCCCTTTCATTTTGGGCAATGCTTTGCGCTTTTTCTTTGGATTTTCAATATTCATAACCATAAGTATACCATATTAGAGAGGAGAGGATATGTATTGCTTCCATGATGACTCTGTATATACAGAAACTGGGTCATTAGAAAGCCTAAAAGTCTTTTCACTATCAATAATAATCTTATTAGTGCCTATATATGTCCTGTAGATATCTCCTGGGGTGATTCCATAAGAAAAAGATGAAGATCTTACTAAGACAGAAAACCAGATATATGCTGCATTCCAATAATCCCACTGGAATGGAACTGGGGTTGGGTCACCTGGAACATACTGCTCCTTTACCTCATCCCAAATTCTATAAGAGAAACTTTGCTTCTGTTGTAGGCTTGTCATTTGATAATAAGACACATGATTAAAAAGCATTGAACCGTTTAAGTTTATGTAGCCAGAGTAACCAGAAAATGATAACGGAGATCCAAAAGAAATTCCAAGGAATGCCCATTGTTTAATTGTAATTACTGGGTATGAAACCAACTGTCCATTAATATAATAAGAAATTCCATCTTGAACTTTTCCTGTTTGTGCATTTACTGCATAAATCTTTGCTCTATCTCCAGAAGGACTGTTGGCAACCATAAAAAACTTAATAGTTGATTGTGAGTCTTTTATTTCAAATATCTCATATGGTGTAACTGGAAATGAGTTATTGTCATATCTCAAAGCAAGTTGAATAGAGTTTACCCGATACTCTTCTGTTTTATTTGAATTAATGGGAATGCTTATTCCTCTATTAACAAATGGATCAAAGTCACCACGGACCTGAATTCCGCTATATCTTGTTAGATATAAATATGGTGTGCTTTTTTTATAAATACTAATAGGGTTCTTTGATTTATAGTCATAGTATATTCCAGATTTTGTATATGGGAAAATATCTTTTCCAAACTTTGTTCCAATTGGATTTGCAGATGTCTCATTAAGTGATTGAGAAGCAAACTCCAAAGATCTTAGTTTTACTTGCTTACCAAGAATACCTCTATGCTTAAATTCAAGGTGGGTGACGATAGCAAGATCATTAAAGTCAACACTTTTTGGTGGATAGATTATTGTATCGTTAACAACTTCATACTTGGTGTTTTGCCATTCAAGTCCACCCTCTATATCAATAATCCCTGCTTTTAATGCAGGAGCAGTATTGCTAAAGTCTGTATAAAATTTATTTGCCCCATCTGCAACAAACTGAAAAGAAACATAAGACCTCACTATAGAGTCTGCAGTGTTGTATTCATAATTAAGCAATGATCTGTTTTTAGACAAATCATCGTAGTCCTGATATCCAGTGTATAAAGAATTATCTAGCACTTCGTATGTTTGCTGAACTGGATCTGCAAACTGTTCGTTTAACTCTCTGTATGTCCAACTATTGACCTCACTAACTGTCTTAAAAACAGACGGAGATGGGTAGTCTATATTGAACTGTATAAAGTCTAAATCATATCGATCTTTGCCAGATGCATCTTTAATATATTTTGCAAAATAAGATAAAGGAATGTAGTCTTCCCAATATCCAGAAACACCAACATCTAAGTAAAACTTTTCATATTCTATTGTTGGAATAAGAGTATAACTTGCAATATGATCTACTAGATTCCCGTGCTCAAAGCATACGCCATCTAGTCCAAAGTGTTGTGAAATTGATGTAAAGTTTCTTGGTGAAGAGAAAGACATTCTGTAAAAGTTTCCATTAAATTTTGAAGACAGTGTTTTGTTGTTTAAAACATAAAGAGTGAGAAGAGATAAACTTCCAAAAAATGTGGCAACATCTTTACCGAAAAACTCAGAAATGTTGTCGATATCAAAACCAGCAGCAAAAATATCGTTAGTTATATAGGGAACAGTTTTAACTGTAGTTTCGATTCCATTAACCTTAATTTTATAGATTATGTTTTGATTTAAAATGGACACCTTAAATGTATCGAGGTTTGTTCTATTTTCAAATATAAAAAGAATTTCTTCTTCTGTCGGAACATCTTTAACCTTAAAGACTCCAAAAATACCTTTTATCTTTTCTGTCAAAATCCCAAGATTATTAAACTTCAAGTATCCATTAATCTCTTGCTCTGCACTTAATGAAAGGAATGTATTCGTTTCTACTCCATTTGCCTGGCCGTTAATTGGTTGAAGGTCTTTATTGCTTTGATATAAATCATCAATTGTTGCGTTAACAAAGTAATAGTCTGGAAGTGAATAAGACGGTGTGGAAAGGAATAGTCCATCAGTTACAACGTTATCAAAAGTTCCCTGGCTCCAAGATCCCATTTGTGGATACTTATAGTTGGCATCATAGTTAGCAAATGCATAGTCTATAAACGAAGATGTTCCGTTATACTGATTATTAATTCTTTCTGTTGATGTAACTGCTTGTCCATATGTCCATCGTCTTTTTGCTACAACCTCGGGAACATTATAGGGATATATTGCTATGCAATCTACTTCTAGTGGATATATATCATCATAAGCATAAAATCCTAGCCAGTCTTGATCTTTACCGCTAGAATTTAATTTTGCTGGAAGTTCTAAAGTTGATGTGTTTATTGTCAAAGATATGACAGACTCTCCGTTTAAGATTACCGTCATTTTATTATTGTAGTAAGTGACTTGAATTAGCATAGGTCTTCCCCACTCACCTACATACTTTGAATCAAACTGGTCTCCTACTGATAAAGTTAAAAAAGCACCATCTACATAGAGTCCGTCTGTATTTGAAATTGGACCAAATATTCTTTTTGCTTTTGGTGAATCAGATGTTGCTCTAGTCCAAAACTCTACAGTGTACTCTTTATATCTTCCGCTTTCATTCATAAATCCAATACCTGGAACTATCAAAGATGGCTTTGGGCTACCATCTAAATTAGTGTTTGGAGATAAGACTGTTGAGTTTAGTGCACCATATACAAGAGGAACACCAAAGTTTCTTGCTGATAAAGCATTGGATTTTGACAAATAATATCCATGTCCAGAAGATAAGCCGTAAGCATTTGCATTTACGACCTTGCAAGTTTCTAAAGCAATATCGGAGGGTAAGTCTTGCAGTTCTGTTAGTCCTGATGAACTAGAGATAAATTCTTCTGACCACTGACCGAGATTAATACCATTAAGCAAAAACTTATACTCTTCTGGTCCGTCTGGGCTTGGAGAATATCCAATCTTAATAATAAGTCTCATTGTAGTATTTTGATTTGGATTTAAAAATGTTTCGGATATAAAAATCCATTTATCTGACAAGTTAATTGGAAAGTCTTTTAATTTTTGAATTGTACTTCCACTTGAAACATCGTTATACTCATAACCTAAAGATATTGAGTATAGGTGTGATCCAGAAGAAAAAACATTAAGCCCAAAAGCAAAAGAATCTAAAGCATCGTTTAGTTCTGTCATATTAATTATGTCTGGGCTGACTAATGTTGTATACTGAATAACTTCTTCTGACGGTACACCAGAAAGTTCAAATAAAGTGTTGTTCAGAAATGGCTGTGATGGAATGCTTGTTGTTTCTGCTACAGAACCGTTTGTAGCCGTCCATGTTGATAGGTCAGAAGTGATTGGAGTTAGTAGAGATAAGTAGTCGCAAGTGTCGTCCAGGGCCCACAAAAGAGTTGGGTGTTCTGAATAAACTTTTTCCGCATATAGATTAGATGGGTTCGACATAGGTTCTCCTAGTCTATTTTATCACACAATGCGGGTAAACCAGCGAGGAGTTGTATATCGAATTCCATCATTGATTTCTTTAACTCCATGAACAAAATCTGGGTTATCTGGGAAGCAAAGCAAATCTCCTGGCTCTGGCTTATATGAAATATCATAGGCTGGAAAGTAAATTTCTCCTCCAACATAATCATCATTTATATAAACTAAAGTTGCTATGTCATTAGGTCTGCTAGCATCATAGTGCTCATGCATTCCCCATCCTGGCATAAACTTTGCTATATGAGTTTTTGTTTCATAAAAGTCTTGAAACGGTCCTTCATATTTTTCTTTAACAAACTCATAGACTTTATTTGCATACTCTTGCATTGTCTTTAATAGTGCAGGGTCATGCTTTTCAATTGAATGATATGTGTGTACTGTAAACTCTTTTTCTCCATTTCCAAACTCATCAAACAATAGAGTGTGGTCTTTTGCATATGACCCAATTCTTTCTGCTACATCTTTTGGCATAAACCCTTTTACATAATGGATTTGATCTATAAAGTTTTGCATTAGTTCACCTTAATTTCACAATAGTCTGTTGTGCAATATGCTTCACCTTGGGCCTCAAGATTATCTACACCGTCGTAAATTGCTCCAAAGTCAATGTGCTTCAATTTGCCAATATAACCATTATACTCCTCCTCAGTAATCTGAGTGTATGGCTGTTGTGGATACGTGTGATTTCCCATTGGAAGGAATGAAACTGCCTTTAATTGCCCCTCGTACATATGCAGTGCTGGAACAACGTGCTTTGATTCTGTTTCCTTGTCAAATGAAAGCGTTACAGAAACACCATTGTCTGACCAGTACTTCTGAGCAGTTGCAGCAAGTGCAATCTTCTCAAATAATGTAACATCCTTTTCAGATCTTGGATGACCTGACTTGATTGGAAAGTATACAACTGATGTGTTTGCTGACACTACGTCATCTTCGATTGTGTACCCTGCTGCTTTGAACAAATGCATCATTGGATCTGTATTTCCAAATCGAACTGCACGAAGGAAGAACTCTCCTCCAGGACCCCAGTGAACTCCAGGTGTTGCACCAGAAAGAATTGAAACTGATCCCGATGGCTTTACTGTTGTTACACGAATTGATTCACGAACACATAACCATTCTGAATATTGGTGGTCATAGTGACGAATCTTATTGTAGCCTTCGTCCATCCATTCACGGACAATTGGTAAGCCTTTTTGATCTGCAAATGATGCAATACCAGTAAGAGATGTTCCAATACGACGATTACGTTGCATAATACCGTTTGTTTGTGGCCAATGTGTTGGAACAAGTGTTACAGTTTTTCCATAAAGGTATGCAAACTTTAGGGTACGCAGGAAGTCTTCCTTAGATTCATGACGATTTAGGTGCACTTCTACAAGTGTACATAGTTCATATGATTCTAATGGCTGCTCCGCACAGGGATTAAAGCCCATCACACGATAGTCTTTTCCATCTGGCGCATCCTTTAGTCTGCCATAATTACGAGCAACATCAAGCCAGATAAATCCTGGTTCTCCGTTTTCCGTAATTAAATCTACATAGTCTCCGTACTTTGTTCCTACTTCTGCTGAAATAGAATTATTAGACATCCAAGCCCAACCTGGATTCTCTGGATCAAATGAGTTACGCTCTGGGAACATATCTGAGTTCTTTAAATTCATGAATGTTTCATCCCCTGCATTGCCCAAAGCAAGGGTTGCTGAGCGACGAACGTTACCTGATACAACGCAGGTGCCAATAAGGTTTACTAAGTCTACGATAGCACGAGAGTCTAGTGTTTCACCTGCTCTGGAGCCGATTACACGGTCTATATGGTCGTGCAACTTGATAAGAGGTGCAGGTCCTGATGCAACGCCTCCAAAGCCCTTTATTGGGGCTCCTAGAGGTCTAATCAAATCATAACTAAACTTCTGAATGCTTTGGTTTGCTCTCAAATAAGAGTTAATTAAAAGTCTTACAGATTCTACCCAGCCTTCACGAGTGTCTGGAATTTCGAACACCTGTTCTGGTTCTGTTGGGGCATAGATTGAGAAATTCTTATCCTGTCCTACTGTATCAAACCCTACACCAATCCCAAGCATTAGGGCATCCATAACCCAAGCAAATAGGGCTCCTGGATCGTTCTTGTCAAGATCTTTTGTCGAAACCATTGCACAGTTCTGTAGTGCTGCTGAGTTCTTTTTCTCCATAGTCATAGGAGTTCCAAAAGCCCACATACCTCGTCCTGGTGGTGTCCACTTTAATTCAAACATTCTTTGAAATGCTTCTTGTGCTGACTTCTGAGCCTTATAATCATTCCATGGTAGACGATTTTCTTTGGCGTGATTCTTCTGAACTGAATACATACCCTCAATTACACGGCGACAAACTTCATGCCATCTTTCTTTTGTTCCATCTTCCTTCATACGAGAATATGTACGAATAAAAGTAATTTCTCCAAGTGAGTTTTCTGCTGCATCTTTAAAACCAAATGGATTTTCTTGAGATTTATATTTTTCTACAAAGTCCTCTGGAAGTCTAAAACTAAAAAAATCTGACATGTGTATCGTCCTTTCAAAAACGGAATAAGTCTTAAGTATAGCAGAGTTTTCTAAAAAGCAAAACTCTACCTAAACAAGTGGTTGAGAGTTAATTAAAAGTTGATTTACTGTGTGCTTTTGGAGCACATCTTTGACATTGTGAATATGTTGCTTTTGTGTAAGGACATGTTGTTGAAACTACTTTATGCCCAAACAAAAAGCAAATCAGGTTTTTCATGCAAGGGGAACCCAGTGTTGTTCTTTATCTCCAGACATATAACGCAATGGAGATATGTCGTAGGCTATAGTAATTCTTGGCTCATCTGATACCCAAGGACCAATGCCATGTGGGTGTCCTGTTTCGGAAAGAATTGCTCTATTGTTAAGGTTCTTATTTTCAAATGCACTTCCTTCATGACCACCTATCTTATAATAAGTGCTAGATGGTTCAGCAGAAACACAATAATATCCATGAAAATTAGGGGCTCCTGTTCCTCCAAGATGATCATGATAATGAGAGTCCAAATCTGTAGGTGGTGACTTAATTCCGTCAGTATTAAACCATCCCTGAATCATAAACTGACTTTGTTTAAAGTCTATACCATAATACTCGCAAGCCTCTACAGTCATCTCTCTAAGAGCCTCATACAGGCTGTGAATGGCATCGTTATGGAACTGAAAGATGTTATATTTATCTCCAAGATTATGAACACCATGAATTTGACTTGCATGATCTATTCCAATGTTTGGAACCTTGCCAGCATACAGATCATCTTGTTTTTGAATTAAATATGAAGATAGAGAATCTAAATCATTTGTTAAAAATCTTTCAAAAAATTTGTGATCTTTATTTACTTTGACTGGACTCATACCAAAGGAATCCAATGCTGCTCTTGGTGCATTCCATTTTGTTTTAGTCCAAACAATGGAATTACATCATATGCTACAGTAACTCTTGGACCTTCCCAGTCCCAGTCTGCTTGTGCATGTGGATGTCCCATCTCAGATAAAATGGCTCTTCCATCAATATTTTTATTTTCAACTTCTTTGTCAAATACTTTGTAATATGTAGACGAAGGCTCTGCCTTAACGCAATAGTAGCCATGAAAATTAGGGGCTCCCCAAGGACCATGATCGTGCCAATCTAACTTTCCCTTTTTAGTATGATTAATATTAAACCAACCCTGAATAAAGAATTTTTGCTTTTCAAAATCAATTTCATAGTATTCACAGGCTTCTTTTGTCATGTCAGAAATAGACTTGTATAGGTCATACAGTTCATCGATGTGGAACTGAAAAACGTTATACTCTCTCCACTTCATTGTTGAAACACTATTAGACTGCTTCCAAGATTCATTATCTTTAAGTGGTGAAACACCAAGGAGTTCTGCACGCTCAATCTTACTGTATCTATCTTCAAGTTCTTTTACTAACTTTGGTAGATCTCCAGTTACATTTCTTTCAAAAAACTTATGTGGCTGGACTGACTGGCTGACACTTTTAATTTCTGGTGGATAGTTTGACTGCATTCTTACTCCTCTGTAGGTTACTTTATAAGTATATCATATTGCTAAAAATGCTCATTTGGGAGTAGATCTATAATTAGATGAATTCTATCTATCCCGCTTTTATTTATAACAGAATGTGGCATTCCATTATTAATCTCATATGCGCTTCCGACCTTCATATTCAGTGTATTATCTAAAACTGTAAATAGAACATCCTCGTGGGTAACCATTGGTAGGTGACACCTTCTAATAAGGTAAAGCATGTCTCCACCATCAACATGTGGTCTGACAGATGTCTGGGCTGGCATTCTAACAAATTCAATTCTTACTACTTTTGACTCATAGTCTTTTTCTAGATCATTAATTATACTATCTAGTTGCTCTTTAGCCTCTATATCAATTATATTATTTTTGTTTAGAATTGTAATGGGGTCTCCAGGATTCCACTCATAATCCATAAAACGAATAGGAAACATTTGGGTATCTTTATGTGTTTTATAGGTTTGTTGTCTGGATGTGTCGTAGAACCACTCAGAGTTTAATGAAGCAGAGTACCTAACCAAGTGGTCTACGTTATAATCTTTAATATGTAAGATTGACCAATCAGTAGTTTTTTTTAGTTTTTGCATATTGGTAAACCTCCAGATCTAACTCATTCATAGATACAATTTTATCATACTGCTCTTTTGTTACCCCACTTAAATTTCTTGTCTCATTTACTTTTGACATATTTTTAAACTTTTCAATACCTAAAATGTCAGGCAGTTTATCTATGTCTTCTAGTGTAACTACAACATTATTATCAATAAAGTCTTTTGCTAAATCAAAAGATTCTTTTTGTCCTATGAACCAATTATTCTGAATTGTCTCTGGACTTACAAGATTTGTGTTGTATTTATCTATATCTATATTATTTGTTATAAACTTGGTTTGTGTATTTTCATGTAGGCTAGAGTATTGTCCATAAATAAGTTCATCCATAGAGTCTTTTTGAAAGAATGACCTTGTGTATTTTGCATAACTAATAAACCTATCAATTGGATTTCTTAATACAGTAAAGACTAGTGGGTTGTCCATATATGAGATAGGGCTTGTTCCAAAATGACCACCTACATAATATTTTTGCATTAAAGAGTTTTTATCAATTGGATCATAATGAGTTGCAAAGCATTCTTTACCATGAAACTCTTGTAATAAATGATTTCTTAAAAACACTCCAGCCGTTCTGGGAATGTGCAAATGGTAGATACTAGAATAATTTCTAATACCTACCATTATGCTATACGCTTTATTAGAATGCTTTAGCGTTGTGAACGACTATATTTCCAGCAATAAGAGTGTCTGTAGGCTCACAGTCAAATGTGTAAACTACACGATCTTCATTTACTAGAGTTACGTCTGTAACATAGGCTTCTGAGAATATATTACCAGAAACCTCAATTATTGCGTCTCCAACTAAAACCTGACCTGAAACAACAAACTGATAGTATCCATCTCTTTTAACAAGGATCTGCTCTTCAAGAGAGAATCTCTTAGACATGTTATTATTAAAGTATACTGTTGTGCTTCTTGTACTTGCCTGAACTGATGAAATTGTTGTTACAACTAACTCAGGGTTTGTAAATGTTGGACTTGGGTCATCAAAAGGTGTTCCGAATGATTCATCAACAAGTTCTGACCATTGTGCTGCATAAACTTCATCTCCTGCAATGATTGCTTTTGCTGCCTTCATTACAATTGCTCCATTTAGACCAACCGTTGCAATTGGGGTATCTTGATCAATACATCTTGGTGATGGAGAGAACCCGAATACAGAGAATGATGGTGGTGTTGGAGAGAATCCAAACACTCCGAATGCTACTGGTGAGAATCCAAATACTCCAAATGGAGGAGTTGGTGAGAAACCAAACACACCAAATGGTGGTGTTGGAGAGAATCCAAACACTCCGAATGGAGGTGTTGGAGAAAATCCAAACACGTTAAATGGAGAGAATCCAAATACTGAAAACGGTACGAATGAGAATGTTGTAACTGATCCAGATTCAGCAGATGTTACAGAAGATCCATTTGCATTGTCAGCACGAACGTTATATGTCTGTGCTGTTCCCGCTTCTTGGTTTACGTTTATTGATGTAGATGCTGTATTATTTGGCTTGCCGTCAGATGAATAAACATAGTAATTAGTAATTGCTTTTCCACCATTTGCAGGTGCAGTCCAAGTTACAGTATCATATGATGTTCCTGATGGGGATGATGCTCCTGGTGCTGCTGGCTGTGCTGGAACAGTTGTTACTGTTACTGAATTAGATGCTGCAGATGCAGGAGAAGTTCCATAATCATTTGTTGCTGTTACTGTAATGGTTGCAACTGCTTCTGATGCAAATCCAGTAAGTGTTAACGGAGAAGATGCACCTGTTACAGTTTGTCCCGTGCTGGCTGTTGCTGTAAATGATGTTGCTACATTGCGTGGATCTGCAGTAAAAGTAATTGTTACTGCTCCATTATTGTATGCTCTACCAGTTCCAACATCTGTTGCCGTTCCTATTGTTGGTGCGTATGGGGCCAAGAAGTCATTTGACGACTGGCTCATTCTACCTGCTTGCTTTGACATATTTATTCTCCTTTAATTTTGTATTATGCTGATAGGTCTCCGAAGACCAACCATCCACTTGAAGTCTTCATTGCTGTTACAACTGAGTTTGTAGTTCTAAACTTAAGCCCTGGTGTACCTACAACGCTATTTGCTGCTGCAAATGAAGCGCCAGTTCCTGATGCTTGATAGAAGTCAATTGACTGACCAGTTGAATAACCAGTTGCTGGAAGTGTTACCTGAACTGCTCCAGTGATAGGGACGAACTTGTCCTGCTCTCCTGCTGCAAGGGTTCCGCTAGCAGTCAATGCTGTTGCAATTGTTGTAACAGAAGGGACTCCCACCTTAGACTGTGTTCCATCAGAGAATACTATTCCTGCTGCTGGAAGTGTTACTGTTCCTGTAAATGTAGGAGAAGCAATTGGTGCATATGTTGTTGCTGCTGTTGCAGAAGCAAGTTTTGCGTCAATTGATGCTGTTAATGTTGGGTTGTTGAGAGGTGCAATTGTGGAATATGTTGTTCCATCATTTGTGAACTCCCAAACATCTGTAGATTCGTTCCAACGAATTTGCACTGCGTTAGAGTCTCCACGGATAACTCTTACTCCTGAATTCTCTGTTGGAGTTCCAGTAGTAAAGTTGCTGTTTAGGTCGATAATATTATCAGCCAAAGAGATTGTTTCAGTATTAATTGAAACTGTTGTTCCACTTACTGTTAGGTTTCCACCAACAACAAGGTTTCCATTTACTTCTGCGTTATCATTAAGATAAACTTTTCCTGTTCCATTACCTGACAAGGATAGGTCTGTATCTGTTGTCTTGCTTGTAACAGAGTCAGACTTTAATCCATTACTGAATGTAATTCCATTGCCGTCTGCGCTTGAGAAGTTTGCTCCTGCTTCGACAACTACTGGCCCCTTAATATTAATAGAACCTGTTCCTGTTGGATCAAACTCAATGTTACCACTTCCGCTTGTTCGTAGTCCTAGATTTTCGTTAATATCTGCTGATACAACGATTGCTCCTGACTCATCCTGAAGAACTTTCTGTCCATTAACATAAAGAGATCCTGGACCGACATAAATATCTTTCCACATGTTAGTAGGAGAGCCTAGGTCATATGTATTATCTACAGATGGGACTACGTTTCCACCGACAGTTGCTCCATTAATTGTTGGGCTTGTTAGTGTCTTATTTGTTAGTGTCTGTGTTCCAGTTGTTGTTACTAGAAGTGATGTATCTGCAATTCCGTGTACGGATGTAGTGTCTGCTTCGTGTGTTGTCATTGCTGTAGATACTGCTGTATCTGCATAAGTCTTTGTAGCAAGAGCAGTTGTATCTGCAATGCCGTGAATATTTGTAGTGTCTGCAATGTGTGTAGTCAAGTTAGTGTCAACAGTAGTGCTTAGTGTTGAAACTGCGGTGTTTGTGTATGCTCTATCCAAACCTGACTGTGTTGAAATTGCTGCATCTCGAAGAACTGCTTCTGCATCTACTGCAGAATCAATTGCTGTGTTACGGTTTGTAACTTCTGTTGAGATTGCTCCTGAGACAGCAGTTGAAATTGCAGCATCTCTATTTGTCTCTTCTGCTTCAATTGCTGCTTCAACTGTTGTATTTGTATAAGTATTTGCATTTGCTTCTGCAACATCTCCTGCAGCATCTGCTGCGGTTAATGCATGAGCCTGAGCAGTTGTAAGTGCTGTTGCTGCTGCTCCCTGTACATCGTATGCAGCGTTGGCTCTTGTAACTTCAGCAGAAATTGCTGCCTCTGTTGCTGCCATTGCAATACCATGCTTGGTATCAACCTTTGCATCTACTGTGTTAATTGAAGTTGTGAGTGCTGAAGTTGCTGCTGATACGGCAGATGTTACTTCTGCATCAAGGGCTGCTGCTCCTGGCAGTTGAGCCAATGGAATGAGTCCACCTGAATCTAAAGTTGGGACTCCGCCTGCGATACCCTTTTGTGTTAGAGGAATATAATCATCAAGTGATCCGCCTAGGTCTTCTAGATTTTTAAAGTAGGACAGAACTTGCCATTCGGTTGTTCCGTCACCCATCTTAAACTGATTGGTGTCTGTTTCGAAACCAATTTCTCCTGCTGCTAAAACTACTGGTGCTGCTGCTATCCATTGTGCTGCAGTTCCCCTGCGCTGTTGCATTCTTGTTGCCATTTATATTCCCCCTAATGCGTTCTACGCATGAATTACTATCTTATTATAACATCAATTTTTAATTGAAATTATCTACTACTGACCCACCATCAAGAACTGTAGTCCATGTCGTAGTGGAAGGTCCACCCGCATCAACTGAAGATCCCTGTGGGCTATTGAAACTACCACCTTCTCGGAAAGTAGTTACAATAAATCCTGTTCCATCGATTGCTGTATCGTGGATGTGTTGTGCTAAGTTTAATGTATCATCAATTGAGGCCATTGTATGCCAAGTGCCTTCATAATAAACATTAACTCTTTCTGTTAGAGTATCAAACCATTGATCTCCGTTTGTAGGTGAAGCAGGAGCAGCATTGCCAACCACCATAGATCCTGAAAGAGAATCTACATATCCTTTAGTTGCTACATGTGTAGCCTCTGTTGGTGTTGCTACTGTTAAGGTACCTCCAAAACTACCAGATCCTGCGACCTGTAGTCCATTCTTTACCTTAAAGTCTTTGTTTTCTGTTGTCATTATTTACTGCTCCTTTTCCCCACAAATTTGTACTACTTAAGAAGTGTTCCAGTGACCTTAATTGTTGAATTATTAACTGGAGTAACTCTTATTCTTACATTTGAACCTGAAATATCTGCTGTAATAGTTCCTCTTGTTCCATTAGTTCCAACAATTGCATATTCTGTAATTGCAATGTTGTCTGTTGAATCAAGTGTTACTAGAATTTCTGACATTTCGTTGTGTGTTCCGTTGTCAATTTTAACAAGTAATTTGGCTGAACGGTAATCCGCCTTTGCCCACTCATAAGATGTTCCTATGACTGTCGCTGTTCCTGAAGAAGATGCTGCGAAGTGCTTAGCCTCATCATTAACATTTAATGCTGTAAATGCTGTTGTTGCATCAAGTACATCATCAAGTGCTGCTTGGGCTGTAGCCTCTGCTGCAGTCTTTGCTGCATTTGCCTTAGATGTTGCATCTGCTGAAGCGGTTGCTTCTGCACCTGACTTAGCGTTGTTAGCCTTTGTAGTTGCGTCTGCTGATGCTGTAGCCTCTGCTGCTGCTTGTGCAGCGTTAGCCTTTGAAGTTGCATCTGCTGAGGCAGTCGCTTCTGCTGCAGACTGTGCTGCGTCAGCCTCTGCCTTGGCAAATGCTGTTGTAGCAATCTGAGTTGTGCTTGTGTCTGCTGCTGCTGTTGGGGCTGTAGGTACGCCAGTCAATGCTGGTGATGCCAATGGTGCCTTTGTTCCAACAAGAGTTGTAAGGTTTGAAACTGTATCTGGTGAATCAGCAAGTGCTGCAGCCAATTCGTTAAGAGTATCAAGTGCTGCAGGTGCTGAATCAACGACTGCTGCTACTGCTGATGTGATTGCTGCATTACGATCTGAAACCTCAGTTGAAATTGCAGACGCAATAGCAGAGTTACGGTTTGAAACCTCTGTTGAGATTGCAGTTGTAAGTGCTGATGAAGCAGTTGATTCTGCTGCTGCTTGTGCAGCATTTGCTTTTGAAGTAGCATCTAGTGCTGCTGCAGCGATTGCTGCTGCCTCTGCTGCGTCTGCCTTTGCTGTAGCATCAAGGGCTGCTGTAGCCTCTGCTCCGCTCTTAGCAGCGTTAGCCTTGCTTGTTGCGTCTGCTGAGGCAGTCGCTTCTGCACCTGACTTAGCGTTGTTAGCCTTTGTAGTTGCATCTGTTGCTGCTGCTGCGACGGCATCTGAATATGCTGTGTTTGCTGATCCTGCTGCGTCATAGTTGACTGCAAGGCTATCTGCATATCCTCTTGCTGAAATATCTGCTGCTGCTGCTGCACCAAGAACATCGTATGATGCTGCTGTTGCAGAGACTGCACGACCATTTGTAAAGTAAAGGTTTGTTGAACCCTCTTCAATGTCATCTGTATCAAGATCATTAATTGCATCTCCAATAGTTCCACCTACTGCAGCGATTGCTCGTGCATTTGTGAAGTAAAGGTTTCCTGCTTCTGCAATAGTATCTGTAGTTTGGTCATCAACATATGCTTGAGTTGCAAGAACATCTGATCCCCACTTAACAGAAGAACCTGCTGCTGGAGTAAGAACGATATGAGAATCAGAATTGATTGTCATTGCTCCTGCGCCAGTGAAGTTAAGTGTATCTCCAATAGTCTTGTTTGTTAATGTTTGTGTGTTGGTTGTTCCAACTACCGCACCAGTTGCACCGTGTGCTTCTGTAGCATTTTCGTGATCTGTAAGATCTCCTGCTACTGCGTTAGCCTTTGAAGTAGCGTCAGATGATGCTGTGGCTTCTGCTGCTGATTGTGCTGCTGAAGCATAGCCTTGTGCTGCTGTATCAAGATCAGAAATTTCTCCATCTACATAGCCCTTAGTTGCTGCATGTAGTGATGATGTTGGTGCACCTGAAAGTGTCAAAGCACCTGTCATTGTGTCGCCAGCCTTGGCAACCTTTCCTCCTACTGATGTAGCAAGATCTGTTGCATAGTTTGGATTCTCACCAATTGCTTCTGCTAACTCATTAAGAGTATTAAGAAGGTCTGGGGCTCCATTAACAAGAAGTGCAACTTCTGCATCTGTATGAGCATTTGCTGCTACAAGTGCTGCATCTGCTTTTGCAGTTGCATCTAGTGCTGCAGTTGCTTCTGCTGCAGCCTGGGCTGCGTTAGCCTTTGCTGTTGCATCTGCTGAGGCAGTCGCTTCTGCACCTGACTTAGCGTTGTTAGCCTTAGTGGTTGCATCTGTTGCTGCTGCAGAGATTGCTGCAGATTGTGCAGCGTTAGCCTTTGAAGTAGCATCTGCTGCTGCTGTTGAAACTGCAGCGTTAGCCTTTGAAGTTGCATCTGCTGAGGCAGTCGCTTCTGCTGCTGCTTGTGCAGCATTTGCTTTACTTGTTGCATCTGCTGATGCTGTAGCCTCTGCACCACTCTTGGCATTGTTAGCCTTAGTTGTAGCATCTGTTGCTGCTGCTGCTTGCGCTGCTGCTGCTGCGCCTGACGCATCAAACACGCCTGACTTAATATTTAGTTCACCAGCGACAACTTCCATCTGTGTTGATTCAACGGAGGTAACAAGTGTAGTTCCTCCAACAATACCAACGATGTAGTCTTCTGAAGCCTGGTTTTCTGTAAGGATGTTAAATCCATTGATTGTACCTGTTGTACCTTCAACTACAAGACCGCTTTTGATCTTAAAGTTTTTATTTACTGTTGCCATTTTTTTATCTCCTTAAGCCTTTAATCCAATACGTGCATAACGTACGGTTATAGGTGTAATACCGCTTTCTGGAGTAACCACTAGGGCTACGGTATTTCCAGTGCGGGAGACAGTAATGGTGCCAATATTCCCATTGTTGTCGATTGTTCCATATTCGCTGACTGATACTCCTGTACCGTCAACCAAAATTGTTATTTCTGTAGCATAAAACTTATTTACGCCACCAGATGTGTGTGCAATAGATATAAGATATTTGACCATTCGCCAAGTTGTTGCGTCAAAGTTATCAACAGTTGTTGGGTTCTGAATATCATAGATTGCAATTTCATTGTTACCAGCAGATCCAAGATCTGTTGATTGTGCAGATGTAGTATCAATTAGATCTACATAGTCTTCTTGCGTTGGGCGGTCACCAGTTTGAAACTTGGTTTTTACGCCTGAGAGGGATATCTTTGCCATGTCTAAATTATAACACTATTTTTTAAATCTTAAAGTATATAGTTACTGAATCCGATGAGTTGAAGTGGGATTGGCGGGGGATTGGATGAACTATATCCAGGAACCTTTATAGAGGTAAACTTTACTCTAAACGGTAGTGTTGAGGAAATAGAAACTGAAGGATTTTGAAAAACAATGACAGACTTTACGGCTCCTACCTGATATATGTTTTTTACTTTGTTTTTAGAGTCTTCTAGGATTAAGGATGTTGCCATTAATCAGTTACATCTTCAAGGATAATCATGCTACCCTGGCAAACTGTCCATACAATTTCCCCATTGGATACTTGAATATCAAAGATGTCTCCAGTTTGAAGAATTAAAGACTGTGAAGATGATAGAAATACTGTAAACTCTCCAACTAAATCATCAGCATCTGCCTCTGGAAGTAGTTGCATTATTGTTGTTGCTTCGTCTGTAATAACTGGAGTCAACTGAGAAACATTTGGTCTCTTAACTTTCATAGAGATCGTCCAGTCTGAAACAATCAGTGGAGTTTTAGAATCATCTTCCAGATAAACTTTAAATCCAGATGTGTCACCTCTTACAACAGTCCAATTAACAAATGGAGGTTTTTCACCAATGTTATAAAGGCTTTGGGATGAGTTTCTTAGGATTGCCATTTTTTAATTATACCACAATTAGGACATTCCATTTTTCAATGCGCCCCATGTGCCATTTCCTTTTGCTTCTACTACAATAATTCCATGAGCAGCATCTGAGTTAGCAACTACTCCTACTGCTGCAGCACCTTCTGCTGGTCTAGTAGTAGTTAGCCCTCCGCCAGCCTTCACATATAAGATAGATCCATTTGCAAAAGAACTTGTAGCCACATCTGGCATTACTCCAGAAACAACAACAACCCCTTCTGAATTATTTGCAATGCTTGTCTTTGTTAAACCAATAATAGGATTTGTAGTAGATGGAAGAGCAACAGCAATTGTTGTTTTAGTATCAAAGCCTGTTGCATACACTGGGGTTGCTGCTGGTATAGTAGATCCCGTCACATTTTTAACATCTAACTTCATATAAGAAAGACCAAGACCTTGAAGAACTCCCTCAAGAGTGCTAACCAAAATTGCTATATCTCCGTGTACGTTGACATTATCATCAACTTGGGGATATGGTAAATTGTATGTATCTGATTGACCTGTTGCCATAATTACATTATATCACTAACTTTACCTCAATATACGTCTATTTAAATAATTAATTATTTTTTTATTATCTTACTATTAAACCACCTTTGGGTTGACTTTGACCAAGAATTGATGTTATACTTATCAGTAGACACCTAACAAGGTGTTGTTGTTTTCTAAGGAGGAAACTATGATTAAATTTATCGAAAGAAACAAAGAGATCATTAGCATACTCAGTATCGGAATGTTGGTTACTGTATTGACTGGAAATGCCAATGCCTCGACTAACAGCAATAACAATTTTAGTACTGAACAGGCTCAGCCTTTGAAATCTACCTCGAAAGAGGTTTTTTTGGTTTCTAAAGCAAAGAAACTGGAGTCTTTTGAAAATAAAACACACCTAACAGATATTGAACTTAAAGAACTCTTATCTCTAGTTGGTTTTAAAGGAAAAGACCTTATCGTCGCTTGGGCTGTAGCAAAAAAGGAATCTAACGGAAGACCGTTAGCCTTTAACGGAAACCACAAGACTGGTGACTCGTCTTATGGTATGTTTCAGATCAACATGATCGATGATCTAGGGCCAGATCGTAGAAACAAGTTTGATCTTGATTCAAATGCAGAATTATTCAATCCCGTAAAAAATGCAGAAATCGCATATTACATGACCAGTGGCGGAGACGATTGGTCTTCTTGGAAGGGTATTACCCCCAAGACAAAACAATGGATGTTGAAATTTCCTAAGTAGTATAAAAAGAGATAGGGAGCCGAAAGGCTCCTTATTTTTTTACCATTTTCCAATAGGGCATTTTGCTGAATTTAACTTAGATTTGACATTCATAAAGCACCCACACTTTTTACATTGTTTTGTTATCTTTCGCAATTCTGGGCACTCATGACAAATAGACATCCTTAAATCTGCCAACTCTTCTGTTGCTGGCAAAGTCATTGGATTTAATAAATCTAATGGAGTAACTCCATTTTTTTCTTTATATTGTTCCCACCTACTTTTAGGCATTTTGGGCTGCGTCGTATGCTGCCTGGCGCTGGGCTATCTCTTCATCTGTAATAAATGGCGGTAGGCCTTCTGTATTCATATCAAGGACAACAAATTCATTATTAACAAACTTTGCATTTGGAGAAATAACATATCGTCCATACGGATAAGCATTTAAATCTTTGATCATCGGATTACTGAGCAATATGCTTCCAAAGTATTCCGTTGTTTCTAGTTGATCCAATTCAATATCATTTTCCATAATAGAAACAATAATTTTATCTGTGGGATTGTCCTGAGGAATTTCTACAAAAGAGTCTGCACGGATAAACATGTCTGCTGCCCAATTATAGAATGGAGCATCGTAGACTACATCTTCATTAATAATAAAAGCAAGTGCTGAGCCTCTTTCATCTGGATTATCTTTATTCCATGAATAAGTAATATCGTTATCTGTTAACATTTATAACTCCCTTTTTAATAATTATAGCACAAACTAGCAAGCACGGCAAGAACATGTAGCACAGGCAGCACCAGAACCAGCACCGCAGCAATTTGAAAAATTACAAAATGAAGGATATGCCGCTACGTCTGCAGAAGTACATCTTGTGTAATCTCCTCCAGCAGCAGGTGGGGTAGGTGAAAATCCGAACACGTTAAATGGTGAAAATCCGAACACGTTAAATGGTGAAAATCCAAAAACAGTAAACGGAGAGAATCCAAAAACAGCAAATGGAGAGAATCCAAATACGCCAAAGGGTGGAGTTGGGGAAAAACCAAAAACAGCAAATGGCGTAAAGGCAAAATTTCTCCAAGTAATATTTACAGGTGTTTCATAGTCTTGTTCTGTTGCAGATGTGGGTGTTTGAGAAATTACTTTATTGTGATTTGCTAATTCTGCTGCTACATCAGAAGGTGACTCTGTTATTGTTCCAACCGTAAACCCTTCTGTAACGATCTGTGATTGTGCTGTAGTCTTGTCTACTCCAAGCCAACTTGGAAGAAGTTTCATACCCTTTGATTGTGCCCAGCGTCCAATCCAACCTAACATGGCTTACCTACGCAATCAAATCGCCAATTAAGACCCAAGTGTTGGTATCTGTTTTAACAATTGTTGCTCCAGACCATCTTGAGGCAATATTTTTATTGCTATTTTTACTTAAAATTGTAAC
>Ga0209770_10000029_pt1 | contig 87294 bp, 74 predicted proteins | sample LauGreSu1BDMLBDD_2_FD_187572 | JGI IMG/M metagenome (GOLD analysis project Ga0209770, IMG submission 187572) | Freshwater lake microbial communities from Lake Michigan, USA - Su13.BD.MLB.DD (SPAdes) (version 2) | ecosystem: Environmental > Aquatic > Freshwater > Lake | place: Lake Michigan, USA... | reverse complement strand
AGAGGCCACCACCGACCGCGCAGGTGGTGGTGGTGCAGCGGCCGTCGGCGACCGATCGGCACGAAACAGCCAACCGAGCGCAAGGCCGAACGCGAGAGCGCCTGCTGCAGTCAGCCACAGATACCCTCGCTTCATCGCCGCAAGCGCCTCCTGCCCCGCAGTCTATCGCCCCGCCTCACGGCTGGCGGTCCTTGAACCACGGCGCCGGATCAATGGGACGAGCCGCCTGACGGATCTCGAAATACAACTCGGGCGCAGCACGCCCGCCCGAATCACCCACGCTCGCCACGGTGTCCCCGGGACCGACCTGATCGCCGACCGCGCGATACAACTGCTCGTTGTGTCCGTAGAGACTGAGGTAACCGCCGCCATGATCGATGATCAGCAGCAGACCGAGCCCGGCCAGCCAGTCGGCGTACACGACCCGACCCCGGTACACGGCGCGCACCGGCGTGCCGCGCGGCGCCGAAATCATCACGCCATCCCATTTCACGGCACCCGCACGTTTTTGCCCGAAGCGCGCAACCAGCTTACCGCTGGCGGGCCAAGCCAACTTGCCGCGCATGCCGGTAAACGGGCTCTTGCTGTCGGTGGGAAACCGGCTGCTGGCGCGACGCAGTTCTCGCAACAGCTTCTCGAGAGCGGCTTTTTCGCGCTGCATACGCTCGAGCGACGCGGCGCGGGCTTTCGACTCGGCGGTCAGTGCCGTCAACACCTGCCCACGTTCGTTACGCGCCTTATCGAGCCTCGATACTTCCGTGCTCTGCCGCGACTCAAGCTGTGCGATTTGCTCCTGCTCGGTGGCTAGACCCGCATCGAGCTGGGAGATCTGCCGGACGTTGTCTTCGATCGCGACTAGCTGCTCGGCCCGCGCGCGACCGAAGTAGCCGTAGTAAGCCAACATTCGACCTGCCTTGGCCGGATCCTGCTGGTTCAGGAAAAGTTTCAGCGGCTCCTCGCGACCAATGAGATAGGCGGTGCGCATCTGTGCGGCCAACTGTCGTCGCTCGCTGGCCAGGTCGGACTCGCGTTCGCGACGCTCGCCGGCCAGCTGCTCGCGCCGCTTTTCCCGATCGAGGCGCTCGGCACGCAGACGCTCGAGCTCGGTACGCGCCCCGGCCGCAGCCTTTTCAGCGGTACGCAGACTGCGGGCGAGCCGGTCACGCTCGGCCGCATCCCGGGCGACCTGGTTACGGATGCGGTCGATTTCGGCCTGCAGCTGCTTCAGTTCCGCTTCCGCCTTGGCGGCATCCTGGGCGAACGAGACCGTCGCGGCGGTCACGATCGAGGAAATCAGCATCAGGGCGATGATCGGGCCGCGCATCGACCGAAATTGTATAATCCGGCGCATGGAAAATCTGCCCGATTACATCGCCAACCACCCGTGGCTCGTGTCGATGGCGGCCGTTGCGACGCTGCTCGTCATCGTTTTCGAAGTCAAGGTACGACGCGACTCGTTCGCAGGGGTTTCCGCCCAGGATCTGATCCGTCTGCAGAACCAGGGCGCCCTGGTCATCGATCTGCGCAAGGCCGAAGAGTTTTCCCAAGGCCACATCAACGGTGCGCGGCGCATGGACTCGGCCGAGATCCTCCTCGCCGGGGACAAGCTCAAGAAGTACAAAGAAAAGCCCGTGATCGTGTACTGCGAATCGGGCTCCCTCGGCGCCTCAGCCGCGCGCGTGCTCGCCGGTCAGGGTTTCAAGCAGGCTCTGAACCTGCGCGGTGGACTGGCGGCTTGGCGCACCGAGAATCTGCCGCTGTCACAGAAAAGCGCATGAGCGCCCAGACCGCGAAGGTCGTCATGTATGCGACCGGCTGGTGCCCTTACTGCTCCAGAGCGCGTGCACTGCTCGAGCGCAAACGGGTGGTGTTCGAGGAGATCGACATCGACCGTGATCCCGCGCTGCGGGAACAGATGATCGCGCGCAGCGGCCGCCGCACGGTGCCGCAGATTTTCGTGGGTGATGTGCATGTCGGCGGATGCGACGATCTGCACGCACTCGATGCCCAAGGCGGACTCGATCCGCTGCTCGTTTCCCAAGAGGCTCAAAACCATGGCTGATCCGGATCCGCGCGCCGATGGCGCCAACCCGCCGCAGGGCGAGGCTGATGCTCCCGAGTTTTCTTTGCAGTCCGTCTACCTCAAGGACTGCTCCTTCGAGGCGCCCAAGGGGCCGCGCATCGATGGCTCGTGGAATCCACAGATCAACCTCGATCTGAACACGGCCGCCGAGTCGGTTTCGCCCGAAATGCGCGAAGTGGTGCTCACCGTGAGCGTCACCGCGAAGAACGGTGACTCGACCGCCTTCCTCGTCGAAGTGAAGCAGGCCGGTATCTTCGGCGTGCGCAACCTCAGTGACGAAGATTATCGTCGTGCCGTAGCGAGCATCGCACCGAGCGTGCTGTTTCCCTATGCGCGCGCCATGGTCTCGCACCTCGTTGCCCAGGGCGGCTTCCCGCAGATGTTGCTGCCGCCGGTCAACTTCGACGTGCTCTACGCACGCTCACTGGCCGAGAGTCAGGGCGCCCAAGCGCCGCTCAATAGCTGACGGGCATGCCGCAAGCGACCACGCCGCTCGCGGTGCTTGGCGCTGGCTCCTGGGGTACAGCGCTCGCCATCCAGTTTGCGCGGGCAGGACATCCGACCCGCCTGTGGGGTCGTGATGCCGCGCAGCAGATGACCATGGCGGCTGCGCGATGCAACACCCGATACCTGCCGCAGGCGAAGTTTCCCGATGCGCTGATCGTCGTGGATCGCCTGGAAGATGCCGTCGCCGGTGTCAACGACATCCTCATTGCCGTGCCGAGCCATGCCCTGCGCGGCGTGCTCATCGAGCTGGCACCATTGCTCAGCAGCAGTGCGCGGCTCGCCTGGGCCACCAAGGGCTTCGAACTCGACACGGGTCTGCTGCCACACCAGGTCGCCAAAGAAATCCTCGGTACCGACCGACCCTTTGCCGTGTTGTCGGGTCCGACGTTCGCGCAGGAAGTCGGGCAGGGGCTGCCAACGGCGATGACCATCGCCTCAGCCGACGAAGCCTTTGCCCAATCATTGGCGCAGAGCCTGTCGGCCGATAATTTCCGCGCCTACACTTCGAGCGACATCGTCGGCGTCGAAGTCGGCGGTGCGATCAAGAACGTGCTGGCGGTCGGTGCCGGCCTCGCCGACGGGTTGGGCTTCGGTGCCAACACTCGCGTGGCGCTCATCACCCGCGGTCTCGTCGAAATGACTCGTCTCGGCGTGGCGCTCGGCGCGCAACGCGAAACTTTCATGGGTCTAGCCGGACTCGGCGACCTCGTGCTCACCTGCACGGACGACCAGTCGCGCAACCGGCGCTTCGGTCTGTTGCTCGCCGCCGGTGCCAGCGTTGATGCCGCACTCGCGCAAATCGGTCAGGTGGTCGAAGGGTACCTTGCGGCCAAGGCCGTGCGGCGCGTAGCCCAACGCGAGGGGGTAGAAATGCCGATCTGCGAAGGCATCTACCGTCTGCTGTACGAAAACCTGCCTCCCCAAGAGGTCGTCAAGGCGCTGATGTCGCGACCAATCAAAGCCGAGTTCAGTCGCTGAACGTCCGTCACGCACCGGGCGGCGGTATCGCCGCAGCCGGCCGTATCTCGAAGCTGTTCTGCCGCCACGCTTCGTAGGTCACGAGCGTCACGGCATTCGACAAATTGAGGCTGCGATTGCCTTCGCGCATCGGGATGCTGAGCAAGGCGTCTTCCCCAAGTTCCTCGAGCAGCGGAGTCGGGAGGCCACGCCGCTCGGATCCGAACAGCAACACATCTCCAGCGACATAGCGCGCCTCGTCATAACGACGACGCCCTCCCGTTTCGATGGCATACCAATGTGGCGGCTGGGTACCCTCAGCCTCGGCGATGGCGCGCCGGCATGCCGCGAAGTTCTCGTGCACATGCACCGCCGTCATCCAGCGATAATCGAGTCCGGCGCGTCGCACGGAGCGCCGATCGAGATCGAAGCCGAGCGGCTTGATGAGATGCAATTCGGCGCCTGTGTTGGCGCACAGGCGAATGACGTTGCCGGTGTTGGGCGGGATCTCGGGCTCGAACAGTACGATGCGAAACATGGTGGCTCGGTGCTCTGCGTGATGCACTACGACCGACTGTTGAAGCGCAGCTCGGCGGCATCGAGCAGGGCGATCCAGGCGCCGTCGGCCGACAGCTTCAGATCGGCCCACAAAGTCACCGATGTCGCCTGCGCAGGTCGACTGGAAAACGGCGCGCTGACGCTGAAGCTGCGTTGCGTGCCCCGCTCACGCGTGGCCAGCCACTGACGCAGTGCCGCCAACTCCACGGCGCTCTGCGGCGTCAACCGCAGCAGATACGTCGGTTGGAGGGTCGCGCGGCGCAGTAACCCGTTCGACCGCTCGAGGCGAGAACGCTCGATCAGCTCCAGTGACAAGTCGACGTCGCGCGACGCGCCACTTGGCGCCGTCACAGACAGCCGCAAGCGCGCACGACTCACATCGATTTCGAAGCCCTGCGACACCGACAGACGCACCCGGACCTGCGCCGGATCGACGCGCTCGAGCCCCTCTCGGCCCATGGCGGCCAGCTGCACCATGCTGGACAGCGGCATCGACGCACAGCCCGCGAGCAGCAACAGCAGGGTCAATGGGGCAACGTTGCGGTGAAGAGCCATGCGATCCCGGTCTTTTTGGCGAGCAGGATCTATAATCTAGCGCATGTCTGACGTCACCGGCCCGGCCGACTCGCTGCACTATCGCTTCCTCGGCATGTCGTTCGCCTCACCGATCGTGCTGCTGTCGGGCTGCGTCGGCTTCGGTGAGGAGTACACCCGAATCGAAGGCTTTTCCAATACCGATTGTGGCGCGGTCGTACTCAAGGGCACTACCCTCGAGCCGCGACTCGGCAATCCGCCGCACCGGGTATTCGAAACCCCCATGGGTATGCTCAATGCCATCGGCCTGCAAAACCCCGGCACCGATCACGTGGTGAAGCAGATCCTGCCGACACTCGATTTCAGCGAGACGCGTTTCATCGCCAACGTCTCGGGCTCGACCATCGAGGAGTACGCGGAAGTGACCCGTCGCTTCGACGACTCGCCCATCGATGCGATCGAGATCAATATCTCCTGCCCCAACGTCAAGGAAGGAGGCGTGGCTTTCGGCAACTATCCGGAAATGTCGGCGCGAGTCGTGGCCGCCTGCCGTGCAGCGACGAAGAAGCCGATCATCACGAAGTTGTCACCCAACCAGACGGACATCAAGGAAAACGCCCGCCTGTGCATCGAGGCCGGCAGCGATGGGCTGTCGGTGATCAACACGCTGATGGGCATGGCCATCGATGCCCGCACGCGCCGCCCAGTGATCGGCAATGTGCAGGGTGGTCTGTCGGGACCCGCTATCAAGCCCATTGCGCTGCTGAAGGTGCATCAGGTGTACGACGTGGCGCGCAAACACAACGTGCCGATCATCGGCCAAGGCGGCATCGTCAACGCCACCGATGCCATCGAGTTCATGATCGCCGGCGCCAGTGCGGTGGGCGTCGGCACCTCGTTGTTTTACGATCCGATGAGTTGCAAGACCATCAATGCGGGGATCGCGCAGTATCTGCACGAACACAAGCTCGGCAACGTGACGGAGCTCATCGGTTCGTTGCGACTCGGTTGATGATGGTGCGAGTCGGATAGGCGAACTCGACCCCTTCGCGCGCAAACGCGGCGTGGATGCTGCGATTGACGGCGTCGTTTATGGCAACGAAGCGGCCTCGTGCCAGATCCCAGTCGGGCACGAAATAGACGATTTCGAAATTCAGCGAACTGTCGCTGAAGGTCCTGAAAGCACAGTACTCGAAGCGCGTACCTTCCACGCTACCGATGGCCTGCTCGACAATCGAGGACACTTTCTCAAGCTTGGCAGGCGCAGTCTCGTAAGCGACACCCACCGTGAACAACATGCGCCGTTCAGGCATACGGCCGAGGTTGCGCAGGCGACTGCGCAGGAGATCCGCGTTGGCGATGATGATCTGTTCACCGCTCACGCTGCGCAGCCGTGTGCTGCGCACGCCGATGTGCTCGACCGTGCCCTCGATGTCGTCGAGTCGTAGCAGGTCGCCGGGCTGAAATGGCTTATCGAACGCGATGGAGAGGGAGGCGAGCAGATCGCCGAGCACCGTCTGCACGGCAAGCGCAATGGCAATACCGCCGATACCGAGGCCGGCCACCAGCGCGGTGATGTTGACGCCGAGATTGTCGAGTGCAAGCAGGGTCGCGAAAGCAAAGATTGCCACCCGGGCGATGAACAACAGCACGCTGATCGAACCCGTCTCCCGCTGCTCGCCGGAGGCGGTTTTTCGGGCCTCGCGCTGACCGAGAGCAAACTCGACCGCTGCGACACCCCAGAGCGCTATCTGTATCCATGCCACCAGAACGATAACGGCAGCCGAAATCTGCTCGATGCGAGCCGGTAATGTGAGAAAGCGCTCCGCGGCGTAGATCGCGACAATGAACAGAAACGTCGCTCGGGTCCGCGTGATCAGCAGCAGCACGAGCTCGGTCGAGGCCCGCGTCTCTATCGTATTGAAGCGTCGGGCCCGCGACATCACGAAGGCGCGCACGGCAGGCAGCACGGTGAAAGTGATGAAGAACGCGGCGAGCGAGAGCATCCAGTTCAGCAGCGTGTTGCCCCAGAACACCTCGGCCAGCAGTTCGGTTATGTTCATGGCGCGATCCTGCCATAAGTACGGGCCAGGGCGGCGAGCCGTTCGGCAGGCTGCGGTCCAACCTCAGACCAACTGAACCGCCACTCCCAGCAGCCCTCGCCGACGCCGGGCGTATTCATGCGGTGCTCGCTGCCCAGACCGAGTACGTCCTGCAACGGCTGGATCGCAGTATCGGCAACGCTGGCACAGGCGGCACGGATGAAATCCCAGTGAATCTGCCGCCCGTCGATCTGCAGATACTCACGCACCTGTCGTCGCACCGCTTGATCGCAACCCGCCCACCAGCCGCAGATCGTGTCGTTGTCGTGGGTACCGGTATAGACCACCGTGTCGGGCGTGTAATGGTGCGGCAGCATGACGTTGTCCGGATCACCGTCCCAGGCGAAACCGAGCACTTTCATGCCGGGAAAACCGCAGTGCCGACGCAGTGCGATCACATCCTCGGTCAGCAAGCCGAGATCCTCGGCGATGATCGGCAACGGACCCAACTCCTGCGCGAGCGCATCGAACAACGCATGGCCCGGCCCTTCGATCCAGTGGCCATCGACCGCTGTGGGCGACTCGGCCGGTACGCGCCAATAGGCCGCAAAGCCGCGAAAATGATCGATGCGCAGGACGTCGAATGAGCGCATGGCGTGCCGTATGCGGGCAATCCACCACGCGTAGTTCTCACGTGCGTGTGCCGGCCACACGTACAGCGGGTTACCCCAGCGCTGGCCCGTGGCACTGAAGTAATCGGGCGGCACGCCGGCAACGGCGCAAGGCCAGCCCTCGGCATCCAGCTCGAAGAGCTCCGGGTGCGCCCACACATCGGCGCTTTGGGCGGCGACGAAAATCGGCGCATCACCCACGAGTTGAACGCGGCGGCTGCGAGCATGATCGCGAACGGTCTGCCACTGCCGGAAGAAACACCACTGGATGAAACGCTGAACCCGCTCTGGGTCCGCATAACGTCGTCGCGCACGCTGCAGCGCCGCAGACTCGCGGCGCGCGAGCTCGCTCGGCCACTGCTGCCAGCTCTGTCCCGCCGCTGCGGTCTCAAGCGCCTTGAACAGTGCGTAGTCATCGAGCCACTCGGCCTCACGCGTGCAGAATTCCTCGTACTGCGCGCGCGCCGCTGCGTCGGCTTGATCGAAGAAACGCTCGGCGGCACGCTGCAAACGCTGCAGACGCCAGGGCACGACAATCGTGTAGTCCACCCGCTGTGCGCTGAATCCGTCAGCGGGCTCAAGTTCTTCCTCACGCAGCCAACCGTGCTGCTGCAGTTCCTGCAGATCGATCAGCAGCGGGTTGCCCGCAAAGGCCGAGTCGCTCATGTAGGGCGAGTTGCCGGGACCGATGCCGCCCAAGGGCAGGACCTGCCACAGACGCTGCTCGCCCACGGCGAGCCAATCGATGAAATGCCGCGCCGCCGCGCCGAGATCACCCGAGCCATGCGGCCCGGGCAGGCTGGTCGGGTGCAGCAGTATCCCGCTCGAACGCGGCAATCTCATGAGTCCTCTCCCTGCACCAGCATCAGCAGGCTCTCGGCGGCCACGGATATACGCAACGGCTGAGCCGCAGCCACCGGCTCGAAACCCGATGATTCCGGCGCTCCATCTGCACGGCTGGTATCCAGCACCACCCGCCAAGCCCCGTGCGGCAACACGGCATGCGCAGCCTCCGCCTCAGCGTTGAGCAGCAGGTACACCTGCAGTTGCGAGTTGGCGCTACCGGTTTTTTGCAGATGCACGCCGAGTACCCGCGACTGCGGATGGTGCCACTGGTGCGTCTCGAGCGCCTCGCCTTCACGACCGAACCAACCGATGTCGTAGCCACCATCGCCTTGATGATCACCCACGTACCAGGCATTGGCGAACGGTCGATATCGCTCGCGCACCTGCGCAACTCGCTGCACCAATCGCTGCAAGTCGGCATCGGCCCCCGCCCAATCGAGCCAACTCAAGGGGCCGTCCTGACAATAGGCGTTGTTGTTGCCGCGTTGGGTATGCCCAAGTTCGCTGCCGGCAGCGAGCATCGGTGTGCCTTGCGACAGCAGCACCGAGGCGAGGAGCGCGCGCTGCACGCGGTCGCGACGTTCGCGGATTCGCGGCTCGTCGGTGTCGCCCTCGACGCCATAGTTTCGGCTGTGATTGGCCGTGTGCCCGTCGCGGTTGTGCTCGCCGTTTGCCTCGTTACAACGCTCCGCGTAACTCACCAGATCGCGCAACGTAAAGCCGTCGTGCGACACCACGTAGTTGACCGAATCGGTCGGCTCGCGATCGCGATGCTGTAGCGTATCGGCCGATCCGCACAGACGTTGCGCCCACTCGCCACGCGTCGCCTCGCCCGTGATCCACCAGCGCCGTGCAGTATCGCGGAAGCGGTCGTTCCACTCGAGCCAGCCGCGGGGGAAAGCGCCAAGCTGATAGCCGCCGTGGCCGACATCCCAAGGTTCGGCGACGAGGCGCGCGTGAGCGAGCACGGGATCTTGCGCGATGACCTGGAAAAACGGGCCCTTTGAATCGAAGCCGTGGTCGCCCCGCGCCAGTACCGGTGCAAGATCGAAACGGAAGCCGTCGACGTGCATCTCGGCGACCCAGAACCGCAGCGAGTCCATGACGAACTGCAGCACACGCGGATGACGCAGATCGAGCGTGTTCCCGCAGCCGGTGTCGTTGGCGTAGCGCAGCGGCGGTGGCGACTCCAGCCGATACCACGATGCATTGTCGAGGCCGCGCCAGCTGAGCGTGGGTCCGTGCTCATCGGACTCACAGGTGTGGTTGAACACCACATCAAGGATGACCTCGATGCCCGCCGCATGCAGGGCCTTGACCATGTCGCGGAACTCGTCGCGCAGCGCGCGCCCCGGGTCGGGCGCCGCGCGGCTCGCGGCACTCGCATAGCGCCAGTCTGCGCAGAAAAATCCGAGCGTGTTGTAGCCCCAATAATTGACTAGGCCACGACTCACGAGTGCCGGTTCGTCGAGGTGCTGATGCACGGGCAACAGGCTCACGGCCGTGATACCGAGTGAGCGCAGATGGGCCACTGACGCCGGATGGGCCAGCGCCGCATAGCTGCCGCGCAGCGCGGGCGGGACGAGCGGGTTCAGCATGCTGAATCCCTTTACATGCAGCTCGTAGATCACGAGATCCTCCCGAGCATGTTCGGGTCTCGCGTCGTCGCCCCAGTCGTACTCGTCGCGGACCACGCGCGCCTTGCGCAGGTCACCTTCGAGAATTTCGCGTGCGCAGGGATCGAGGAGCAGCATCGAGGCATCGAAACGGTGACCCGCCTCAGGCTGCCAGGGTCCAGCGGCTCGCAGCGCGTAGACGAGTCCGACACCGGCGCCCGATAACTCGCCGTGCCAGATGTCGCCCGTACGCGCCGGCAAGGCGAAGCGCTGCAGCTCATGCTCGCCCGTCGAATCGAAAACACACACCTCGATGGACGTGGCATGTGCAGAGAACACCGCGAAGTTGACGCCTCGCGGCGTGACGCTCGCTCCCAGCGGATAGCGACGGCCGCGGCCGATCATTGCTGCTCCCAGTGCATGAACAGCACAGCCAGTGGTGGCAAACGCAAACTGAGCGACCAGGCCCGACCCTGCGCGGGCTGCGCTTCGGCCGCCCGTGCCGCCGACTCGTTACCCACATTGCTGCCGCCGTAGCAGGCTGCGTCCGTGTTCAGACACTCGCGCGCTGTACCCGGTCCCGGTACACCGACTCGATAGTGTTCGTGCGCGGTGGGCGTGAAGTTGCACACGACCAGCACCGCAGTCTTGGGATCCCGACCACGGCGTAAAAAAGCGTAGACCGAATGGCTTGCATCGTCGTGCGTCAACCACTCGAAACCGGCTGCCTCCGCATCACGTTCGTACAACGCAGGCGTCTGTCGATAGAAGTGGTTCAGATCACGAACCAGACGCTGCACACCACGGTGCTCAGGCTGCTGCAGCAAGGACCATGACAGCTCGCCATCGTGATTCCACTCCTGCGGCTGAGCGAACTCGCAGCCCATGAACAAGAGCTTCTTGCCCGGGTGCGCAAACATGAAGCCGAGATACGCGCGCAGATTGGCGAAGCGTTGCCAGGTATCACCCGGCATTCGTCCAAGCAGCGAGCCCTTGCCGTGCACGACTTCGTCATGCGAGACGGGCAGTACGAAGTTTTCGCTGAACGCATACATGAGGCCAAATGCCAGCTCGTCCTGATGGTATCTGCGATGAATCGGGTCACGCGCGATATAACGCAGGCTGTCGTTCATCCAGCCCATATTCCACTTGTAGTGGAAGCCGAGCCCACCCGCATACGTGGGGCGCGACACCGCCGGAAACGCCGTGGACTCCTCGGCAATGGTCACCGCGCCGGGACACTCACGGCCCACCACTTCATTGAGACGCCGCAGAAAAGCCATGGCTTCCAGATTCTCGCGGCCTCCATGCACGTTGGGCAACCACTCGCCCGGCGGGCGGCTGTAGTCGCGATAGAGCATCGACGCCACGGCATCAACACGCAGGCCGTCGATCCCGAAACGCTCCAGCCAATGCAAGGCACTGCCGATCAGGAAACCGCGAACCTCGGGCTTACCGAAATCGTAAATCAGCGTGTTCCAGTCACGATGCACGCCCTCGCGCGGATCGGCGTACTCGTAGAGCGAAGAGCCGTCGAACCGCGCAAGGCCATGCGCGTCGGCAGGAAAATGTGCTGGAACCCAGTCGAGCAGTACACCGAGCCCCGCCGCATGACAACGCTCGACAAAACGGCGAAAGCCCGCCGCGTCACCATGTCGCGCCGTCGGTGCGTACAAGCCGATGGGTTGATAGCCCCAGGAACCATCGAACGGATGCTCGGTGATCGGCAAGAGTTCCACATGCGTGAAGCCGAGCTCACTCACGTACGGTATGAGTTCGTCGGCAAAAGCATCCCATTCGAGGACAGCGCCCGCACTCCCGCCCGGTCGTCGCCACGAGGCGGCATGCACTTCATAGATGCTGATCGGTGCATCGAGTGCGTTTGCGCGCTGACGCTGCGCGGGCAGACGGACACGCGGCGGCAGCGGCGCGACGATGCTGGCCGTGGCGGGGCGCAACTCGGCCTGCAGTGCGTAAGGATCTACTTTCTGCGGCAGCAGTTCGCCTGCAGCGCTGCGCAACTCGTACTTGTAGCGGGCACCAGCCGCCACGCCGGGTAGAAAGATCTCCCAAATGCCTGTCGGATGCCGACGGCGCATCGGATGCCGCCGGCCATCCCAAAGATTGAAATCGCCGACCACGCTCACGCGTGAGGCCCGCGGAGCCCATACCGCAAAGGCTGTGCCGGCTACGCCATCGAGCTCGAGTGACCTCGCCCCGAGCGCCTCGCAGGGCCGCAGCAGCGTACCCTCAGCGAACAACCACAGGTCGGTGTCGGCCAGAAACGCACCGAAGCGATAAGGATCCTCGAGCAGAGAATCGCCACCGCTCTGCCACTCAACCTTCAGCCGGTAGCGCTGTGCCCATGCTGCATCGACATCGGCTTCGAACAAGTCGCTACCCGCGCGCCGTTGCAATCGCTTGCGATGTTTCGAGTCGATGGCCACCGCGGTAACTTGCGACGCACCGGGCAGAAACACGCGGATGGCGTAGCGACCCTCCGCGGCGCGATGCGGACCCAACACGGCGAACGGATCGTTATGAGTAGCGCTGCGCAGCGCATCGACGTCCGCCTCGGCGAGCATCACTCGTTCACCGGCGCGGCTCCACCCGCCAAATTCTTCGCGCATACTCGCCGATAGCTCGGTCCGAAGAGAAAACGCCCATACCCGCAACGTTGCGAATGGCCGCTGCAGCCCACATCTCAGGGTTACGGAAAAGAGTGTCCACTCGAGCCTGCGCCGCAACATAGGCAGCGTAATCAGCGAGCAACAGATAGTGATCGCCGCCGCGCAGCAGTCCGTCGATCAGCCCGCGATAACGCGCCGGGTCCTGCGGCGAAAAAACGCCGTCGGCGATCGCATCGAGCACGCCACGCAGCACCGGATCCGCGTGGTAGAGAGCGATCGGATCGTAGCCGCGCGCACGCCGCTCTGCGACTTCGGCGGTGCGGAGACCGAAAATAAAAATGTTGTCGTCGCCGACGCGCTCGCGGATCTCGATGTTGGCGCCGTCGTCGGTACCTATGGTCAACGCACCGTTCAGCGCGAGTTTCATATTGCCGGTGCCGGAGGCTTCGGTGCCGGCTGTGGAGATCTGCTCCGACAGATCGGCGCCGGGCATCACGCACTCGGCGATCGAGACGCTGTAGTTCGGCAAGAACACGACTTTCAAACGCCCTGCGATGCGCGGATCGGCATTGATCACCGCGCCGACGTCGTTGATCAAGCGGATGATGCTTTTGGCAGTGGCATAAGACGAAGCGGCCTTGCCGGCAAAAATGACGGTGCGTGGTACCCAGTCCGCAGTGGGGTTGGCCAGCATCGCCTGATAACGGGTGACGACATGCAGCACGTTGAGCAGCTGCCGCTTGTACTCGTGGATACGTTTCACCTGCACGTCGAACAGGCTGTCGGGATCCACGACAACACCCACCTCGCGCTCGATGAGCGCCGCAAGCCGTTGCTTGTTGGCACGCTTGACGGCCATAAACGCCGCACGGAATGCAGTGTCCTCGGCGCGCTTACGCAAACCCGACAGTTGTTCGAGACGAATCCGCCACTCCGTGCCGATGCAGCCATCGAGCAGCGTCGCGAGCCCCGGGTTGGCGCCCGCGAGCCAGCGCCGTGGCGTGACGCCGTTGGTCACATTGGTGAAACGCTCCGGCCAGAGCTTCGCGAAGTCGCGAAAGATGGTTTGTACCAGAAGATCGGAGTGCAACGCAGACACACCATTGACGCGCTGGCTGCCGACGATCGCCAAATGCGCCATGCGTACGCGGCGCTCGCCCGTCTCATCGATGAGCGACAGGCGCTGCAGCAACCCCATGTCCCCGGGATATCGTGCTGCAGCGTCATCCAGCAGCTGCTGATTGATGCGATAGATGATGTCGAGGTGTCTGGGCAGCACGTGACCGACGAGCGCGACCGGCCAAGTCTCGAGCGCCTCCGGCATCAACGTGTGGTTGGTGTAGGAGAACACACGGCGGGTGATGTCCCAGGCGGACTCCCACTCGAAGCCGTGCTCGTCGCACAGCACGCGCATGAGTTCGGCCACGCCGATCGCCGGGTGCGTGTCGTTGAGGTGGATCGCCACGTGCTCGGCGAAATGGCCGAGGTCACCGAATTCGGCCAGGTGGCGCGCGATGATGTCTTGCAACGAAGCCGACACGAAGAAGTATTCCTGCCGCAGACGCAATTCGCGCCCAGCCGGCGTGCTGTCGTTCGGATACAGAACCCAGGAGATGTTTTCGTACTCGTTCTTGATGCCGGCGGCCCGGGCGTAGTCACCGCTATTGAAGGCATTGAGATCGAGTTGGGCCGGCGCCGCGGCACGCCACAGCCGCAAGGTACTCACCCGGTCGTTGCCATGGCCGGGGATCACGAAGTCATAGGCCTTGGCGAGCACCTCGCCCGCCGGGTGCCACACCGACTTGCCGTCTGTCGCACCGACCTGTCCGCCGAAACGCACCCGGTAATCAAGTGCGGGGCGCGGAAACTCCCAGGGCGTGCCATTGATCAACCACGGGTCGGGGTACTCGACCTGGCAGCCCTCCTGGATCGCTTGGGCAAACATGCCGTGCTCATAGCGAATGCCGTAACCCATGGACGGCACGCCCAAGGTCGCCATGGAGTCGAGAAAACAGGCTGCGAGGCGTCCGAGTCCGCCGTTGCCAAGGCCGGGGTCGGGCTCCTGTGCCTCGATATCCTCCAACCGGCGCGCGTGCGCAGCAAGTTCGGCGGCTGCGCCGCCTGCCATGCCGACGGCGGCCAGCGCGTTGCCTAGCGTTCGACCGATCAAAAATTCCATCGACAGGTAGTACACCCGACGCACCCTTTCAGTGCGCTCTCGGCGCTCGTTGCACACCCATCGACGCGACAGCTCCTCGCGAACGGCATGCGCCGTGGCGCGCATCAGGTCGAAGTCACCGGCGCCCTCGGGTGCGACACCGATTTGGCCCAGCAGGCAATCGTCGAGTCCGTGGGGTCGCGGGGTAGGGCTGGAGTGTGACAATGGAATTCCCGAGCAAATCGCACCGATGACGATGCAGATGCAATTATCATACTCGTGGCCCGTCTGTTCCAGATTCGCGGCCCGGGAGGTTGTCGATGATCTCGAACGAACTTGCCACCAGCCTCGATCTGCCGAAGCGTACGGTTGCGCTCGTGCTCGCCGGCGGCCGCGGCAGCCGACTGCTCAACCTGACCGATCGTCGCGCCAAGCCCGCCGTCTATTTCGGCGGCAAGTTCCGCATCATCGACTTCGCCCTCTCCAACTGCATCAACTCGGGCATTCGGCGCATCGCCGTGCTCACGCAATACAAAAGTCATAGTCTGATGCGGCACATCCAGCGCGGCTGGGGCTTCATGCGCGGTGAACTCAACGAGTTCGTCGACGTGCTGCCTGCACAGCAGCGTCTCGATGAAGTGAACTGGTATCAGGGAACCGCCGATGCCGTGCATCAGAACCACGACATCATCCAGAGCTTTCGCAGTAAATATGTGGTCATCCTCGCCGGCGATCACATCTACAAGATGAACTATGCGCTGGCACTCGCGGACCACGTCGAGCACGGCAGGCCTTGCACGGTGGCCTGCATCGAAGTGCCGCGCTCGGAAGCGCGCGCTTTCGGCGTGATGGCCGTCGACGACAAGGATCTCGTCACCGAATTCGTCGAGAAACCGGCCGATCCGCCGGGCATTCCCGGCAAGCCCGAGCGCTCGCTCGCGAGCATGGGCGTGTACATCTTCAATACGGACTTCCTGCTCGATGTGCTCTCGGCCGATGCCGACGATCCGAATTCGAGTCATGACTTCGGCAAGGACGTGATCCCGAAGCTCGTTCGCGAACAACAAGTCGTGGCCCACCGCTTCGCCGACAGCGCCGTCGGCACGCGCGAGAGCGAAGAGCCCTACTGGCGCGACGTCGGCACGATCGATGCGTACTGGGACGCCAACATCGATCTGACGGCAACCGATCCACTGCTGAACCTCTACGACGATCGCTGGCCCATCTGGACCTACCAACCGCAGTTGCCACCTGCGAAGTTCGTGCACAACGAAGATACGCGTCGCGGCGTTGCCATCGAATCGCTGGTCTCGGGTGGCTGCATCGTCTCGGGTCACGTGGAACGATCCTTGATGTTCAGTGGCGTGCGCGTGCATTCGTATGCACGGGTCGACTGGAGCGTGTTGCTGCCGAATGTGCAGGTCGGGCGCGGCGCACGCATCAGCCGGGCGGTGGTCGATCGCGGCTGCATCGTTCCAGACGGCCTCGTGATCGGCGAAGATGCCGCCCTCGATGCGGCGCGTTTTCTGCGCACCACTTCCGGGATCACGCTCGTCACCCGTCAAATGCTGCTCAACTTACCGAAGACACCTTGACCACCTCGAGCCGCCCCTTGCGCGTGCTGCATGTCGCAGCCGAGATGTTTCCGTTCGTGAAGACGGGCGGGCTCGCCGATGTGGTCGCCGCATTGCCCGCAGCGCTCCAAGAAGCCGGTGTCGATGCGCGCGTGCTGCTACCCGGGTACCCAGCCGTGCTCGCCGCGCTAGTCAAGTCGCGCAAGGCTTTCGAAGGCACAGGTCTGTACGGAGCCGCGCGGGTCACGCTGCGACAGGGCACGCTGCGCGGCAGCGAAGTGCCGGCCTACGTGATCGATGCCCCGTATCTCTACGCGCGCGACGGAGGACCGTATCAGGACGAGACAGGCCGCGAATGGTGCGACAACCTGCAACGCTTCGCCCTGCTCGGCTGGTTCGGTGCGCATCTGGCAGCCGGTGACATCGATGATCGCTGGCAGCCGCAGATCCTGCACGCACACGATTGGCACGCCGCCCTCGCGAGTCTCATGCTGCGACTGCACCCGGCGCGCACGACCCGATCGGTGTTCACAATCCACAACCTCGCCTACCAGGGACGCTTCCCCCTCGGTGACTTCCCCCTGCTCGGTCTGCCCTCGCACTGTCTCGACGGGCTCGACGGGATGGAATTCCACGGCGATGTGTCGTTCATGAAGGCCGGGCTGATCGGTGCCGACGCCATCACCACGGTCAGCCCGACGTACGCCCGCGAGATCACGACTGCGGAATTCGGCTGCGGCCTCGAAGGTGTACTGCGCAGCCGCACGCGCGATCTGCACGGCATCCTCAACGGCGTCGACCCCGGCGTGTGGAACCCTGCCAACGATAGGCACCTCGCGGCGAATTACGACGTCGCGCAACTCGATGGCAAGTCGCGATGCAAGGCGTCCCTTCAGCAACAGATGGGTCTCACGATTCGCAGCGATGCGCCGCTGTTCGCCGTCGTCAGCCGTCTCTCGCAGCAAAAGGGTCTCGATCTGCTGCTTGAAGCCTTGCCGACGCTGATCGCTTCGGGTGGACAGCTGGTGCTGCTCGGCAGCGGTGATGCGGCGCTCGAGAGCGCGTTTCGCGAAGTGGCGCGAGCGCATCCTGCAGCGATCGCGGTCCAGCTCGGCTACGACGAGCCTCTGGCACATCGCATCATCGCCGGCGCCGATGCCATCGTGCTGCCCTCGCGCTTCGAGCCCTGCGGGCTGACTCAGCTGTATGGGCTCCGCTACGGCACGGTGCCGATCGTGCGTCGAGTCGGCGGCCTCGCCGATACGGTAGACGCTGCGGTGGGATTCGTGTTTCTGGAACCCGAGAGCACGCTCACGGCCGTGCTGCAGCAGGCGATCGATGCATTCCGCGAGCCTGCCCTGTGGCAGGCGCGCATGCGTGCAGGCATGCGCCGCGATCATGGCTGGTCGAGTGCTGCATCACACTACGTGACGCTGTACCAAACGCTACTTCAGGCAGCCGCTTCGCCGTCCTGATCGAGCTCGGCATCTTCCATGCCGAGTTCTTTGAGCTTGCGAGTCAACGTATTGCGCCCCCAGCCGAGCAGTCGGGCTGCATCCTGACGATGGCCCTGGGTGTGCTTGAGCGCCACACGGATCAACGTGCGCTCGAACTCGGGCAAGGCCGTATCGAGCAAGGGTGATGCGCCGCTTTGCAGCGCCTCAGTCTCCGCCCAGCGCGCGAGCAGGGCCGACCAACCCTGCGCGTCCTGCGCAAGACTCGCACCCAGTATTTCGGTGGGCAGATCATCGAGACGGATCTCGCTGCCGGGTGCGAGCACCGACAACCTGCGGCACAAATTGACAAGCTCGCGCACGTTGCCGGGCCACTGATAGGCCTCAAGCGCCGCGCGTGCGTCGTTGGCCAGCGTCTTGTGCTCGACGCCGAGTTCCTGCGCAGCGACGCGCAAGTAGTGCTCCAGCAGATCGGCCACGTCTTCGCGGCGCGCGCGCAGCGGCGGCAGCTCGATGCGGATCACGTTCAAGCGGTGGAAAAGATCCTCACGAAAGAGGCCGCGACTGACTCGATCCTCGAGGTTCTGGTGAGTCGCTGCGATCACTCGCACGTCGACACGGATCGGCGTCTGGCCACCGACGCGGTAAAACTCGCCTTCGGCCAGCACGCGCAGCAGGCGCGTCTGCAACGGCGTGGACATGTCGCCGATCTCGTCGAGAAACAGCGTACCGCCGTCGGCCTGTTCGAAGCGACCGCGACGCAGCGCATCCGCCCCCGTGAACGCGCCCTTCTCATGGCCGAATAGTTCGGACTCGAGAAGTTCGGACGGAATGGCCGAGGTGTTGAGCGCAATGAATGGCTTGTTCGCACGTGGACTGTGGCCGTGCAACGCGCGCGCAACGAGCTCCTTGCCGGTGCCGGACTCGCCGGTGATGAGCACCGTGACGGCCGAGCGTGACAGGCGCCCGATGGCGCGGAACACCTGCTGCATTGCGGGCGCCTGACCGAGCAACCCGGACATGCGGCCGTCGGCCGTGTTGTCGGGGCTAGCACGCTGCACGCTCTGCGCCGCTCGCTTGACGAGTTCGACGACCTGGTCGATGTCGAAGGGCTTGGGCAGGTATTCGAACGCACCGCTTTCGTACGCCGACACGGCGTTGTCGAGATCGGCGTGGGCGGTCATCACGATGACGGGCAGCTGCGGACGCGCACTGTGGATCTTACGGACGAGTTCGAGACCGGAGAGCCCCGGCATGCGAATGTCGGTGACGAGCACGTCGGGGCTGTCGCCACGCAAGGCTTCGAGCGCGGGCTCGGCCGCCTCGAAAACCCGCGGCAACATGCCAGCACCTTTGAGTGCGCGCTCGAGCACCCAGCGGATCGAGGCATCGTCATCGACCAGCCACACTCGCAGTGGACGGGCGCTCATGAGGTAGCCTCGGCGAGCTCGAGCGGCAGCAGCACCGAAAACACCGTGCGGCCCGGCTCGCTTTCGTATTCGATGATTCCGCCGTTGCGGTTGACGAGCTCCTGCGACAGCGCGAGCCCCAGACCCGTGCCGTTCGCCCGCCCGGTCACGAGCGGAAAGAACAAACTGCTGCGGATCGCGGGCGGCACGCCAGGGCCGTCATCGAGCACGTCGATGCGCGCCGCCAAGCGATGACGCACGAGACCGATGTGGGCTTGGGTGATGGCTCGAGTGCGCAAAGTCACCGTGCCGCGCTCACCGACAGCCTGCAGCGCGTTGCGACAGAGGTTGAGCAGGGCCTGCACGAGCTGGTTACGATCGAAGAAACCTTCCGGAATGCTAGGGTCGTAGTCGCGCTCGATGCGCACCCCGCCACCCGACTCGGCGCGCAACAAACGATAGATGTGTTCGCAGATTTCATGCACGTTGACGACGGCCTTCTGCGTCGGGCGAGCCGGGCTCGTCATGCTGTCGACAAGTGCAGTCAGCCGATCGGCCTCGTTGATGATGACCGTGGTGTATTCGCGTAGATCCGCATCGGGCAATTGCCGAGCGAGCAACTGTGCGGCGCCGCGCAAACCGCCGAGCGGATTCTTGATTTCATGGGCGAGCTGCCGCGTCATGAGTCGGTTGCCTTCGAGACGGGTACGCAACTCGTTGTCGCGGCTGAGACGAGCGCGCGGTGCAGCATCGGACAATTCGAGCAGGAAGCGCCGCGAACCGGTCACGTCATCTACAGGACTGACGATGGCATCGACGATGCGCGCCTCACGCGGCGCGCTGACGGGACGCAGACTGACTTCGCACTCGTTGACGACCTCGCCCCGATCACGGGCGCGCGCCAGAGCAGCAGCGAGCACCTGTCCGTCGACGAACAAGTCGGTGAGCGGCCGACCGCGGGACTGGTTGAGTCCCACGGCCAGCAGGCCCTGTGCCGAGACGTTGGCGTGGATGATGCGGAAGTCCGCATCGAGCAGCACGATGCCTGTCAGCAGCGCATCGAGCAGATCCGACGGGTCGTGATGCGCGGCGAAGGTCTCGAAGAGACGTTCAACCGCCATGGGTGTGACCACGCATCACGACCGTACCATCAGCAGCTGTAGTAGAGGTCGAGCTCGATCGGGTGCGTGCTCATGCGGAAGCGCGTGACTTCCTGCAACTTCAGACCGATGTAGGCATCGATCACGTCGTTGGTGAACACGCCGCCGCGGGTGAGGAACTCGCGATCCTTGTCGAGGTGTTCGAGCGCCATGTCGAGCGAATGGCACACGGTCGGAATGTGCTTCGCCTCCTCGGGCTCGAGGTCGTAGAGGTCCTTGTCGGCCGGATCGCCCGGGTGGATCTTGTTCTGGATGCCGTCGAGACCCGCCATCATCATGGCGGCAAAGGCGAAGTACGGGTTCGCGGACGAATCCGGGAAGCGCACCTCGATGCGACGCGCCTTCGGGTTCGCAACCCAGGGGATACGAATCGAGGCCGAGCGGTTACGCGCCGAGTAGGCAAGCATCACCGGTGCTTCGAAGCCCGGCACCAGGCGCTTGTAGCTGTTCGTACCCGCGTTAGTGAACGCGTTCAGTGCCTTGGCGTGCTTGATGATGCCGCCGATGTAGTAGAGGGCGGTTTCGGACAGGCCGCCGTACTTGTCGCCGGCGAACAGGGCTTTGCCGTCCTTCTGCAGCGACTGGTGCACGTGCATGCCCGAACCGTTGTCACCGACCAGCGGCTTCGGCATGAAGGTGGCCGTCTTGCCATACCCGTGCGCCACGTTGTGCACGGCGTACTTGAGGATCTGCACTTCGTCGGCCTTCTTGACGAGGCCACCGGCGCCGATGCCGATTTCGCACTGACCACCGGTCGCCACTTCGTGGTGATGCACTTCGACGACGAGCCCGAGCTCTTCGCAGGCCGCGCACATCGCGTTGCGGATGTCCTGATAGGCATCGACCGGCGGTACCGGGAAGTAGCCGCCCTTCACGCCCGGACGGTGTCCCTTGTTGCCTTCCGGATATTGCGTATTGCTGTTCCACGCACCCTGCACCGAGTCGATCTCGTACGACGAGCCGTGCATCTCGTTTTTCCAGCGCACGCTGTCGAAGATGAAGAACTCGTTTTCGGGGCCGAACATCGCACCATCGGCGATGCCGGTGCTCTTCAGGTAGGCCTCAGCGCGCTTGCCGAGCGAGCGCGGATCGCGCTCGTAACCCTGCATGGTGGCGGGCTCAATGATGTCGCAGCGAATATTGACCGTCGACTCTTCGAAGAAAGGATCGAGGATCGCCGTGCTCGGATCGAGCATCAGGATCATGTCGGACTCGTTGATGCCCTTCCAGCCCGCAATCGACGAGCCGTCGAACATTTTGCCGTCGCGGAAGAGGCCGTCATCCACGGTCTTGGCCGGGATGGTGACGTGCTGCTCCTTGCCGCGGGTGTCGGTGAAGCGCAGGTCGGCCCACTTCACTTCCTTCTCTTTGATCATCTTGATGACGTCACTGGCGGTGGTCATAGTCGCTCCGTTATCGAAAACCAATGAAACTGACGCCCAAGTATGATGCATCAATCGTGCCGCTGCACCGGATAGTCGGCAAATCAAGGTGATACACGGCGAAACACGCGCCGCAAGGCTGAGTCTGCGCCCTGCTTTAGAGCAAAACGGATTACTTTTGCACTAATTTAGTGCAAACTGAGACTTGGGGCTGCGTACCCATGTGTAGACAGAAAACAGGCACAGCACCCCGCTGAGACAACCCATCACGACGTAAGGCGCGGACGGGCGCCACAGGTCGAACAGGGTGCCACCCACCACCGCCGCGAAAAAGATGCCGAGCGAGCCAAACAGAGTGAATACGCCAATCACGGCACCGCGACCGCGCTCCGGAGCGACCTGACCGATCAGCGCCTGCGAAGCCAGGATCCCGCTCATCTCGCCAATGCCGAGCAACACCGCAGCGACATACATCGCCGGTTGGAACGGATTGTCGACGAGGCCGAACCAGACGTAACTGCCGCAGGCGAGTGCAGACGCCACGGCCATGAAAAATACTCTATCGATACGATCGATGAAGCTGATGACGGTGATGGCCCACAGCGTTGCCGTGATCTGGATCACGACGAAAATACCGCTGCCGCGAGACAAGGCCTCTGCGGGGGTCATGCCCTGATCCTTGCCTGCCTGCACCATCCAAAGAAAAAAGAACGCGCTGATGATCGACAGCGATGCGCGTGACACGGCCGCCGAACAATAGGCCAACCGCACGCGGGCATCGCGCGCGGCGGCGAGACCAACGCGCAAGGTCGCCAGCAGCGGTTCTCGCTCGCTGAGTTGGCCAGGCGATTGTCGCGCCAGCCCACGCAACACGATTACGAGTGGAATCAGGCACAGTGCCGCCACCGTCCAGTAGGCCGCGCGGCCGGCCGCCACGGCATCGAAACCCTGCGCCGCGTAGAACTTCGGTAATTGCGTGGCCAACCCGACGAGCGACGCGACGCCAAGTCCATTCAGGAAAAAGCTGATGCCAACGAGCTTGCCGCGCGAACTCTCCTGGGGATAGTCGGCGATCACAGCCGAGAGCATCGCCGCAATCAGCGAAGCACCGCAGGCGGTGATGAAGATCATCGCGTACAGCGTCCAGTTGAACTGCGCGAAAGGGAACAAGAGATAGCCGATGGCGAGAATCCCGAACCCCATGGCGTAGATGAGGCGGCGACCCAAACGATCGGACGCCGCGCCCACGAGCCCGGACAGCAGCAGCGCCGGAATCTCGCTCATCACATCCATGGTGCCGCTGACACGGCCCTGGATGTCGTCGGGAATGCCGAGCATGGAATTGAACAAATACGGCCGCAGATTGCCAACCAGTGTCATCAGACCGATGGAGAAGAACGCGGCGCCCAGCAGTGCGTGGAAATTACGGCGCTCGATGCCGGGCGCGAGTTCCCATATCCCGACCTTGATGCCAGCGTGGCTCGACGCACTGTCCGCTGCGGTTGTCACGATTCCCACCTCCCGTAATCCCCGTGATTCAGCCGCTATACTGTGCGCCCTTTGAACGACGACGGCGAGTGCCGCGTGCCGGGAGCCATGGCTCACACCTTTCAAGAACTCATTTTCGCCCTGCAGAAGTACTGGTCCGATCAGGGCTGCGTCATTTTGCAGCCCTACGACATGGAGGTGGGGGCCGGCACATTCCACAGCGCTACCTTCCTGCGCGCCGTCGGACCGGAGCCGTGGAGCGCCGCCTACGTGCAACCGTCGCGCCGTCCAACCGACGGCCGCTATGGCGACAACCCCTTTCGCCTGCAGCGCTATTACCAATTTCAGGTGGTCATCAAGCCCTCACCGCTCGATATCCTCGACTTGTACGTCGGTTCGCTGAAGATGCTCGGCTTCGACCCGCTGGTGCACGACATCCGCTTCGTCGAAGACAACTGGGAGTCACCCACGCTCGGCGCCTGGGGTCTCGGCTGGGAAGTCTGGCTGAACGGCATGGAAGTCACTCAGTTCACCTACTTCCAGCAGGTGGGCGGCATCGACTGCAAACCGGTGACGGGTGAGATCACCTATGGTCTCGAGCGACTCGCAATGTACCTGCAGGGCGTGGACAGCGTGTTCGACATCGTCTGGACCGACGGTCCGCTCGGCAAGGTCACCTACCGCGACGTCTACCACCAGAACGAGGTCGAGCAGTCGAAATACAACTTCGAATATGCCGACACTGCGTTGCTGTTTCGGCACTTCGACGAGCATGAGGCGATCTGCCAGAAGCTGCTCGAAGCCAAGCTCGGTCTTCCTGCCTACGAACAGATGCTCAAGGCCTCGCATACCTTCAACCTGCTCGATGCGCGGCGCGCCATATCGGTGACCGAGCGTCAAAGATTCATCCTGCGCGTGCGTACGCTGGCACGCGGCGTGGCGCAGACGTACTACGAATCGCGCGAAGCCCTGGGTTTCCCGATGCTCAAGTCGGGAGCGCAGCCATGAGCAACGCGGTAGGCGCAGAAGATTTTCTCTTCGAGCTCGGTACCGAGGAGTTGCCACCACTGGCTCTGCCGGAGCTCGAGCGCGCGCTGGCCGAGAGCCTGCGCAGCGCACTCGCCGCGGCTGGTATCGCTCATGGCGAACTCGTTTCCTACGCGGCTCCGCGCCGACTCGCAGTGCTCATTCGCAGCCTCGCCACGCGGCAAGGCGAGCAGCGGATCAAACGACGCGGTCCGCCCGTCAGCGCCGCCTTCGACAAGCAAGGCCAGCCGACTCGCGCTGCGACCGCTTTTGCCGACAGCTGCGGCGTGTCGCTCGAAACGCTCGGACGAATCCACGAAGGCAAGGGCGAATTCCTCTACTTCGAAGCGACGCAGCCCGGAGCCGAGACGGCCTCACTGCTGCCGAGTATGGTGCAGGCCGCACTCGATGCGTTGCCGATTCCCAAACGCATGCGCTGGGGTGCCAGCGAGGCCCAGTTCGTGCGCCCCGTGCATTGGGTCGTATTGCGACTGGGTGCTGCAGTCCTGCCTGCCCGCATCCTCGACACCGACTCCGGTGGTCGCAGTCGCGGGCATCGTTTCCACGCACCGGGTTGGCTCGACATCGACGCCCCCGCTCGCTACGCCGACATCCTGCGTGAGCAGGGTCATGTCATCGCGTCATTCGCCGAACGTCGCGACATGATCCGTCATCAGGTCACCACGAGCGCCGCGGCCCAAGGCGGCACGGCGGTGCTCGATGAATCGCTGCTCGATGAAGTCACGGCGCTCGTCGAATGGCCGGTGGCGGTCGTCGGTCGTTTCGATGAACGCTTTCTCACCCTGCCACGCGAGGTCTTGCTCTCCACGCTGCAGGAACACCAGCGCTACTTTGCGATCGAAGGCGCGGACGGTGCGCTGACCCCGTTCTTCATCACGATCAGCAACATCGACAGCCGCGAACCCGCGCGTGTACGCGAAGGCAACGAGCGGGTCGTGCGACCGCGTCTGTCAGATGCGGCGTTCTTTCAGCAGCAGGATCGTCGTGCGCCACTCGCTGCTTGGCGTGACGATCTCGATAAGGTCACGTTCCAGGCCAAACTGGGCTCGATCGGTGACAAGGTCCGGCGCGTGCAGGCGCTCGCAGCGCACATCGCCCCCGCACTGGGTGGCGATGCGGCACATGCCGAGCGCGCGGCGCTGCTCTGCAAATGTGATCTGCTCTCAGCGATGGTCGGCGAGTTTCCGGAACTGCAGGGAATCATGGGCGCCTATTACGCGCTGGCCGACGGCGAGAATCCCGAGGTTGCCGCCGCCGTGCGCGAGCACTATCAACCCCGCGGCGCAGGCGATGCCTTGCCGGGCACGCTCACCGGTGCCGCGGTAGCGCTTGCCGACAAGCTCGATACGCTCGCGGGCATCTTCGCCATCGGCCAGAAGCCGAGCGGCACCAAGGACCCGTTCGCGCTGCGACGTGCAGCGATCGGCGTGTTGCGCATCATTCTCGAGAGCCGCTTCGATCTCGATCTCGGCGAGCTCGTCGCGCAGGCGGTGAAACTGCAACCTGTGCAACAGGCCGGCTGCGCCGAAGAAGTATTGAGCTACATTCTGGAGAGACTGCGCGCGCACTATCAGGAGGCGGGCGTCGCCAGCGAAATCTTCGACGCTGTTCTCGCCACGGGCTCGCGTCGACCCCTCGACTTCGATGCACGAGTGAATGCCGTCGCCGCGTTCCGCTCTCTGCCCGAAGCCGAGAGCCTGGCCGCAGCCAACAAACGCATCGCCAACATCCTCAAAAAGTCTGCCGCGGAGACCGCAGCGAGCGTCGATGTCAGCCTGTTGCAGGTCGATGCGGAACGCGCCTTGCACGCCGCGCTCGAAGGCGTGAGCGCAGGAGTCGAAGCGGACCTCGCGTCGCGGCGCTACAACGCCGCCCTGACAACGCTGGCCGGTCTGCGCCCGGCCATTGACGCTTTCTTCAATGACGTGATGGTCAACGATCCCGATCCGGCCCTGCGCGCCAACCGGCTGGCACTCGTCGGCCGGGTTCGCGAGCTGTTCTCAGGTGTCGCCGACCTGTCGCGATTGCCGGGCTGATCGGCTCGCGGAGCGCAACGATGCAATGGCTGCGTTCAGTGGTGTTCACGGCGTTCATGTTCGCCTGGACTCTGGCGTACGCCATCTTCTTCGTGCTGGTGTCATGGGCGGTACCGCTGCCGCAACGCTTCGCGATGGTGCGCTGGTATGGGGCGCGGATGCTGGATGCACTGCGGGTGCTGTGCAAACTCGATTTCGTCGTCGAGGGGCTCGAGAACATTCCGTCGCAGCCACATGTCTCGTACTGGAAGCATTCGTCCAGTTGGGAGGTGTTCGCGCAATTCCTGATCGGGCCCCCGAAGGTGATCGTGCTCAAGCGCGAGCTGATCTACATCCCGTTTTTCGGCTGGGGCCTGATACTGTTGCGCTCGGTCGCGGTCGATCGGGGCGCCGGCGCTTCAGCCGTGAATCAGGTGGTCGCACAAGGCCACGCTCGGCTGGACGAGGGGTTGTCGATGCTGATCTTCCCGGAAGGCACCCGTATGGCTGCGGGCCAGACTCGCCGCTACGGCGTCAGCGGGGCGCTGCTCGCGAGCCGCACGGGATACAAGGTCGTGCCGGTAGCCCACGATGCCGGCTATTACTGGCCGCGCCGGGGATTGATGAAACGCCCCGGCACCATCCGCGTCATCATCGGACCGCCAATCGATACGATGGATCGCGAACCCCGCGACATCAACGAACAGGCGCAAGCCTGGGTCGAGGCGGCCGTCGAGCGAATCCGAAGCGAAAAAGCCGGGCTCGCTACCCCCTCCAGCGCGGCAGGTCAGTCGCGCGGCTGAGCCGATGCCGGCTTGTGCGCCCGGATCTCCTCGGCCGACAAGCCCACCAACTCGTGCGGAAACACCAGCCACTGCTCCGTGGCATGCACGTAGTAGTCTGGCACGAGCCGGCTGCGATTTCGTAACGGCTTATAGTAGACGGTGGCAATACGTACATTTGCCGGGTGGTTGTCGGGGCAGCGTTTCTGCAATTCTTCGAGCACGGCTTCCAGACTTCGACCCGAATCGAACACATCATCGACAATCAGCAGATCATCCTTGGGCGTCAGGTGAGAGAGCAGGTAATCCATGGCATGCACGCGAACCGTCCGCTGAGGCTGGTCGATACCGGTATAGCTGGAAGTTCGTATGGCGATGTGGTCGGTCTTCAGTCCATGATGTTCGAAGAGTTCCTGAACGGCGATGCCGATGGGCGCGCCGCCCCGCCACAGGGCGGCGATGAACGAGGGTCTGTAGCCGCTGGCCAGCACGCGTTGCGCCAGCTCGAAAGAATCGGCCAACAAAGAGTCGGCTGAGATGAACCACTTGTCAGTCATGGTATGAGGTCACGCATGTCCACGATCAAAATATTCGTCGCCGACACCCGCCACGCGCATGTCTTCGAAATGCCGTCGCCCACCGGCACCCTGCGCAAGATCACCACGCTCGAGAATCCGTACACCGGTAAACACGAGCGAGATCTCGGCGCGGACGCCCCGGGTCGGCGAATGAGCCGGGCCGGTGGTGGTCTGCGCGTGACGGCGCTCGAGGGTCGCACCACACTCAAACAGCATGCCACGGAATTGTTCGTGAAGCTGCTCGCGCGTAGCGTATCGGGCGAAGCGCGCACCCCGGGGGTCAAGGGTGTGGTGCTGATCGCCTCGCCACGGCTGATGGGTTTGCTCGAGGCGCAACTGCCGAAGACCGTGCAGAAGCGTATCGTGGCGCAGATCCGTCGCGATCTCGTCGATGTACCGCGACTCGAATTGCAGAAGCGGGTGAAGACGGCCGTGCAAAAAGCCGCTCTCACGACCCTCTGAGTCACGGCGCCGCTCAGCCGGAGCCGTCACCGAGTTCGTCGGCTCGCGGCATGGCGGTAGCGGCGCCGAGTCGTCCCACGGCCAGTGCAGCGGCGCGGTTAGCGCGTTGTACTGCCGCAGACAGGGGCACCTCGGCCGCCAACGCGGCCGCAAGCACGCCACAAAAGCAATCTCCCGCCCCAGTCGTGTCCACGGCCGTGACGCGAGGCGAGGGGTGGTACGCGACGTCTTCGCCGCAAATCGTCAAGGCACCGCGCGCACCCAATGTCACCACGAGGGTCTGCGCGGATCCGGACGACGGCAACGACCCCGTCGCAAGCCGCCGCGCGACACTCGCACACGCCTCGAGTGATAGGGCAGGTTCTGCGCTTTGCTCGCCGGCGTAGTAGGCAAGCTCGGTTTCATTGAGCACCACGATATCGGCGTACGCCAGCAGTGCCTGGGTGCCCGGCAACGCCGGAGCGGTGTTGAGCAGTGTGCGCACGCCCTCTGCCCGCGCCGCCTCGAGAAATGCAGCGACCGTCTCGTGCGGTGTTTCGAGTTGCGCCATTGCCACCTTGGCCGTAGCGCTCACCGCACGCAGCGCCTGCCGCGCTTCTGCAGCCGTCAGCGTGGCGTTGGCGCCGCCCTGCACGACGATGGCATTTTCACCGTCGGCAGCCACCCAAACCATGGCGAGTCCCGTGTGCGCCTCGGGCCGTTGGCGAGCCTCTCGGACGGCTACGAACCGCGTGTCTATGCCTTCGCTATCGAGAAGCGCGCGCAGCATTTCGCCGTCGGCATCGTCAGCACTGGCGCCGAGCATCGCCGTACGCGCCCCCATGCGCGCCGCGGCGATGGCCTGATTCAATCCTTTGCCACCTGGAAAACGCTGTAGCGAGCTACCGGGTACGGTCTCGCCGGACCTCGGCAGTGCGGCGACCCGCGCGACGAGGTCCATGTTCAGACTGCCGCAGACGATGACGTCGATACTCACCGGAAATCAGCGTCGCTTGGAATCGGGCCGCGTCGAATCGAGTTGCGTCGAGTCGGAGTGTTCCGACCGAGTTGGCTCGAACTCAGCTAGCGCAGCCTCGTTGCTGAGCAAGCCGCTGCCGGCATAGACATCGAGCTTCTCGCGGGTATCGATGATGTCCATGTTGCGCATAGTCAGTTGTCCGATTCGGTCCTGCGCAGTGAACAAACCTTGCCCGCTCTCCATGGTCAAGCGTTCCGGGTGATACGCCAGATGCGGTCCGCGGGTGTCAACGATCGAGTAATCGTTGCCACGGCGCAGTTCGAGTGTGACCTCACCGCTGATCGCCCGCGCCACCCAGCGCTGCGCGCTGTCACGCAGCATCAAACATTGCGGATCGAACCAGCGTCCCTGATAGAGCAAGCGACCGATCCGACGACCATTGTTGCGATACTGCTCGAGCGTGTCTTCATTGTGGATGGCGGTGACCAGTCGTTCGTAAGCGATGAACAGCAGCGCCATTCCCGGCGCCTCGTAGATCCCACGGCTTTTGGCCTCGATGATCCGATTCTCGATCTGATCGCTCATGCCGAGCCCGTGCCGCCCACCGATCTGATTGGCCTGCTCGAACAGGGCCAGGGCAGAGCCCGGTCGTTCGCCGTTCAATGTCACCGGAACGCCATTTTCGAAACCTATCGTTACGCGCTCCGGAACAACGGTGACGTCTTGGCGCCAGGACGCCACGCCCATGATCGGCGCGACGATGTCGATGCCGCAATGCAGCTGCTCGAGATCCTTGGCTTCGTGCGTAGCGCCGAGCAGGTTGGAGTCGGTCGAGTAAGCCTTGTCGGTGCTCATGCGGTAGTCGAGCCCGGCCGCCTGCAGATACTCGGACATCTCGCGACGACCGCCGAGCTCAGCGATGAACCGCGCATCGAGCCACGGCTTGTAGATCCGCAGCGCCGGATGCGCCAGCAAACCGTAGCGGTAAAACCGCTCGATATCGTTACCTTTGTGAGTGCTGCCGTCACCCCAGATATCGACGCCATCCTCGCGCATGGCGCGGACGAGCATGGTGCCGGTGACGGCGCGACCCAGTGGCGTGGTGTTGAAGTAGGTCGCACCGGCCGTGGAAATATGGAAAGCGCCGCTCTGGATCGCGGCAATGCCCTCGTTGACGAGTTGTGCACGGCAGTCGATGAGCCTTGCGTGCACTGCACCAAGCGCAAGGGCCTTGCGCGGGATGGCCTCGTAGTCGCTCTCGTCAGGTTGCCCGAGGTTGGCGGTGTACGCACACGGCAGCGCGCCGTGCGCACGCATCCAATGCACGGCTGCACTGGTATCGAGGCCACCGGAGAACGCGATACCAACGCGTTCCCCGCTCGGCAAAATTTGCAGAATGGTCGTGCTCATACACCGCGCTCTGCTGAAGCGCCGGCCTTAGCCGAGATATCAAGCGTGGCTTCGTTCAGGGCGCTTCCCGATTCGTAGATCACGTAGGTCTTTCGGGTCTTCTCGACGACCTGCCACGTGCCGACGAACCCGCGCGGGATGACGAACTCGTCGCCGGGGCCCACGGGGGTGGCAGTGCCATCGCTCGCCGTGAGGATGCTGCGACCCTCGAGGATGCGGCAGTACTCTTCTTCGGTGTACTGCACGCGCCAAGTTCCGGGATCACTCTCCCAGACGCCGACGAAAAATTTGCCGCTCGGATCGATGTATTCCGACCACAGGCGCTGCTCGGGGTCTCCGGCAACCCTCTTGTTCGCAGGTACCCGATTGGTTTCAGGTACGGTCCTGGGGGTAGACGTCAGCCTGCGGATCATGCCGCACCGTAAGCCGTCAGACGTCGAGATTGGCGACGGACAGCGCGTTCTTCTCGATGAACTCGCGTCGTGGCTCAACCTCGTCACCCATGAGCGTGGTGAAGATTTCGTCGGCCGCCACGGCATCCTCGATGCGCACCTGCATCAAGCGCCGGGTTTCCGGGTTGATCGTCGTATCCCACAGCTGCTCAGGGTTCATTTCGCCGAGACCCTTGTAGCGCTGGATCGTCTGGCCGCGCTTGGCGTGTTCGAACAGCCAGCCGATCGCCGCCTTGAAGGAGGTGATGTTGTGACGGGCTTCGCCGCGCTTGACGAACGCGCCGTCGCCGATGAGTCCAGCGAGCGTGCGCGAGAGCTCGGCAATCCGCTGGTACTCGGGCGAGTCAAAGAAATCACGATTCAGGTGTCGGGTGATCACCGAGCCATGTTCGGCCTTGGTCAGGTGCAAGCGGGTGTAACCGGCCGATTCGGTGCTGCCCTGCAGTTCGAGTCGGTAGGTCGCCGTGCCGTCGCCGACGACGTTGAGTCGGTTCGCGAGCTCCGAGGTCCAGGCCTGCAACCAGTCGCCACGGTCAAAATCGGCGCGGCTGATGACGGGCACGTAGAGCAATTGCTCGAGCAGGCGCTCGTCGTAGCGCTTGGCCCAGCGGCGGATGATGCCCTGCACTTCGACGTACTGGCGGGCGAGCGATTCGAGGCCAGCGCCACGCAACGGGGGCGCCGAGGAATTCAGGTGCAACTCGGCCTCATCGAGTGCGGAGTTCAGCAGAATGGCGTCGAGTTCGTTGTCGTCTTTGACGTAGAGTTCCTGCTTGCCGCGCTTGACCTTGTAGAGCGGTGGCTGCGCGATGTAGATGTGACCACGCTCGATGAGCAGCGGCAATTGACGGTAGAAAAAGGTCAGCAACAGCGTGCGGATGTGTGCGCCGTCAACGTCGGCATCCGACATCAGGATGATGCGGTGATAGCGCAGTTTCTCGATATCGAATTCGTCGCGGCCGATGCCGCAACCAAGGGCAGTGATGAGTGTGCCGACCTCGGCTGAGGAGAGCATCTTGTCGAAGCGCGCCTTCTCGACGTTGAGGATCTTGCCTTTGAGCGGCAGGATCGCCTGCGTTCGGCGGTCGCGGCCCTGCTTTGCGGAGCCGCCTGCCGAGTCGCCCTCAACGATGAACAATTCCGACAGCGCAGGATCCTTCTCCTGACAGTCGGCGAGTTTGCCGGGTAGACCGGCGATGTCGAGCGCGCCCTTGCGCCGAGTGAGTTCGCGCGCCTTGCGTGCCGCTTCGCGCGCGCGTGCAGCGTCGATGATCTTCGCAGCGATCGCCTTCGCTTCCTGCGGTTTTTCCAGCAGGAACTCCGAGAACTTCGCGGCCACCGCGGTTTCGACGACGCCCTTGACCTCGGAGGAGACGAGCTTGTCCTTGGTCTGCGAGGAAAACTTGGGGTCCGGCAGTTTTACCGAGAGGATTGCGGTCAAACCTTCGCGCGCATCGTCACCGGTCGTTGGGACTTTCTCGCGTTTGGCGATACCTTCCTTTTCGATGTAATCGTTCAGCGTTCGGGTCAGTGCAGCGCGGAACCCCGCAAGGTGCGTGCCGCCGTCTTTTTGCGGGATGTTGTTGGTGTAACAGAACATCGACTCGGCATAGGAGTCGTTCCACTGCATCGCAACTTCGACGCCGATTGAGCCTTCCTGCAGACGAAACCAGAACACCTGATCGTGGATCGCTTGCTTCGATCGGTTCAGGTGTTTGACGAAGGCCTGCAAGCCCCCTTCGTGCTGAAACACCTCCGCCTTGTCTTCGCGCTCGTCGATGAGTTCGATGCAGACGCCGCTGTTGAGGAACGACAGCTCACGCAAACGCTTGGCGAGAATGTCGTAGTCGAACGCGATGTTCGTAAAGATCGTGGCGCTCGGCTTGAAGCGCACGCTCGTGCCCTTGCGGTTCGTCGTGCCCACTTCGGCGAGCGGCGCCACAGGCTCGCCCAGCCGGTATTCCTGTTTGTAGAGCTTGCCGCCGCGGTGGATCGTAAGTTGCAACACGTCGGACAACGCGTTGACGACCGAAACACCGACGCCGTGCAAGCCACCCGAAACCTTGTATGAACTGTCGTCGAATTTACCGCCGGCGTGCAGCACGGTCATGATGACTTCGGCGGCGGAGCGACCCTCTTCGGCGTGAATGTCGACCGGAATGCCGCGACCGTTGTCTTCGACGGTGACGGATTCGTCGGCGTGGATGGTGACCACTACGCGGTCGCAATGACCCGCCAACGCTTCGTCGATGGAGTTGTCGACGACCTCAAAAACCATGTGGTGCAGACCGGTACCGTCGTCGGTGTCACCGATATACATTCCCGGCCGTTTTCGGACAGCGTCGAGGCCCTTTAAGACCTTGATTTTACTGGAATCGTAGACGTCTGCGTCGGTCATGCGAAAGCCTGCTGGGAAGATGCGAAATTATACCCGAATTACCCTACCCTGTTCCACGTGAAACACGTGTTCAGGTTGGCCGAACAGGCGGTAGTCCCGCTCAAGCGCCGTCACCAGAATTTGGGTCTCCAGAGCTTGCACCCGTGTGATGAATCGACCGAGCCGCTCCTGGTCCAGCTCGGCTGATGGATCGTCGAGCAGCAGCGTCGGCCGCAGGCTGTGCTCAGCCTTCAGAAACTCCAACTGGCTGAGACTGAGCGCCACGGCCGCCAACTTTTGTTGGCCTCGAGAGAGAATCTCCCGCGCCGCCTTGCCGCGAATACGCAAACTGACATCCGCCCGATGAGGACCAACGTGGGTCATGCCTCGATCCCGGTCGCGGGGCAGCGAAGCGGACAAGGCATCGACCAGCGGGACCGACTGATCCCAGCCCGCGGCGTACCCCAAGGAGAGATCCAGTCCGAGCAACTCGGTCGTGAGTTCCGCCCAATACGGCTGGAGCGCCGCCAATACCCGTTCGCGTGAGGCGGACAACACCTCCCCTTCCTTGGCCAGTTCGTGATCCCAGGTGTCGAGAGACGCTAGGCCTCGCTTCAGAGCCGCATTGCGCTGCAGCAGAGCCCGCTGGTACCGGGCCCAGGCACCGGCGAACGGTGGTTCCACGTGGAACACGACCCAGTCCAGCCATCGGCGCCGGCGTGTCGCGCTGTCCTCGATGAGTTTATGGGCGTCTGGATCCAGGACCTGGACGGGAAAGGCCGTTGCCAAGTCCGCGTAAGACCGGACGGCGGCACCGTTGAGCCGTGCCGCCGTACCCGACTCCGACTCCGTGGCCCGTCGAGCCTCGATCCCTAGACTCTGCGGCAACTCCCCACCCGTCCGCCCGATGGCCCGGCAATAGGTTTGGCCATGGCGGATGAGCCGTTCATTGGAACGGGTGCGAAACGAGCGGCCTCGCCCCAATAGGAAGGCTGCTTCGAGTATCGAGGTTTTGCCGGCGCCGTTCGCGCCAAAAATCAGGTTGATGCCTGACCCGAACTGGAGCTCAGCAGTCTCGATACAGCGGAGGTCTTCAATCCGAAGCTCCGCCAGCGTCATTTCACAGACGCATGGGCATGACCACGTACCGCGCCCCATCGGCGGTGGCGGCCGTAATCAAACAACTGCTGTTGGCATCGGTCAGCGCAATGTTGACGCGCTCGGTGTCGATGGCGGACAGCGCATCGAGCAAATAGGTCACATTGAACCCGATCTCGATCTCTTCGCCCGCGTACGTGACCTCAATCTGATCTTCGGCCTCTTCCTGCTCCGGATTGTGCGCCTGAAGCGTCAACACGCCGGGCTTGATGTTCAAACGGATGCCTCGATACTTCTCGTTCGACAAAATCGCCGTTCTCTGCAGACTTTGCCGCAAAGTGCCGCGATCTGCGTCGATTATGCGGTTGGCATTCTGTGGGATGACACGGTTGTATTCCGGGAACCGGCCGTCTATCAACTTGGAAGTGAAGCGAATTTCGCCGATTTGGCAGCGAACATGATTAGTTCCGACGCTAAGTTCCATATCACCGCTCTCGCCGAGCATCCGCTGCAGCTCGAGCACGCCCTTGCGTGGCAAAATAACTTGCTGCTTCCCGGTGACACGCTCTGCCAGATTGGCTTCACACAGGGCCAAACGGTGACCGTCCGTCGACACCGCCCGCAGCCGTCCGCCCTCTGACTCGAGCAGCATGCCGTTGAGGTAGTACCGGACGTCCTGTTGGGCCATCGAGAAATGGGTTTTTTCGATCAACTTGCGAAACTCCGCCTGGGGCAAACGCAGCACCTGCTGGGCGTTGATCTCCTCGACCAGCGGAAATTCCGCAGCCGGCAACGTCGACAGGGTGAATCGGCTGCGGCCTGCGCGCACCACCAGTCGATCGCCTTCCACCGTCAGCGTAACCGTTACGCCTTCGGGTAGCGCCCGCAAGATGTCGAGCAACTTGCGACCCGGAACGGTGATGTCGCCCGGCGTCTGCACCGTCAACGCTATCGCGCTCACGAGTTCCACTTCGAGGTCCGTTCCCGTCACCGCGAGTTTGCCGTTGCGCGCGCTCAGCAACACGTTCGACAACACCGGCATGGTCTGGCGACGTTCGACGACCCCGATCACGTTTTGGACTGGACCGAGAATTTCTTCGCGAGTGGCTGTGAGTTTCATAGATCTCTTGAATGAGTATGAATCAAGAAGTAGTAGTGGTTATAGAGCCGGTGGATAAGAGGATAACCCTGGAAACACCGGCATTTTCAGTACCTTGGAGCCTTGCGGGCAGTGCGTGAACCCGCGCATAACATTGGCACTCCCTGTGGACGGATTGTGAATGATTTTCCGCTCCAAAAACATCCACACCTTGTCCCCATCATCCTGTCAGGGTTCTCAACAGGTTCGAATAATCCTCGGCGATGCGCTGTTCGGTCTGGCGCAACTCCTTGATGCGACGGCACGCGTGCAACACAGTCGTGTGATCGCGACCGCCGAAGGCTTCGCCGATCTCCGGCAAGCTGTGGCTGGTCAGTTCCTTCGCCAGCGCCATCGCCACCTGGCGGGGCCTCGCGATCGAGCGGCTGCGGCTCTCCGATAGCAGGTCAGACAGGGGGCAACGGAAGTAATGCGCAACGGTCTTCTGGATGTTTTCGATCGTGATCAGCCGCGCCTGCAGCGACAACAGATCCTTCAGAGCGTCCTTGGTGAAATCCACCGTGATTGGCTGACCCGTGAAACGTGAATTGGCGATCACGCGCCGCAACGCGCCTTCGAGCTCGCGAACATTCGAACGGATCCGCTTGGCGATGAACAGCGCCACGTCTTGGCTGAGCGTGACGCCAGCGGCCTCGCCTTTGCTGATCAAAATCGCCGCACAGGTCTCGAGCTCCGGCGGCTCGATGGCGACCGTCAAACCCCAACCGAAGCGCGACTTCAGGCGCTCCTCGAGTCCTTCCACCTCTTTCGGGTAACGATCGCAGGTCAAGATTACCTGCTGCTGGCCTTCGAGCAGGGCGTTGAAGGTGTGGAAGAATTCTTCCTGCGAGCGTTCCTTGCCTGCGAAAAATTGGATGTCATCGATCAGCAGCGCATCGAGCGAACGATACGCCGTCTTGAACTCGTTCATCTGGTTGTGTTGCAGCGCCTTGACCATGTCGCTGACAAACCGTTCCGAATGCACATAGGCCACGCGTGCATCGGGATTACGAGCCTGAATCGCATGCCCTACGGCATGCATTAGATGGGTTTTTCCAAGCCCAACGCCGCCGTAAATAAAGAGCGGGTTGTACGCTTTCCCTGGATTTTCCCCCACCTGTTGCGCAGCCGCTTTGGCAAGTTGATTGCTCTTGCCGACGACGAAATTCTCGAACGTGGAGTCCGGGTTGAGTCGCCCGCCGACCACGAGTCCTTTGCTGCGCCGGCTTCCCGAACTCGACACGTCGACGGTGGTGGCCGACGAGGCGGTGCTCACAGGCTCAGGACGAGATCCCACCTCGACGGTGACGATGGGCGCATCGCCCTGCACTTCGTTGCGTAACCACTCGCCGATGCGCGGCAGCAGGTTGGCGTTGACCCACTCCACGACGAAGCGGTTCGGCGCGAGCAGCTTCAGCGCACCGTCGCCCTCGAGCGACTGCAACGGACGGACCCAGGTATTGAATTGCGACTCTGGCAGTTCGCTTTCCAGCGCGCGCGCGCAACGGTTCCACAGCGACGAGTCCACTGGCGTGCCTGCCTGCCGATCCGAAGGGTCAAAGGGGAGGCGAAGAATATACCGAGGGCGCAGCCTGTGGATATCTTTCGTGACTTGACACCCGCGAGGCCCCTGCTTACCCTCTGCGACCTTTTTTCGGTGACGCGACCATGAAACGCACCTATCAGCCCAGCAAAGTCCGCCGCGCTCGTACCCATGGCTTTCGGGCCCGCATGGCCTCGGCCAACGGCCGCAAGATTTTGGCCCGCCGCCGCGCCAAGGGCCGCAAGAAGCTGATCCCCTGATTCGGGACGAACCGTCCGTCCGACCCGTCAGCCGAGGCTTTCCCGCCTCCCGGCGCGTGTTACGGAAGACGGACTTCGATGCGGCCTACCGATTCGGGCGCCGCTTCCACGACTCCCATCTGTCGGTGACTGTACGTCCAAACAGTCTCGGCCATCCCCGACTCGGTTTGGCGATCGCCGCGAAAACCATCGGAAATGCCGTCGCCCGCAACCGACTTCGTCGCATAATTCGCGAGTCCTTCCGGCTGGCCCAGTCCGAGTTGCCTGCCGCCGACCTCATCGTCGGCGCGCGAGCAGCGGCGCGCGGCGCGCCGGCCACTCGAATTCGACAGAGCCTCGCGGGGCTCTGGCAAAAGGTAGCAACGACATGCGCGCCATCTTCCGCGCCTTGATCAGGGCATATCAGCTGCTTGTGAGCCCCTTGCTGGGCCCGCGATGCCGCTATCACCCGAGCTGTTCGCACTACGCGCTTGAGGCGCTCGAGACCCACGGCACCTGGCGCGGCAGCTGGCTGGCTGCCCGGCGCATCGGTCGTTGTCATCCCTTGCGCGAGGGCGGGTTCGATCCTGTCCCGCCACGCCCGCCCACTCACTGACCCATCGACGGATACGCAGATCGTGACTTCGACCAACGCTCGCATGTTTCTTTGGCTCGGCCTCGTCCTCGCGCTGTGGATCAATTACGAAACGTGGCAGCGCGACTACGCGCTGCCAGTCGTAACGACCCCCGAAGCGACTGCGACAGCGACGGCTCCCGGAGCCGCACCGACCGGGCTCGCCGCGAGCGTGCCCTCAAGTGCTGCGGCACCCATCGCACCAACTTCCGCGTCTGCCGCGGCGCCGACTCCCGCGTCCAGTGCAGGGGCCACTGTGCCGTCCTCGGCAAGCGCGATTCCGACCGCAAGTCCCGCGGCTGCGACGAACGCGACCTTGCGCGTCCTCACCGACGTACTCGATCTCGAAGTATCGCTACAAGGCGGTGATCTCGTTCGCGCCGACCTGCGTAGATACCCGCTCGTGAAGGGCGAGGACACGCGGGTGCGCTTGCTCAACCGCAATCCTCAGCAGTTCTATTATTTGCAGACGGGTCTCACCGACGCGGCGGGCGGCGCGCGGCCGACGCACCTTTCGACCTTCACTTCTGCCGCCTCGCGTTACGAGCTGGCTGAGGGCGCCAACGAGTTGCGTGTGCCGCTGCAGTGGACGGATCCGGCGACGGGTGTCACGGTCACCAAGACGTACCTGCTGCGTCGCGGCGAATATCGCATCGACCTGCAGTACGACATCGACAACCGCGGCGATGTGCCGTGGACCGCCGCCTCGTATGCCCAGATTCTGCGCGACGATGTTCCCGTCGAGCGCTCGATGTTCAGCGTCGAGAGCTATGCGTTCCAAGGTCCGGCGTACTACGACGGCACCAAGTACCAGAAACTCGATCGTGAAGATGCGGAAGATCGTTCCCTCGCCCGCGACATCACGGGCGGCTGGATCGCCGGCATGCAGCACCACTTCGTCACGGCGGTCGTGCCGGCCGAAGGCAAGAACTACCGCTACACCCTGAAGACCGAGGGTAATCAGTATCTGCTCTCGACAGCGGGTCCCGTGGTCACGGTCGCGCCCCAGAGCGGCGGCACACTCAAAGAAACGCTGTTCGTGGGACCAAAGCTGCAGGCGCAGCTTGAGACCACGGGACCGCGGCTCGACCTCGTCGCCGACTACGGCGTGCTCACCCTGCTCGCAAAGCCGCTCTTCTGGCTGCTCGAGCAGGCCCACAACCTGGTCGGCAACTGGGGCTGGGCCATCGTGCTTATCACCTTGCTGCTCAAGCTCGTGTTCTATCCGCTCTCCGAGGCCTCCGGCAAATCCATGGCGCGCATGCGGGTGCTGGCGCCGCGCATGAAGAACCTCCAGGAGACCTACAAGGACGATCGCGAGAAACTCGGACGCGCGATGATGGATCTCTACAAGCGCGAGAAGATCAATCCGGCCGCAGGTTGCTTGCCGATCCTGATCCAGATGCCCGTGTTCTTTGCGTTCTACTGGGTGCTGCTCGAGAGCGTGGAGATGCGCCAGGCCCCGTTCATCGGCTGGATCCAGGACCTCTCGGCGCGCGATCCGTTCTTCGTGCTGCCCGTGATCATGGCCGGCGCGATGTTCGTCCAATACAAGCTCAACCCGACGCCACCGGATCCGATTCAGGCCAAAGTATTTATGATCCTGCCGATCGTGATGAGTGCGACCTTCGCGTTTTTCCCGGCGGGCCTCGTGCTCTACTGGGTGACCAACACGCTGCTGTCGATTGCGCAGCAGTGGAACATCAACCGCCGCATTGAAGCGGCTGCGAAGAAAGGCAAGGCCGCCTAAACCGGCCGGCCGGATTCAGCGCCGAGCGATCAGCGGGTTGCGGATCTTCAAACTTGGATAGCGGGTGAAGTCCCGATCCGCCGTCCACAACTCCCGCACGCCATGGGCAAGACACAGCGCCGCGATCCGCATGTCGTGGATTTGCGGACCGCTGACTCTAGAGGAGACGGCCAGGGACTTGAGCTGGTCCAAGTGCAAATCGCCCTCGCTCAGCCACACGGACAGCCCGGTTTGACGCAGGGCTTCAAGAAAATCGAAGGCTTGCCGGGTCGTGCTAGGCGGGTGAAACCGACGCGGGTGAGTCACGACTGAAAAGAACTCATGGACACAGGGCCAAGGAAGCGCAAAACGCTGACCGTTGGCGACCAGTTGTTCGATGCACGCACGAGCTTCAGCGTGCGACGGTAACTCCTCGCGGTGGGCGTAAACGAGAATGTTGGTGTCGAGAGCGATCATCGACGGCGGTCGTGTACCGAGTCGGCAGGTAACTGGGAGGTGTTCACTGCCCGCTCTTCCCGCGTTGCGTAGGAGTCGAGAATGACGGCGTGCAGACCGTGATCCACGATGTCTTTTGGAACGGTTTTGCCGCGCACGGTAGGAAGCTTGAATTCCCGAGGAGTTTCGCGACGTTGCTTGAGTGCGAGCTGCAGCCCTTCCTCAATGAGGTTGCGCAAGGTCGTTCCTTGCTGCTCGGCCGTTTTGCGAGCCCTGGCGAAAAGTTCGTCTGAAATATCGACGGTGGTTTTCATATGGGTACCCATATTATATTGAATCGGCCGCTGTGATTACCCCGGCGTTTCGGTCGACTTTCAATGCAAAAGCATCTCGACACTACTGACACCATCGTTGCGATCGCCACCGCGCACGGGCGCGGTGGAGTGGGCGTCGTGCGGATCTCGGGCGATGGCGTGCCCGCCATTGCTGCCGCGGTGTGTGGACGGTTGCCGTCGGCGCGTCTGGCAACGCTGTGCTCGTTCGTCGATGGCGATGGTGAGGCGATCGACTCCGGTCTCGTGCTGTATTTCCCGGCACCCCACAGTTACACCGGCGAACACGTTTTGGAGCTTCAGGGCCACGGCGGCCGGGTGGTGCTCGAGGCGCTCGTCACCCGCGTGCTGCAACTCGGTGCACGGCGCGCCGAGCCTGGGGAATTCACCCAGCGAGCCTACCTCAACGACAAGCTCGATCTCGCGCAAGCCGAAGCGGTGGCGGATCTCATCGATGCAGGGTCTCTCGCCGCGGCGCGTGCTGCGCTGCGCTCTCTGCAAGGAGCTTTTTCGTCCGAAGTCCATGCGCTCGTCGACGCCTTGATCGAGTTGCGCGTTTGGGTGGAAGCGGCGATCGACTTCCCTGAAGAAGAGATTGATTTTTTGGCTGATCGCGCACTGCACGAGCGGCTCGCGGCGCTTCGTGCTCGCTTTGCAGCCGTGCTGGCCAGTGCGCGGCAAGGCCGGCTGTTGCGAGATGGCATGACGGTGGTCATTGCCGGCCGCCCCAATGCGGGAAAATCCAGCCTGCTCAATGCCCTTGCGGGTCACGAGGCTGCGATCGTCACGCCGCTCGCGGGGACCACGCGCGATGTGCTGCACGAGCACATTGCCATCGACGGCATGCCCTTGCACGTCATCGACACTGCGGGCTTGCGCGCGGCGACCGACGAGACGACGGATGTCGTCGAGCTCGAGGGGATCCGCCGGGCGCGTGCGGCGCTCACGCAAAGCGATCGTGTGCTGTTCGTTATCGACGCAGCCGCTGACCCGCAGGCTCTGGCGTGGCACGAGGAGCGAGACAGTCTGCCGAGCGGTGTGCCTGTGACCCTACTCGTCAACAAAATCGATTTGAATGCGCCGGCGGTGACGGTCGCCGGCGCTGATCATGTGATCGCGGTGTCGGCCCGCACGGGCGAGGGGCTGCCTGCGTTGCGCGAGCACCTGAAAGCCTGCATGGGCTACGACTCCGCCGAAACGGGTCTGGTGAGTGCGCGGGCGAGGCATGTCGAAGCCCTGCAGCGTGCCGAGCGTCATGCCGAGCGCGCGTTCGAGCAACTGACCTCATCGCGTGCCGGAGAACTCGTCGCCGAGGAGCTGCGTCTTGCGCAAGGTGCTCTCGGCGAGATCACCGGCGAGTTTCACTCAGACGATCTGCTCGGGCGGATTTTTGGAAGTTTTTGCATCGGCAAGTAGTCGGTGCCCGAGCGCTAGCGCTTCAACGCGACGTAAGCCGTTCCCGTGCCGATGAACACCGCAGATAGACCGATCGCATTCACGAACGCCTGCGCGTAACCGAGCGTGGCGACATCAATGAAAAAGTACGGGTAGAGCCCCGTCATTTCGCCTCGGGCCACGATGTACACCATGTAGGCGGCGGGCCATGCGAACACCCGCCATACATCGCTCCACACCAACGTGCCGCGCGGTACCACGCGCCACCAGAACAGCGTAAATACCGCGGGGACAATGTAGTGGTGCACCGCATTGGTCAGCGCCGCGAGGCCCGTCGGCTGGTATTGACTGCGCAGCAGTACGAAAAAGATCACCCCCACCAAAAGGATGGAGGCGGCTGCAGCCGTGACTACCCACGGCTCACGCGAGGCCGCAAGGCGCGGTGTTGACCAACCGCAGGCGGTGGCGACGAGCGCGCAGAAGGCGTTGGTGAGTATCGTGAAATACCCGGTGTACATCAGCACGCCGAAGCCTGCCGTGTGACCCAGCTGCATCTGCAAGTCGATGCTGAGGTAGCACTGCAGGACGAGCGAGACCCAACCCGCGACGGCGAGGCCTCGCGCGAGCAGCACGTTGACGTTGTGAGCGCTCACCAGTAGTGCTGCCACTTGGCGCGCTTGACGAAGTGCTGGAAGGCCTCGCGCTTGTCCTTCGGCAAATAATCGAGATAGCCGTTCGGCGGATAACGCTCGACGTACTGATCGAGCACGGGCTTGTACAAACTCAGGTGCAGGTCCGGAATCCGATGCTTGGCGCGAAACTCGGCCATCGGCAGCAGCGCCGATTCACGACATTCGAAGGGTCCCGCCTTGCATAGCACCACACCGCGGGGTCCGAAGATCGACGAGCGCCCGGGTCCGCCATAGCCGGCATCGTCAAAGAACCCCGGGTTGCGTTCCTGCGTGGCGACCGAGTTGTTGGCGATCAAGGTGTACACGCTGTTGTGGTACGAGGTCAGACGCATGTCGTCCCACTCGAAGCCACCCGTTGCGACACGACAGATGATTTCGGCACCCTTGAAGGCCATGCAGCGAAAGAGTTCCGGTTCGAACTGCACGGCAGACATGGCGATGTTGCCAATGTCTGTACGCTCGACCGGAATGACAGCGTCGATGCCGTACATTTCGACGAAGCGATCGTAGACGTCGTAAATCACCGAGGTGTACTGCTCTGCGCCCGGGAACATGCCGCGCACGTTGCGCTGCTTCCAGTGCGACACGATGCTGCCGTCAGGTTTGCACATCACCATCAGATGCAGGATGTGCCCCGGCCAGTTGACCGGGTCTTTTGCGTAGGTGCCGAAGACGATGTAGCAGCCGTACTGCTGGGCTTTCTTCGCGACTTCCGCTACCTCGGGGCCCGGCACTTCGATGGCGAGGTTGTAGTGCTGCTCGCGCGTCCAGTTCGTGAACCCGGTGATCGGGAACTCGTGGAACAGCAGCAGGTTGCAGCGCCCACCGTAACCCTGCGCCATGTCGATGCACTCGAGAAAGTAATCGAGGTTGCGTCGCAGACCCGGTCCGGGGTTGGCGCCATCGACGCCGATGACTCTCGTTTGCACCACTGCGGCATGCACTACGGGCGCACGCAGTTCGACGGTCGGGTAGGTGCCGTCACTGCGAACCATTACAGGAGGGGTGTCGGTCATCGGAGCTCTCCTTCAGGGTTTCAGGGTCGCAGGTTTAGAGACGCACGAGCTGTTTGCCTAGATTGGCGCCGCGCAACAAGCCGATAAACGCTGCAGGCGCTGCGCGTAGTCCTTCGGCGATGCTTTCCCGGTACTTGAGCTTGCCCTCGGCGAGCCAGCTGGCAAGTTCAGTGACGGCCTGGCGATGGTGCTCCTTCATGTCAAACACGATGAAGCCTTGAATCTTGATGCGATTGACCAGCACGGAACGGAAGTTGCGCAGTCCGTAGGGCTCGGACGCGTTGTATTGCGAGATCAGCCCGCAGACGGGGAGCCTCGAGAATGGGTTCATGCGCGCAAGCACGGTGTCGAGGATTTCGCCGCCGACGTTGTCGAAGTAGATGTCGATGCCATTCGGCGTGGCGGCCTTCAGGTCTTCGCGCAGACGGCCGGCCTTGTAATCGATGCAGGCATCGAAGCCGAGATCTTCGATCACATGCCGACACTTGTCGGCGCCACCGGCGATGCCCACCACGCGACAGCCTTTGAGCTTGGCGATCTGGCCTACCACGCTGCCAACGGCCCCGGCCGCCGCCGAGACGACCACTGTTTCGCCGGCCTTGGGCGCACCGATAAGCATCAGGCCGCACCAAGCCGTGACGCCCGGCATGCCGCAGACGGACAACTGCGCCGCGGGCGGTATGCCCGGCAGTAACTTGCGCAAGCCCGTGCCGTTCGAAGTCGGCATCGATTGCCAACCCAGATCACCGGCCACGAGATCACCTACGGCGAATTCCGGATGTCGTGACTCGGCGACCTCGCCCACGACCTCGCCGCACATGACGGCGCCGAGTTCGACCGGCTTCACGTAGGACTTGCCCTCGTTCATCCGCCCGCGCATGTACGGGTCGAGCGAGAGCCATTGACCGCGGATCCGTAGCTCACCGTCTGCGAGCGGCGCGAGCGGTTCCTCGACGAGACGGAAGTCCTCGGGTACGGGTTCGCCGACGGGGCGACGGTCGAGCAGGATGCGGGTGTTGTGCATGGTGGCCTTCCGTGTGGTCGTTATCTGCTTAAATACTGCGCTATTGATTCTATGCCAGAGCGGCCTCCCTGCATCGTGCCGGCCGCGCGTATCGGAGAGGCTGTCTGCATGACGGAACCATCGCATCCCTCACCTTCCGCCGTGAGCGTCGAGGATCAGGCGATCCACTGGGATGCGCAATTGAGTTACGGCACTTACCTGCAACTTGAGTCGCTGTTGTCGTTGCAGCAGCCACGCTCGCCGGCCCACGATGAGTTGATGTTCATCGTGGTCCATCAGGCCTCGGAACTCTGGCTCAAGCTCGCCATTGCCGAACTCGCGGCCGCGATGGCAGAAATCGGTCGAGGCAACCCGGGGCCGGCGTTCAAGATGCTGTCACGGGTGTCGCGCATCCAGGTGCAGCTGACCGAGTCGTGGGCTGTGCTCTCCACCCTGACGCCGGCGGATTACTCGGCGTTTCGCCAGTCACTCGGGCAGAGTTCCGGATTCCAGTCGTATCAGTATCGCCAGCTCGAATTCATGCTCGGCAACAAAAATCCCGCCCTGATCCGCGCCCATCGGCAGCATCTGCAGGTGTACGCCACGCTCGAACGCGTGTTGCATGAGCCGAGTGTGTACGACCTGTCCTTGCAGCTATTGCATACCAGTGGCCTGACGTTGCCCGCCGATGTGATCGAGCGCGACTTCTCGGTGCCGTACTCGGCTCGCACCGAAGTCGAGGCGGCCTGGGCTGAGGTGTATCGCGATCCAGAGTCCTATTGGGACCTGTATGAACTGGCCGAGAAGCTGGTCGATGTCGAGCATCAGTTCCAGATCTGGCGATTCAGCCACATGAAGACCGTCGAGCGCATCATCGGCCACAAGCGCGGCACCGGCGGGTCGAGCGGCGTGTCGTATCTGGTGCGGGCACTCGATCTGCGCTTCTTTCCTGAACTGTGGACCGTGAGGACGCGGCTGTGAGCGGCGGCCGACTCCTCGACATTTCGCAGCGACTGCGCCCCGCGCTGCCGGTATGGCCGGGCGATGTCGCCGTGGCGGTGGATGTCACCGCAGCCGTGTCTGCAGGGTCGAGTGTGACCCTGCATCGTCTGACGGTGTCGACTCAGGCGGGCACCCACGCTGAATGCTCACGCCACGTGCGCGACGATGCGCCCACGCTCGATGAGCTGGCCTTGTCGGCCTTCCTCGGCGAGTGCGAGGTGCGCGACGTACGCGCGGCGCGAGATCGGGTCTTGCCCGCCGACGTGCTCGATCGCTTGCCGGCGCGCGTGGAACGCGTATTGCTGCGCACGTTGCAGCACAGTGATTGGGAGCGCTGGCCCGAGGGCTTCACGGCCCTGGCTCCCGAACTTATCGACGCCCTGGCCGCTCGGGGCTGTCGATTGATCGGCACCGATGCGCCGTCCATCGATCCGCAAACCTGCACGGCCCTGCGCTCGCACCACGCAGCACATCGCGCCGGCATGGCCATCCTCGAGGGACTCGTGCTCGATCACATCGCCGAAGGACGCTACGAGTTGATTGCCCTGCCGCTGCCGGTCGCGGGTATCGAGGCCACCCCGGTCCGCGCCGTGTTGCGGGAGTTCACGTGATGGCATCACCCGACACTCAGACCAGCCGGCAGGACTGCCTGGCGCTCGATGAGGCAGACCCGCTCGCCCCGCGCCGGCAGATGTTCCAACTGCCCCCCGGCGTCATCTATCTCGATGGCAATTCTTTGGGAGCGCTGACCCACGCCGCCGAGCGGCGCGTGCAGCAGACCCTGCGCGCCGAGTGGGGTACCGATCTGATCAAGAGCTGGAATGTCCACGATTGGATCGAGCTGCCGGCGCGTCTCGGCGCGCGCATCGCTCCGCTCGTAGGCGCTGCGCCTGACGAGATCATCGTGTGCGACTCCACCTCGGTGAATATCTTCAAGATCGCTGCCGCCGCCGCACGCGCGCGCGGAGAGCGGCACCGCATCGTCACCGAGCGGGGCAATTTTCCGACCGATCCGTACATGCTGCAGGGGCTCGCCGCACTCGTTCCGGGGCTTGAGCTCGTCTGCGTGGAGCGTGACCAGCTCAAGGATGCGATCGACGAGCGGACGTTCCTTGTCGTGCTGACCCATGTGCATTACGCCACGGCAGAGATGTTCGATTTGGCAGCGTTGACGGCGCAGGTTCAGGCGAAGGGTGCGAGAGTTCTTTGGGACTTATCACACTCGGTCGGTGCCGTGCCTGTGGATCTCGCCGCAACGGGTGCCGATTTTGCGGTGGGCTGTTCGTACAAGTATCTCAACGGCGGGCCCGGCGCGCCGGCGTTCATGTACGTACGTCGTTCGCTGCAGGCGGATCTGCAGCCCGTGCTGTCGGGCTGGCTCGGTCACGCGCGGCCGTTCGACTTCATTGACGAGTATGTGCCTGCCGCAGGCATGACCCGCCATCGTTGCGGCACGCCGCCGGTGTTGGCCTTCGCCGCGCTGGAGGGGGCGTTGAGCGCGTTCGAGGGTGTCGACATGCAGGTGATTCGACGCAAATCGGAGGCGCTGTCCGAATTGTTCATCGAGCTCGTCGAGTCGTTCGGCGCCGATTTCTGTGAGGTGCTGGCGTCACCGCGCAGCGCGGCGCAGCGGGGCAGTCATGTGTCGTTTGCGCATCCGGACGGTTACGCGCTGATGCAGCAACTGATCTCTCGTGGAATCATCGGTGATTTCCGCGCACCGAACTTGCTGCGCTTCGGTTTCACGCCACTCTATCTGCGCTACGTCGATGTTTGGGATGCCGCGCAGGGTTTACGCGAGGAGCTGCAGCGGTGGCGTACAGTCGGTCCTTCGGCCGTGGTCAGGCAGTCGGTGACTTGAGCGTGGTGCGGGATCCGTGACGAATATCTGGAGGCAATCGAATGTCTGTGACAGCAATGGTGATGATCAAGGCGCAGCCCTCACGCAGCGCGGCCTTGGCGGCGGAAATCGCCGAAGTAAATGGCGTCAGCGAGGTGTTCTCGGTGGCCGGGCGTTTTGATCTCGTGGCCATCGTTCGTGCCCAGCGCAACGAGGATCTGGCGGACATCGTCAGCGGCAGCATCCATTCCCTACCAGGCATCGTGGAATCGGAAACGCTGATCGCGTTTCGTGTCTATACGAAGCGCGAATTGACCGAGGGCACGGCGCTGTTCATGGATGAGTGATTGACGCCTCAGGCCGATCGCCGCTTGAGGTGGATGAGCAGCACGGACACCGCGGCCGGCGTGATGCCCGGCAGGCGCGAAGCCTGGCCGAGCGTATCCGGGCGTTGCTCGCTCAGACGCTGCCGGACTTCGTTCGACAGACCCACCACTGAGTGGTAATCGAGGTCGGTCGGCAGCGGCAGCGACTCGTGTTTGCGTTGCCGCTCGATTTCGTCCTGCTGCCGCTCGATGTAGCCGGAGTACTTGGCGCGCACTTCGAGCTGCAGGCGCACGGCCTCGGGGAGGCGGTCGTCGAGCGCAGCCAGCGCCGACATGGGGTTGTGTGCGATGAACTCTTGCGCCATGTCGGCCAGTGACTCCACGGCGAGTCGTGACAGATCGTCGTAACTGACCTCCGGCCGGCGCAGCAGATCGAACGCCGTCGTGCCCCGCCAGCGCGCCTTGTGCAGTCGTGCCAGTTCGGCTTCCGTGGCATCGCGCTTTCGACAGAACAGACTCCAGCGTTCCTCGTCGATGAGCCCCATCTGCCGACCGGTCTCGGTCAGGCGCAGGTCGGCGTTGTCCTCGCGCAGCAACAGCCGATGCTCGGCGCGGCTCGTGAACATGCGATACGGTTCGGACGCACCGCGGGTGATCAGATCGTCGATTAGCACACCGAGGTAGGCCTCGGCGCGCGAGGGTACCCAGGGCGCTTCGCCGCGCACCCGGCGGGCGGCGTTGATGCCGGCCACGATGCCTTGGGCCCCCGCCTCCTCATACCCGGTTGTGCCGTTGATCTGGCCGGCGAAGAACAGACCCTCGATGACCTTGGTCTCGAGCGACCCTTGCAGATCGCGGGGGTCGAAGTAGTCGTACTCGATGGCATAGCCGGGTCGGGTGATGTGCGCGTTCTCGAGCCCGCGGATGCTGCGCACGAACTCGACCTGCACGTCGTAAGGCAGGCTGGTCGAGATGCCGTTGGGGTAGACCTCGTGGGTGGTCAGACCTTCGGGCTCGATGAAGATCTGATGCGACGCCTTGCCGGCGAAGCGGTGGATCTTGTCTTCGACCGAGGGGCAGTAGCGCGGGCCCACGCCTTCGATTTGTCCGGTGAACATGGGCGAGCGGCTGCACCCTGCCCGGATCAGGTCATGCGTACGCTCGTTTGTTTCTGTAATGAAACATGGAACCTGCTTAGGATGCTCTTCGGCTCGCCCGAGAAACGAAAACACAGGTAAGGGGTCATCGGCGTGCTGCGTCGCCATGACGGAAAAATCGATCGTCCGCCCATCGATACGCGGCGGTGTACCAGTCTTCAAGCGGCCGACTCGCAGCGGCAATTCGCGCAGCCGAGCAGCCAAACGGTTCGACGGAGGATCGCCGGCACGACCCCCTGCATACTGGTCGAGACCGACGTGGATGCGTCCGCCGAGGAAGGTGCCGACGGTCAGAACGACCGCTCGTGCCGCGAACTCGATGCCGGTAATCGTCACGACGCCGGTGACCCGCCCGCCTTCGAGGCGCAGGTCGGCGACCTCTTGCTGGAAGAGCGTGAGGTTTGGCTGGTTTTCGAGTTGCTGCCGGATCGCCTGGCGATACAACACCCGGTCGGCTTGGGCACGGGTGGCGCGGACGGCCGGGCCCTTGCTGGCATTGAGGGTGCGGAATTGGATGCCGGCCCGATCCACTGCCCTGGCCATGCCACCCCCGAGGGCATCGATTTCACGGACCAGGTGTCCTTTGCCGATGCCGCCAAAGGCGGGGTTGCAACTCATCTGGCCCAGCGTCTCGATGCTCTGCGTCAGCAGCAGCGTGCGCCGGCCCATCCGGGCGGCAGCCAGTGCGGCCTCGGTCCCGGCGTGACCGCCACCGACGACGATGACTTCGAAAGTGCCTGCAGTGTGCATATCAGGGTTGCGATTCTATTCAATCGGCTTCGGTTTGCCATTTGCGGCGTGCGTGTCCTGAAAGACCCGGTCACGTAAAGCTCGTGCCGCGGCGTACCATCGGCGCATGAACACGCTGACCAAGGTCTCCATTTGTCTCGCCCTGTGGTGCGCCGCCGCAGTCCTCCAGGCTGCCGGACTCGAAGTGCAGTTGCCGGCGAATTTCCGCGAGGGCGCGCAAGATGGCCGGCTGTTGCTGATCCTTGCCCCAGCCGAGCAATCGCCCGGACGTGAGCCGCGCGAGCTCGTTAACTGGGACGGCGATGCCATACCGTTTTTCGGGCTCGATGTGGACGGCTGGCGTCCCGGAACCCTACGCGCGATGGACGATGCTGCCTTCGGCTTTCCCATTCGCCAGTTGTCGAAGCTGCCGCCCGGTCAGTACCGCGTCCAGGCGTTTCTCAACCGCTACGAAACCTTCCGCAGGGGAGACGGACGCGTCCTGAAACTGCCGCCGGACAAAGGCGAGGGTCAGCAATGGCGTGACAAGCCCGGCAATGTGTACTCCAAGCCTGTCACGCTGCGCTGGAACGGCAGCGTGTGGAGTACGGCGAACGGCGCACCGCCGCCGCGGCTCAGTCTCAGCGAGCAGATCCCGCCGGTCGCTGCCTTCAAAGAAACGCCCTGGGTCAAGTACGTACGTATCCGCAGCGAGCGATTGTCGAAGTTTTGGGGTCGCGACATGTATCTCGGCGCCTTCGTCACGCTGCCAGCGGGTTTCAACGAGCATCCTGCCGCGCGTTATCCGCTCGCCATCTACCACGGGCATTTCCCGTCAGGGCCATCAACGTGGCGCGAATCACCCCCTGATCCGGACCTTGTGCCCGAGTACAGCAAACGCTTCAAGCTCGAGGGCTACAACCGCATCCAGCAGCAACTCGAGTGGGAGTTGTTCCAGGCCTGGACCGGCAAGGGCTTCCCGCGGATGTTGTTGGTTGAGATCCAGCACCCGACGCCGTTTTACGACGACTCCTACGGCGTGAACTCGGCGAACAACGGCCCGTACGGCGATGCGATCCAATACGAACTCATTCCGGAAATCGAAAAGCGCTTCCGCGGCCTCGGTGAAGGCTGGGCACGGGTTGTCTTCGGCGGCAGTACCGGCGGCTGGATCGCCATGGCCGTGCAGATGTTCTACCCCGACGACTACAACGGTGCGTGGGTGGCCTGTCCCGATCCGATCGACTTCCGTCACTACATGACGGTCAACATCTACGAAGACAAGAACGCGTACTACATGCCGAACCGCTTCAAGCGTACGCCTCGGCCTGCGCATCGCAATTCGCTCGGCCATATCGACACCACCGTCGAAGAAAACAATCTTTGGGAATATGCCCTGGGCACCAAGGGCCGTTCAGGCGACCAATGGGATGTCTGGGAGTCGGTGTACTCGCCCATCGGCGATGATGGCTATCCGCGCCGCATCTGGGATCGGCTGACCGGCGAGATCGATCTGGTCACCGCTGCCTACTGGCGCGAGAACTACGATCTTGGGCACATCCTGAGACGCGATTGGGCGCGACTTGGCCCCAAGTTGCGCGGCAAGCTGCGCATCTATGCCGGCGACATGGACAACTACTACCTCAACAACGCCGTGTACGTGGTCGAGGAGTTCCTGCGCAATGCCGAACCCGCAGCCGATGCCGTGATCGACTACGGCGACCGCGACGAACACTGCTGGAACGGCGATCACACCCGGCCGAATGCCGAATCACGGCTGCGCTATGTGCAGATGGTGCTGCCGTGGGCGGCCGAGCGCATGCTTATGACGGCACCGAAGGGGGCTGACCTGCGCAGCTGGCGCTACTGACGAGCGACACGCCCTTCTTACTTTCGCCAAAAGGCGGCGGTGAACAGGATAAGGACGCTGAAGATTTCGAGCCGTCCGAGGAGCATGGCCACGGTGCAGATCCAGGTCTGCAGGTCCGTCAGCCCTTGGTAATTGCCGGCGGGGCCCGTCTGACCGATGCCGGGGCCCATGTTGTTGACGCTCGCGACCACCGAGGTGAACGCCTCCACCAATGGCAATCCGGTCAGCAGCAGCGCGAAGGTGAGCACGGCGATGGTCTGGAAATAGAGAAAGATGAACGCCAGCACCGAATACGCGATGCGGTCCGGCACCACCTGACCGCCAATGCGGATCGGGATCACGGCTGAGGGGTGAACCAGCAGTTTCATCTCGCGTTGCGCCTGACGCGCGAGCAGCAGCGTGCGGAACATCTTGATACCGCCGCCCGTGGAGCCGGTGCTGCAGACAATGCACGACAGAAACAGCATCCACACCGGCGCGAAGATCGGCCAGATGCCGAAATCCTGCGAGACGAAGCCGGTGGTGCTCGCCACGGATACGACGTTGAACGCCGAATGCCGCAGTGACTCCAGGAAAGTGGGGTAAGTGCCACGCAGCGCCAGCAGCAGCGCGATCGCCACCACGCTTGCGCCGATCAGGACGAGAATCGCTTTGGCTTCTGAGTCGCGCCGGTACGGCTCTAGGCTGCGGTTGCGCAGCGCCATGAAGTGACGCGAGAAGTTGAGCGTCGCCACCATCATCAAAACGATCAGTACCATCTCGATGGCGACCGAGTCGAAGGCGCCCACGCTGGCGTCGCGAGTTGAGAATCCGCCAAGGCCCATTGCCGAAAACGAGTGGCAAATGGCATCCAGCCAGCCCATGCCGGCCGCCCGCAGAGCGATGACGCCGATCGCCGTGATGCCGATGTAGGTCAACCAGAGTGCCTTCGCAGTCTCGGTGATCCGAGGCGTGAGCTTCTCGTCCTTGACCGGGCCCGGTGTCTCGGCGCGGTAGAGTGCCATGCCGCCGACGCCAAGCAGCGGCAGCACGGCCACGGCGAGCACGATGATGCCGATGCCGCCAAACCAATGCAGCGCATGTCGCCAAAGATTGATCGAAGGCTGTAGCGTTTCGAGCGCGGTGATCACGGTCGAGCCGGTAGTGGTTAGCCCGGAGACCGCCTCGAAGTAGGCGTCGGTGAAACTGATCCCGGGCAGCGCGATCATCAGCGGCACTGCCGCCGACAGCGACATCAGAACCCAGGACAGCGTCACCAGCAGGAAACCGTCTCGAGCCTTCAGCTCACGCTTGTAGCGGCGCGTGGCGGCGGCGATGGCGAGGCCCAGCACGATATTGATGGCGGCGGCGATCGCAAAGTCGTCCAAGGTTCCATCCTGCGTGACGATCGCGCAGACCATGGGCATGACAAAGGTGACGGCGAAGAACGCCATCATAAGGCCGAGAATGTGGGCGACTGCGAGCATGGCCGCGCGATCGCCGCTCAGCGTCGCCCGGCAGTTTCGCCGAGAAACAGCCGCTCGACCTGATCGACGTGCCGACGGTCGGCAATAAACAGCACCACGTGATCGTCGGTCTGCACCACCGTGTCGTGGTGCGCCATGATCACCTGGTCGCCGCGCACAATGCAGCCGATACGTACGCCCTCGGGCAAAGCGATGTCCTCGATGCGCTGGCCCACCACTCGAGAGCTGCGGTGATCACCGTGAATGATGGCTTCGAGCGCTTCCGCCGCACCACGGCGCAGCGAGTGAACTTGCACCACATCACCACGGCGGACATGGGTCAACAGGGAACCGATGGTGATGGTCTGCGGCGAAATGGCGACATCAATGCTGCCGTTCTGCATCAGTTCGGCATAGGACGGCTTGTTGATGAGCGCCATCACTTTCGCGGCGCCGAGGCGCTTGGCGAGCATCGCAGAGAGGATGTTGGCTTCTTCAGAGTTGGTGAGTGCGACGAAGGCATCGCAACTGTCGATGTTTTCCTCGACGAGCAGCTCTTCGTCGGCCGCGTCGCCTTCGAGCACGATGGCGCTTGTGAAGCTCTCGGAGATCTTGCGGGCACGACGCGGATCACGCTCGATGATCTTGACCTGGTTGTTGGCCTCGAGCTGTCGCGCCAGGGAAAAACCGATATGGCCGCCACCGGCGATCACGACACGCCGCACAGGCTTTTCTTCCTTGCGCATCTCCGCCATGAATTGCCGGATGTCATCCCGGCCGGCGAGGAAGAACACCTCGTCGCCATCTTCGATCACCGTATCGCCCTCGGTGGCGATGCTGCGCCCGTTGCGATAGATCGCTACCACACGCGCTTCGGTATTCGGGATGTGCTCGCGCAGGCTGCGCAGCGCCTGGCCGACCAGCAGGCCGCCGCGGCGGGCAGACAAGCCGACGAGTCGAACGCGACCGCCCGCGAAGTCGAGCACCTGCAAGGCACCCGGATAACGAATGAGCCGCTCGATGTACTCGGTGACCAGTTGCTCCGGGCTGATGAACACATCGACCGACAGCGCCTCGGCGCTGAAGAGCTTCGGGTGGCGGGTGTACTCGGGCGATCGAATGCGAGCGATCTTGGTCGGCGTGCGATAGAGCGTATAAGCAACTTCGCAGGCCATCATGTTCACTTCGTCGGAGCTCGTCAGCGCGATGAGCATGTCGGCATCACGAGCACCGGCCGTTTCGAGTACCGTCGGGAAGGAAGCGTGACCCGCCACGGTTCGGATGTCGAGCCGATCCTGCAGATCGCGCAGCAACTCTTCGTTGGTGTCGACGACGGTAACTTCGTTGGCTTCCTCACGGGCCAGCTGGTATGCGGCCGTGCGCCCGACTTGTCCGGCGCCGAGGATCACGATCTTCATAAGGTCGGATAGGGTACTCCCAACCCGGCCCACCGAATAGGGGCGGCAGGGTATGCTTGCCTGCACCATGAATGCGAAAACCTCTGTATCACCGCCCGGTGCGGCGGGTCGCAGCGAATTCCGTCTCGGCTGGAAAGTGCTCGTCGCCTCGTTGCTGGGCGTGGCCTTCGGTGCCTCACCGCTGCCGTTCAACACCATCGGCTTCTTCATCGATCCGCTGCAGCAGGAATTCGGCTGGACACGCACCGAAATCAGTTTGGGCATCACCATCTACGGCGTACTGGGCGCTCTGCTGGCGCCGGCGTTTGGCTGGTTGGCGGATCGCTACGGCGTGCGCAAGGTGGCGCTCGGTTCCCTGACCATTTTCGGGCTGATATTCGCCTCGTTCTCGGTGATTCCGGGCGATCTCCTCTGGTTCTACGCGCTGTGGACGATGATCGGCCTGTTCGGTATCGGTTCGACGCCGATCACCTGGTCGCGCGCCATCAACCTGTGGTTCTTCCGGCAGCGCGGTTTGGCGCTCGGTCTGACGCTCGTCGGCACGAGCGTCTCGGCAATGTTGCTGCCGTTCATCACTACCCAGTTGATCGGTCAGGTCGGCTGGCGCGGCAGCTTCGCCTTTTTGGCGTTGCTGCCGCTGGCGGTGGCGCTGCCCCTCGGCTTGTTGTGGTTCCGCGAGCCGCGCGATCATGAGCGGCCGCCGGAAGTGGCTGCCGTGGGTGCAGCGGAACTGCCGGGACGAACGGTGGGTGAGGCGATGCGCGAGAAGCGTTTCTGGATTCTTTGGATTTCCATCGCCCTCGTCTCGATCGCCTATGCCGGTGCGCTGGTGCATCTGCCCTCGATGCTCGCCGCCCGTGGGTTTGATCGAACGAGCGCCGCAGCCGTGATGAGCGTATTCGGCCTGTCGATTTTCGCCGGCCGCATCATCACCGGCTTGCTGCTGGATCGGTTCTGGGCACCGCTTGTCACTTTGCCGATCCTGTGTCTGCCGGCGCTATCTTGCTGGGTGCTGATGGGTGATGCGCCGTTGTCGTTGACCCTCGCCGTGGCGGCTGCATTTCTGATGGGATTTGCATCGGGCGCCGAGACGGATCTCATCGCCTATCTCGCGGGTCGCTATTTCGGTATGCGCAGCTACGGCCAGATCTACGGCGTGTTGTACATGGCTTTCGGCCTGTCCACGGCTATCTCCGCCTCGCTTTATGGTTGGGTGCGGGATACCACGGGGAGCTACGATCCGATGTTGCTCGCTGCAGCCGGGATGTTCGTGGCCGGTGCCGTGCTGCTGTTGTTCCTCGGCCCCTACCCCGTGTTCGTCGCGGCAGAGCGCAGCGAGGGCAGCTCTACCAGCTGACCCAGCCCTGCTGCCAGCTGAGCAGGATGAAGCCGCCGAGAGCGATTCGGTACCAGGCGAAGGCGGCGAACGAGTGGCGGCTGACAAAGCGCAGCAGGAAGCGGATTGCGAGCAGCGCAGCGACGAAAGCTACCGCACCGCTGATGAGCATCGATTGCAGCTCGCCGGCAGTCAGCGGTTCGCGCGCATCGAGCAGCTTGTAGCCGGTGGCCGCGAACATCACCGGAATAGCGACGAAAAAAGAAAACTCCGCCGCCGTGCGTCGATCGAGTCCGGTAAACAGACCGCCGAGGATCGTGGCGGCCGAGCGGCTGGTGCCTGGAACCAGTGCGAGCATCTGGAAGAGACCGACGCGCAGCGCATCCATGGGTCGTATTTCATCGACGCTGCGAACCCGTTCCTCGTGCGGGCGCTTCTCCGCCCAAAGAATGAGTACGCCACCCACCACGAGCGCCGTCGCCACCGGGATCGGTGAGAACAGCACACTGCGGATCGTATCCTCGAAAGCCAGGCCCGCGAGCGCCGCAGGCAGAAAGGCGAGAAACAGATTGAGCGCGAAGCCGCGGGAGGCAGGGTCGGCGTGCAGCGTGCGAGCCGTGTGCCACAGCCTCGCTCGATACTCGAAGCACACAGCGAGGATGGCGGCACCCTGCACGACGATCATCTGCCGAAAGCCGATCTGATCCTCGAGATCGAGCAGGGAGCGGGTGATGATGAGATGCCCCGTGCTCGAAATCGGCAGGAACTCGGTCAGACCCTCGACCAGTCCGATGATGGCGTCATGAATCCAGCTCATCTCGTCAATCCGGCATCGTCTGACCGCGCGTCTCGATGATCCAGCCCATCGCCAACAAACCGACGAGCGGCACGAAGCCGACCAGGAACAGTGTGTTGAATACTACGGCGGGGTTGCCGGCACCGGCCGCCGCGATGCTGCCGACGAGGAAGGGTCCGCCCGCGGCCAGGATGCGACCGATGTTGTAGGTGAAGCCCGAGCCCGTGGCCCGTAGTCGCGTCGGGAACAGCTCCGGTAGATAGAACGTGAAGGCGCCGAATACACCGAACACCGTCAGACCAATGAAGAAGTACATGTAGAGCCGCATCTGCGGTGCCAGATCGAGACCGAACGTCGCCAGCAGCGCTGCGGCCGAGAGCGCGAAGTAGGCGATGAACATCGGTCGCCGTCCGAGACGCTTGGCAAGCGGAATGGTCAGCAGGGTGCCGATCAGGCCACCGACGTTGAAGATCGTCGTAGCTTGGGTTTTCCAGGATTCGATGAGGATGCTGGCGGCCGTCTTGTCGAGACCCAGCTGCGCGGCTTCGATCTGACCGAGATTCGCCGCCACCACCGGAATGAAGGCGTTGCAGCTCCACCAGGTCAGCAAGGCAACGATGGTGGTGAGCAGCGCGCTGCGCGTACGTGGCCAGAGTTCGGGCGAGAACAACTCCCTGATCCTGGGCGGTGCCGCGTTCGTCGCAGCATGCTGCCAGCGTTCGGGTTCCTTGATGAAGAGGCGCACGAAGAACGCGGCCGCTGCGGGCAGCAGGCCAAAGATCAGCACGTAGCGCCAAGACACCTCAGGCATGTCGCTGAACCAGTTGCCAGCAACCTGGGCGTTGACGAACGTGGCCAGGAATAAGCCGAAAGGTGCAGCTGTGTAAAGCAGCGCTCCGGCTTCGACGCGCTGATCTTCAGGTACGGCTTCGGCCACCAGGGCGCAGCCGGCGGCCCACTCACCGCCGATCCCAAGGCTCGCGATGATGCGACAGAGGATGAGTTGCTCGATGCTGGTGACGAAGGCGCAGGCTGCGGTGCCGACCGCGTAGAGCACCATCGTCATCATCAGCACACGACGACGGCCGTAGCGATCCGAGATCGGACCGAACAGCACGCCTCCTACGGCCCAGCCGACCAGAAAGATGGCGGTAATGAGGCCGGTCCAATACAGCGTGGCGGCGCGGGCTTCGGCCGAGCCGAGCGGCAGATCGAGCAGGGTGGGGATGGCGTTGGGTGCGACGTAATTGAAGAGCAGCCCATCGAAAATATCGAAGCCCCAGCCGAGCCATGCGGCGAACAGCACGGTCCATTGGTAGCGAGACAGTCTGATCATCGATCCCCCCGGACGAACGATCGGCGTCAGGGACGCCGTAGCGCCTGAGTGATGGCGGCGCGCAAATCGAGTGTCGCACGTCGCGCCGCTGCCGCGAAGTCTTCTCCTGACCCCGCGTAAAGAATGCCGCGTGAAGAGTTGATCACGAGACCGGCTCCCTGCTTCGCACGGCCGTTGCGCACGGCCTCATCGACGTCGCCGCCTTGGGCGCCCACACCGGGAACCAGGAAGGTCATCTCGCCGGTTCGCGCGCGAATGTCGGCGAGCTCACCCGGATAGGTGGCGCCGACGACCAACAAGCAGTTGCCCCGAGAATTCCACTCACCGGCGACCCGCTCGGCGACGATCTGGTAGAGCTTTCGATCCCCGACCTGCAGGTTCTGGAACTCTCCCGAGCCTGCGTTCGAGGTGCGACAGAGGATGACGATGCCCTTGTCCGCGTATTGCAGGAACGGCTCGGCCGAGTCCCGTCCGAGGTAGGGGTTGATGGTGACCGCATCGGCGCCGTATCGCTCGAACGCCTCGCGCGCGTATTTTTCGGCGGTACTGCCGATGTCGCCGCGTTTGGCATCGAGAATGATGGGTACGCCCGGTGCCCTCTCACGGATGTAGCGCAGCGTGTCCTGCAGCTGCTCCTCGGCACCAACGGCGGCGTAATGCGCGATCTGCGGCTTGTAAGCGCAGACGAGATCCGCGGTAGCGTCGATGATGGCGCGATTGAAGGCCAGGATGGCATTCGGACGGGCGCGCAGGTGGGCAGGGAAGCGCTCGACTTCGGGATCGAGACCGACGCAGACGAGTGATTCGGCGGCAGCGCTGGCGGCAGCCAGCTGGCTATGGAAGGCGTTCATGCGCGCGGCAGTGTACCGTAGCGCATCGTTGCAGGCTTACACCGGATCGAGGTTCGCGTACTGCAGCATCAGCCACTTGCTGCCGGCCCCTTCGAAGTTGACCTGCACACGGGCATGGGGGCCCTGTCCCTCGATGTTGAGAATGACGCCGGAGCCGAATTTGGCATGACGGACCCGGGCACCGAGCTTCATGCCAGGCGCCACAGGCTCGGCGCGCAGCGCCGTCGGGCCACTGCGACCCGGGCGGGCGGCCGAGTCGTCGCTGCTGAATCGATCGCGTGAGTACGTATCGCGCGAGTATGGGTTCAAGCCTCGCGAGGCATGCACGCGCGGGCGTACCTCTTCGAGCAGCTCTTCGGGAATTTCTTTGATAAAGCGGGACGGCATGCCGTAGCTGTCGATGCCATGCAGGCGACGCTGCTCGGCGTACGTCAGGTACAGCTGCTGCATCGCGCGGGTGGTACCGACATAGGCGAGACGACGCTCTTCTTCGAGACTGTCGAGATCGTTGAGCGAGCGCTGGTGCGGGAACAGCCCGTCTTCGAGACCCGCGAGAAACACCATAGGGAACTCGAGACCTTTTGCCGTGTGCAGCGTCATCATCTGCACGCAATCCTCCCAGGCCTCGGCCTGGCCCTCGCCGGATTCGAGTACGGCGTGAGCGAGGAAGGCCTCGAGCGGCGGCAGTTGCTCGCCATCGACGCCCTCAGGTTCGAAGCCACGTGCGGCCGAGACGAGTTCGAGCAGGTTCTCGGCCCGGGCTTCGCCGCGCTCGGCTTTTTCTTTGCGATAGTTTTCCAGCAAGCCACTGGCGTTGATGACTTGATCGACGATTTCGTGCAGGGCCAGCGTGCGAGTGTCGCCTGCCAGCCTCTCGATGAGTTGCAGGAAGCCGTGCACCGCAGCGGCGGCTTTGGCGCCGAGTGAACCGCTGGCTACGCACCGGGTGGCGGCTGTCCACAACGACGATTGATCTGTGCGGGCTTGCTCGCGAATGACATCGAGACTCTTGGCACCGATGCCGCGCGTCGGCAGATTGATGACACGCTCGAAGGAGGTGTCGTCCTGGCGACTCGAGACGAGGCGCAGATACGCAAGTGCGTCCTTGATTTCGGCTCGCTCGAAGAAGCGCAGACCACCGTACACCTTGTAAGGTATGCGAGCGGAGAGGAACACTTCTTCGAAAACGCGGGACTGGGCGTTCGAGCGATAGAGGATGGCGATGTCACGGCGGTTGCCGCCACGCGCGACCCAGTCCTTGATGCGCTGCAGCACGAACTCCGCCTCGTCGCGCTCGTTGAAGGCGGCATACAACCGGATCGGTTCGCCCTTGCTGCCGCTCGTCCACAGGTTTTTGCCGAGTCGACCGCTGTTATGGGCGATGAGTGCGTTGGCCGCCTCGAGAATGGTGCCGGTCGAGCGGTAGTTCTGCTCCAGTCGCACCAGCTTGGCCCGCGGGAAATCGCGGCGGAACGTTTGCAGATTTTCGACGCGAGCACCGCGCCAGCGGTAGATCGACTGATCGTCGTCGCCGACGGCGAACGGCGCACCGTCCGAGCCCACGAGCAACTTCATCCATGCGTACTGGATGGTGTTCGTGTCCTGGAATTCGTCGATCAGCACATGCCGGAAGCGGCGTCGGTAATGACCGAGCAACTCGGGTTGGTCGCGCCACAGCTCGAAGGCGCGCAGCAGCAATTCGGCGAAATCGACCACGCCTGCCCGTTGGCAGGTGTCCTCGTAATCCTGGTAGAGCTTGACCAGTTGGCGCCGGGTCGGATCGTTGCCGTCCTTCAGCGCCTTCGGACGCATGCCTTCGTCCTTGTTCTGGTTGATGAAGTACTGCACATCGCGCGGTACCCAGCGGGTCTCGTCGAGGCCCTGTGCCTTGAGCAGCTTCTTGATGAGTCGCAGTTGATCGTCGCCGTCCAGAATCTGGAAGGTCTGTGGCAGGCCCGCCTCACGCCAGTGCAGCCGAAGCAGGCGATGCGCGATGCCATGAAAGGTGCCGATCCACAGCGCTGCGCCGGGCATGCCAAGCAGCGTCTCGATGCGGGCGCGCATCTCGCCGGCCGCCTTGTTGGTGAAGGTCACAGCGACGATGCTATGGATCGAGGCTTCTTCAGCCTGCACCAGCCAGACGACGCGGTGGGTGAGCACGCGGGTCTTGCCGCTGCCCGCGCCGGCGAGCACGAGCACGGGACCGATGGGCGCGGTCACGGCTTCGCGCTGCGCTTCGTTCAGCGGGTTGAGGATCGGGGAAAGGTCCATGGGGCCGCGAATTCTAGCGGCTTTCAGTCGCTCTGACCGAGTCGTTTTTCTTCCGCAAAACGCAGTAGTGCGGAGACCAAGGTCAGCACCACCGGACCCACGACGAGACCGACGCCACCGAAGGCCGCGGCTCCCCCGATGACACCAACGAATACCGCGAGCGTTGACACATGGGCCTGCTTGGAGACGAGCAACGGACGGATGAAATTGTCGACGATCGAGACGAAGGCGCCCCACGACAACAGGAAGATCGCTGCGCCACTGCGGCCCATGCCCGCGAGCGCTAGGGTGGCCGGTATCCATACGAAGGCCGTACCGCCAGCAGGCAGCAACGAGAACAGCGCAGCGAGCACGCCGAACACCACGGGCGAGGGCAGATCGACGATCGCGAACGCGATGCCGATCAGCAGGCCTTGCAGCAGGGCCGTGAGGCCGGAGCCGTACACCACCGCACGGGTGGTGTTGGCGATCAGCGCGAGCATCTGCTCGCGATGCTCGCGATCGATGGGCACGAGGTTGCCGAGACGCTGCAGCATCTGCCGGCCGTCCCGCAGCATGAAGAAGAGCAGAAACAGCATCAGCAGGAAGGCGACGGTGGTGCCGAGCGCGCCGATGACCATGCTGCTGCCCAGGCTCGCTGCGTAGCGCAGGAAGGTTTGACCGATCGTCACGAAGAAGCCGGTGATCTGGCTGCCTTCGAGGTCGAGCAAAGCGATGACATCGGCGAGCAGAGGGCCGAGCACCGGATACTCTTCGAGTCGGTTGAGCGTGTCGCCGTCGATGCGCCAGGCGCTGTGCTGCAAATCGTAGATCAGGGTACGACCCTGCTCGATGAACGTGGCACCGAGCAGCACGAGCGGCGCGAATACGACGATGGGCGTGAGTACCGTGAGCACCGTTGCTGCGGCGCTCGGGCGGTTGCCGAAGGCGCCGGCCAGGCGAGACTGCAACGGTGCCATGAGCACGGCGAGCACGATCGACCACGCGAGCGCGCCCCAGAAGGGGGTCAGGATTTGCCACACCGCGTAACCCAGGACGACCACGGTCAAGACGAGAAAGCCGCGGCGGTAAAACTCTGTCATGCGGCGCACTATACTGACCCGATGCGAGCGTTGGCAGTGTGTCTTGTGATCGGTGCGAGCCTCGTTCTTGCGGCCTGCTCGGCGGGCGGCGCACCCGCTGCTGCCAAAGGTCGGCTCGGCGCATCGTCGGAGGAATTTCTCGTGCCACCCAACCCAGCCAACCCCAAGGCGTATGCCTACGTGACGCTGAGCGTCGCCGATATGGATCAGGCGCTGGGTCTGTGGGCACAGCGTTTCGGCATGCAGATCGTCGTGCGCCGTCAGGGCACCGATCCGGGTCTCGCGCGGCTTTGGGGCGTCAGCGACGATGCCATCATCGACCAGGCGCTGCTGTTGACGCCTGGCATGCAGCAGGGCGGCGTACACCTGGTGCGGTTTCGCATTCCGGGCCCTGCCGTACGCGACGGCGCATCGCCTACCGACCTCGTGCCGAAGAGCATCGACATCGCCGTGCGCGATATCTTTGCCCGCTACGCCGAGCTCGAATCAGCCGGCTATCGCTTCCGTTCGAAAATCGGTCGTTTCGAGACCGACGGCGTAGTTGTCGACGAAGTTCACCTGCCGGGTCCCGATGCGGTGAACCTCGTGTTTCTCGAGCAGCAGGGCAAGCCGGAGCCTGTGAGCCCGCAAGGGTATGGTGTCGCACCGCAGATCGTCGCCATTTCCGCCGACAATAAGCGCGAGAAACTTTTCTTCGAGTCCGTGCTCGGTCTCGATGAAACCTCGTACCACCGATTCGCAGGCGCAGCCGTGGAGCAGACCATCGGCTTGCCGTCGGGCGGTGCGCTCGATGTACGCATTTTCGGCGATCGCGGTTACGACTATGGCCGACTCGAAATCGTGCAATACGAAGGCGTGCAAAGCGCCGACCTGTACCCGCGGGCCAAGGCGCCTGCACGGGGGTTGCTCTCGGTGACGTTTTTCGTTTCGGACGTCGCTGCCGTGCTCGAACGCGCGGCGGCGCTGCAGCGTTCGGCTGGCACCGGCGCGATGCGCGCAGCACCGATCGATCATGGCGTGGTGACGAGTCTTTTCGGCACCGCGCGCATGGCGACCCTCACTTCACCCGCGGGCTTGCGCATCGATCTGCTCGAGCGACGCTGATCACCAGCGGTTGCGCAGCTCGCGCAGCTTCAGGAATACGGTTCGCGCGTCCGGTGTGTCAGGCAGATCGGGAAAGGCAGCGCGCAGTCCCGCGATCACCTGCGGCTCGGTCAACCTGAAAAAGGTATTGATGCGCTTTTCTTCACCGAGTGTCGTCACGGGCGCGGCATCACCCTGCCGTTCGCCGAGCGTCGCGAGCGTGTTGGCCGCGGCCATGTTCTGCGGCTCCCGATCCAGCGTGAAGGCGAGGTTGCGCGCGAGGTAATCGTGTCCCGGGAACACACGCGTGGTGTCGGGCAGTCGGGCGAGTACGTCGACGAACGTGGCGTACAGCAGCGCCGGATCACCGCCATTGTGGCAATTGCCGGCGCCGGCACCGAACAGGGTGTCGCCGCAGATCAGCGCCGGCGCGTCCTGACTGCGGTTGCCCTCGGCGAGCAGACAGAGATGCGCACGGGTATGCCCGGGCGTATCGAGACAGCGCAATTCAACGCTGCGCCCGACACGGATCACATCGCCGCCCCTAAGCGCCTGGGTCATGCCCGGAATCCGTCCGGCGGCGCCTGCGTGGGCCAGCACCCGCGAGCCGGTGGCGGTCTGCAGCGCCTCGTTGCCCCCGACGTGGTCGCCGTGTTCGTGGGTATTAAGGATCTGCAGGATGGTCCAGCCCCGTGTGCGGGCGACCTCGAGGCATAGCGACCAGTCGAGCGGATCGACGGCCAGAGCCTCGCCCGTTTCCTCACAGGCGATCAGATAGTGGTAATTACGCCACGCATTGGCGGGCCACAGTCGCTCGATCAGCATGCGTCACCGTGAATTTTTACAAGGCGTATTTCACAGGAGTTGATGCTAGATTGCCACCGGGGGTCGGAGAAATTGCATGTCGATGTCGATCGGGTCCAAGGAACCGGCCCCGGCTCCTGTGGCGGTTACCCCACCGTCTGCGCACGTCAATCACCTCACCACGCGTTCAGCTTGGGAAGCGGCACGTACCGCTTGTCAGAGCGATCCCGGCGCCTATCACGGCGACATCGCCTGTCGTGAACTGCATTGGTTCGAGCCTACCGTCGGCGATCAGGGTGCGTGGATCCACCTCGATGCCGCGAGCGGTCAGTGGCATGGCTTCGATGCCCGCACGTTGCAAGCCGTGCAGCCGGCACTGCCGGAGGGCTATCGACCGTGGCACACCGCACTCGATTCCAGCGAAGCGCCGTTCTATCGCTGGTTCGGTGGCGCACTCACCAATGCCTGCTTCAATGAAATAGATCGCCACGTCCTCGAAGGACACGGCGCCGAGGCTGCGCTGTGGTTCGAGGGCGATCGCTGGGATCAGTCCCAGGATGGTGGTCGCGGTGGACCGGTGGTCTCGTATTCGGTGTCGCGCAAGCAGTTGCTGCTCGAAGTCGCACGTTGCGCGCTCGCCCTGCGCGATCTTGGGCTGCGCGCTGGTGATCGCATCGCGATCAACATGCCGAACATCCCCGAGCAGGTGTACTGGACCGAGGCCTGCAAGCGGCTTGGCATCGTGTACACGCCGGTGTTCGGCGGCTTCAGCGACAAGACGCTGTCGGATCGTATCCACAACGCGGGCGCACGGGTGGTCATCACCGCAGACGGCGGTTATCGCAACGCGCAGATTGTGGCTTTCAAAGAGGCCTACACCGATCCCGCTCTCGATGGCTACGTTCCGGCCGAGCAGGCGGTGCGTGCCGTCGCACAGGCTCTCGAATCGCTCGGTCTCGATGCCCATCAGTCAGCGCGCATTCTCGAGGGTGCCGAGCGTGTGGTGGCCAATGAAATCACGCTTGAGCGTTCGGACATCATGCGTGGCGTCGGTCGTGCGCTCGAAAGCCTGAGCGGACTCAGTTCCGCCGAAGCGAGCCGCATCCGCACGGCGATTGCTTCTGCACTCGTCACCACGCCCCCACGTGTCGACACCGTGATCGTCGTGCGTCACACGGCTCAGGCGGATCTACTGTGGCGTACCGAGCGTGATCGATGGGGACACGAGCTCACGGGCGCGGCGCAGCAGCAGTTGCTGACTGCGGCGCGCGCGGCAGGGTTTGCGGTGCAGGATGAGGCGAGTCTGCTGGCCCTGCCCGATCGCGAGTTCGTCGCGGCAATCTGGGCGGCGGCGCCGGTCGAGCCGCTCGATGCGGAGTTTCCACTCTTTTTCATTTACACCTCGGGCTCGACGGGTAAACCGAAGGGTGTGGTGCACGTGCACGGCGGCTACGTCAGCGGCGTGGCGCACAGCATGCGCGTCGCTTTCGATGCACGAGCGGGCGATGTGATGTACGTCGTCGCCGATCCAGGCTGGATTACCGGTCAGAGTTACATGATCAGCGGCGCGCTCAGCACCCGTGTCACCACCGTGATCGCTGAAGGTGCGCCGGTGTTCCCGGGCGCCGGGCGCTTTGCGAGCATCATCGAGCGATTGAAGGTCAATATCTTCAAGGCGGGTGTCACGTTCCTGAAGACCGTGATGACCGACCCGCAAAACGTCGAGGATGTTCGTGCGTACTCGCGCGCGAGTCTGCGCGTGGCCACGTTCTGTGCCGAGCCAACCTCACCTGTCGTGCAGCAGTTCGGCATGGACCTCGTGACTCCTTGGTACACGAATTCGTACTGGGCCACCGAGCACGGCGGTATCGTCTGGACGCATCTCTATGGCAACGCGGATTTTCCGCTGCGGGCTGATGCGCACACCTATCCGCTGCCGTGGATCCTGGGTGACGTGTGGGTGGCGGACAGTGAGGCCGATGCGTCCGGCAGTGTGCGGGCGCGCATCGCCGAAGTGGGTGAAAAAGGCGAGATCGTGATCGCCGCGCCCTTCCCTTATCTATGCCGCACCATCTGGGGGGCGGAAGCCGACTTCAAGATCGAGGGTCGCGCCGTGGCGCGCGGCTGGCGGGGCGATTTCGAGCGCTACCGCAAGACGTACTGGACGCGCTGGCGCGACACGCTGGCCTACACCCAGGGCGATTTTGCCGTGAAGTACGCGGACGGCGGCTTTTCGCTGCACGGCCGCTCGGACGATGTCATCAATGTCTCGGGCCACCGACTCGGCACCGAGGAGATCGAGGGTGCCATCCTGCGCGACAAGCAGGTCAACCCCGACTCACCCGTCGGCAACGTCATCGTGGTCGGTGCGCCGCATGCGCAAAAGGGCCTCACGCCGCTCGCCTTCGTCAAACCCGCACCCGGTCGCAAGCTGGCAGCCGAGGACCGACGCCGTCTCATCGAAACTGTCCGGCAGGAGAAGGGTCAGGTCGCGATCCCGGAAGACTTCGTCGAGGTCAGCCAGTTTCCCGAGACGCGCAGCGGCAAGTACATGCGGCGCATGGTGCGCGCGCTCGTCGAAGGCCAAGAGGTCGGCGACACCTCTACGCTGCGCAATCCAGAATCCATCGACGAGTTGCGCAAGGCGATCCGCGAGTGGCAGGCACGCCAGCGCGTCGCGGACGAGCAGCAGTTGTTCGAGGACTTCCGCTATTTCCGCATTCACTATCACGCCACCGGCCGTCGCCGTCGCGACGCGGCGCGCATCGCGGTGGTGACGGTCAACAATCCGCCGGTCAATGCGCTCAACGAACGCGCGCTCGATGAATTGAACATCGTCATCGATCACGTCGCCCGGCGTGATGACGTCAAGGCTGTGATCTTCACTGGTCAAGGCACGGCAGCATTCGTCGCGGGAGCTGATATACGCCAGTTGCTCGAGGACGTGCACACCCTCGATGAAGCGCTGCCGCTACCCAACAACGCCCATCTGGCCTTCCGCAAGATCGAATCGATGGGCAAGCCCACGATCGCTGCGATCAACGGTGTGGCTTTGGGTGGTGGCATGGAATTCGCGATGGCCTGCCACGTTCGTCTGGCCGAGCCCGCCGCTACCTTCGGACAACCTGAAGTACGGCTGAATTTGCTGCCTGGCTACGGCGGCACACAGCGCCTGCCGCGTCTGCTCGAGCAGGCCGGACATCCGACGCCGCTCGTTCGCGCGCTCGAGATCATCGTCGGTGGTCGCACGGTCGAGGCGGAGCAGATGCACGCCGACGGTCTGCTGCACGCCCTCGCCGATGATCACGAGGATGTACTGACGCTGGCCACACGACTGGCCACCGAGTACGTCAAGGCACCGCAAGGACGTAACCTCGTGGCGCGGCAGTTCGCTGCACGTCGCGCGGCCAACGAAGCGTGGCGCGCCGCAGGTCGCGACGATCTGGCGGCGGCGCTGACCGACACCGAAGTGCTCAAACTGCTCGAGCAGGCGCGCACCGTCGGTCGTGCAGCCACCGCTGCACGCATCATCGATGCGGTGCGCACCGGCTGGACGAGCGGCGTCAGCGAAGGTCTGGCGCGCGAAGCACAGTTGTTTGCCGAGGCGATCATCGATCCGGCGGGCGGCAAGGCGGGCATCCGCGCGTTCTTCGACAAGCAGAGCGCACCCTTGCCGGTGCGGCGCGACGTCGCGCCGACGGGTGCCGAATGCAAGACGCTCGAGCGCCAGGGTAAGTTGCTGCCGGTGGGCGCGGCGTTCTTTCCTGGTCTTACGGCGCTGCCGCAGTGGCAGTACGGCCATGCCGTCGTCAAGGATCCGCGCACGGGTGCACCTGCGCACGGCTTGCCGCGCGATGCGGAGCGCCAGATCGTGCTGCCGGTGCCCTCGCCCGGGCCCAACGAGGCACTGGTGTACGTGCTCGCCTCGGAAGTGAACTTCAATGATATCTGGGCAATCACGGGCATTCCGGTCTCACCCTTCGAGAACCACGATCTCGACTATCAAGTCACGGGTTCGGGTGGTGTTGCGCTGATCGCCGCCGTCGGCAGCGAGGTCAAGCGTGAGGGTCGCCTCAAGGTGGGTGATCTGGTCACGGTGTATTCGGGGCAGAGCGATCTGCTCTCACCGCTTGCCGCTCGCGATCCGATGTATGCGGGCTTCTCCATTCAAGGCTATGAGACCGATACGGGCAGCCATCAGCAGTTCCTGTTGGTGCAGGGTCCGCAGCTGCATCCGTTGCCGCCTGACCTGACGCTCGAGGCGGCCGGCTCCTACGTGCTGAATCTCGGCACCGTGGTACGCGCGCTGTTCACCACGCTGCAGATCGAGACTGGCAAGACCCTCTTTGTCGAAGGCGCCGCTACTGGTACCGGTTTCGAAGCCCTGAAAAGCGCCGCACGCAATGGCCTCTCAGCCGTGGGCCTCGTTTCGAGCGCCGAGCGTGCGCAGTTCATCGCGACGCAAGGCGCCGCGGGCTCCATCAATCGGCGCGATCCACGCTGGAGTCAGGCATTCACCACTGTACCGACCGAGGCTTCGGCCATTGCCGAGTGGCAGCGTGCGGGTGAGCCGATACTCGATGAAATGCGTCGGCAGACCGGCGGTCGGCTCGCCGATTATGTCGTCTCGCATGCAGGTCAGGAGTCGTTTCCGCGCTCCTTCCAGTTGCTGGCTGAGCACGGCACGCTGACGTTCTACGGCGCGACTAGTGGCTACTGGTTCTCGTTCGTCGGCAAGACGGGCGCGACCACCCCGGAGGACATGCTGCGTCGCGCGCGGCTGCGAGCCGGTGAAGCGGTGCTGCTTTATTACGGCGTTGGCAGTCGGGATCTGCTCGATGCGGTCGGGCTGCAGGCCATCGAGGCCGTTCGTGCTGCGGGCGGCCGGTTGGTGGTGGCGACCGCCAGCGATGCGCAGCGCGAGTTCGTGCAATCTTTGGGCTTTGGTGATGCCGTACGCGGCGTCGTATCGATCGAGGAAATTCGCCGCAAGGAAGGCGCGGATTTCGACTGGCCGAAGGCCCTGCCGGCGATGCCGGACGCCAAGCGCGAAACGGCTCGCTTCAAGGAGGCGGTGCGTCAGTTCCAGGAGCGCACCATGAAGCCTTTCGGCGGTGCTATCGGCCGCTGGCTGCGCTCGGCCGACAATCCGCGCGGCTATCCGGATCTCATCATCGAGCGGGCCGGGCACGATGCGCTCGCCACTTCGACTTCGCTCGTCAAGCCGTTTACGGGTCGCGTCGTCTACTGCGAGTCGATGCAGGATCGTCGTTATACCTTTTACGCACCGCAGGTGTGGATGCGTCAAAGACGCATCCTCATGCCGACGGCGACGATCGCCGGCACGCATCTGTGCAACGCCTACGAAGTCGCCCGCATGAACGACATGATTGCCGCCGGGCAGCTTGAAGTCAGTGCACCGACCGTCGTGCCCTGGGAGGAGTTGCCTGCGGCGCATCAGGCGATGTGGGACAACACCCACGCGGGTGCCAATTACGTCGTCAATCACGCGCTGCCACGGACCGGGCTGCGCTCACGCGACGAGCTGTATCAGGAATGGAGCGCGCTGCAAGGAGTTGCACGATGACGCCCAGTAAAACCTCTCGCCGGAGCACGGCCTCCGCGACCGCGCGCAAAACGAAGACGAGCAAGCGCAAGACGGCAGCAACGCCCGTTGTCATGCGCCCTGGTCGGTTGGTCGGCAAGGTCGCCTTGATCACGGGTGCCGCGGGTAACATCGGCGAAGTGATCGTGCGTCGCTATCTCGAGGAAGGCGCCGCGGTCGTCATGGCCGGCCGCAATCGCAACAAGCTCGAAGCGCTGCGCGAAACACTGCTCAGCAGCAGCGGTGCCGCGCCCGAGCAGCTGCTCGCGCTGGCTTTTGATGCCTCCGACGCCGGCCAGGCGCGGCAAGGCGTCGAGGCCGCTTTGGCTCACTACGGGCGGCTCGACGTATTGATCAACAATGCAGGCTCTGCAGGTCCAAAGCAGCCGATCGAGCAGTTACCGCTGTCGAACGAGGAGCTCGAGGCGCAGCGCGCGGCCGGTTCGCCGGATACCGAGACGGTGAGCGATGCCGCAGGCAATCTGCTCGGTCTCAGTTGGAACATGGTGCGTGCCGCTGCGCCGCATCTGCGTGCAGGAGCCAGCATCGTCAACGTATCGACGATCTTCTCGCGCACGCGCTACTTCGGACGCGCAGCGTACGTTGTTCCCAAAGCGGCACTGAATGCATTCTCGCGCAATCTGGCGCTGCAGCTGGGTCCGCAAGGCATTCGCGTCAACACCGTCTATCCGGGGCCGATCGAGAGTCGACGCATCCGCACAGTGTTCAAGGCGATGGACGGACTGCGTAAGAAACCCGAAGGTACGACGGCGACAGAGTTTTCCTCCGCGATGGCGCTCGCCCGCGCCGACTCCTCGGGCGCGCCGGCGCATACCTTCCCGACGGTCGACGACGTAGCCAACACCATCGTGTTCCTCGGCAGCGACGAATCGCGTGCGTTCAGCGCACAGGGTTTCGAAGTCACCAATGGCATGCAGGTGGTGCACGAGTCGCGCTCGACTTGGGTATCGCGGCCCGAGCTGCGTACCGTCGACGGTACGGGCTCGACCGTACTCGTCGCGGCCGGCGATCAGATCGCCGACGCCTTGACTCTCGCGCGCATCCAAAGCAACTGCGGTGCGCGCGTGCTGCTGGGTCTTGGCTCGCAGGAAGCGGTGCAGGCTGCACGCGCCGCGCTGCGCGAGGACGAGGTGGATCAGCGCATCGTTCCCGTGCTGTTCGATCGCAGTCGGCCGGAGACGCTGGCGCCCTCATTGACGAGCGTCGAAAAGGGCAAAGGCCTTACTGGCGCCATCATCCTGCCGGCTTTCGGCGCTGGACGTTTCCAGTCGACGCTCGCCGAAGCGAGCGATAGCGACGTCGAGGCGTTTCTCAAAGCTGAGCTAGCCGGCGCCATGGGTATCTCCCGCGAGCTATCGCGGCTCTGGCACCGTTTCGCGCCTAAGGGCGTGAGCCCGCGCATCATCTTCATGTCGAACGGCACGGACTCCAATGGCGATACCTACGCGGACATCCTGCGCGCAGGCATCGAGCAGTTGTTGCGCGTGTGGCGTGACGAGAGCGAAGTGCAGGTCGATGCGGGCGAGCGCGCTGCACTCGAGTGGTCGAACCAGATCGTGCGCTACTCCAATTCCGAGGAGCATTGTCTGACCTTTGCCGGCGCGCAGGCTGCGCGGTTGCTGTTCACCAAGCGCCGAGTTACTCAGGTCAACTTGTATATGCCGGCGACCATCGTCGATGCGACCGGTTCGACGCGGCCCAATTTCGGTTGGATCGAGTCCTTGATGGGTCTGCATCTCGGCAAGTGCGTGCTCGTCACCGGCGGATCGGCCGGCATCGGCGGTCAGTTGGCGCGGTTGCTGGCCGTGGCCGGCGCGCGAGTCATGCTGACGGCGCGGCGGGCGAGTCAACTGCAGGAGCTGCGCAAGAGCATCATCGCCGAGCTTGAGGAGATCGGTTACAACCGGCCGCAGGATCGCGTGCTGATGCTCGCGGATATCGACGTGGCCGATGAGCGCGCGCTCGTCAAATCGGTGGAGGCCACGCTCAAGGCTTTCGGGCGTATCGACTATCTCATCAACAACGCAGGTGTGGCCGGTGCCGAGCAGATGGCGGTCGATCTACTGCCCGCCGACTGGCGCAACACGCTGCACGCCAACCTCGTCTCGAATTATTCCTTGATCGAGAAAGTCGTGCCGCTGATGAAGAAGCAGGGCTCGGGCTATATCCTCAACGTCAGCTCCTATTTCGGCGGCGAGAAGTACATCGCCGTCCCCTACCCCAACCGCTCGGACTACGCTGTGTCCAAGGCGGGTCAGCGCGCTCTCGTTGAGAACCTCGCGCGCTTCGTAGGTCCTGAGATCCAGATCAACGCGATCGCGCCGGGCCCGGTCGAGGGTCAACGGCTCAAGGGCAAGGACGGCAAGGCGGGTCTGTTCGACCGGCGCGCAAAGTTGATTCTCGAGAACAAGCGTCTCAATCAGGTGCACGATGCGGTGCTGAAGGCGCTTGCAGCCGGTGCGCGCCTCGGTGACATTCTCGAGTCGCTCAAGGCCAACGACATCGGATTGTTGCAGCAGGAAGAAGTGCAACAGCCGCTGCGCGAACTCGGTGCGAAACTGAAAGCCGAGACTCACGGACGGGACGAGGCTACGCACTCGTCGCTGCACCATTTGCTCACGCGGCCGATGGCGTTGCGGCTCGTGGCGCGTTTGCGCAACGGCTGCATCATCCTGCACCAAATGGAACACGAGCTTGCCGAGCAGTGGGCGGCGCAGTTGCCCGAACCGCTCGAGCCGTTCATCGACCCGCAGCGCATCGAGGTCGAAGCCGAGAAGATCCGCACCGGCGTCCTCGGCATGCTGCATTTACACAAGATGCCGACCGAGATCGACGTCGCACTCGCCACGGTGTTCTTCATGGCGGATCGAGCGATTTCCGGCGAGACGTTCGAGCCCTCGGGCGGCCTGCAGCAGGAGCGAACGATTACCGAGCGCGAGTTGTTCGGGCGCGCCAAGCCCGAGCGCGTGCGACGCATGGAAGGCGAAACGATCTGGTTGATCGGCGAGCACATGACCGAGCCGCTTGCGGCCGTAGCCAAGTTGTTCCTCGCCGAAGGCCACGTCGGCAATGTCGTCACACTGACGCGCACCGATGCAGCCGGTCAGGCTCTCAAGGTCGCGCTCAACCGTGCACTCGGCCATGACCGCATTTCCTATCTGACCGTGGGCGATGATCTCGAGGGCGGCATGGATCAGGCGTTTGCGGCGAGCGGCTCTCCGGCGGCTATTGTCTCGACGCCTTTCGCGCCGATTCCGCGCGCGCTCTTCGGCGTGGAAGGCAAGGATCACCTCGATGCGGCCGAGTTCGGTGCGCTCGTCGAAACGAACCTCACCCACCACTTCCGTGTGGCCCGCAAGGTGTCGCTATTCCGCGGTGCGCGGCTGATTCTCGTCTCGCCGGACGTACCGGTGGGCGGAACCCTCGCGCAGTTTGCGATGGCCAATTTCGTCAAGACCACGCTGCACGCCTTCACCGCAACTCTCGGTGTCGAAAACGAACGGCTGCCCACGGCGGTGCCCGTGAACCAGGTCAACCTCACGCGGCGCATGCGCAGCGAGGAGCCGCGTGATGCGGCCGAACAGGCAGAGGAATACAGCCGATTCGCTCACGCCGTGCTGCTCGCGGCGGCACCGATCGTGGAGGCGCAGGAGAGTCGGTATCGGGCGCGAATCTATCGGGGACTCGCCATCACCGTCTGATCGCCTATCATTCGCGGATGAAACTTCGCGTCGTTCCAGTCACGCCTTTCCAGCAAAACTGCGCCATCCTGTGCTGCGAGCGCACGGGTCGGGCCGCGATCGTCGATCCGGGCGGTGATCTCGATCGGGTGCTGGCGGAGGTCGAGAAGCTGCAGGTCACGCTCGAGAAGATCCTGATCACGCACGCGCATCTCGATCACGCCGGTGCAACGGCTGAACTCGCTCGCGCCCGTGCGCTGCCGATCGAGGGGCCGCATGAGGACGATCTGTTCTGGATCGAGCAGATGCCCGCTCAGGCCCGCATGTTCGGCTTCCCGCCGAGCGAGCGCTTCACGCCCGATCGATGGCTGCACCAGGATGATCGAGTCACGGTCGGCGAACTCGAGTTGCAGGTGCGGCACTGTCCCGGTCACACGCCGGGGCACGTGGTGTTCTTCGAGCCGGAAAGTCGTTTTGCCTTTGTCGGCGACGTACTATTCGCAGGCTCCATCGGCCGCACGGATTTTCCACGCGGCAATCACGCGCAGCTGATTACCTCGATACGCCACAACCTGTTCCCGCTCGGGGACGACGTCGGCTTTCTACCGGGGCACGGTCCGACATCCACGTTCGGTGCGGAGCGTCGCAGCAACCCGTTCGTCGCGGATAGCGTGGTCGGTCGCGCGTAATCGGGCAGTGGTTTAGTACGGCGGCAGCTGCGTGGTCGGGATGTAGTGATCGACCAGCAACGCGGCGAACAACCACATCAGATACGAAATCGAGAAGCGGAACACGCGCATCGGCAACTCTGCGCGATCGGTGAGCTTCAGAGCCAGTGCGTAGTAAAGGAAGCGCGCATTCAGCACCAGTGCCGCAGCGAGATACAGCAAGCCGCTCATGCGGGTGAGGTACGGCATCAGCGTGACCAGCACCAGCAGCACAGTGTAGAGCAGCACCTGCAGACGCGTGTAGGGCACGCCGTGGGTCACGGGCAGCATCGGTATGCCGGCCTTGGCGTACTCATCCTTGCGAGCGATCGCGAGCGCCCAGAAATGCGGTGGCGTCCAGATGAAGATGATCAGGAACAATAGCAGCGCGCCCGGTTCGATCGAATTGGTGACCGCCGCCCAACCCAAGATCGGTGGTGCGGCACCGGCTGCGCCGCCGATGACGATGTTCTGTGATGTGGCTCGCTTGAGGAACACGGTGTAGATCACCGCGTAGCCGATGAGCGAAGCAAAGGTGAGTACAGCGGTGAGTGGATTGACGAGCAGCGTGAGGATCAGCATCGAGGCAATGGCCAGCGATGCGGCAAAGATCAGTGCCTGGCGGTTGCTGAGCGTGCCCGTCGGCAACGGTCGGCCGCGTGTGCGTGACATCTGCTCGTCGATGTTGCGATCGAGCACGTGGTTGATGGCAGCGGCGCTGCCCGAGGCGAGCGCGATACCGAGATTGCCCCAGATGAGCGCATCGAGCGGTGGCCAGCCCGGGCTCGCCAACAAGGTCCCGACGATTGCCGTGAACACGATCAACGCCACGACGCGCGGCTTGGTCAGCTCCAGATAGAGTTTCCATGTGGGTCGCGTCTGCACGGCGCTGGCAGGGGTGGCCACGTTAGTCTTCCCGCAGGCGCCGATTGAGCAGCATCAAGGCCATGATCAGTAGCGCTGCCCCGGCGTTGTGACCCGCCGCGAGCCACAGCGGAAACGCCTTGAGGATCATCATCACGGCAATCAGCAGTTGCAGGCCCAATGCACCGAGTGCCCACCAACCCGCGCGACGGACGAGTGCTGTGGGGGCATTGCGGATAGCAAGCCACGCGGCCAGCACTACGGCGAGGGTGGCGATGATGGCACCGAGTCGATGCGTGAAATGGATGGCGACGCGCGAAGGATGTTCGAGCACGCCGCCCGTGTAGTTGATGTCGAGGCCGCGCCAGAGCACAAAGGCCTCATCGAAGTTCATGCCCTCGGGCCACCATTGGTTCTGGCATTGGGGCAGATCCGGGCAGGCGACGGCCGCGTAATTGCTGCTGGTCCAACCACCGAGCATGATCTGCAGCGATACCACGACGGTCGCGACAATCGCCATACGACGCGCGGCATCGAGTACGGCGATCTTGGTGGCGCCAGGTGGTGGCGACACCAATTTCGTACGACGCCGCATGTCGAGCCAGAGCCAGGTCAGCAACGACAGCGTGGTCAATCCGCCGGTCAGATGCAGCACGACGACGAGTGGCTTGACGAGCCACCACACCGTGAAAGCGCCGAGCATGCCTTGCAGTAGCACAACAACGAGCAAGGCCGCGGCGAACAGCGGACTGACGGGGCGCTCACGTCGATAGGCCAGCGCGATTGCGGTGATCAGCACGATGATCAGACCGAGCGCGGTGGCCGCATAACGATGGATCATCTCGCGCCAGGCTTTGCCCGAGTCGTAGTCCCAGCCCGGCGAATACGATTCGATCTTACCTTCGTTTTTCTCGGCGCCGGCGGGCGTGACGTGGCCATAGCAGCCGGGCCAGTCCGGACAGCCGAGACCGGCGTCGGTCAGGCGCACCCAGGCCCCGAGTACCACGACGACCAGACACAGCAGCACGCCGGTGAAGGCAAGACGACGCAGCGCCACAGCGCCTGCGGGGATGGTGTGTGCGTTCATGACTCAGCCGATGTGTGAGAGTTTGAGCAGCTTTTCGAGGTCAGACAGCAGGCCTTTCGGATTTTCCCGTACATCGAAGCGCATCATCAGGTTCCCGAGCGGATCGACGATGTAGACGTACGGTGTGCCGGGTTTCTGCGGAAACTGCGCGAGCCACTCAGCCGCTGCAGGCCCCGAAGGTGAGACCGTCAGCAGTCCCGGGTGTTCCCTCGTCAGGAAGTCTCGATCGCAGCAATTGCCGGTGACGACGAAAGCGCGCTGCACCCGATCCATGTCCTCCGCGAGCAGCAGGCGGGTCTGTCGAGCGGTCCACAGCGCTTTGCGACAGGTTTCGTCACAGGTGCCGTCGTTAAGGTGGACCAGCGTCCATTTGCCCTTGAAGAGTTCCGGCGACGCGACGACCCCGTCCATGTTGAGCAGCGTTGTCGCGATGAGGGGTCGCGCCGGGCTGATGAGTTCGCCGTAGTTGGTGGCGCCTGCGGGGCGCCAGCCGCCCGCGTAATACAGCCAGAACGCACCGAGCAGAGGCAAAAAGAACAGGGCCGCAAGGCCGATCAGCGCGCCTCGTCCCTTGGGTGCAGCATCACCGGCATTTGTGGAAGTACTCATGCTCCATCGTCCTTCTTCAAGTTCAGTGCGACGTACAACACCAGCAGCACTACGGCGAAAGCCCACCACTGGATCGCGTAGGACCAGTTCTGCTCCGGTCCCTTGGCGAAGGGCTTCCAGCCCCGAACATATCCGCTGGCCTCGCCCTCATCGAGCAACAGCACGCGCGCCTCGAGTCGTGGCGCCGGCTCGTCCGGATTGGCCAACACCGCACGCAATTCCGCCGCAGTCGGAAACGCGGTGACGCGAGGCCACCCTCCCTGCACGGCCGGCGGTGCGCGTCCGCCGGCGAGCCCCGCCGTCGGCAACTCATCGAGCACACCACGGATACCGACTCGACCCTCTGTGCCCGAAAGTGCCGCAGCCACCTCCGGCAAGGCATCACGATAACCACTGAACGGCACCCAGCCGCGGTTGACGAGCAACCAGCGACCGTCTTCAAGTCGCAGCGGCGTCAACACCTCGTATCCGGCTCGACCGTCGCGCGTGCGGTTGTCGAGCAGAAACTGTCTCGCCACATCCCATTCGCCGCTGACGTTCACGCGCGTATAACGCGCGAGGTCTTGCGTCGAGCGATTGCCCAGCGCTTGCTGTTGCTGCGCACCGGCAGCGAACTCGCCTTGCTGGACACTTTTGAGTTCGGCCCGACCCCACTGCCAGCGCCCGAGGCTGACGAACAGCACGAGCAGGACGAGCGTGAGGACGGTCATCAGCCACGATGGGGAAAAAACCCTGCGGCCAACGGCGATTCGAAGTGGCACGGGCCTATAATACCCGGTATGGAACTCTTTCGGATTTTTGTCGGCCTCGTGATGCTCGGCATCCTCTTCAGTCTGGGCTCGGCGTTGTTCCACCTCATGACCGACAAGGGCGACTCGAAAAAAATGGTGCGGGCGTTGACGGTCCGCGTAGCCTTGTCCGTCGCGCTGTTTCTCGCTCTGATGGGTGCTTGGGCGCTCGGCCTGATACAGCCCCTCGGCGCCGGCCGCTGACAGCGCCCAGAAAGCATTCGGGCCGGTTGCCCGGCCCGAACTGCTGAACCATCAACCGGCGGAGTCGCCGGATCTGGGCTCAGACCCAGTAGACGAATACGAACAGGCCGAGCCAGACCACGTCGACGAAGTGCCAGTACCAGGCGACAGCTTCGAAGCCGAAGTGTCGTTGCGGCGTGAAGTGGCCTTTCATCGTCCTGAACCAGATCACGAGCAGCATGATGGCGCCGAGCGTGACGTGCATGCCGTGGAACCCGGTCAGCATGAAGAACGTCGAGCCGTAGATGCCCGTGGAGAGTGTCAGACCGAGCTCGGTATAGGCATGAATGTATTCCTCGGCCTGCAGACCGAGGAACAGGAAGCCGAGCAGGAAGGTGGCCGCGAGGAAGATGTTGAGGATGCGGCGGTTGCCTTCCTTCAGCGCGTGGTGCGCGATAGTGATGGTTACGCCCGACAGCAGCAGGATGGCGGTGTTGATCGCCGGCAAACCAAACGCGGGGATCGTCTCGAAGCTGCCGTCGTCACGCGGGCCGAGCGCCTCAGGACCGTTCGTGGGCCAGGCCGGGCTGTAGTCCTGCCAGAGCAGCAAACCGTTGAGGAACTTGACGCCCTCGCCGCCGATCCACGGCACCGACAACTGCCGAGCGTAGAACAGCGCGCCGAAGAACGCCGCGAAGAACATCACTTCCGAGAAGATGAACCACATCATTCCCATGCGGAAGGACTTGTCGACTTGCATGTTGTACATGCCGCGCTGGTGCTCGCCGATGACAACGGCAAACCAGCCGACGAACAGACCCACCAGCATCAGCACGCCCACTGCGAAGATCCAAGGGCCGTACCACTCGTTCAACCAGCCGCACAGGCCGATCATGAACACGAACAGGGTGGCTGAACCGTAGATCGGCCACGGGCTTTCGTGCGGTACGTAATATTTGTCGGCAGGATGATCGTTGGTGTGGGCGTTGGCCATGGTCTTCTTCCTAGTTCAGCGCGGCGACCCGCGTCGAGTTGTCGTAAAAAGTATAAGAGAGCGTGATTCGGTCGAGCGTTTTCGGCAGCGCCGGGTCGACGACGAAGCGCACGGGCATTGTTCGCGTTTCGTCACGCGCAAAGTTTTGCGGTACGAAACAAAAGCACTCGGTCTTGCGGAAGAACGCCGTGGCCTTGCCGGGAGACACCGTAGGCACCGCTTGCGCGACGGTGTCGCGGCCGGTGAGGTTATGCGCGACGTAGTCGATCTCGTAGAGCCGACCGGGGTGCACTTTCATTTCCGCGACGACGGGCTTGAACGTCCAGCTGCCCACCGTGGGCAGTTCGGCGATGAACTCGACCGTCACAAGTCGGTTTTCGTCGGGCGTCTCCACGGTCACCGAGGAGGCCTTCAGCAGATCCTTCGGATTGCCGACACCCGTGACCTCGCAGAGCACGTCGTAGAGCGGGATCAGGGCGAAACCGAATGCGAACGCGCCCACCGCCATGCCGAGCAATTGATGCGTCAGCCGACGGTTGCGTCGTTCGCGGGTGTTTTCGCTCACTGCCGCCATCCGAGCACGGACATGAGGATAAACCCGACGTAGAAGCTTGCTGCAACCAAACCAAGGATGATCGCGCTGCGTCTTACGCGGCGCGATCGCTCGGCGTCATCGGGTGTCTGTGCCATGGCGAGTCTCAGTGCATCGCGCCTTGAGTGATGACGTTACGCGGCGGCGGCGTGTCCCAGCTGTGGTACGGCGCCGGCGTCGGCAGCTCCCACTCGAGGCCGTGTGCGCCTTCCCACGGACGGGCCGGGGCCTTCTCGCCCGAGCGCACCGCGTTCCAGACGACGTAGACGAACAGCAACTGCGAGAAGCCGAAGATGAACGCGCCGATCGATGAGACCATGTTCCAGTCGGCGAACTGCGTCGAGTAGTCCGGGATGCGCCGCGGCATGCCGGCAAGACCCAGGAAGTGCTGCGGGAAGAACAGCACGTTCACGCCGATGGTCGACAGCCAGAAGTGCAGCTTGCCGACCTTCTCGTTGTACATGCGACCGCTCCACTTCGGCAGCCAGTAGTAGACGCCCGCCATGATGGCGAATACGGCGCCCGGCACCAGCACGTAGTGGAAGTGCGCGACGACGAAGTAACTGTCGTGGTACTGGAAGTCGGCCGGCACGATCGCGAGCATCAGACCCGAGAAGCCGCCCAGAGTGAATAGGAACAGGAAGGCGAGCGCAAACAGCATCGGTGTTTCGAAGCTGATCGAGCCCTTCCACATCGTGGCGCACCAGTTGAAGACCTTCACGCCGGTCGGCACGGCGATCAGCATGGTCGAGAGCATGAAGAACAACTGCCCTGCGAGCGGCATGCCCACGGTGAACATGTGGTGCGCCCAGACGATGAACGACAGGAAGGCAATGGACGCCGTGGCGTAGACCATCGACTCGTAGCCGAACAGCGGCTTGCGCGCGAAGGTCGGGATGATCTCCGACACGACGCCGAACGCCGGCAGGATCAGGATGTACACCTCGGGGTGACCGAAGAACCAGAAGATGTGCTGGAACATCACCGGATCGCCGCCGCCTGAAGCCGTGAAGAAGCTCGTGCCGAAGAAGTGGTCGGTGAGCAGCATGGTGACGGCGCCCGCGAGCACCGGCATCACGGCGATCAGCAGATAAGCCGTGATCAACCAAGTCCAGCAGAACAGCGGCATGTTCAGCAGGCCCATGCCCGGTGCGCGCATGTTGAGGATGGTGACGACGACGTTGATGGCGCCGAGGATCGACGAGATACCCATCAAGTGGATGGCGAAGATGGTGAGCGGAAAGCTGTCACCGGCCTGCAGCGACAGCGGCGGGTACAGCGTCCAGCCGCCGGCCGGCGCACCACCGGGCACGAACAGCGTCAGCAGCAGCAGCGTGAAAGCAAAGGGCAGCAGCCAGAAGCTGAAATTGTTGAGACGCGGCAGCGCCATGTCGGGGGCGCCCACTTGCATCGGCACCATCCAGTTGGCGAGCCCCGTCCACGCCGGCATCACCGCGCCGAAGATCATCAGCAGCGCGTGCATCGTGGTCATGGAGTTGAAGAAGCCGGGGTCGACGAACTGCAGGCCCGGTTGGAACAACTCCGCGCGGATGACGAGCGCCATCGCACCGCCCATGAAGAACATGGCGCAGGCGAACACCAGGTACATCGTGCCGATGTCCTTGTGGTTGGTCGCGTACAGCCAGCGCTTGATGCCGTGCGGCTTGTGATCGTGGTCGTCGTGGGCGTGGGCGGTGGTGGAGTTGGCCATGATGTTGTGTGCTCTGTTGCTGAATGCTTTGGATCAACCGCGCGGTGCGGCAGGCAGCGCGGCTACGGCATCGGCCGCCGGCGCGTCTGCCGGGGCTTCGGCAGGGGCCGGCGAAGCCGCCGCTTTCTGCGCGGCGAGCCAAGCCTTGTACTCTTCCTTGGTGACGACCTTGACGACCACCGGCATGAAGCCGTGGTCACGGCCGCAGAGTTCCGCGCACTGGCCGCGATAGATGCCGGTTTTGCCGGCATCGACCTTGAACCACAGTTCGTTGATGGTGCCCGGGATGGCGTCTTTCTTCATGCCGAATGCCGGCACCCACCAGGCGTGGATCACATCCTGGCCGGTCAGCAGCATGCGAATCTTGGTGTCCTCGGGGACGACCATCGGGTTGTCGACATTGAGCAGGTAGTCCTGCACGGAGTTGGGATCGACGCCCGACTTCAGCTGACGCGCCTCGTCGCTCTGACGGTCGAGTTGCGAGAAGAAGCTGACATCCTCGCCGAGATATTCGTACTGCCATTTCCACTGGTACCCAGTGGCCTTGATGCTGATCTCCGAACCGCGCATGTCCTCGATGGCGATCAGCGTACGCGCCGCCGGGATGGCCATGATGACGAGGATGCCGACCGGAATCACCGTCCAGATGATCTCCGCCTTGGTGCTGTGCACCATGGTGGTGTCGGGTTTGGCGCCCTGCGATTTGCGGAACGCCACCAGCGACCAGATCATCCAGCCGAACACGAACACGCCGATCGCCACGCACCACCAGAAGATGGTCATGTGCAGCGAGTGGATTTCCTTGGACAGTTCGGTGACGCCCACCGGCATGTTGAGGTTGCCCCACTCGGCGTGGGCGCTGAGGGAGGCGAATGCCGCGGCGCTCAGGGCGAGAACCGACGGGACGCGACGGATTGCTTTGGTCATGGAATACCCGATAGTGCACTAAGCCAAAAATTCGATACGGCGCGGGCGGTTTGCCGCGTTGCCGGCGATGCCGACAACGCCGTCAGACCGACAGCGGTGGAGATTCATCCATGCGCCCGATCAGACGCCGGAGTCGCTGCGCGAGACCGAGCCGTTCCTGTTCGTTCAAGAACCGACCGATTTCGTGCTGGCGACCCCGCGATTCGACTGTCAGTCGACTCGGATGCAGCGGCGAACCCCCGGCGCGAATTCTAACTTGCGTCCAGTGTCGCGGGAACTCCACGCGCGAGACCCGAGGCGGCTCCAAGTCCTCGATCAGCACAGAATTTTCCGACACGGTGATGCATTGACGATGGGCGCCGCGGGCCATGCTGCGACGCAGGGCCCAAGTCAGCAGGGCGAGTTCGATGCCGGCGAAAGGCAGCACCGGCCAGAAGCCGAGCAGGGTCAGCGGCAAGGCCACCGACAGCGAGGCCGCTGCGGCCGTGAGCAGGAAAATTCGCGCCCCACGCGGGCTCAGGGAGCAGTGGGGAGAAATTTCGATCCTCGTCATCGGCACTCCGCCGTCGACTCAAGGGAAGGTGGTAAAGGATGATAGGTGCAGCCCTAAAAGCCCTGCCAGTCAATGGCTTAGCGCAGGTTCGCGACTTGTTCTATCACAACCGTCAGGCGGTCGAATGCGGTCAGCGCCGCCTGCGAGGTACCCTCGCCCGAGCGGTCGTGGGGAAATACCCCGAGCGGTGCGCTGCCGAGCAGACGCTCCAGCATGGCGAGGTTCTCCGCCACGCGCGGCATCTGCGGATCGATGTGGTTGGCGACCCAGCCGACGAGTGGCAGTCCCGAGCGACGGATCGCTTCGGCGGTCAGTACGGCATGGTTGAGGCAGCCGAGGCGGACGCCGACCACGAGCAGAACGGGATCGCTGAGGGTCGTTGCGAGGTCGACCATCGAGGCCGTGTCGCTGAGAGGTGCGCGCCAACCCCCCGCACCCTCGACCACCAGCCAGTCATTTTTGGCGGCGGCCCGGTCGGCCAGAGCTCGAATGAGGTTGAGGTTCACCTCGACTCCGGCTTCCGCCGCCGCGATGTGCGGCGAGACCGGGGCGGCGAAGCAGTAAGGGTTGACCTCGGCATAATCCTCGGCAGCGAATGCCGTGCCCGCAGGCAGGCCGCGTGCGGCGGCTAGCAGCGCGAGGGCATCCTCATTGCGCAGACCGTCCGGTGTCGGTTCGGCGCCGGCCGCGATGGGTTTGATCGCTGCAACACGCTGGCCGCGCTGACGCGCCGCCCTGAGCAGCGCGCAGGCTACGTGCGTCTTGCCGATTTCGGTATCGGTGCCCGCGATGAATAGCCGGCGGGCAGCCTTGGGCGCCGAGCTCATGACGACTCTCCGGGTGGTGGCGTCGGGATCGGCTCGCGGCGACGCCGCAGCGAATCGAGTGGCACGAGCACTTCGTCCGGCATGTTGCGCACGGCTTCGCCCGCGAACGCTGCGGCATGGATGATCTCGAGACGCGCGGCCGGATACCGATCGACATCGAGCACCGGTTCGATGAACCCCGCGCGGGTGAGTGCACTACCCAGATCGTGCATGTCGATCGCATCGTGGCTCGACGTCTCGCCGGGCGTGGGTCCCGCGCTCGTCCAAAGAAATAGCCCGCCTGGTGCGAGGCAGCGGCGAATCTCCACGAGCACGGCATCGAGCGACTCCACACCGGGCATCAGCCAGTGACCGAGCACGAGATCCACGCTGCCATCCGGCAATGGCAGGGCGTCGGGCTGAGCCGTGATGCGTTCCAGCGGTGCTCCGCCACTGCGCACGAGGCGCTGCCACCACTGCTGCAGTCGGCCTACGACGTTCGTCGCGTGCGCGCCGTGCTCAACATTCGCGACCGAAGTGGACGTTGCACGGCGGCCGAGACTGCGGCTAACACGGCGGCTGAGGATGATGCGCGCCTGTGGAAAGCGCCCTCGCAACACGCGATCGTCGGTTCCGGTGACGGCGCCGCCGAGATCGAGCACTGTGCGCGGCTGCAGCGCGAAATGCTCGAGCCGCGAGAGCAGCTCGATGCGTGCGTCATCTTGCGGGTCATTGCTCATGCGTCGAGGGCTCATGCGTCGAGGGCTCCTGCGTCGCGGCTCAGGTTTCGAGAAATGCGCGCAGCACGGCGATGACTTCAGCTGGATGCGAGAGGAACGGCGCGTGCCCCGCTTTGGCGATCTGCACGAATCGTGCGTCGGGCAACAGCTCCGCGAGCGCTGCCGAGGCTCGCGGATGCACGAGTCTGTCGTATTCACCGGCGATGACGAGCGTTGGTGCACGTACGTCGCGAAGCACCGCTCGCTGATCGACGGCGTGCAGCATGCGTGCCGCGCGGCGCAGTGTGTCGGGCGGACACTCTCCCTGGGCGAGCAGTGCCGCCTGCAGCGCGGCGAGCGCCGTGTCTGCGTTCGCGCTGCCGCGCACCTGTAATTCAAGAAATTCCCGGACGGTGCGTCGGTAGTCACGTTGCAGATGATCCGCGAACGCGCCGAGTACGCTCGAGGGTGAGCCATACGGCCAGTCAGGCGCTTGCGCAAAGCGCGGCGTGGCGCAGAGCAGCGCCAGCCGCTCGATCCGCGCGGGTTCAATCGCCGCGATGTGCAGCGCCAGTTTCGCACCCAGTGACCAACCGAGTAGCGCGCACCGCGGCGGCAACTGTGCGAGCACGTGTCGTGCTACGGCATCGATGTCCCAGGCGCTCTCGGCGTCGTGGCCATACAGACTCGCGGGCTCCGCGGCACGACCATGACCGGGCAGGTCGAGTCGCAGGATGTCGCGGTGCGGCACCAGCGGCTCCGCACGCAGCCGTGCCGCGAGATCGTCGAACACCCGCAGGTTCAGCGCCCAGCCGTGCAGCATGACGAGTGGTGCGGCGCTCACAAGCAGGCCCTCTCGAGAGCCGCGAGCAAACCGTCCACCTGCTCCGGCGTGTGCGCAGCCGAGAGCGTGATGCGCAGCCGTGCGGTGCCGGGCGGTACGGTCGGCGGGCGGATCGCGGTGACGCGATAGCCGGCTTCGGCCAACTGCGCACTGGCCGCGAGCGCCTTGTCTTCAGCGCCGAGAATCAACGGTTGAATCGGTGTCGCCGATTCGACGAGTTGCAGCCCGCGTTGGCGTGCGCCCGTGCGAAACCGCTCGACGAGCGACTGCACATGCTGCCGACGCCACGATTCCGTCTGCACGATCTCAAGTGCGCATCGCGTGGCTGCCGCCACCGCCGGCGGCAGTGCCGTGGTGTAGATGTAGGAGCGTGCGCGCTGCAGGATCAGTTCGATGACATCGGCATCGCCCGCGACGAAGGCGCCGAAAGTACCGAGCGCCTTGCCGAAGGTGCCGATGAGTACGGGGACTTCGCGTGTGCCAAGCGCGTGGTGCTCGCAACTGCCGCGGCCCGTGGCGCCGATCACGCCGATGCCATGCGCATCGTCAACGATGAGCCATGCGGCATGTTGCAGAGCAGCGGCCGCCAGGGCGGGCAGTGGCGCCACGTCTCCATCCATGCTGAACACGCCGTCGGTGATGACGAACGCACCGCCACCCTCTGCGGCCGCCGCCGGCGCGCACGCATCGAGCAGCGCGTGGGCTGCGTTCGCATCGGCATGCACGTAGCGCAGATTTTGCGGTGAGCGGACGAGCCTCACCGCATCGATCAATGAGGCATGGTTGAGTTCGTCGGCGATCAACAGGTCGCGTCGGTCGGCCAGCGCACCGAGTACGCCGAGATTCGTCATGTAGCCGGTCGAAAAAACCAGCGCACGCTCGCGCCCAATGAATTCGGCTACTTCCCGCTCGAGAGCCTCGTGTTCGGCGCAGTGGCCGCTGATCAGGTGCGACGCACCGGAGCCCGCACCGAGTCGGCGTGCCGCATCGGCCATCGCACCGGCAACGCGGGGGTCCTGTGCGAGACCGAGATAATCGTTGCTGCAGAAGTTGACGCGCCCATCGCCGGCGAGGACTCGTCGCCTGCGCAGGTTGCGCGCATCGATGTCGCGCAGGGCGGCGGCAACGGCCTCAGGCGTGCAGCGCACCGGCAGCTCCGGCCGCGGCGTGCATGCCGAGTCGCGTCAACAGCATGCGATCGTGCTCGACGTCCGGATTGCCGGTAGTGAGAAGTTTCTCGCCGTAGAAAATGGAGTTCGCACCGGCAAAGAACGCCAGCGCCTGCAACTCGTCCGACATGCGCTCGCGTCCTGCGGACAGGCGGACTGCCGAGCGGGGCATGAGGATGCGTGCCACAGCGATCGTGCGTACGAAATCGAACGGATCGATGGGCGCTTGATCGGCGAGCGGCGTGCCCGGCACGGCGACCAACTGGTTGATCGGTACGCTTTCCGGATGCTGCGGCAGATTGGCGAGCACCTGCAGCATGCGTGCACGATCGCGCACCGTCTCGCCCATGCCAACGATGCCGCCGCAGCACACGCTCATTCCCGCTTCGCGTACGGCTTCGAGCGTGTCGAGACGGTCTTGGAAATCGCGGGTGGTGATGATCTTCTCGTAGTACTCGGGCGAGGTGTCGATGTTGTGGTTGTAGTAGTCGAGACCCGCTTCGCGCAGCTCCTGCGCCTGTTCGCGCGTCAGCATGCCGAGTGTGGCGCAGCTTTCCATGCCGAGCGCACGCACTTCGCGGATCATCGCCGTCATCACTTCCATGTCACGCTTCTTCGGCGCGCGCCATGCGGCACCCATGCAAAAGCGGGTGGCACCGGCATCGCGCGCGGCCTTGGCCCGCTCGGCGACATCGGCCACGGCCAGCAGCGCTTCGCGATCCAGACCCGTGTCGTAGCGGATGCTTTGCGGGCAGTAGGCGCAGTCCTCGGGGCAGGCCCCGGTCTTCACCGACAGCAGCGTGCTCATCTGTACGGCGTTCGGCTGCTGATACTCGCGGTGCCGTTGCTGCGCACGGAACAGCAGATCCTGAAAGGGCAGCGCAAACAACGCCTCGACCTCGTCAACGGTCCAGTCGTGTCGCAGGTCGTTCGTGGTGCTCTTGGAGGGTGCGGCCATGGTGTTTTCCGTCGTTTGCGCGGGTTTCGGGCCGTGCCTGCCGACGCGGTTGCCGGGCAGCCTTCCGGGCCGCCGCGCGGGATGGTCGGCAACGGCTGGGAGATTGTCAACTTGCAGGAATGCCATCGGTCGACAATGGGCGGTGACGTCGCTAACTGGCTGCGCTGCCGCAGCTCCGGACTGTCTTTCGGACGGCGCTGGACCTTCTTCTGCATAAGCGCCCGCTGCGTGTATTGCGGTGGCCGGGGCGATCTCGGGGCGATTGATCTGTGCGAAGCCTGTCTGACATCCCTGCCGTGGTTGTCCGCAGGCGGCCATGGTGACCGCGAGGCACGAGCCCTGTTCGCCTACCAACCGCCTATCGATGAGGATCTTCGCGCCCTGAAATTCCACGGCGACCTAAGACCGGCACGGGTGCTCGGTGCGCTGTGTGCGGCGGGCATTGCGCTCGATGGAGTTGCGGTCGATGGCATCGTGCCCGTGCCGCTGCATGGGCAGCGACTGCGTGAGCGCGGTTTCAACCAAACGAGTCGTTTGGCGCGTGAACTCGCCGCCTGGCTGGGCGTGCCGTTACAAGAGCAGTGGCTGCTGCGTAGCCGCGACACTGCCGCGCAGACTTCGCTGCCGGCGGCCGAACGTCGTCGCAACGTGCAGGGGGCGTTCGCGCTCTCGACGCGCGGCTGCGGCGCACTCGCGAGGGCGGCGC